>VYKS01000272.1_pt1 | contig 25025 bp, 28 predicted proteins | sample 5114511 | NCBI WGS metagenome assembly VYKS01 (sample SAMN12291795, study PRJNA351875) | freshwater metagenome | isolation source: freshwater lake | place: USA: Michigan, Gull Lake | collected 2011-07-05 | reverse complement strand
GCTGCTGCGCTACATCACGCTCCATAACAAAACCTGTCAGCCCTTTGTGTGGCGGTACCGCGACGTCACCCGTCGCATGCCTGCTACACGTAAATCAACTACGAGCCACTAGTTGGTCGCGGCAGCGATACGTCTAAAAACGCGCCAGCTCTGATAACGGGGCTGGCGCGCTTTGTTTGGCGCACCTTCGTGGCGCTGTCGAAAGACGGCGTCCGATCGCAAATTGAGAGAGCACCGTGATCCTGTGGTTCATGCCGCCGACTCTCTCCCGGCCCATCCATGCGCCTGCTTCCCGCTGTCACGACCCTCCTGCTCTGTACCGGCTCCACGCTCGCCGCGCAATCGGCGACCGCGCGATCGGCGACCGCCACACGGCCCGCCAGCAAGTCAACGGCTGCCCCAAAAGCACCAGCCTACGACGCCACCATCCGCTGGACCAGCTACGGCATCCCCCACGTCAAAGCGAACGACGTGGGCAGCCTCGGCTTCGGCTTCGCGTATGCGACCATGACCGACGCCGCCTGCACGATTGCGCGGGACATCGTGATGGTGCGCGGCGAGCTTTCACAGACCTTCGGCGCAGACAGCAGCAATCGTGACAGCGATGTCTTCCACCGCGCGCTGCTCACCGATGCTGCCGTGAAAGCGTTCGCGGCCACGCAGAGCGCGTCGGCGAATCGCTCGACCGCCGGCTACGTGGCAGGATACAACCGCTATCTCAAGGACCACGCCGCGAGCCTGTCGCCCAGCTGCAAGGGCGCCGCGTGGGTGCGCCCCGTCTCCGTAGACGACGTGCTCCGCCTCAACATGAGCATCGGCATTCGCTACGGCGTGGGGCGCTTCATGAAGGAAATGGCGGCAGCCGCACCGCCCAATGAACGCAAGGCGACAGGTTCTGGTGATGACGCCGCCGTGCAGACCGACTTTTTCGCACCGGAAGGCATTGGCAGCAACGCCGTCGCGATGGGCAAGGACGTGACATCTACCGGGCGCGGCCTGTTGCTGGGCAACCCGCACTACCCGTGGCAGGGGTCGTCCCGCTTTCACCTCATTCACACCACCATTCCGGGTCAGCTCGATGTGATGGGGGTGAGTCTGTACAGCAGTAACGCGGTGGTCATCGGCTTCAACAAAGACATCGCGTGGACACACACCGTCTCCACGGGCACGCGTTCCACGTTCTACGCGCTCGACCTCGATCCCAACGACCCGACCCGCTACAAGTACGGTAATGGGTGGCGCGCCTTGCAGCGGGTAAACGTCAGCGTGCCGCTCAAGAGCGGGAACGGAGCAGCGTCGACGGAATCGCGCACCGTGTGGATGTCGCACTACGGACCCATCGTGATGTCGGAGCAGCTGCCGTGGACAACGACGCGCGCGTTTGCCATTCGCGATGCCAATCTTGCCAACGATCGTGCGGCCGCCACGTATGACGCGCTTGCGCGCGCGCGAAAAATTGCCGATATCGACGCCGCCATCAACCTGGGCGGTGTCGCCTTCACCAACACGATCGCGGCCGATCGCGAGGGCACGGCGTACTACGCCGACGTGAGCGTGGTGCCCAACATCGATGCCGCAATGCTTACCGCGTGTCGCGTGCAGGCGCGCGGCATTCCGGCCGCCATCATCATCCTGAACGGCGCCGACCCTGCCTGCGAGTGGAAGCAGGACAAGGCGAGCGCCGTGGCCGGCGCGATGCCGCCGAGTGCGATGCCACGACTGCGTCGCACCGATGTCGTGTCGAACGCGAACGACAGCTACTGGCTCACCAATCCGGCGGCGCCCCTCGAGGGTTTCTCGCCGATCATTGGCGGCGAGCGCACGGCGCGCAGCCTGCGCACGCGTGCGGGGCTGCAGTTCATCAGCGAAGCCACTGCCAACGGCAAGAAGGTGAGTGCCGATCAGCTGCAGGCCATGCTGTACAGCCACCGCAACTATGGCGCAGAGCTGTTGCTGAACGACGTGCTGGCACTGTGTGCGGCGCCGATTGCGCCGGTCACAACGCCGAACGGCAGCGTGGACGTCTCGGCGGCGTGCACCGCGCTCACGGCGTGGGACCGCAAGGAAACGATCGATAGTCGCGGTGCACAGGTGTGGCGGGAGTTCTGGACGTTCGCGTCGCGCATACCGAACGCGTGGAAGGTACCGTTCGACGCGGCCGACGCCGCGCACACGCCGCGCGGACTCGCGACTGATAATCCCGCAGTGAAGGAAGGCTTGCGGCGCGCGCTTGCGCAGGCGCAGCAGCGTCTCGCACAAGCGGGCGTGGCCCCTGATGCAACACTCGGCAGCGTGCAGTACGAGATGCGCAACAACGAGCGCATCCCCATTCCCGGCGGTGCCGGCGGCACGGGGATGTGGAGTGTCATCACCACCGAACTCAAGCCGGGTGGCTACTCACCGATCATTCATGGCAACAGCTACATCCAGCTGGTCGGCTGGAAGGCTGATGGCACGGTGGACCCGCGCGGCATCCTCACCTACTCGCAGCACGAAGATCCGAACACTGAGCATGGTGGCGATCTCACGCGCCTCTACAGCAAGGGGGAGATGATCAAGCTGCCGTTCACGGAAGCGGACATCGTCGCCGACAAGCAGCTGCGCGTGGTGCGAGTGAAGCAGTAGCCGCAGACCTCCGAGCACGCGAAAGGGGTCCACGAAAGGGGTCAGAGTCCTTTTTTCGAGAGGTGAGAGTTCTCGAAAACGACTCTGACCCCTTTCGCCGAGGACTTGGCCCCCTCGAAAAGGACTCTGACCCCTCGGGAATGCCTCGAGGATGCTACTTGACCGTCAGGGCTGTCGACGCCGTTCCCAATGTCGTCGTTCCCAGCCGGGCGGTCACGGTCACGGTGACGGTCCCTGGCGATCCGAGGTTGATCGTCATGCGGCGCAGATTGGTGCCCGCCGTGGTCGTGAATGGACCGATTGCCCACGTGTACACCACGGAGTTGGCATTGGCCGCGGCGGCGTTGGTGGGCACGCTCGCGTCAACCGTGCACGCCCGCGCCACGCACGATGATGTCAGCTTGAAGGTGCTGGAGATCGGTGTGGGCGTCGGTGTCGGCGTTGGAGTTGGTTTCGGCGTTGGTGCGGGCGTCGGCGTTGCAACGGGCAGGCTCACGCCGGGCAGCCGCTGCAACGACAGCAACCGGTTGGGCGTGTTGGGGAGGAGGCCCGTCATTCGTCCCGACACGCTTTCACTCAGCAACCAGGTCGTGACAGCATCTGGGGTTGCCGTTTTCGCCACACCCAGATAGGTCGCGGCGGCTCCGGACACCAAGGGCGACGACATCGACGTGCCCGACGCCGAGACCAGGGCCGCATCGCTGGACATGCCGGCGCCAGGTATCGTTGCTCCCGGCGCACTCAAATCGATACACGATCCGCCATTGGAGAACGACGCGCGACTGTCGACGGTCCCGTTTGCCGATGCCCCGACGGTGATCGCTCCCGGCGCCCGTGCCGGCGAGACGGTGCATGCGTCAGTGCTCGAGTTTCCGGCGGCGACGACCACTACGATACCCGCCGCGCGCAGGCGGTCGACCAACGCGTCGACCACAGGGCTGCCCCCAGCCACACCAAGACTGAGATTGGCGACCATCGGGCCCGCCACGCGCCGCTTCTCGGCGATGACCCAGTCCACGCCACGCGTGAGTTCGAGAGAGGTACCCGATCCTGCCGCGTTCATCACCTGGACGTCGAGCAACGTCGCACTCGGTGCCACCCCGTAGGTGCGCCCCGCGGCCAGCGACGCGACCAGCGTGCCGTGCCCATGCGTGTCGCCGCTTTGCTTTGCCGCGTTGGTAAAGGCGTTGAAGCCACCGGCCACGCGCCCGGCAAGCTCCGTATGCGTCCAGCGAATCCCACTGTCGAAGATGGCAATGCGGACGCCCAGTCCGTCGCCACCAAAGCGGGTGGTTCGACCATCGAGTGGCAGTGCCGCCTGGTTGATGCGATCGAGTGCCCACGATGACGTCGCCGTCAACGCCGCAGCATAGAGCGACATGGGCTGGACCGGTTCCACCGCGACGACACGCGGGTCGGTCCGGAGCCGTTCGGCCTGTTCTTCCGTCACCGTGACGGCGGCGGCGTGCAGTGACGGAAAGAGGTTTTCCTCGTCCTGCACAAGCATGGTCCGCGCGGCGGTCGATGGGGGATTCCCATTCGGGGCGGCGGCGATGGCTTGTGAGACGACCGCCGACGTCGCCGTGGCGACATCGGTGACCGTGTCGCGAAGGACAACGATATATGGTGCGGGCGGGAGTGTCGGAATCGACAACTCCGCCTGGGTTGGGCCTTCCGTGCATGCGGCAAGAAGGCCAACCGTGAGAATGGCGGATCTGAACTGAAATTGCTTCACGACAACGCTCTGATTGAGGGCGAATGTCGTCCGAACCATGCCACGAACCCCCCGGCGTCAGCGTGACTCCGGGTAGGTACCTCGTGCTTCGGCAACCGCCCGGACTCACCTCACGATGAGTTGGCTGGCTCTGCGGACCGCCGTCACCGGCGGGGTGCTCTTTTCGGACAACGGAGGTGCCTCCAAAGGATCGGTAGCTCGTTGCCAGACTTGAGGGTTTTCGGAAAACTTTAGCGGCGGCTTCCCGCGCGCGCTGTCGCGGCGTCGCCGGACTATCGCGTCGCGATAACGAATGCCGTGTAGCCGGCGATTGCGGGGAGAATCAATCCGATGAAGACCCCCCCGACGACTTCCGCGATGGTCGCGAGCCGCGATAGTCCCGTGCGTTTACTCCACCGCTCCGACACCTTGGCGCGATACGAGGACGAGAAGATGAAGCGCCAACAGTCCAGAAAGAGCTCTAGCAGCGACAGAACGCCATCGACATTCGCGAAGAGATCTGCAGGCATCGGAGAAATCAGCGCAATCCGTACGTCACCGTCGTCACCACCCGCAGGCGCTTGTTCACCTGGCTCTCTTCACTGATCCCCGCGGCCTGATCGCGCGGCAGAATTTCGAAGAACCCCTGACTGGCGGTGCGAATGCCCGACAGCGCGCTGCGCGAGTCCTTCGCGAACTGCTCGGCGCCTTCGCGCGCGCGCGCCGTGGCCTCGGCGATCATGGCAGGCTTGAAGTCGTTGAGCTTGGTGAAGACGAACGTGGGACCCCCGCCCCCGTACTCCTGACCGCTCGAGAGCACGACGCCCTGCCGCACGAGCTCGGGGACGCGCTGACTGGCCTGCTGTACGAGATCGACACGCGACGAGCGCACGACAATCGTTTGCCGGATCACGTAGCGCGCGCCGGTCGAGCCCATGGAGCTCTGATCCTGCACGACGAATTCCTGCACGGTGATTTCGGCGGCGGTCGAGTCGAGTTGATTGGCGACGAGAAAGGTCCGCACCGCCTGCACACTCCGGTCGAGCGTCGCGCTGGCCGCGGCGAGATCGTCGTTGGACGCCATGATGCGAAGCGGCCAGATGGCGAGGTCAGCCTTGGCTTCGCGTTCGGAGACCCCCTTTACCGATACCGTGCGGTCGGCGGTGCGCACCATCGTCACGCCGCGCCCCACGAGAAAGCCGGCGGCGGCAATGCCGGCGGCAACGAGCAGAGCCGGCAGGAGCAGGGACGCGGAGGGTCGGGTATCCATGATGCGGTTGGGAGTGGTTCATGTGGGCAGCGGCGCTTCAGTATGAAGCCACTGCATTACACCGGCCAAGTGGAAATGGACTGGGTACTCCCAGTATTGCGGTCATGACTTTCTGAATGTACAGTATGTCATGACATACAACAATGACAAACCCAAACCAGCCAAGCGCGTCGGTGAGCCCACACAGGTGTACCTGACGGAAGGCGACCGGTCGCGATTGGAGCGGCTGGCTACGCAGATGGGCGCCTCCAAATCCGATGTGCTGCGTCGCGGCCTCGAAGCGCTTGAGCTCCAGCAGCTGGACCCGGCGGCCCACCCGGCGCTCCGCCTGATCGGGCTGGCGAGAGACACCGTTGACCACCGGGACGTCGACGTCGCGCGCGAGCACGACCGAGTGCTGGCCGATGACGAAGAAGCGTCGTGGCGGTCGGATCCCACTGGCTGCGCCTGATGCAGGAGCTCTTCGTCGACACCAGCGCGTGGTATCCGCTGGTCGTGCAATCGCACCCGGACCATGAACGACTGAGTGAGGCCCTGCTGTCTCGTGTGCACCGCCGGGATCGCGTGGTAACATCGAACCTCGTGGTTGCGGAGTCGCATGCCTTGGTCATGCGGCGGGCCGGGATCGACGCCGGGCTCCGCTTTCTGCAGTTGGTTCGCGCGTCACCGAATGTAGTCGTCACCAGCTCGGCGGCGCTCGAAGCACGCGCCGTCAACGACTGGCTCCTGCGCTACACCGATCAGCCCTTCTCCATGGTCGACGCCGTCAGCTTCGCCATCATGGCCGAACGAGGCACGCGTTCGGCGCTGACCTTGGACCGGCATTTCATGGTGGCAGGCTTCGAGATGGTGAGCGGATAACGTGTCCTTGAAGCCGTTTTGGATCCCTTCTGAACAGATAGCTGTATGGTGGCGAAGTAGCTGGCGATGGCCGTCATGCACAAACATTTTCCTCTGAGCTGCTTGGCCGTTCAGTACCGCACACCGGCACCCCCTGTCTCCGCGACACTCACACCTGCGCCGTATTCAATGACGATCCCATTTCGCACCATGGTCTCCCTCAGCGCGCTGTCGCTGAGCGTGATGACGCTCGGCGCCTGCGCCCGCACCCCCAAGCCCAACGTCGCCGCCTCGCCGGCCACCGATCCGCGCAACGCGCTCAAGCCCGGCATGTACGACGCCGGCGTGCACGTGTCCAACCTGCGGCTCCTCTCCAGCGTGCGCAGTCCGCAATCGTTCGGTGACGAATGGAATACCGACCTCGCGTTTACCGGGCAGTACGTCGTGCAGGGCAACCAGAACGGCCCCATCGTCTGGGACATCAGCAACCCGTCTAGCCCCACGCTCGTGGTGGCGTACGAGTGCCCCGCCTCGCAGAACGACGTCTCGGTGTACAAGAATCTGCTCTTCGTCTCCGCCGAAGCGATGAACGGCCGCATCGACTGCAAGCCGGGTGGCGTACGACAGGCGGTGAGCACGGAGCGCATGCGTGGCGTGCGCATCTTCGACATCACCAACATCAAGGAGCCCAAGCTCCTCACCAACGTGCAGACGTGTCGCGGCTCCCATACGCACACGGTGCTCGAGGACCCGAAGGACAAGGACAACGTCTACATCTACGTGTCGGGCTCCTCGCCGGTGCGCCCCAAGGGTGAAGTGAGCGACTGCTCCAGCGCGCCCAGCACCGACGCCGCGTCGAATCGCCTGCGCATTGAAATCATCAAGGTGCCGCTCGCCGATCCGGCCAAAGCCGCGATCGTCAATCGCGCCAACATCTTCACCGGACTGAACGCGCCCGCGTTGCACGGCCCGTCGGCGGCCGACCTTCTCCACATCGAGGAGCTCAAGAAGCGCGGCAAGTTCTTCGCGTTCATTCCCGGTATGGGCATCGTGGAAGAGTTGCCCGACGAGATGGTGAAGCCGGTTATCGACAACATCACGAAGCAGCGTGGAGGCACCGTGGCCACGGCCGCCGACACCGCGGCCGCGCGGCCGATTGTCGACAACATGGTGAAGATGTTCATGCAGCAGAACGGCCTGGGAGGAGATCCCACGGGCAAGTTGAGCGAGATGTCGCAGTGTCACGACATCACCGTTTACCCCGCGCTCGGCATCGCCGGCGGCGCGTGCGAAGGACACGGATTGCTGCTCGACATCAGCAACCCGGTCAACCCGGTGCGACTCGATGCCGTCGCCGACAGCAACTTCGCCTACTGGCATTCGGCGACGTTCAACAACGACGGCACCGCGATGCTCTTCAGCGACGAATGGGGCGGCGGCACGGGATCCAAGTGCCGCGTGGGCGACAAGCCCGAGTGGGGCGCCAACGCGATCTTCGATATCGTGACCAACGCGACGACTGGCAAGAAGTCGCTGCAGTTCCGCAGCTACTACAAGATTCCCACGTATCAGACGTCGAACGAAAACTGCGTGGCGCACAACGGTTCGCTCATCCCCATTCCGGGGCGCGACATCATGGTGCAGAGCTGGTATCAGGGTGGCATCTCGGTGTTCGACTGGACCGACACCTCGCATCCGCAGGAAATTGCGAGCTTCGACCGCGGCCCCATTGATGGCAGCCGTATGGTGACCGGCGGCTCGTGGAGTGTGTACTGGTACAACGGCCACATCGTGAGCAGCGAAATCGCGCGCGGCATGGACGTGGCCGAACTCGTGCCGAGCCGCTTTGTGTCGCAGAACGAAATCGATGCCGCGAAGACGGTGAAGTGGGAGCAGCTCAACGCTCAGGGGCAGCCCAAGATGGTGTGGCCGCCGAGCTTCCCGCTCGCGAAGGCGTTCACCGATCAGTTGGAGCGGAAGGGATGCGCGGCGGGCGCGGTGAGTGCGCTGCGTACGCAGATTGCGGCGGCCGAGAAGGCGAGCGGTGTGGCGCGCAACACGGCGCTCGACGCTGCCGTAAGCGCGGCCGAGGGCGCGCGTGGCTGCGACGCGAAGAAGACCGATCTGCTCAAGAAGGCGCTGCAGGATTTGCGGATGCCGGCGATGTAAGCGCGTGCGTTGTTGAAGCGACGACGGCCACCACCTTTCGCGAGGTGGTGGCCGTTGTCGTTCCATCCTAAAGGAGTCAGAGTCCTTTTCCTAAAAGGGGTCAGAGTCCTTTCGCAGGGCCTAAAGGGGTTGCCCAAAGGGGTCAGAGTCCTTTCCCCAAACGCCCACTCCAAGGTGGCGTCGGTTTCTACTTGACACCGCTGAACTCACGGATCAAGCTAACCCTTATGGCTTTGTGGAATGCACTCACAGTTCGTGGAATGATAGTACTTGTTGCAGCGCTGTTCGGCGTAATGGCCGAAGCGCCGCGGCCGGCGATGCGCTTGAGCCATGCGCCCGAGTTCTCCGCCATTCTCGCGCCATCGGCACGCGTGGTGCAGACGGATTCCGTGCGCATCACCGCCGACGCCGTCCTCGCCATCAGCGAATTCTTCATTGAATGGCAGCGGCTCTGGCGCACCAGCGCCGTCGTCCGTGCCCAGGCGTTGGACTCTGCCGACCGTGAACTTCGGCTCCCGTACCTGCATTGCCATCGGGATGTTTCGCCGGAATCGCGTGCCATTGCTGCAACAAACGGTGAGCCGACGGAGCGGTTCGTTCGTACGTCTGCGCGTTTTGCGATCGTCGCGAGCGAGTACTCCGAATATGCCGTATGCCCATCGTGGATCTTCGGAAGCTCGGTTCCGGATGTACAGGACGAACGGCTTTCCCGTGACGGAGCGCTGGTGCTCGCGCTGCGTCCTGTTGCACGTGCGGCGCGCGCGCGGCTGCTGATTGTGCTCGACTCTGCCGCCCGCGCGCTGCCACATTCTGGATTTCTCGTTGGCCAGCGAGTTCGCTTTCTCCTCGAACAACGTGACGGCGCCGGCGCAGTACGGGCGACGCAGAACTGCCTGGCTGAACGCTGGTGGTGTCTCGCCCTTGCTGGATATGTCCAGGATCGCCTCGGCGCGTCAGTCGAGGCCGATTCGATCTATCGCATCATGGAGCGCGTCATGCGGGACGCGCGGCCGATCGACTCGCTGCGGCACTGGGACGACGTACGTCCACTCGTTTCGAGCGACGCTTGGCAGGACTACGACAGCCGCCTCGGAGAGGAACGTATCGCCGCCGTAAAGAATTTCTGGTGGCTCTCCGACCCGCTCTTCCGCGAGGCGGGCAATGAGCGATGGACCGCCCACCAAACTCGTCGAGTAGACATCGCCTTGCGGAGCGCGTTGGACGGTGACGAGCGATACGTCTGGGACACCGAGCGCGGCGGCGATGCCCTTCGACAGCTCATTCTTCGTTACGACTGGCCAAGCTATACGTGGTGGGATTCACGGGCCACCGATGTTGGCCACTCCGAGTACCTATGGCTTCGGCGCTCGAGGCCCGTGCCACCATACTCCACCTTTGAGTACTCGCTGGATCGGGTGCGTTTCACCCCGGCATGGACGGCGGCAGCGGCACCGTTCTCCGCGCAGGAATCAGACTGGGATATCGCTCCGCGTGAAGCGAATGGAGGAATAGACGCAACGTGGTGGGCGCCGGAACTCGTGCGCCCCCGCCACCCAATGGTCCAGCTACCTGAGGGGCAGACGGTCCTCCTGCGGCGCGACACCAACATCGTACTCGTTACCTCGCACAATCTCACATCTCCCGCAATCCCATCGAAGTCCAGTCGTTTCGATGTTTTGCTTCTTGCCGCACAGTCCGAGAATCTGATCGATACGGTGGCACACGACGTGGCGGCCAGCGGTGGCGCGTTCGTCATGCGTGCCGTGCTGGGTCACCGACCCGTCGTGATGTCGGTAGAGGCTGCGCTTTTGGACAGCACAACGCTGTCGGCGCGTGCCCGCTTCGGTGTCCAGCCGCCGCCCACACTGCAGATGATGCGCGCCGGTGACGTCGCGATCTCCGACTTGGCCATTGTTCGTCCCGTGACGGTTTCGGGCACCCAAGTAGGACCGTCCGATACTCGACTCGGCGAGTTGCTCCCCTCGCTTGTGCTGGACGCGTCTGAGCGACGCATTGGTCTTTATTGGGAGACCTACGGCTTGGTACCGTCCGATAGCGTGGAGATTGCGGTGGAGGTACAGCCGGATCTATCGGTCGGCACTCTCCGAAGGATCGGGATGGCACTACGCATTGCCAGCGACCCGACTCGTTCGCTCACCATTCGGTGGACCGAACCCAGCCTGCAGCGGCGCCCCTCACAACTGCCCGGCGCACGGCCAGTGTTGCTGCGCGAGATCGCACTCAATTTGGAGCCGTTGGCTCCTGGCCCTTACCTGCTTCGCGTTTCGGTGCGGAAGCCGGGCGGAGCGACGCTAAGCAGCGGTCGTCGACTGGTACTGCAACGGTGAGGCGACTGGCGACCGGCGTGCTGCTCACGCTCTTTGCCTTGCGCGTGACTGACGCGCAACGTCCGTTGCCGCGTCAGCGTGTCGGGCCGAATCCCGAACCTTCACGGCCAATGCTCGGTGATTCGGTCATCGTGGAGAAAGAGACCATTCGCCTGAGCGTACCGCTACCGGTAATCGGCCCGAGCGCTGGACCGCACGTCATGGGCTTCTATGCGTGGCAGCTTTCCGTTCCGGGACCGAATGCCTTCTCGATCGTGCTGATGAGTGATTCCGCGCTACGCACGACCGAGGTGAACGAAATCACGCGTTCGTTGACACTACGCCGATGCCCAACCGCGCAGCCCGCATCGCTTCGCGAATGCACGATTCCCCTCGCCGCCCTCGTGTTCTACGAACGCGAAGCCATTCGCGCGCTCGTTACCGATGTGGATTTTGTCACGCAGCTTCGCGCGGAGCGTCCATTGTATTTCGTGCGCACGATCATTGAACCTCGCGGCCGGACCGAGAGTGCCGAGAAGCTTTGGATCTATACGGACCGGCGAGAATAGCGGCGGAGGGTCCGCCGTCATGCGGTAAGCGCCGAATTCATGGCGTAATGCCGTTCAACGCGAGTTCGGTGCGTTCGCTCGATTCTCCAGCAGTTTCTCCGTGAACTGTTGCCCGTCGGCGACGCGACGGAGTTCGGCGCTCTGCGCCTCGAGCTGTTCTTCCAGCAGCTCGACGCGTTCACGCAGCGCCACGAGTTCTGGGGCTGACGCGCCCTTTGCTTCGAGCGCCCGGACGGCGCGCCACGCGAGGTACCCCGCGCCCCCCAACGCGCTCAACAAGAAGAGCGGCCACAGCAGCACCAACAAAATGGGAAGAAATTCAGCCATGGCGCACTCGGGAGATGGGCATCAATGAGTCGCGTTGGTTGTTTCGAAAACTAACGCCTCAACGCACGATGATTACGAGCGCCGTACTCTCGTTGCTCAACCCGTCGAGCCGGCGCAACGCCCCCCGGGCCTCGTAGCGCCCAGCGAGGGCCGGTGCGCGCCACGCGATCTGAATCGTGCGGCTCTCACCGTGCGGAAAGGGGTCAGAGTCCTTTTTCGGAGTCGTTGAACGAAGCGGCCCTCAGCACCGCGTGCGCGAAGGAGCGAGCAGCGGAATCGGTTTCCACCGACAACCATGACTCTCACCGACGTCGCGCTTGCGAAGTAGCACCGATATGCTACATTAGTAGCACAACAGTACTACAGAGGATTCTATGGTCCGCGAACTTACGCTCCGTCAGGTCGGCGGCTCGATCGGCGCGACAATCCCGAAGGACATGGCTGAGCGGCTGCACCTCGAAGCAGGGGACCGCGTGCTCGCCATCGAGACCGATCGCGGCATTCTGCTGACGCCATACGATCCGGATGTGGAAGCGGGCCTCGCAGTGGCCGCCCACGCGGCGAAGAAGTTCCGGAACGCGCTGCGCGAACTGGCGAAGTAAGGCATGGCCACGCCCCGCTGGGTACCGCGGCTCGTGCTGGACGCCGCGCATCTCGACCAGCTACGCGAACACGGCGGCCTGCCTGGCATTCGCGATGAAAACGCGCTGGAGGCGGCCTTGGCGCGCGCACCGCAAAAGTACCATTACGAGCCGGATTCAGACCTCGCGACGCTGGCCGCCGCGTACGCGTTCGGTCTGGCGAGAGCGCATCCATTCAACGATGGAAACAAGCGGGCGGCGTTCCTGGCCGCAATGATTTTTCTTGGACTGAACGGCAAGGACCTCGACGCCTCCGAAACGGAGGTTGTGCAAGTGGTCACTGCACTCGCGGCCGGTTCCCTCACCGAAGTCGCGCTGGCCACATGGATGCGCGAGCGACTGGTTCGGCTCAAGCTGTAGAGTTTGGAAGTCCTAAAGGGGTCAGAGTCCTTTCCCCGCTCGATTCTCCAGCAGCTTCTCCGTGAACTGTTGCCCGTCGGCGACGCGACGGAGTTCGGCGCTCTGCGCCTCGAGCTGTTCTTCCAGCAGCTCGACGCGTTCACGCAGCGCCACGAGTTCCGGAGCTGACGCGCCCTTTGCCTCGAGCGCCCGGACGGCGCGCCACGCGAGGTACCCCGCGCCTCCCAACGCGCTCAGCAAGAAGAGCGGCCACAGCAGCACCAACAGAATGGGGAGAAATTCAGCCATGGAGCACTCGAGAGATGGGCATCAATGATTCGCGTTGGTTCTTTCGAAAACTAACGCCTCAACGCACGATGATTACCAGCGGCGTACTCTCGTTGCTCAACCCGTCGAGCCGGCGCAGCGCCCCGCGGGCCTCGTAGCGTCCGGACACAGCTGGAGCGCGCCACGCAACCTGAATCGTGCGGCTCTCACCGGGATCAGCAAAGAAGTTTGACGGCAGCGGGCACGAAAAGACCGCGTTCGGCCGGTCGCCTACCAACGCCGACTGTTCAACGCCTGAGGGAGCGCGGACCGCGACGTCCATCATGGGGCCGCACTGTTCGCCGAATTGGACACGAACGGTCGATCGGGTGGTCGCGGTGATCGAGAACACCACGCTGTCGTTGGGCGACACGGTTGTGGCACTCGCGTTCAGCGTTACCGTCACGTTAGCCAATCCGGTCGCGGCGCGCGGCAACGGCGGCCCGTAGAACGGGAGACCTGTGACGCTTTCGCCGCACGCGGCAAGCAGCGCAACGGCAACGGGAAGAGGGCGAAGCGTTCGCATCACCGAAGCGTGGCGCACGGCCACGCATCACGCAATCCGGTTGGTCGCTCGAGGCGATGCGCGGCGCGAGAGCACCGGTCAAAGCAGCACATCACCGCGCCTGACACCAGCCGCCACCGCTTCGGCGCGACGCCGCACGCCCAACTTCTCGAAGAGCGCCGTCAAGTGAAACTTCACGGTGCTCCGCGAGATCCCCAACTGCTCGGCGATGGCGCCGTTGCTCATGCCTTCCGAAAGCGCCTGCAGCACGTCGCGTTCACGGTCGGTGAGTGACTGACTCGCCGTGCTGGTGATGGGAGCCAAGTCGGTTGGAAGAGTGGCCCGTTCAAGGCGTTCGCCCACGACCACATCAGCCACACTCGCGGAGGCCACGAAGCGTACCGTGGTTTCACGTGAGAGTGCGTCACGCACCACACGACGTGCCCAGGGGTCCCGGACGTCGACGAAGATGCGCAGCAGATGCGGCCGCTCGGTCATCGCTACACCTCGCGGGTCCAGCCGTGGCCCAGCAGCGCGGGCCCACCGACATTGTGTGCGAACTGGTCGACATCACTGGCGGGGATCGCGAGCCCGAGTCCGCCGACGATCATCGTGCTCACACCCATGAGCGTGCCGTGGCGGTCCACGACCGGCCCACCAGAATTGCCGGGCGCAAGCCGCACGTCGAGCTGCGCCCAGCGGTGCGATCGCGCAGGTAACGGGAGTGGCACGCTATCGGCAAGCGGGCCAAGCGCATGCACGACGCCGGTACTGACGGCGTGTCGCACACCGAGCGGATGTCCGATGGCCATGATCACCTGTCCCACGCGAGGCGTCGCCGTCGACGTGTTCACGGGCCGCCACAACGGTGGTGCATCGTCGATGTACAGTAGCGCTAGGTCGCGCGCCGTATCGCGCGAAACCAGACGTGCCTCACGCTGCACGCCGTCGCGCCCGGTCACGGTGACGGGCAATGCCGTGGCCACATGCGCGTTGGAAATCACGAGGCATCGCGCGCCGTTGCGCGCCCAGACAACACCTGCGCCCTGGTGCACGCCACGTGCACCGGCCACTACCTGCACCACACCGTCGGTCGCGCGCGTGATGACACGGGTAAAGGCATCAGACTGGTTGTGTAGGTCGGCGGTCATCATCCCCGCGATCCTTTGCGAGGCCCGCGACCACGCCCGCCGGTGCGACCTGCATCGCGTGGACGTTCGCCAACAGTCACTATGTGAGTGGTACGTACGCCGCCCCGTAGCAGTTCGAATGTCACCGTGCGTCCGGGTGCGGTGCGCTCAAGCGCATCGAGGACATCGTGTGGCTCGTGCATGTCGGTTCCTTCTACGGACAGCACGATGTCGCCCACCAAGAGACCGCTGCGCGCGGCGGGACCGCCATCGGCAAGACCAACAATCAGGAGGCCACCGTCCCGTCCGAGCGCGTCGCGGGTGTGGACATCGGGAAAGCGAGCCGCCTGCATGGCGGCGCCGAGCCATCCGCGCGGGACGTAGCCGGTGGCTTGCAGCTGCGCGATGACACGCTCAACATTCTCGGCTGGAATGGTGGTCGCAAACTGCTGACTCAAACCGCCGGAGTTGATCCCGTGCACGTGGCCATGTGCGTCGACGAGCGGCGTACCGCCAAAGCCCGGATAGAGTTGCAGCCCCGACTGCACGCGACGCGTGTATTCCCCGCCCTTCCAGCTCCGCCATGGCCCGCCTACACTGCTCACTGCACCGAACGACACGCGCGGACCACTGGCATCGAGTCTGGCCACCGCGAGCACGAGGTGCCCCGGACGCAGCGTCGCGGCATTACCGATGGTAGCCGGCGCAAGGGCGTGCGCTCCATCGAGGCGCAGCAGCGCGACGTCGCTCGTCATGTCGCGACCCACGAGGGTGGCCGAGACGCGCTCGCCCGACGGGAGCGTGACTTCAATACCGGTGTCGCGCCGTACCGTGGCGGCGGTAGTGACGATGAGTCCATCTCGCCAGTGTACACCAGTGCTCGCCAGACGTTCGCGCGCGTGCACCGCGACGACGGAGTGCGCCGCCTGCTCGACGGCTAGAGCTAGCTGATCGGAGACCGCCGCAAGCGTGAGAGAAGGAGAATCGGAGAATGCTGACATCGTTGAGCCCCGCTGCAAGGAGAATCGGTGTGCACGAGCGCGGCGTGCCGCGCGTGCTGCTCCCGAATCATCGATGAGCGTGGCGGTGTCGTACACTGGCCATTCGGCCAGTACGATGTCATCACCTCGAACGACGGCGCCGTCTCGCTCAAGAATTGGCCCAAGCACCGTGGTGGTTTTCGAGTGCGGTTCGCACGCTTTACCGTTACGATACGTGTCGATGTCTTTCACCGGCAGCGGCGGAGACGTGGGCCTAAAGGCGGGCCAAAAGGGGTCAGAGTCCTTTTCCTCGGTCGTTTTCCTCGGAGTGGCGTCGCCTCCTGCCATCGTTCAAATGGCTCCTCATCATTGGCTTAATCGGATTCGTGGGGCTCCGCGAGTTCATGCACGCCGTCGTCAATAAGCGACTGACCAAGGACACGGCGGTGTTCGTGGGGACGGCGTTTAGCGTCTGTATTGCGACGCCGTACACGCAGCCGTGGAGGCGCGGGCGACAGGCAGCGTGGCCGGCCGTTAGAGTACCGGAACGCCGAGTGACTGGAGATACTGAAACGTCCGATCGTAGTTCTCAGGCTGCAGGGTCGCATCAGACTTACGACCCCTTGGCACAAAGATCGCCATCCCCTGCCGCGCGCGCGTGAGCAGCACACGGTACGCGTTGAGCAGGTAACGTTGGCGATCGGCGTTGTGCACGGTGGTCCAGCGATCGCCACGGAAGTTGTGATATGACCACCCGTCGTTGGTGCGACGCAGATCAGCGTCCCAGCTCATCATGATCCAATCGAGCTCGAGCCCCTGCGTCTGAAACTCTGTCGCGGCATCCTCGAGATAGTACGACGAGCGAGTGTCCGCGCGATCGGTGAGGAAGTACTTGACGGGGTCGACATCGACGCGCACATCGATACAGTACGCTTTCAGTCGCTGCGCCTGCGATGACGCGACGAGCCCGTAGCGCTCGCTTCCGCGTGACTGACTGCGCACCCACTTCTTCGCCACCGTCCGATCGCGCGTGAGCACGACCGCGTACGTCTTTAGCACCTCCGACAAGAGCTCGCGCGCGCGGTCTTCGTCTGCATCAAGCGCCGCTTTCACAAAGCCCGATACCTTCTCGGCGCGAAAGGAGCGCATCGATACCGCGAGGTGCAGCGCGTATTGCGTCTCCACATGCGCGTGTGCCCCAAGGCGCTCGATCGCCTTGCCGGCGGCGTACTCCGAGTCGTGCAGCTCGGGAGAGATATAGGTGTGCCAATGCGGATACTTGTCACGCACGGCGTCGAGCCACGCCCCGATACCGGCTTCGCCCGTGTGGATCTCCTGACCGCCGCCGACGAGACACACCACCACGGCCCAATCTTGATGGCGATCCATGTACGAGATGAGAAAGTCCGGCTCGGACATGCTGAAGTCCGCGACACCTTTTCGCTGCTTCATGAACAACGCCGTCTTCTCCCAGTTCCATGCGCGTTGCGACTCGTCAAAAATGGCGACGTGCTCGATGGGTGGTGCCGCGCTGCGTAACCCTTCATCGCGGAAGTGGTGCACGTTCTGAATGAACGGCTTCACCTTTTGGCGTACCACACCTTTGCGCTCAGGGGTATTCCCAAGGTCACGCTGTCGCTGGAGGTCGTCTTCGACAAGAGCTTCGCGGAGGACGGCCACGAGCGGTCCATTCCCCGAGAGGAATACCGCGTGGGTCTCATCGTGCCCGAGATGCTGCGTGGCGATGTTGAGCCCGACGAGCGTCTTGCCCGCGCCGGGTACACCAGTGACGAAAACAATGGCCTTCTCGCGCTGCGCGCGGCTACGGGCGATGATCTCCTCCACACACTGCGTGGTGACGTGAAGATTGCGTGCGCCGGCATCGGACCGCGCGATGGACTGCACGGAGTGTCGTGCGTACAGCGCCTTGGCCGCTTCGATGATCGTGGGGCTCGGCTTGTACGGTGCTCGTCCCCATGCCTCGGCGTTGACCGGTGCGGTCGGGGCGAGGCTAATGGCTGAACGTACCGCCTCACCGACAGTAGCGGCGTTTGCCTTGATTGGCGGATACACACCGTCGGCGTGCGGTTGTTGCCAGCCGTCGTCGGGCGTCGCGCCATTGGTCGCGCAGAGCACCGGGAAGATCGGCAACGCCTGACTTGGCTCGTGAAAGTTCTTGAGGTCGAGCGCGTAGTCCCACGCTTGGTTGTAGTGGGTCTTGGCGTACCGATGCTCGCCTACCTTGAACTCGATTGGGACGACCGCGGAGTTGGCGATCACCACACCATCGATACGACTGCCGAGTCGAGGGACGTCGAATTCGAGAAACAGCGACCCGTCTACACCGGGCAACGTCTGCTTGAGCAGACGCACCTGCTCTTTCCACGCCTCGGTTTGCGCACCGTCGATGGCGAGGCCGCTCCCGCCGGCGAGGTGTCCGAGTACGGTATGCTCGTCCGCCGCGAGAAACTGCGTTATGGACGCGGAATAGAATGCCGATTGGCCGGCATTGTCATTGGGTGCGGTCATTCACGAAAGGTAGGCGAAGGGAACGTGCTCACGCCAGGGGAACGCGAGCGCGCATTCGGCCAGGCTTGGCGGGCTTCTTCCAGCGTTTCGTACCCGTAGTCGACGAACTGGAGGACGCCCAACGTTTGGTTGCGGGCGGCGACGCAGTAGAGCGCGCGGAGCGGGGCTCCGGATGCGTCACACACGTCGATTCTGCGGTGTTCGCCTTGGAAGCTGTCGACTTCGACGATGAATAGCTCGCGATCGCTCATAGGAATGCTCCGGACTGAGGAGGTGTGCCGTCGCTACTGAGAGTACTGCGGGACTGTGATAGCTGAGCGTTGGCGGCGAACGGTTGCGCGAGAAGGCATGTGAATCGCTTTGGGCTGCCGAGCGCTCGGCTTGCTTTGGGCGCTCAGACAGCGATCCGTTATGGCGCAGCGCGCTGGAGCCTCACATACGGATGACGATGCCCGTGAATGACACCGACCACGCTGATGGAACGCGCGTACCACTTGAAGTACACGCCGTACGGAAGGCGCCCAAACAGCATGCGACGCAGGCGACCGTGCCCAACCGGGAAGTGCTCTGGATCGCGCTCGATCTCTGACATCGCACGATCAATTTCAGCCAAGAGGTCGCCGACGGCCGAGACCGAACGCAATCGGGACCACTCGAACGCCTCGACGGTCTCAGCCTGAGCGAGGCGCCGAATGACAACGCGGCGCACTCATGTCAGTCGGCTGCGCAATTCATCCCGGAGCGTCTGCCACGGAATGCCCGCCTTCGGGTCCGCGTAGGCCTCGCGGCGCGTGAGTAATGCTGCAAGCGCCGGCGATATCGGGGCGGCCACGGCCGCATCGGGACTATCCCACAGCCGGCCCCTCAGTGCGATGCGCTCCCGGGCGGTCATCGATTCGAGGACCGGGGACTTGCCGACCGTGAGTGGATATTGGTGTGATCCGGGGACAACGACAACGGCACACTCGCCAAGATAACGCGGGCTTCTGCTGCGGGCGCCCCAATAAGATGCGCGCGGAGCGCGCGTCCGAGAACGCCCGACTGCAGCAAGCACTGTTTAGCCCGCGCCACGGAGACTTTGGGTCGAAACAGCCCGTCGCGCTACGGAACGGTGACAGGCGGCCCGGTCGGTGGGCGTATGCTCGGCGCATCCCAGGCCCGGAGCGCGGATGCCCGACGCGGCCTCGGTGGCGCGCAACGTCGATAAGCCCCGACTCCCTCAGGCGTCGCCGCTGTTTCGGTTGGTGTCGGATCATCTGCAGTGCCTGCAGACCGTCTACGACGAGCGCTTCGCGCGCGAGTTTGGCCCATGGGGCCCCGTGGTCTTGCAGGTGGCCGACAATTTCCTGGCCTGCGGCGTACTCGAGCACGGGTTCGCGCGCATCCGCTGCGACGCGTGCACGCACGCGTATCTGCTCGCGTTCTTGCGCAAGTACCGCTCCTTCTGCCCGAGCGGTCATGCCACGCGCGTGGCCGTCTGGACGCAGTGGCTGGACACCACGTTGCTCGCGCCGGTGCCGCACTGGTAGGTGGTGCTCACCATCCCCAAACGGCTGCGCGCCTCCTGTCTGTACCGCCGCCGCCTGCTCGGCAAAATCGCCCGCGTCGCCGCCCGCACCGTCACCGCCGCCATTCGCACGCTGACCGGCGAGCGCGACCTCGCGGTGCGAATCGTGGCGTGTTTGGAGACGCATGGCTGCGCGCGAATTGGCATCCGCATCTGCATCTCCTCGTCACCGACGGCAGGTTCCGGCCAGATGGCACCTCCGTGTCGTGGCCGGTGCACGATACCGCGCGGTTGACCGAGGCGTTTCGCCGCGCCGTGCTGCGGCTGTTCGTGCGGCTGGAGCTGTTCGACGAGGACCAGGCCGCAGGCATGCTCACCTACGGGCTCGAAGTAGCCGAAGGCCTCGTTCGCCAGCCTGACGAATGGGACTGGAGTGCCGCCCGTCGGCACATGAATTCCACACATGAACGCGGCCCCGCTCTTTGCGTTGATAAGCCGAGTGCTGACCAAGCATCGCCTCGATGCCTTGGTCATCGGCAACGCGGCGGCTGCGTGGCAGGGGTCGCCGGTGACGACCATGGACATCGACTTCATGTTCCAGACGACGCCAACGAAACTGCGCAAACTCAAGGCTGTCGTGGATGAACGGGACGCCATGGTCTTGCGACCGTATTGCGCGGCGTCACAGCTCTATCGCATGGTCCGTGATCGTGATGGACTGCAACCGGACTTCATGGCCAAAGTAGACGGTATCCGTTCGTACGAGGCACTGAAGGCACGCTCCATATGCGTGACGTTCGGCGCGCATGTGTTGCAGGTGGCCTCGTTGCGGGATGTCATTCGCAGCAAGGTGCGTGCAGGCCGTCCGCAGGACCTCGCGGTACTCCCCGTATTGCAGAAGACGCTCGATGAGCAAGAAGCCCGCGAAGCCAGCGCGCCGTAAGGCCGCCGCCGTGGCCCCAAAGGCGCCGCGCCCATCGGCCCTGGCGCGTGAGGGCGCGCGCGCCTTGGTCGAGCAGATCCGTCGCCTGCAGGCGCTGCCCCCGGAACAGCGCACGCACTTCCTTCGCATGCGGCTGCCGGGCGGCGGATCATCGTTGTAACCGCAGGGCAGGTCGTACGCCGCGTGCCCGGAAGGCGCGTCGCCGAGCTTCTGCCACCTGACAGAGCGGCTGGTGCCGTCAGCGCCGAGCGTGCCGCACGCCGAACCACCCGAGCGCCGCCAGCACGAGGACGGGAAGGACTACGCCCAGCGAGGCGATGCACCACGACACCAGGAGCACGAAGTTCTGCCAAGCCTCCTTGAACGCGTCGACGATCGGATGAGCGCCCGGCGCGGTCTCGATCAACGGCGCGGGTTCATGGATGGAGACGGAGAGCGTACTCGTCGCGACTCGTAACCTGAGGTAGCGCAGCCGGCCATCGTACCGCTCGATCTCCTCGCGCACGCGCGCGAGTTCTCTTTCTACGGCCAGCACGTCTTCCAGCTTCCCGGCGCGCGTGGCCAGCAGCGTGATGAGCCGCTCCTCCAAACGTCGCGCGTTCGTCGTCCGGGCGGTGATGTCCACGAACTCCTCACCGACGTCCTCCGCGGTGGAAGAGACTACTTCGATGGTGCCCAGCGGTGTCAGTCCGGCGAGCGCATTGTCGTAGTGCGCCGCCGGAATCTTGAGCACGAGCGTGGCGCTGCGCACCTGATTCTCCCCCGCCGACAGCGAGGTGTTCCCCACATACCCGCCGAGTGACGTGGCAAGTCGCTGCAGCGCGAGGATGCCCAGCTCGAGAGAGTCCACCTGTACCGACGCGGTGCCGTTGCGCATGACCATTGTTGGTGACACATCCGCTGGTGGCGCGGCAAATCCGGTCGCGCCCACACCCGAGCCCGACACCACAGACTTCGCGGAGATCGCGTCCGGACGGCTGAGCTCTGCGGGTGGCGACGCCATGGTCTGTGCGTCATACGACCTGCTCGGCGGCGGAGTCGGGAGTGCGTTCGCCCGCTCCGCGCGGGGGGCATCGGCTGCGAAGCCGCAAGACGCGCTCAGCAGTGTCAACAGCAGGACGGCAACGCGTGCGTTGCCGTGGGGAGAACGCGACAGGAGTGCGTGCATAGGACTTTCCCTCGAGTACGAGCGTCAGGAGCGACTCACCCGATTGTAGGGCCGCTCAGGCCATTGAGACGCGGCGACGACGCAACCTTGCACAGGCGTTTCGCGGGGCGCGGGTTCGAAGGACGCAGTTACTGTAACGGTTGAATGAGACAATATTGACAGTGTAAGTCTCTGCAATGACAGTAATTCCATGGACACCGCCCGCTGGACCCTCGATGAGCCCTGTCGCCGCTGCGGCGAGGCGCTCGATCGCGCGGGCGTCCACCAACACAATGGGCAGGTGGCGCAGGCACCCAACGGTCGGGCGGTGCGCTGGTACGCCTCGATCGGCCTGTCGAGCCGGCCGGTACAGCGCGGTCGCATTGCGTTCTACGGCCCGCGCCACCTCGCCCAGCTCGTTGCCATCAAGCGCCTGCAGGCGGGTGGGCTGTCGATCGAATGCGTGCAGGAGGCGTTGTGCGGCACGGGCGATGAGGAGGTCAAGGCGCTTGCCGACGTCCCCTCCGACTTGCTTCAGGACACGGTCGACGCGGCGGAGGACTGTGGTGCCAGCGACGATTCGCCCAAACGTCGCCCGTTCTGGGCCGATGGCGTCGCCGATGCGCTGGCGGTACCCGTGTTTTCCTCCCCTCCCCCTCCCCTCGCGCCCGAAGGACCGCGGGTTGCGTGGGACCATCCGGCCGGTGTCACCGTCGTGCTCTCCATCGGGTGCGCGACCGGTTCCGGCCTCGACGCTGCCATCGCGCGTTTCGTCGACGATCTCATCGCCCGCGGACTGCTGGCGAACACCACCGCGTCGTCCGTAACGACGCACATCAAGGAGAACACCGCATGACCGCGCTCCTCCTGGTGCTCTCCGAAGACGAGGTCCGCGCTGTGGTCAGCGGCGTCGACGTCGACCACCGCTCCGTCGGCTGCCTGGTCGGGGAGCGCGGCGACCGTTCACTCACGTCCCTCGATGTCAAGGCGCGCATCATCGGCACCTACGCGCATTCGACGCTGACGCAGGCGTTCGTCAACAACGTCAGCACGCCCGTCGAGGCGACGTACATTTTCCGCTGCCCGATCGCGCCGCCGTCACGCGCTTCACCATGGAGGTCGCCGGCCGTCGCATCGAAAGCGAACTGCAGGAGCGCGCGCAGGCGCGTGAGCGCTACGACCACGCGAATCAGCAGGGCATGCGTGCGTCGATCGCCGAGGAGGAGCGACCCGGCACGTTCTCCCTGCGCGTCGGCAACTTCATGCCCGGCGAGCGCGCTACCATCACCTTGGAGCTTCCCGGGCCACTGCCGTTCGCCGACGGCGAGGTGACGTATCGTTTTCCGCTCGTCGTCGCTCCCCGCTACATCCCTGGCCAACCGCTCTCCGGTGAGCAAGTCGGCAACGGCGTCGCCGTTAACACGGACGCAGTCCCCGACGCGAGTCGCATCTCGCCGCCGGTGATGCTCGGTGGCTACCCGAACCCGGTGCGCCTGGGCATCGAGGTCACCATCGACACCGCGGGGTTGCGGCTCTCGAACGTCCGCTCGGCACTCCACACCGCGTGGGCCGATGAGCGCCAGGGTACGACAGTGAGCGGGACGTCGCGCTGGAACTGCTGACGACACTGGAGCCCCGCGCGCGGCGTCGGACCCAAGGCGCGGACAAAGGCTACGATACGCCCGGGTGTGTCGAAGGCGTCCAGGCCTGCGGCGTCACGCCGCACGTCGCGCAGAATCTTCACGCGCGGAAATCGCGGAGCGCCATCGATGACCGCACCACGCGCCACGACGGCTGCGCGATCAGTCAACAGCAGCGGAAGCTGGTGGAGGAAAGCTTCGGCTGGGGCAAAGTGGTCGGCAGGCTGCGGAAACGGCATCACCGCGGCCAACGCTGCGTCGACTTGGTGTTTCGCTTCGTGCACGCGGCGTACAATCTGGCGCGGATCCGCACGCTGATCCGTCGCCAGGCGGGGGCGTGACGCGCCGTCAGGGCCCCGCCGGCCGCTGTGCGCCGGCGGACGTGGAGCCACCGCGCACGTGAGTACCGCTCCGCTGGCAAAATCATCGCGCAAAAATCGCTGAACACATAGACACGACGAGAAATCACGTCCGATCGCCGCTTTTTCAGAGAGCTGCTACGCGGTTCTGGCGGACCGAGGCGCCGCCGATCTGGAAGGCGGTTGACATGCCCCGCATTCCCATCAGATTGTTACATTGGCTGGGGGGGTGATGGCGGTGAGGTTGCCGCAGTTGCGGTTGAGAACCGGCAGGGTGCGGATGTCCTCGGCGGTCACCAGCGTGCTGGCCCCCAAGCGGCGGGTGAGCACATTGGCCTGGTCGGCGGCCACGACCACCGGTGCCAGATCGGTGGCGGCGCGAGCGAGACGAAAGGTGAGTACCACGCGAACGTTCAGGGCCAGAGTGATCCCCGTACGCTGCTCGGCGCGGTGGCCGAGGGCGCGGACCGTGAGCGTATAAGGCCCGCCCAAGGGGAGCTGGCGAAGGACAAACACGTCGGCCGGGTTGGTGCGAGTGGTGGCCTCGAAGCCGGTGGCGGTGTGGCGGGAGACCACCGTCAGGCCGTCAAGGGGGCGCAGATCGTCACTCTGGACCGTACTTTCTATAGTAGCGGTGGCGGCCTGCGGGGCAAGCAGGCGGGGGACGGTCACGACGGCGAGCGGGCCGAAGCGGACGGAAACGGCCAAGGCGCCGACGATGGTGCGGAGGGTACGGACGTGCTGAAGGCGCATAGGTTTCGGGGAGAAGCAGGCCATCATCGCCGGGACCAAGGCCTCTCGCCCATTAAGGTGGCGCCGGTAAGGTGCGCCGCTCGGGTCACCTTTGAGTCCGGGCGATTGCCAAAGCACGAAGCGGCGACGCCGAATGCCGTAGCCTCGGGGCTGCCGGGCGAAAACGTGGGGGACGCCGCGGTCCGTCGGGTCCAGGACGCGCTGAAACACCTGGCTCCGATGGCGCGGTCACCGCGCCCGACGACTGCACCGCTGTTCGCCTCGAGGGTAGCGAAGTGGAACCCCGCGCCGCACGGCGCCGCCGCATCGGTGCTGAAACGTGGCGCGCGCTCAGCCGTCATTGGTGGGGGGGCCTCGCGGGGCGCGCCCCGTTTGCCGGGCGCC
>VYKS01000271.1_pt1 | contig 25139 bp, 19 predicted proteins | sample 5114511 | NCBI WGS metagenome assembly VYKS01 (sample SAMN12291795, study PRJNA351875) | freshwater metagenome | isolation source: freshwater lake | place: USA: Michigan, Gull Lake | collected 2011-07-05 | reverse complement strand
TCAATGGACACGTAGCTGAACATCGTCGACTGCGGCTGATCGGCACCACGCATCGGAAACGCCTCGGGAAAGAGTCGCGCCCACTATACAACACGGCGCGCCATACGCCAGGTTCTTACGGCGACTTTTTCATCACCCTGCTAGTAGGCGCCCGCCCGCCTTCGGGTGGGTGCCGCCCCACTGCTTCCAGAAAAAAGCCGCACCGGCGCGCTTCACGGCATCACGGAGCCCTCGCGCGAATTCCAGCGAGACCGGGCGTGCGCCGCGGCCACTCTCTCCTCCGCCAATCACCCAATCCATGCCGCGGAAGTCCACGGTATCGGAGGGCCCCCCTCAGAGGCTCTGCGCTCACGAAGCGCACGACGGCAGGAATCTCTCGGAGCACGTCTATCCGCCGTGCTGTGTCTTCGTGTTCGACGGAGACACCAAGCCAGACATGTGACGGCCACTCAAGGCGATCGGCGAGTCGTCGTGCGCGCTCCGGGCGCTTCGTCAGCACCTGGAACTGATGCTGTGGGGCCGCCACCATCGCTTCCCAGACCTTGCGGATCTGCGCCTCCGTGAAATGGGCGTGAAAGACGTCAGACATGCTGTTTACAAACACGCGACGGGGCGCCCGCCAGCTCGCGGGCAGCCGCAAGCGCTCTGGCCAGAACTGCGGGGCAAATGGATCTACCCGATTCTCCGGCGTGTCTCGGACGGGGAGCCGCTGCCGATAGATCGTATCGAGGCGAGTACGAGCCCTTGACGCCGCATAGCAGTGATCGCATCCAGCGGAGATCTCCGTGCAACCGGTCATCGGGTTCCACGTAACGTCTGTCCACTCGATGCCCGTCGTACGCTTCATCGTGTCTCCTCACGGGGGTGATGCCCACCATAACGGAGTGCGCGGGTCACAGCCGCCTTCCGAACGACTCGAGCTACATGAAAATCGAGCCCCTGCATCGTCGCCAGACAGAGGTCGGCGGTAATCACAGCCGATAAACTCGATCGGAGGCCCAAGCTGGATACTGGATGGCCGGGCTGCAAACAGGTTACTGGGCGTCGGCGCCTAGCAGCTTTATTGCGTCATGCAGAGAGACGGCTAAAGTGTTGCGGGTCAGAGTGTTAGGCCAATTGTATTGTTCGGGCCATGGAACTCGTAGCCGAGGCGTGGCGTAGTAGAGGGGAGGGAGAAGTCGCCGACATCCTGTGACTTGCTTGCCAGCCACGCAGTCTGTGTGGTAAGGTTTGGTCTGAGTCCGTAACCACCTATCCGAGGAGCACATGAATCCGCCAGCGATGATCGATGCACCTCGCACTGCTGAAGTGCGGGAAGATTGTGCGATCAATGCGGCGCAGCCGAAGCTTGTGCGTCCGGCGCCCCCGATCAATCGTCTCGAAGGTGTTCCGACCCCGGAAGAGATTGAAGACTATCGCGCGATGATGGCCATGAGCGCAAAGGCGAGCCGTCACATCATGCGAGAGGTTCGCGGGATCCGGTAGGAACGCCGGCAGTGCCAAGGCGGGCCGAAGCTACTGCTTCGGCCCGCCTTTTTGCATCCAAGCACTTGATTGACGAGGTTGCATGCGACCTCCAGCCCCATAACAGAAATGGACGCTCCTACCTCGGCTCACCAGGACGACGCCGGTATTGACGAGAATGCCGAACCTGCGCCGATTCTTCCGTACGGCACCTATATACTCCCCGCCGATGCGCGCCCGGCGGGCGACGACAAGCCGGGGCGCAGGCGAGTATTGTGCACCGAGACGACGTGGACCGTACTGGGTACCGTCGTCTACGGATCGTCACAGACTGCGCCCTTCAAGCAAAAGGGTCTTCACCGGGTGCCCATTTTGGGCCGCGGCGAACCGAACCCCAATGGCTTTACGGTCGGAGAGCAGTTCTATCTTTACCCGATGCTGTTGTGGTATGCGTACCATCCAGATCTCTCGCATCGGACTGGAGAACTGGCTCAGCATGAGTACGATCCGCTCTGCCGGGCGATGCGCGAGGCGCTAGGTATTGGGACTGACTGCGGGCCGACATCGGATTTTCCACGCTCGCGGCGAGGCTGGATCGTAAAGCTTTCCAAGGAGGCCGCTGACACGCACAGCTGTACGTACGCCGTGATCCTCAGCAATCATCACCACGCAAGCGAAACCGGGAGTCAAGCGATTGTTCCGCTCGTGGTGGTCGGCGACAGCGGCGAGCAACCATTTGACGTCACCACGTACGGCCCCTGGACAGGCTTCATCGGAGCGAAACCTGGCGATGCGGTGTGGGCTACGAGCATGGTGTTCTCCGTGTTTGAGCCCTTCAGCGCATTGATCGAAACACCGCACCGAGTCAGTGATAGAGAGATGAAGCGCATTGAAGACGCTCTCGCTGCTCGCGGCCTCGTTAGGACGTAATTCGCGGAAGAAGACACAGACGCCACTGGGCGATGCGGTGCATAGGCATTGTCGGGCTTCAGCACAGAGGACAGGCTTTGTTGAGCACCCGACCATTCGGTCGAGCTCTGCAACGCATCACGCCCTACTGACAATGCGCAGCCGAGCAGAGCAGTGCCAGCAGGGCGACACTGACGCTGTCCTCTGCGCGCGGATCACGGGCTCGCCTCGCTATTGCCGGAGACTCGGTGGCGTATTCCAGTCAGCTGGCGCCGACCTGTGCAACGGCCCGCGCTACTCCCACGCGACATGGAGTCCTCGCGGTGGTGAGTGCGGGCTATCGTCAGCGCGGTTCGGCCAGCAGGACCGCGAGCTCGATCTCGTAGGCCTTGGCCACATCCCGCGCTTCGGCCACGTCGAGCTTCCGCATGCCGTTCTCCAGATTGGACACGTAACTCTGCGGACGCTCGAGGCGCGCGGCGACCTCAACCTGAGTCTGCGGCCGCCCCAGCGCCGGGACGACGTGTCCGGCTCGATGCTGCCGCAGTCGGCGTGCAACGCGCTGGGTAAACGCCCACTCCCGCGATTGGCGGGCGTCAACGAAGCGGTCATCGGGGGCCATGGACGGTAAGCTCGCCCGGGGGCCATGAATATCCGAAATGTAGATACCTGTGGCCCAGAAAATTCGGTGTATGTGCGGGATTATCCGACAGTTGAATACTCCTGAGGGTCTGCCACGGTGCAGCCCATGCCCAAATCTGCCCCGTTCGCTTTCGCGGTTCGACACCGCCATGACGCGCGCCGCTCCATGGCCTCGGTCCCCCAGTGGACCCCCCTCGTATCGTCCGACGGGGGGCGCCACTGATGCCGCGCTATGGGGTGGAGCATCATGATCCGAAGAGCGAGCGGCGGCGCCAGCTGGACTCGCCTGCGTATTTCGGCCGATGTCGATCACCCGTTTCGGTTGATGTCGATCACCCATTTCGGCCGATGTCGATCACCCGTTTCGGTGATGCCGATCAGGCGTTTCGGCTGATGCCGATCACCCAGGAGGGCGCGGACGGGACCACCCGCGCGGCATGTTCCCCCTGGACTCTATGCCGGAGGGGCGGGGCCCGCAGTGAGGATCCCGATGCGACAGGTCGTGGAGGCACTTCGCCTCGCGTTTGACCACGGCGGCCGCCAGCGCGAGATCGCGCGGGCCCTCGGCGTTTCGCAAAGCACCATCAACGAGTACCGGGGCCGGTTCGTGTCAATGATCGTCTGAAATTCCCCACCTGGTGATCGTCTCAAATTCCCCACCCCGTGAAGATCACAGCTCCGCGTGAGCCGTGACGGTCGCGCGCGGCGCGGTGCCGGCGAGCCCCTGCAACAGACACACCGCCTCCTCGACTTCGGCGCGCCCACTGGGACTGCTCACCATGGTGTTCACGACGAGGCCGTGGCGATTGTCCACGAGCGCACTCGCTTGGTACGCGAGAGTCGGCGCCGTGTTCGACGACTGGCGGGCCATGCGCGCCTCGGGATCCGTCACCGACTGATGCGTCGCGTTGGACCGCTTTCCCCATGAAAGCTCACGCCGTCATTGCCGGGATCGACCGGGCGATCCGAGTCGTCGTCCTTGGGCCGCACGCTCTTCTGGCTCGCCCACGCTTCGAGCAGCGTGCCATCCACCGAAAAGTGCTCACGCGAGAGCAGGCGCGCCTGCTCCGCCGTGGCCACGGTGCGCGCGAGGAACTGCGCGGCGATGTCGCCGTCGAGCAGCCGCTGCCGATTCTTTGTGAACGTCGTGGCATGCCACGCCGATGCCTCAAGGTCGAGCCCCACGAACCAGCGATACAGCAGATTGTACTCGAGCTGCTCGACGAGCTGACGCTCGCTCCGAATCGAGTACAGGAGTTGCAGCAGCAGGGCGCGCAGCAACTGCTCGGGGGGAATCGATGGGCGCCCATTGACGCTGTAGAGCGCCTCGAACTGCGGCGAGAGGTCGCGCAGGAGCGGATCAACCAGGCGGCGAATCGCCCGGAGCGGGTGGTCCGCCGGCACCCGGTCCTCGAGCACGACCGTCGCCAACATCACCCCCTGCACGCGCTCATCACCTCGCATCGCTCGCCTCTGGCTGAAGTCGTGCCAGTATACAAAACCGCGGGCCTCACGCCAGAGGCGACGCCAGCTTTTTCCGCAGCCTGCTAGGCTAGCCGCCCGTAGCGCTTGGTAGATCAGCCAGTCGCAGGCGAGTTCCGCGTCGCGCGCGGCCCACCAGGCGGGCGACGGCAAAAATGGGAGATGGTATTGAAGAGGCATGATTTACGGGGTGTATTCGGTAGCCATGGAAGTATCTCGCCCCCTCCGACAATCCGCTACACGTGTGCGCCGGCCATCCCGAAAGCCCATTCCTCTTCGGGGAGGATGCGTGGCGGACGCGCCAGATATGCATTACTTAACATAAAATATTAAGTAATGCATACGAACGGTACGCGTTACTTGCCTTAGGATGTTAAGTAACGCTTATTAGGGGTATGATCACCGCCAATGCCGCCCAACCGCTTCGGCGTCGTCTTCCTCCGCCTCGTCCACGAAGCGGCGCGAGAGTATCACTCGTCGGCTGGATCGAGGACCTGCAGGCGCACGGAGTCTCAAGCTTCTCAGTGGCCGAGGCCCAGCAGACCCTCGGCAGCTCCGAAGCGAACGTGCAGGTCGGCCTCTCGCGACTCACGAGAAAGGGGCAGCTGATTCGCCCCGTGAAGGGCCTGTACGTCATCGTCGCGCCTGAACACCGTGCCATCGGGGGGCCGCCGCCGCTGTGGTATATCGACGCGGTCATGCAGCATCTCGGTATGCGCTACTATGTCGGCCTGCTCAGCGCCGCCGCCTTGCACGGCGCCAGCCAGCAGGCCCCACAAGAGCTCCAGGTAATCAGTGACGCTCAACGCCGCGTGCGCACGGTTGGCCGGGGGCGTATCCGTTGGGTGACGAAGATGGACGTTGCCAGCGCAGCGGTGCAGCAGATGGTCACACCGACGGGGACGATCACGGTGTCGTCACCAGAAGTAACGGCCGCTGATCTTGTGCGGTATCCACAGCACGCGGGCTACTGGGATAACATCGCCACGGTACTCGCTGATCTCGGAGCACGCCTCGACGCTGAACGCCTCGCGGTCGCGGTGCGCAACGACCACGTGACCGCGCGACGGCTTGGCTACCTCTTGGATCTCGTCGGTCACCACCATCAGGCGGACCGCCTCCGTGCAGAGCTCGAAACGCCTGGTACCCGCATCTACCCACTGGATCCTTCGCAACTCATCCGTGGCGCCCCAATCGACGAACGGTGGCATCTGGCCATCAATACGTCCATCGACCCGGACTAAGCTCGCTGCTCCCTCAGATGATTCCGCAAAATCACCTTACCGAATGGCGCACCACCACCGCGCCGTGGGCGGACGACGCGCAGGTCGAACAGGATCTCGTCCTGTCGCGCGCCGTCGTCAACATCTTCTCCGATCCGTTTCTCCGTGAAACCCTCGCCTTTCGCGGAGGCACCGTCCTGCACAAATGCCATCTCGCCCCCGCGGCACGCTACTCCAACGACATCGATCTGGTGATGACCATAGCCGACAAGATCGGCCCCGTCTTCAACCAATTGCGTGTCGTCCTTGGATGGATTGGGACCCGCGCAGACCAAGCTGTCGACCAACCTAGGAACTATCACGTTCACGTTTCCGACGACATCGGGCACGCCATCGCACATGAAAGTGAAGGTGGAAATCAACAGCCGCGAACACGATCCCGTGTTTGGGTTTCACCACACGCACTTTGAAATGGAGAACACGTGGTTCCGCGGTGCGGCGGAATTGCGCACATACCGACTCGAGGAGTTACTCGGCACCAAGCTCCGCGCATTACATCAGCGCCGAAAGGGTCGGGATCTGTTCGATCTCGATCATGCACTCACAATGACCGCCGTACCACCAGCAGCAATCTGTCAGGCATTTGTCCATTACATGCAGCGCGAAGGGAAGCCGCTGCAGCGCCGAGACATTGAGGAAACGCTCGCCGCCAAGATGAAACACCCAGCGTTTCTTGGGGATCTGCCACCGCTTCTACGCCCCGGCGTTACCTACGATCCGCATGCGGCGTACGATCGTGTTTCCAGAGACCTTATTGCCTTACTTCCCGACACGATCGTGTAGCCTGTCGGTACTGCGGCACGCGGTGCGAGCGAGAAGAACGGTTCCGCACCAAGGCTCACCCGCATTCTGTCTCAGAACCGGCAACGCGCGGATTCCGCTGCGTCGGGTGCGACCCTGCTGACTGTTGTCCGCAGCGTGGGCGGATCGTCCGGGCGCTTTCGGTGGCGCGCCTCGCCGAGCAGTGCTCGTAGGGCACGCTGGTGGATGCCGAAGAGGGGGAGCCCTCAGACCGGGTGCAGCTGGAGTTCCACGATCTTCAGCCAGCTGATGGACGAGTCGGGCGTCGCGATCGACCCGGGCGACGGCACGCCCTCCGTAGCTCCGGCAAGAGCTACTGTCGGGACGCCTCACGCGCCTCGGCATTGCATCGCGCTATCCGTCCGAATTCAGCCTCCAGCTTGCCGTGACCCCGAGTGCACGTCCCAACTGCGTCAATGCCAGCACGCTGATATTCGCCCGGCCGCGCTCTAGCTCGCCTAAGTACGCGGGGTCGAGTTCGACGAGAATTGCCCTCTCTTCTTCTGTCCTCAGCTCGCCTTGTCGGCGTCGAACGGAACGCGTCAGGGCTCCATCTTGGTCACGCGGTAGGTCGGGTTTCCCGGTCATCGGCGTAACCGCCAACCGATGAAGTTCACAAAACTCACATGCGCAGCATGACGCTCGGCCAGCTGGCGTATCGTCATACTACGCATGGGTTTACCTCAGCGACAAATATGTTTGGACGGAAGCGTCAAATGTGGTGAGCCAAAAGCGTCAGATTTGGCGAGACGCTAGGTCGTACCCCCTCACCCGCACTCGCTGAACCCGCACACATGGCACTTCACGCACCCCTCCGCGAACTCCAGCTGCGAGCCGCAATCGGGACAGGTGCCCATGAACACCTCGCCGCCCACGCTCCCAAAATCCATCTGCGATTGCGCCTGCTCGGCCGCCATCGGCGGACGCGTGATGGGCACACCGGCCGCAGGCGTTGGCAACGGCGAGAGATGCGCCTGCGGGAATGAACTCATTCCCACCGCAGCACCGCCACTCAGCATGTCCGTTTGCACGCCCTGCTTCTCGCGCCACCACTGCTCCAGCGCAATGCCCACCGCGTCGGGCAACGAAAGCACCTTGTTCGGGCCGAGTCCGACGGCGCGGTCGGAAGAGATGCCGCGCAGCTGGCGGTGAATCTCCTGCATTGAAATACCGCTGCGCAACGCGAGCGAAATGAGCCGGCCAATTGCCTCGGCATCGGCCATCGCGCTCCCACCCGCCTTGCCGAGGTTGAGGAACACCTCGAACGGCTGCCCCTTCTCGTCTTCGGTGATGTTCACGAACATGGTGCCGAGTGGCGTGTCCTTGCGGTACGTGGTGCCGCGCATCACCTCGGGACGTGAGCGCTTTCCGCGACGGCTCGCGTTCTCCGCTTCCGCGGTGAACAGCGCCTTCTTCGTGCGCTCCAGCTCGCTCTGCAGCTCGGCAATCGTGCCTTGCAGTTCGCCCAGCTCACGCTTGAGCACCGCGACATCCTTGCCGTCAGCCTTCGCGTCGCTGGCAGCCGGTGCGGAGGCGGCGCCATCACGCTTGGCCGCCGCATCCTGCGTAGCGCCCGTGCTCAGCACCTGACCGTCGCGCGACCCATCGCGATACACCGTCACGCCCTTGCACTTCATGTCGTACGCCATCTCGTAAATGGCGCGCACGTCGTCGACCGTGGCCGCGTGACCAAAGTTGGTGGTCTTGGAGATCGCCGAGTCGCAGTGCTGCTGAAACGCCGCCTGCATGCGGATGTGATACTCGGGCGCGATGTTATTGGCGGTGTTGAACACCCGCTGCCACGACACCGGCACCTCCGGATGCTTCACGCTCCCCGTCTTCGCGATGCGCTCCATCAGCTCGTCGCTGTACCACCCTTCGGCCTTCGCGATCGCCACGAAGTCTTCGTTCACGTCGGGCATCATCACGCCCGCCTGATTGCGCATGAACGCCACCGCGAACAACGGCTCGAGCCCGCTCGAACAGCCGGCAATGATGGAGATGGTTCCCGTAGGCGCGACCGTGGTGACGTTGCAGTTGCGCAGCAGCTGCATGGGGCGAATGCGCTGCCCCTGCGCATCGCGCGCACACGTTTCGTCGGGCCCCCAGATGCTGCGCGCCCACTCGGGGAACGCGCCACGCTCCTTGGCCAGTCGCTCGCTCTCCTTCTTCCCCTCGACGTCGAGGAACTCCATGACCCGACGTCCCATCTCCACCCCTTCGGCGCTGTCGTAGGGAATGCCGAGTCGAACCAGCATATCGGCAAAGCCCATCACGCCAAGCCCGATGCGGCGAATGCGCTTGCTCAGCGCGTCGATTTCCGGCAGCGGGTACTTGTTGACGTCGATGATGTTGTCGAGGAAATGCGTGCTGAGCGCGATGTCGCGCCGCATCGCGTCCCAGTCCACCTGCCCGTTGCGCACGTAGTAGCCGAGGTTCACCGACCCTAGGTTGCACACGTCGTAGGCGAGGAGCGGCTGTTCGCCACAGTTGTGCACCACGAATCCGTTGCCGATAAACGAGTGCGTGAGCGGCTCGGTGAGGTCGTACACCATCTCCTCACCGGCCGGTACCAGCGCGTCGAACCGGGCGGTGAATGTTTCGCGCCCGCTGCTGCTTGATGCGCACGTCGCAAGTTCGGCGCTGAGTGTCTCGCCGATCAAACCGATGTCACCTGCGAAGCGCTGCACATTGTCGTGCTCAATCACAAGAGCCGATGCGCCCTCGAGGGACGATGCGATGCCGAAGTTGAGCAGCAGGCGTTGTACATTCCGCAGCAGTACGATCGACTCACCAGATAGCACGAGTCGATCAGCTACTACCTGTGCATCCGCGGTGAAGAGCGCCTCCAGGAAGCCGCGCTGCATGGCTTCACTGCCACCCAAGAGCGTCGCCGGAATCCGATCCAGCTTGGTTGCAACACCGTTGTCGCGCGCTTCGCCGCCCATCCACTCAGGTGTCGCCACCTCGCGGGAAGCGCAGAGCCACCCCAGCACCCGCCCCTCCTCACTCGTACCCTGCACACCAAACCCGCCCTTGGTGTTCTGGATGTGCAGCGCATCACCAGGCTGCAGCGCCTGGGCTTCCACCCAGCCCCGCGCGGTCATGAAGCGATGATCCGCGGTCACGCGAATTTCGTAGCCCTCGCGCGTCACCACGCGGAACACGGGCTTCACGCCGCTCTCGAACGGCACGCCGGCAGGCCCCACCTTGCCGGCGCTGAACCGTGAATCGAGCGTGACACCAGACGCCTCGCCCTGTTCGGCAAGCTGCGCAATGGGCACCAGACCGCGCGTCGTCGAGACGAGCGTGTCGCCCGTGACACACGGATTCGTCGCCTCATACGCCCCCAAATGCGGCACCGGGTTGTACTTGTTCGCCTCGTCAATGAAAAACACGCCGGGCTCACCCGTGCGCCACGCGCCCAGAATCATGCGATCCCACACCTCGCGCGCGCGCAGCTGCCCCACTACCGCCCCGTTCGACGGATCGAGCAGATCGTACGTGCCGTCGGCCTTGAGCGCGTCCATGAACTTCGTGGTGATCCCCACCGAGATGTTGAAGTTCGTGATCTTGCTGAGGTCTTCCTTGCTGCCAATGAAGTCGAGCACGTCCGGATGATCGACGCGCAGAATGCCCATGTTCGCGCCGCGACGCGTGCCGCCCTGCTTCACCGCGTCGGTGCTCGCGTCGTACAGCTCCATGAACGACACGGGGCCGCTGGCCACGCCCGTCGTACTGCGCACCATGCTCCCCTTGCTGCGCAGCCGCGAAAACGAAAAGCCGGTGCCGCCGCCCGACTGATGAATGAGCGCCATGCTGCGCAACGTGTCGTAAATGCCGTTCTGCCCGTTGCTCAGCGCATCCTCCACCGGCAACACGAAACAGGCCGACAGCTGCGCCAACGGACGGCCGGCGTTCATGAGCGTCGGCGAGTTCGGCTCGAACCGGCGCTGCGTCATGAGGAAGTAGAACTCTTCCGCCAGCGCCTGCACCGCCCCGTCGCTCGCGCCGTAGCGCCGGTCGGCCTCGGCCACCACTGTTGCCACCCGCCAAAACATGTCCTCCGGCTTCTCGATCGACGCGCCGGACGTGTCCTTTACGAGGTACCGCTTGTCGAGCACCGTGCGTGCATTCGACGTCAGCGTGACGAGTCCGTCCGGCGGCGTAGTGGAGAATGACATAGGGGCAATACTCGTATGGGTGCGGTCGTTGGCGGGGCGGTATGGTGCCTCTCTTCGTGAGACCGCGCAAGTCGCCCCGTAACGCTATACGGCGCCAGCACTTCCAAACGAGAGATCACTTTTGTGCAGCGACGGTACAGTTGTCCACCAGGCGCAGCTTTGTGAAGCGCGGTACACACGCGGTGGAGCTTCTGTCACCGACCACACGTTAACAGCCCCCGCTGACAGTGCCGAACCCACCGCGCAAGCCATTGAAAAACATACTGTTACGCAATGCCGATCAGCACGGCCCTGCGCAGCAACCCGTCAGTACCCCGCCACGAACAATTGTGACGTCGTCCGGTCAATTCCGCCGCATGCTCGAGACTGCTTGCCTGCATTCACACTCGCGGGCAGTGAATTGCCTGCACCCACATGAACCGCTCACGTGCGCTCCATCTGACGGAGCCACCCTAGCCCAACCGCAGCAACTCCCCCGTCCGGTGTCGCGCCGCCAGCGCCACATATCTCACCGCATTGGCCCGAATCCCCGCCTGCTGCTCCGCGCTCACCGTGCGCACCACCTTGCCGGGTACGCCCAGCACCAACGAGCCCGGCGGCACGACCATCCCCTCGGTAAGCACCGCCCCGGCGCCAATGATGCTCCCGCTGCCCACGTGCACGCCGTTCAGCAGAATCGCGCCCATCCCCACCAGCACGCCGTCCTCGAGCACACTGCCGTGCACGATGGCGCGATGGCCAATCACACACTCCTCGCCCACGATCGTCGGCTTGCCGGGGTCGGCGTGAATGACCGCGCCATCCTGCACGTTGCTGCGCGCCCCAATCACGATGCGCTCGACATCGCCGCGAATGACCGCCGTGGGCCACACGCTCGTGTCGTCGGCCAGCTGTACGTCACCAACCACGATGGCGGTGGAATGAATGAAAGGCCGGCTCATGAGTTAAAGGTATCCGCCCAGTGTCACGTAGAAGGCGCCCCGGCGACTCACGCCCGCCGGCGCCGCATAGGGTACGGCCGACCCCACGCGCAATCGCAGCGGCGCGTCGTACTGCACCGCCACATCGAGCACGAGTTCGGCACCGGCGCTCGCCAGCCAGCCGTCGCGCACGCCATTGGGCAAACAGACCGTGGTGTTGCTGCGCAGCGCCGCCGGGCACCATGCCCGCGCCGCATCAGTGAACAACGCCACGCTCAACCGGTCGCTGTACACCGTGAGCGGACTCGGCACGCGCGTGAACATCACCAGCGGTGCCCGGTACTCAACGGTTCCGCCCACGACGCGCGCCCCGCGCTGCACACCTGGCACGGTGCCACGCACCGGAAACGCCCGCGCCGGATCGCCTATCGTAACGCCGGGCAACAATTCCGTGGCCACGCCACTCGTGCCGCCCACGGTAAACTCGGTGCGCGTGCGATGGTCGGTCCACGCTGCCGCACCGCGCACGGCCAGCACGTGCCGTGCATAGCCCGGCAAGTCGAGCGGCACGAAGCCGCGCGCCGAGAGCACGCTGCGGAACGATCCCGTTTCCGCGTTGTCCTCGAGCCACTGGTACGACGTGCTTTGCGAAATGCTGAACCCTTCTTCGATACTCACACCGCGCAACGCCAACCGCGCTGTGCTGTAGCTGCTGTTGAAGAAGAAACTCGGATATCTCGTCCCCAGACGCACGCCGGAATCGGCCGGCCCGAGCACCGAGTCGGCGTCGGCCGTGAAGTCGCGCATTTCGTATTGCAATCCCACCGTGGCGCTCGCCGTCCAGCGAATGCGCGGCACGATGTACGTGTTGCTCACCGTCAGAAATCGTCGTTTGCGCGCCACGAGCCCCAACGCGGCACCACTGTCGTTGCGCACCATGAAGGTACCATCCCATTCCTGCGTGAACGACACAGCCGTGATGGGCATCCCCAGCCCCGCATAGCGGTAGCGCAACGAGCCGTCGGTCTCGCCCAACGTGGGCTCGCGCAACAGGCTCGCGTCCCACGCATGACGCCCCAGAATGTCCTCGCCACTCGACGACACGCCGTACGTGCTGCCGCCCGTTCGCCCCTCGCCCACCAGCGGCAACCAGTAGCGGGGCCACAGCATGGGCCTGGCCGAGTATTTCCGGCTGGGCAACGAATCGAGGCGCAGCGAGTCGGCGTTGGCCGGCGCCCGCGATGCGCCGCGCGCTCCACTGGTGTACCACGTACGACGCACGGGCGGCCCCGCCGTATCGAGTGGCGCGACGGCCACGTGAAAGCCGTCTCCGCGCTGGACAAGCGCCACCACCTGGCGGCCATCGGGTGATACCGTGGGCTCGTACACCGCCGTCGATACGGCACTGGCCTGCGTCGGCAACGCGTCTTCACGCAACCACGACACCGTATCGATCTCGGTCACGGCACCACGCGGCGCCGTCTCCAACTGCATGGCGCCACTGGCATCACTCGCCCACACCAGTCGTGTGCCATTCGGCGTAAACGACGGACTCGCAAACACCCCGCGACCGCCGCTCACCACCCGCTTCAGCTGCCCCGTGACGTCGAGCACCACCACACGCTGCACCCCCGACGGCAACAGCTGCACCGCCACGACCTCACGCCCGTCGGGACACCAGCGCGGGTCCGCCCAGCGCTCACCCGTGCGATCGGCCGTGAACGGCGTGATGACCTCACCATCGGCGCTCACGCGCACCAAACGGCTCGCGCTGGCGGCCAGTTGCACCGCGACAATACTGCCATCGTGCCGCGCATCGGGCTGCGTGAGCCGGGCCCCACGCGTAAGCTGGACTTCGCGCGTCCCGTTGCGACGATACAGATCACTGCGCGTGATGTACGCGTCGCGTCGCTCGAGTTGCGCGTACACGAGGGTGTCACCGCTCGAGTCGAGTGGGACGTTCACATCGAGCGCGTTGCGCCACGCCACGCGACGCGGCGCCGTCGCCTTCGAACCAGCGACCGCAGACGACACCGGTGACAGGTACACGCCTGTGACCTCACGTCCGTTCGATGCGCTCCACACCACCGAATCGGCGCCGACCCACCGCGGGCTTTCCGCGTACCATCCGTCCGGGCTCACGATGCGCCAGGCATTGTCAGCCGCACGCACCGACGAACTCGCGCGCATCACGGAGTCGGCAAACGCCTGCCATGTACTGTTGAATGACCTCCCAAAGCCGGCATAAGAGTTCCGCTGCAACAGAAACGGGATGACGTTCGCCGCCGTCACATCCACATAGCGGCGCATTCCCACCGCGCGCCCCGATTCGCGCGCGGCATCCGCGGCATCGGCCGCGCGTTCCATGAGCAGCGCCCCGTACCCGTACGCCACCTGCCCGCGAGGAAAGCGCGTGGTGCTCAACGACCAACGCCCGAGCGGCACCAGTTGACTGTCGCGTGCGGCGGCGCGCAGGAGCACCGGAAACTCCGTGCTCACCAGGCGCCCACTCCCGGTGAGGGCACTTTCGTAATGTACCGCCAGCCCCTCCTTAACCCAGCTGGGCGTGAATGCATTGGGAAAGAAGAGCGGGTTGCGCCCGAAGATCGCGCGCCCCACACGCCACACGCCACGTGCACGATCAATATGGAAGATGTGCGCGAGCTCGTGCGTGATGACCAGGCGCAACCAGTCATCGTGAAAGCGCAACTCGCGCGAGGTGACCGGCGGCACCGCGTAAATCACCACGCGATTCGTCGGAAACACCTGCGCGAATCCGTTGCTCACGTCGGTGTTGTCGATGAGCAGCATATCGATCACGCCGCGAGGCGCCGCGAGCTCTCGCGACAGCTGCCCGTACGCCGTTTCCGCGTACACCGCCGCGAGGCGTGCCAGCGAATCGAGCCGCGGCGCGAAGTGCACGCGCAGGTGTGCCGTAGTGATCGTGCGCACAGGACCGCGCGGGTCCACCTGTGCGGAGAGCGTCGAGGCACTCGGCGCCACTAGGGCACAGAGCCACAGCCCGCACCACGCCCGTACTGCCGGACCCGCCATCACACGCCGCCATGCCGCGCCGTTCATGGCGTACGACCGCCGTCGCGCGTGGCGAGTGCCCGGAAGTATTGCTCCAGTCCCGCCAACAACGCCTCCGCGTACTTTCGCTGAAAGCCTGCGTCCCGCATGGCGGCCTCCTGCTCCGGCACGATCACGAACAATCCCTCGGCGAGCGCACTCGGATACCAGCTCGGACGGGCCACCGCCAGATTCTGATAGTGCACGCCCAGATCACGCAGCCCGAAGCGCACCTGCATCGCGCGTTGCACCGCACGCGCCAACGGCTCACTGGCGTTGTGGTAGAACAACGTGCTGGTGCCATTGGCCGTAAACGGATTCGCGCCATCGGGGAGCGCGTTCAGGTGAATGGAGATGAATGCATGCACATTGGCGCGCCGAGCCTGCACACCACGCTCGGCGAGCCCCACGGCCTCGAGACTCGTGCGCGTGATGACCGGGTTCGCGCCACGCTTGCGCAGCAGCTCCACCAGCGCGAGGCCTACCGGAAACACCGCGTCCCCTTCGTACAACCCCGTCGGGCCGGTGGACCCCGCCGGCGGATGCCCGGGGTCGACGGCAATGGTGAGCCCGCGCAGCGGACGCGCCGCATCGATGGTCGGCAACCGGCGCACGCGCAGCACGAACGCCCGCCGCGCGTCATCCCAGAGCGACAGCCAACCGTACGCCGGCTGTGAGAGGTGGAGCGTCACTCTCACCCGGTCTGTCGTGACCTGCTCCCACGTCATGCGACGCACCAGCGTATCGTTGCCAATGATCGGCGAGATATCGGGGTTGGCCTGCACGCCGTACAGCGTGAGCGTCATCGTGCGCCCCTCGGCCTCCACATGATGCGCGGGGCGTTCGCCGGTCCCGATGACCACGTCCACGTAGTCTGCCGCCGGCGTGACGAACGGCGTCATGCGAAAGCCACCCGTCACGCGACGCGGCAAGGCCGTGCCGGCAGGAAGCAGCACGATCTCGTTGCTGTCCACCCATACCTCGAGCTCGGCATCGAGGCGCACGCGCGTATAGCCGCGCTGCCGGCCGGTCACTTCGAGCACGGTGCCGGGAAGCAGCTGCCACTTGTAGGTCCCGTCGACAATGGTGCGGGCGCTGATCACCCGATCGGTATCGCTCCCCACGGTGCTGGCCGATCGCAACACCCCTAGGAGGCGCGAGGTCGTGGGGAGCGCACGCACGAACGGCACCGTGAGCTGTACCGTGTCGCGGCCGCGGGATACGAGCAGACGCGCCGGTTCGCTACTGTCGGCCAACGCCGCCGCGAGCACGTCGGTCGCGAAGACGGTGGCGACGTCGACCGTGGAATCGGTCTCGACGGCCGGCGCGCCGAGCGCCTGCAGCGGCACGCGTACGCGATCGCCCCCCAGCACCGTCACGACGGCATTCTGCGGGGCGCGCACACTCACCCGCACGAACTCGTTACCGCGTGCCCACACGCCCCGCCCGGGTGCCAAGGACCCGCTGTCCACACGCAGTGCCCCACCACCCATGAGCGGGGGGCGGACCGGAAGGCGGATCGGCACCGTCCGGCGCACGGTATCGGCGCCGCGCACCGCTTCGAGCTCGTAGCGGGGCACCGTTGACGACGGGACCGCCAGCCACCCCAGGAACGCGCCATTGGGGGCGACCGGCACCGTGACCCCGTTGATGCGCAGCGCCACGTCTCCCGACCCCACCGACCCCAGGATGAACGTGGAATCGCGGGTCGTAAGGAGCTGGTTGGCTCCCGGGTACTGCACCCGGATGGCGACCGGCGCGCCGGCCACGGCCGGCACGGGGGGCAGTCCGGCCACGACCACGGGAGACGCCGGCGCCCGTGGCAGGGGTACTGGCTCTATTTCGGGGCGCCCCGCACGACCGCAGGCCACCAGAAGGACGACCAGCACCGGCCGGAACGCGGTCACCGAATGGTCGACCAGGAAACGCTGTGGGATGCTCCGCATCGTTTAAATAGGACCGGGTGGGGAAACGGAGGCAACCTTGAGCGCATGCGTGCTCAGTTTTGCGTGGACTTCCGCGAAGGTGTTCCCGGGTGCAACCTCCGGCGTTCCCGTCCGTAGGGCGGATGATCCCAACGCCAACGCAATGGCCCGCACCAAGACGCCGTGACCGTACCCCCTTGCCATTCCAATTCAGCGCACCCGACCGGCGAACGCCGAGTCGTGGCCCGGGTGTTCGCGCTGACGGACGTGGGGCAGTCGCGTGAGCACAACGAGGACACCTTCCTCGTGGCCAGTTTGGAGTCCGATGCCGTCGTCACCTTCGACGACGGGTTCCATGAGATCACCGCCGATGCACACGGCCTGCTCTTTCTGGTCGCCGACGGCATGGGTGGCGCGGCCTCGGGGGAACTGGCCAGCAGCATGGCCGGCCACTTGGTGTTCGAGGCACTCCGCGCGTCGTGGGCCACGGCCACGACGCCGAACGCCGCCACCTTCGCGGAAGCGCTGCGCGACGCCACCGTGCACGCCAACACGCGCATTCATCAACACGCGCGCGAGCACCCGGAGCATCGCGGAATGGGCACGACGGCCACCATCGCGGGCCTGCTAGGCGACCAGCTCTTTCTGGTTCAGGTCGGCGACAGTCGCGCGTACCTGGTGCGCAATGGCCTCACCACACAACTCACCAAAGACCAGTCGCTGATGCAGCGCCTCGTCGAAGCCGGTGAGCTCACGCCCGAAGAAGCCGAAGTCAGCGACCGACGCAACATCATTCTGCAGGCACTGGGCCCGGACGCGCAGGTCACGGTCGATCTCACACACCAACAGCTGCGCCGTGGCGACACGCTCATTCTATGCAGCGACGGACTCTCGGGACTCCTACGCGGCGACGAGATCGGTGCCCTCACCACCGCCGAGCCCGACGTGCGCCTGGTGTGCCGCCAACTCATCGATCGCGCGAACGCGCGCGGCGGGCCGGACAACATCACCGTGATTGCCGTGCGCTTCGAAGGCGATGCGCTCGTGGCATCGCGTGCCACCGACCGCGTGGAGTACACCGCGTATCCGCTCGAAGGGACGCTCTACGATCAGACGCGCGAAAAGCCCGTCTCGCGGCCGGCGCGCCCCCCCTTCAGGAGCGACCCCACGCCGCAGACAAGAGGGGTACGCATGCCGACACACGCCGAGCCGCGCGAAATCGACGACAGGGACGCATCGACACCGCTTTCAGACCCCCGGCATGCCGCACGCCAGCGCGCGGTGCAACCGCTGTTCGTGCTGCTGGGTGCCGTTGCGCTGGCGGCCTTGGCGTGGACTGTTCGGCGACTCCTCGCGCCCTGACGCACAGCGACGTCCTGGGCACGCGCGAACGACACGCGGCCGAGGCGGGACGTCCGCGTTACGTCTTGCGCAGCAGACTGCGTCCTGCCGCCTGTTGCATCACGCGGTCGCCGCTCCACGCATGCATGGTTGGCACGGTCATGCCAAGCTGCTGCACCCAGCGCGGGTCACCGAGCCCCACGAGCACCACCGAGCGCCGCAGCGCGTCGGCCTGGGCCGCGAGCCCCTTCACGGCGGCGACGGTGTCGCCGCGTAACGTGACGCGCCCCTTGTTGGGCAGAGAGTCGGCGAACAGGGCAATGACGAACGGCCCGGCACTGGCCGGTGTCGGTGCACTCACGAGGCGCGTGTCGTTCCCCGCCACACGCATCGCCTCGACGATCCCCGTGCGATCGGCGTGACGCCCTTGCACATCATCGTCATCATCCACGACTGCCACTTCGGTCACGCCCGCCATCGGCGGCACCGGCCCATGATCGATGCGCAGCACCTTGTCCGCAAGCAGCGCGCCCCACGCCGTGTCGGCCCCACTGGGGCGACGCCAATCGTTCGGCGGCGACACCCACTGCGCCCACTTCATCCGGCGACGCACGGATTGCCTGATCCGCTCCGGATCGAGTGTGCCATCGTCGAGCGCCGTCTCGAGCGCGTCGAGAGTCGTGTCGAGATCTCCCGGCGACAACAGGACATCACACCCGGCACGCAGCGCCTGCACGCACGCGACGGCCACCGAGCGCGCTTCGCACACCCCTGGCAACGTCATCGCGTCCGACGTGATCAGATGGTCGAACTTGAGTTGCTGACGCAGCAGCCACTGCAGAATCTCGCGCGACAACGTCGCCGGCACCTTGCTGGGATCGAGTGCGGGAAACGCCACGTGCGCCGTCATCATGCTCGCGACGCCACCGGTGATCGCCGCGCGGAACGGATGCAGGTCGTTCTCCTTGAGCTGCTCGGCGGGCGTGTCCACCGCCGACGCGGCGCGATGTGGATCGGCCGTTGCACGCCCCGTACCGGGGAAGTGCTTGGCGCACCCCATCACGCCTTCCGCCTGCGTCGCCTCGATCCACGCCTGCACGAGCTGCGCCACCGTGCGCGCATCACGGCCGATGGCGCGCGTGCCCAGAAAGGGGTTTTCCGGGAGCAGATCCAGATCGCACACCGGCGCCAGATTCCAGTTCACACCCATCGTCCGCGCTTCACGCGCCGTCAGCCGCGCTGCGCGGCGCAACGCTTCGAGATCGCCCATGGCCGCAATGGCCGCCAGCGGCGGCAATCCCGTCGCGCCGGCGAACTGCTGCCCCGCACCGCGTTCGAGTTCGGCAGCGATCAACAGCGGATGCTTCGACCTGAGCTGCAACTCCTTGGTCAGTGCGCGCACCCCGTCCTGCTCACCGCCCACCAGCTGAAACCCGCCCACTCCGATCGAGAGCGCATGATCGATGAGCGGGCGCCCTTCGGAGAAGCCACGATCGGGCGCCCAACGGATAACCGGCAGCAACAGCTTCGCGAGGTCGCGACGCGACTGTTCGCTCATGTCGGCTCACTCGAGGCAGCGGGAGTCAGGGCACCCAACACGCGCGGTGCCTGGGCACCGGTGGCGCTGGGCACGTTGCCCGGCCTCCCGGCGAGATGGAGGTAGCCGAGCAGCGCAAAGGCAACAGCCTCTTTCGCTTCGGCGTCGAAAAACAGGTCCTCGAACAGCCGCACCTGCGGCACGGCGCGTCCCTGCTGCGACTGCCGCGCCAAGGCGTCGGTGATGAGCCGTACCAGCGTGGCGTTGCGCGCGCCGCCGCCCGAGAGCAAGACGTCGTGCGGTGCCTCCGGCAGAAACCGCAGGTACTGATCGGCAATGGTGGCGGCGGTAAACGCGGTGGCCGTGGCGACCACATCGGCGGGTGACGCTCCGGCGTCGGTGCACCGCGTGACGAACGCCTCGATGAACGCCGGCGTAAACAGCTCCCGTCCGGTACTCTTGGGGGGGGCCTCCACGAAAAACGGGTGCGCGAGCAACGCGTGCACGACCTGCTCGTCGACCCGGCCCGTCGCCGCCATCGCGCCATCGCGATCGAACGGTGCGCCGAACAACCGTTGCATCACGCCGTTCATGATGACGACGCCAGGGCCGGTGTCGAAGGCGCGCACCCGTGGGTCGGCACCCGTCGTGGCGGGTGGCACGATGGTCACGTTGCCAATGCCGCCGATGTTCTGCAGTGCCCGCCACGACACCTCATGCGCAAACAGCAGCACATCGGCCATAGGGACGAGGGGCGCCCCCTGTCCGCCCACGGCCATATCGCGCGCCCGAAAATCGGCGATCACGGCGCAGCCGGTGCGCTCGGCAATGCGCGCCGCATCGCCGATCTGCCACGTGCTATGTCCCGCTTCGTGCCACAGCGTTTGTCCGTGCGATGCCACCGCGCGCACATCGGCGGCGGCAACACCGGCTCCTCGCATGGCATCGCACGCGGCGTCGCCAAGCCACTCGCCCAGGTCGGCGTGCAAGCGACACACGTCACGCGCCGTGCCACCCTGCATGGCCGCCGCCAACCGCTCCCGTTCCTGAACGGTGTAGTCCCGTTGCACGAAGTGCAGCAGCGAGGCCTGCGGACGACCCGTCGGGCGGTCGGCAAACGACACGACGGCGGCACTGATGCCGTCGAGTGATGTCCCCGACATCACTCCCACCATCACCTGTGGCTGCGTCGCGCGCGCCGTCATGAGGCGGACGCGGATGCGGTCGTCGGCCGCACGGGCAGGGGCGCGTCGGGCACGACCCGCCGAACCACCCCCCCCACCTCGGCGAGCCGCGCGTCGGCGGTGGGCGCGTCCACCTGCAACGCGTGCATGACCAACGCGCGCTTGACGCGACCCTCGGCGCGCTGCAACAGCGCGCGCGCCTCGTCACGCGGGAGCTGCGTGACTTCGCACACGATGCGTTCGGCGCGGTCCTGCAGCTTCACGTTCGTCGCGCGCAAGTCCACCATGAGATTGCCGTAGCTCTTTCCCACCCGAATCATCGCACCGGTGGTGAGGATGTTCAGCACCAGCTTCGTGGCGGTCCCCGCCTTGAGGCGCGTGCTTCCCGTGAGCACTTCGGGGCCGGCAATCGGCAGCATGAGAATGTCCGCCGCGTCCCGCATGGCCTGCGGCGGTTCGCTGCACGCCAGCAGCGCCGTGGTAGCGCCCAACTCACGCGCACGCAGCAGGGCGCCCCGCACGAACGGCGTGGTACCACTCGCCGCAATGCCCACCACGACGTCGCCCGCAGTCACCGCCTGCGCGTCCATCTGCGCCGCGCCTTCCGGTGCGCTGTCTTCCGCCCCCTCGATGGGGTTGCGCAGTGCATGGTCGCCGCCGGCAATGATCCCCACCACCATCGAGGGATCCGTCCCGAAGGTGGGCGGACATTCACTCGCATCGAGCACCCCGAGACGTCCCGAGGTACCGGCGCCCACATACAGCAACCGGCGACCGGCGCGAAACGCCGTCTCGATGGCAGTCATGGTCTGTGCAATCGGTTCACGTTGCGACGCCACCGCCTCGGCGACGGCACGATTTTCGCCGTTCATCAAGTCGACGATCGCCAATGGCGACGCGAGATCGATCTCGGCGGTGCGCGGATTACGACGTTCGGTGACCCGAGGGTCGAGCGCCGGAGCAGACACGGAGTTGGGCTGAAGGACGGTCCCGCATGGCGGCGACACCGGGGGCGTCGCGCACAGCGCCCCGGGGCGCGGGTCGATAGCTTTCACCCGTGTGCCGAAACAAGGGCAGCAGGTGGGAGTCTGTCGGACACCGGGCGTGCGGGGCGCGCCGGAAACTTAACGGAAGGTCAACCTCGGAGTCGTGTTGAACCTGGTTTCTGCGTTCCATGCTCGATGGTCGAGCGTCTCCAAGAGGACACTGCTCCTGATTGGCGTGTCCATGGCCGTGCTCCCCGCCCCGCTCGCCGCGCAAATCCGAGGGCGTTCCCCCGTCGGCAATCGGTCGCGCGGTCCCAGCCAGGGCTGGTGGTTTTCGGGCGGTGTCGCCGGTCTCGTCATCAACGACATCAGCGATGGTGCCAGCGGCAAGCTCCTGCGCTTTGGCAGCGATCCACTCTGGCAGCTGCGCGGCACCCTCGAAAAGGCGCTCGACCCCGCCACCACGCTGGGCGTCTCGGTGGGGCGCGGCGTGGTCGACGTCGCCGCCTCGCGCCTTACCGGTACCGGAGTGGTCGACCCGGCGCCGGGCAGCGCCTGCGCAGACGCCTGTCAGGCGCAGGTGGAGACATGGTCGCTCATGGGCCAGTTCCGCAGCGGTGGCGGCAACGGCTTTCACACCTTCTTCGAAGGCCAGGGCGGCGTCAACGGCTTCCGCAATCTGCGCACCAAAGACACCAAGCTGCCGATACCGGGCAAGGACATGCAGCTCGATCTCGCCGGCTCGCTCGGCTTTGGGTTTGGCTACACGTTGTCCCGCGGCCTCGTGATCTCGCTCGTGCAGGATTTCGGCATGGGATGGCATGCGAGGGACAACCTCCCCGAAGGGACCAGCCGCACCTACCGCACGCGCGCCACCCGCGCGTCCGTGCGTTTCAAGCTGTAAACGTCACCGAGCCGTACGCGCTCCCGTAGCACCTCCCCTCCACGTCCCCGTCGCATGTGCCCTTCGGGCCTGACCTTCCCTCGGCGTGGCGCCGCCTCGCGCCTCTCCGCTGTGGCGCTGTGCACCACCCTGGCCGCCTGCTCCGCTTCGTCGTCCAGCGGCACCACACCACGCACCGCGCCAAGCGCCACGCCGAGCGCACTCACGCCGCTGGGCGATCCGGCCATCCCCGACCGACAGCCCGCACCGTTCCCCGACCGGTGGCGCCTCCAAACGGGGCAAGGGGCCACCTTCGCACCGCAGGTCATGGCGGTGAGCAACAGCCCAGCCGCGAGTGCCGCCGCCGCGCAGATCATGAAGGACGGAGGCAACGCCGTCGACGCCGCCGTCGCTCTGGGCTTCGCACTCGCCGTCACCTGGCCCGAAGCGGGAAACATTGGCGGTGGCGGCTACTCCGTCGTGCGCATGGCCGACGGGCGCACGGCGGCGTTGGACTACCGCGAAGTCGCGCCGCTGGCGGCGACACGCGACATGTATCTCGATGCCAACGGTACGCTCACCGACAGGAGCGTCTACGGACATCTCGCGTCGGGCGTCCCCGGCGCGGTAGCCGGTCTCACCGCGCTGCTCGAGCGCTACGGGACCATGACGCTGTCAGCCGTCATGCAACCCGCCATCGCGCTCGCGCGTGACGGGTTCGTGGTCGACACCGCGCTCAGCGGCTCCATCGAGCGCGCGGCCAGAACGCTGCGCCGCTTTCAGCACAACTCGCCCTTCACGCCCAACGGCACGCCACTCGCGGCCGGCGCGCGCCTCGTGCAACCCGATCTCGCGCGCACGCTGCAGGCCATCGCCGACCAGGGGCCCAAGGCGTTCTACACCTCGTGGATTGCCGATTCGCTCGTGGCCGAAATGCAGCGCGGCGGAGGCATCATCACCAAGGCCGATCTCGCCGCGTACACCCCCGTGTGGCGCGCCCCCATTCGCACCGGCTATCGCGGCTACGCGCTGCTCAGCATGCCCCCCTCCTCGAGCGGCGGCGTCACGATGGCCGAAGCGATGAACGTGCTCGAGCAATACCCCACACTCCCCGCCTACGGCAGCACACGATGGTTCCATCTCGTGGGCAGTGCCTATCAGCGCGCATTCATCGATCGCAACGCCAAGCTGGCCGACCCCGCCTTCGTCCCCGTGCCGCTCGCGCAGCTCACCAGCAAGAGCTACGCGGCAGCACTGCGCGCGACCATTGTCGACACCCGTGCCACCCCCACGCGTGATCTCGATGCCGCCATGGCACAGGCCGCACGCGAGCCGGAACACACCACGCACTACTCCGTGGTCGATGCGCGTGGGAATGCCGTGGCCACCACCACGACGCTCAACAACTCGTGGGGCTCGAGTGTGTGGGTCCGCGGCGCCGGCTTCATGCTCAACGACGAAATGGACGACTTCGCCGCGCAGCCCGGCAAACCCAACATGTACGGCCTCGTCCAAGGCGAATCCAATGCCATTCAACCGGGCAAGCGCATGCTCAGCGCCATGTCCCCCACCATCGTGCTCGACCCCAAGGATCAAGTGCTCCTCGTCGTCGGCGCGGCCGGCGGCCCCACGATCATTACGGGCACCAGCCAGGTCATTCTCAACGTCATCGAGCATCGCATGACACTCGGCGACGCCATGCGCGCCCCGCGCGTGCACCACCAGGCGCTTCCCGATTCCCTCACCTTCGAAGCCGGCGGCATTCGCCCGTCCGTCCTCGACTCACTGCGCAGCTTCGGTCATGCCATGCGCGAACTGCGCAGCCTCGTGAACGTCAACGCCATCATGCGCGTCAAAGGTGGCTGGGAAGGACTCCCCGAACCACGTCGCTCCGGCGGGGCGATCGGCTATTGATTGACTGTTGAAAGGCATAGAGCCTACTTCGCTGAATCTGCGAAGTAGGCTCCGTGCTCTCCATTCCTCCATGTCTCCGTGTGAGCAGTTCAACGATCTCTGCTCACCGCGAGTCCACCGTTAGCGCACCGGCGCCGGACGAATCGTGACCGGCCCATCGAGCGTCACCGAAATGGACGACCCCGTGTTGAGGCACGTGTCGTAGTTCGCCGTCGCTGCTGCGGCCGCCGTACCTGCCGCCGCACCCGCCGCCGCACCGATCACTGTGCCCCTGGTGTTCCCGCCGAGAACCTGGCCGGCAATCGCGCCAAGGATTGCCCCACCAGCCACCTTCTTCGCATCCGTGCCCTTGGTCGCGCTCCGGACGCGCTCGGTGCTCGCCGTCTGCACCGTGGCCTCCACCGGGTACGTCTTGCCACCGAACTGCACCGACACCAGTCGCACACGAAGCGCTGTGTTGTCGTTGCTGTTCTTGGCTGTCTTGGCTTCGAGTACTTCGAACGTGCCCGTCGCGCCCGACGGGATCGTCAGGCCATTCGTGGCGTTCACCGACTCCGTGAGGTCGGCGGTGAACTTCTCACCCACCGACGTCGTGTTGCTGCACACCTTCGC
>VYKS01000313.1_pt1 | contig 25336 bp, 23 predicted proteins | sample 5114511 | NCBI WGS metagenome assembly VYKS01 (sample SAMN12291795, study PRJNA351875) | freshwater metagenome | isolation source: freshwater lake | place: USA: Michigan, Gull Lake | collected 2011-07-05 | reverse complement strand
TTCCATGTCTCACATTTTAGCATATATTTCGTAAATGTGTTAATATTTAACAGTAAAGCCGTCGTAGAACTACGGGGTTTCAGACCCAAAATTTTCGATGAAAGACTACATCCGTTTGCCATGACTTGATTAAACGACCCGCTAACTCAGCCTCTCGAATATCTCCTAGATGGTGACTCAGGTTCTGAGCTAAGTCTAATTGGTCAAATAAGGCGGGGGTGGTATTGGGGGCTAAACTGAGGCCTTTCACCTCTGCCCCTAAATGGAGTAACCAAAACGCCAGCCAAGACCCCTTAAAGCCTGTATGACCAGTAATAAAGACCTTTTTGCCAGTCCAAAATGCTTTCTTTACCATATTTTCCATCTAGCTTGTCCAGTGTCATAAAGGTGATTGAGTACTTCCATTTCTCGATAAGTATCCATGCACTGCCAAAACCCATCATGCTTATAGACGGTGAGTTCTCCTAAAGCGGACAGGGTTCTTAGGGGCTGTGCTTCAAAAGTCGTCGAATCTCCCTCAATTAAATCCAAAACCTTGCGATTTAAGACAAAATACCCCCCATTAATCCATCCTTCAGCCGTTTGTGGCTTTTCTTGGAACTGAGTGACTAAATTACCCTCAATGATTAACTCGCCAAAGCGAGAAGAAGGACGAACCGCCGTCATAGTGGCTAATTTCCCATGAGAGTAATGGAAGTCCAACAGATCCGCAATATTCACATCACAAACCCCATCCCCGTAGGTGGCTAAAAAGATATCACTTCTGCTTTGGTCTATATAAGAGGTGAGACGTTTAAGACGGCCTCCCGTCATGGTTTCCTGTCCCGTATCAATTAACCAAATACGCCAGTCTTCCTCCTCGTGTCCACTATCGAGTTTGGTCACTTTTTTATTGCCTAACTCTAAGAGGACATCACTTTGATTCCAATCATAGTTAAAGAAATAGTCCCGGATTATTTCCCCTTTGTACCCTAGACAGAGCATAAAGTCAGTTAAGCCATAGTGGGCATAAGTTTTCATGATATGCCAAATAATCGGTCGATTTCCGATGGCAATCATCGGCTTAGGTCGAAATTCGGTTTCTTCCCGCAGTCGGGTTCCTTTGCCACCACACAAGATGGCGACGGGAATGTTAGACTTATAGTCCTTAACTGTTAAACTGACCGATTGTATTACCATTGGATTATATAGTGAAGGGCTTTGAGAGTGACATCATCTTATCGAGGCAGTTTAACACGGGATTCCCGATTGTGTCCAATATCTGTCTAAAAAAATTTTTGTTAAGCGAGTGTACCCAGTTTATTGCTAAACAGGCTCTTAAATCTTATAGCAGTTATCTTCATGGTGAGGTACGAAGTTTTCGTTTTGGGGAGTCGGCCAGTAATGCTAAATCAGGTTATACTTCATCTTTAACGCTATCATCCTGACCGAGTAGGACTAGAAATTCGTGCTACCATGCGAAGATAAACATTCGGGGATACGGTCACGAAGCTACCAGACAATTTTAGGATAAAAATACCGACACTTATGGGGAAATCAATCAATAAAGTCCGAGTAACAGCACTGATTTTAGGTATTCTAGCGATCGCATTTGCCTTTTTCACTAGGATTGTCAGTATTTTTGAATACGTTACCTTCGATATCGGACCCGATCCCGATCAGATTAGCGGTGGTTACTTTTGGATGGATATGTGGAAGGGAAACTTTCCTCAATTGGGACCAGCAGGGGGGGGTGGAAAATATGGATTCGTAATTCCTCCCCTCTATGGTTATTTAGCATTTCCTCTGACAATTTTCGGTGCCGATCCCGAATTTCAAGTCCTTACCAATGGCCTATTTTCTTTTCTATCGATTCCGCTCTTAATCTACTTTGTTTATCAACTTTTAGAAAATGTAGAACAAGATAAACGTCTTCTCCTGTCCAGTTTGGCAGGATTTTGGTATAGCACGATTTATGCGGACTATTTCATTAATAATTTTTCCTGGGCCCCTAGCCCAATACCCTTTTTCCTGCTCGTTTTTGCTTTACTCTATCGTTTCCAGATGGAAACGAGTAAGCCGCTGCTCTATCAGGCTATAGCTTGGATATTCTTCGGGATTACCGTCGCTATATTGGTGAGTTTACACACCACCACGATGTTAATTATCCCAGTGACTTCTGTTATCGCCTCTCTATGGTTTGTTTATCGAAATCGAAAGAATACTCGTAAATGTCTTTTGCCTTTTCTATCGATTCTCTCCGCAAATCTCGCCTTGATTATGTATTGGAATAGTGAGATAGTTCGGAATTTCGCCAATACGAAAGGACTGGTGAGAGCGCTCACGGAGAAGGGGGCGAGCGGTGAACCATCGAGTAATCTGTTCACTCGTCTATTTAAAGCGATTTGGGAAACGGTTTATCTGGGTAATCAAGTGTTTTTTTTGAATGACAATATATCGATTTTCAATGTCGTAGTTTCGGCTATTTTTTTCGGCATTTCTCTATACATAGTCATCAAAAAATATCGAGGCAATAAAACACTGATCGGCTTTTTTGCGATCACTTGGATAATTTTTCTCTACGCTTCCTCTAATTATCCTGATGAGCATTTTTATTCCCATCGTAAAATCTTACTCTGGTTTGCTCCTATCCTCTTGGCGATCGCTAGTCTGGCCTATCTAAACTTGACTAAGACTTTCGACAGGATCCTCGGTCTAGTTCTAATAATTATCATCGGCTATTCGATCGCAACTAATCTCTATTTCAATCAACGTTATCTTGCTAGTAAATACGGTTCCGAAAGACTCCTATCCGTGGCCGATACAGTGGAAATTATCAATCAGATTCCGGTTGGTTCAACCCTTTGTGATCCGGCAAAGAAAGGCAAAAGAAAAGAGCATGGTCAGTATGATTATATCGATACCTTTATGACCAAAAGAGAGCTAACGATCACCAATGCCTGCCCATCGGGTAGTTATTATATACAGCCGAAATTTAAAATGGCTATCCAAATGAACGATTTATTTCCAATTTTTACCCTCGCCAAAACCCCCCCTCTTGATCGCCCGATGACTTCCCTTCTGGAAACCCCAGAAGCCTATCTCTATAAAATCGAGTAGCAATAAGTAGGTGGGTGGAATTAAATATAAGATGAACGTAGGTTGGGTTGAAGCCTGAAACCCAACGCCAGCATGGGTTACGCTACCGCTAACCCATCCTACAAATAATTGTGCCTCCCTACTTACCATCGTGCTAAAATAGGGAACCTCGAAAAACACAACTTATGGAAAATCAACCGGACAGGTTTACTCGATCGCCTTCCCCCGGAACTTCATTACAGACCAAAATATATATCTTGAGTTACTTTAGGTTCTTTTTTATGTTTCAGATGGGCATCATTCAGACATTCATAAATAGCTGAAGAAAAGTCAGAAAAGTTTTCATAATATTTACCATATAAACATTTCTTTTTGACCAATTTCCCCCGCCTTTCAATTAAATTTAGATTAGGCGAATAAGACGGCAGATAGAGTAGCTCTATTGACAAAGAAAGAGCCAATTCCTCAACAAATTTACATTTTTGATAGCGGGCATTATCTAATACTAGAGTGATGGGAATTATTAGTCCTAAATCAGCTATTTTTTCAATAAGTTCACAGACTTGAGTTGCTGTAATATAAGTGTCATATGTTACCATAATAACTTCATGGGTTATCGCATTTAATGCTCCCAAAACATTAAAGCGTTTACGCCCGCTCGGCGACTTAACGAAAAGTCTCTCAAAACACCAATACCGAGAAAAGCTCCCATAACAAAGTGAGCGGCATCAACAAAAAAAAACAGCCCTTTTTCCTTCTTTAGCCTCATTTAGTCTTGGTTCTAGCTTTTTTTCTTTGTAGTCTTCTTGTTCATCTGGGTCAGCTTTAGAAGGAAGAGAACCTACTTTTAAACATTTCATTCCCATGGATTTTAAAAATTTTCTCACTTGGGTGGGACTTCGTTTTATTCCCGTCAATTCTTCTATTCTATATACAGCTTCATTTATTGTGGCTGGTGGATTTTTCTCGAAATATTTTTTGAGCGTTTCTCTTTGAGACTCTAATTCACTTTTAGGGCGATAGAAGTTGATTTCTTTTAATTTTTCTATTCCGCCCTCTTGATAATCTCGAAGATAAGTTAATAAGGTATTTGGCGAGATTCCTGCTAACTGACAAATTTTTGGGTGCGATATTTTTTGACTCTTTAACCAAAGAACTTCCATCTTAAGTTGAACCTGGGGATGGGGATGATGAAATCTTTCATAATACAGTGAGTTCTTTTCTTCTTCCGTGAATTCTAGGTTAATTATGTTTTCAATGAGTGCTTTGCTTCTAATTATGACCCTTAAACTATATTATTGTCTTTGAGTAAAAAATGCAAGTTATAGCCGTGCAAAGTATAACACCGCTACTCACACCACCTGTTCGGGGACTAGAAGGAATGGCCAACGCTTCAGCAAGGGCAATTGAACCCTCGCCAATTTTGTTGGATGGACCAACATCTGCATAAATCGCATTGACAATCTTGCCGTTTTTACCATTAAAAACCACGGCAAGATCCCCCAGTTTTGCCCCGGCACTGCCACCACTGGGGAGAACAATATAGGGTATCCGAGTAGAACCAACATAGCGACTGGGATCAGTTTTTGCCCTAGTTCCATCCTGTAAAGCTGTCATAGAGACAAAATAACCTTGATAGGGTCTAGAGGGTTGCTCATAAGCTCGATTAGGATTTTGAGGGTCAGGGACAAGAATATTCTTCCATCAAGACGTATTTGGATAACCGGCATTTTTCAGATCATCTAAGCCAATATTGTCTGGGTGATAAGCATTAGGCGCACCATCGGCATCAATACTCATTTTTGATTGATAGAAAAAAGCGGTTTGTCCTGAAATTTGCCAAACAGAATGACCGCCAATTTCAAAGAGTTTCGTTCTTGGTTCACAGCTTATGGGAGACGCTTTAATTTCTAAAGTAATCTTTTCACTAGCAACAGAATGATTATCTTGATCAAATCCTCTCGCTTCAATTTGACGTTTGCCGTTGTCAGTAAAACGATAAGAGACTGACCAATTGCCATTAGAAACTAAGCTATTACCGAAGTGCCACTTACTTTAAACGGTCGGCCCATGGGCATTGTTAGAATACGGAACTAAAGATTCGACAGATTGAAACCACGATTTAAAGGATAAATACCCGGTGGCAACCAAAATCCTTCGGTATAGCCATTCTCCCATTGCATAAAAACGTGATCGAAGAAATCGAGGTTTTCAGCATGAAGGTCTTTAATTTGCCATTTAGGCCCGTTTATTCCGGTTTCTGCTGGCTCATTCTCTTGACCTGGGTTGGGAAATTGAGTCCGTTTTGCCCCATCTTTGGTGATGAAATAGATATGACCAGACTCGTTCTCCGTTACTTGGGACTTCCAGCGTGGCGCTCTTGCTCCAATTGCCCCACGAGGTGCTAGGTAATCTTTTTTCAAAAAGTAGAGAAAACCGAGACGACGCAGTTTTGTCTCAACGCCTGTAACTCGAATATTCTCAGTTGAAAAGGGATCTTTAAACAGTGCTTTGACAGTGGCTAATCCTAACTTTTCAGCCAAATATTTCATCACACAGGAGACAGAATAAGCACAAGAAGCCTCCTTAATATCAGTACGCCCCGGGTGTAAATTCAATTCATGTTTACCTTCAGCAGCCGCCGTCATGAAAGTATCGGCTGATTGTAGTATTGGAAGTATTCCTTGTTCAAATAACCGGCATCCTTCTTCCTCACTTAACTTGTGATCGGTTGGCAGAGACTGGGTGTGTTGGAGTTTTTTGTAAGCATCTAAAACTAAACCCCCATAAATAGTTTTAGTATAATCTGAGGAATCTGCCACATAAATTATAATGCTGGTTTCTTCTTCATGATTAGCTTGATCATAGCCAAAGGCAGTAATTTTGCGCTTCCCAAGATTCGTGAATCCTGAATAGGTAATCGACCAAGAACCATCCGTTTTAACCTGACCACTGCCAAGGGGGTGTTGATCATCTGCTTTGAGTTTTACAGTGACTATTCCAGGATCGACTTTACCTGTAAAAGTAACAGGTTTTAGACGTTCAAAGCGAGCATCATTGATGGGACTAATAATTTGTAGGGAAGTCATGGTATTTCTCCTATGAGATTGTTGAAAAATTGACTGTTAGACGAATTGATCACCCAATGAAGGATTAAAAGCGATCGCTTCCAGATCGGTACGATAGATACCAACTTTATGAATTTCCTCTGGTAATCTTGGCCAGATGTGGACTTCACTCTCAAAAGTGCGCCAAAATTGCGGGGTAATTCGGAAGACTCGGTTATTAACAAGGGGAAGTCCGGTAAAATGTTCCTGCATTCTGGTATTAACTTGCCGATTTAAGACCTCAAAGACTTTTTTGACCGTAGCAGGATTATCATATCCGTCGTAATGATTGAAAGTGATTCCTGTTTGATTTTTTAGCTGATTACAGAAGCTTTTAGGTTCTTCGGGTCGTTGAACTTCTTTATAGCCATTAGCAAAAACATCATGAGCAATTGCCTCTAGGTAAAGTTGTTTCTGAGCGACGGGATTTTGAGCATGGAAGAGAATCTTAGCCACTGCCAAAGTTGAGCCAACACAATTGCCAAATGTTCCCCAGCTACCAAAGGCCAATAAATCATCATAAGGTAACACAGAAGTGGCATTCCAAGCCCCATTAAAAAGTCGGCCATCAATGATAACTAATTTACGGCGTTGTTCAGGAGAATAGTTGTTGTACTTTGATAAAAAATGAGTATCTAATTTCGCTTGTTCTGTGTCGTCTTTTTGATAATCATCAATACTACCATTTTGACGACGAGTTAGGATAGCGACCTCGAAATCCCAATTAGTTTTTGATTCTTCTAACCCAACTGCTTGTAATTTTTCAGTCACAAGTTCTCGTGGTGGTCGTCGCCCGTCGTACCACATTTCAGTTTTCTCATTAGAGATGCGGACACGCACTTTAGTTTTGGGAAGGGTTTGAGCGATTCCCATTGCTACTAATTCATCTGCTCCCCAAGTAATTGGCTGTTTGAGATCCGAGAGATTATACTTATCCAGAAGATTGTATAATCTTGTTTGCATTGTTTCTCGCACATCTTTGGATGAATGTTTTTGAGAATCTCCCATCGCACAAACGACAGCTGAGATTTTTCGATTCATCGACTGTAATAGACGGATAGATTGTTCGAGTCTCCACAACTCTTTGTCGTGTCTTTCTTTTGCCCAATCTGGATAAGGAGTTGAATCCGGTTGAGGAGGACCGACACCAACAAAAGATTGGACAATAACCGCTTTTTGAAATTGAGAAATAGTGGGGAGATAATCTTCGGGATATTGTACCAATCGTTCTGCAATAATGAACGCTGTATCCTTGACCCGAAGCAGTGTAATCAGTTGTCTAACTAAAGAATCTGTTTGTCTTCTCGGACTAAGAACGTACACAGGACAAATCCGTTCAGAACGGTTGTCTTGTCCATTAGGGGGAATCCCCACTCCATCTCCATCTTGTTCTGTTGGTCGATGATACACCTTAAATTGAGACAGCTTAATGTCTTGTAATATCTTGGCCACAGGGTCATTACTTTTAATTTCGACATGGGGAATATAAGCGAACCATTTCGCCATCTCATTAACAGGGGTTGTTAATTCTAATTCCCAGTGGTTATTGGCTGCAGATTTGTAATCATTAATCTCAAGTTTATCTCCTGCTGTCAAGGAAAATTTCTGGGTTGGGTCGGTAATCTGACTGCTATCTAGGGTAGATTGTTTGATAACAGTATTGACTAGAGCTTTCAGTTTTTGGGTAGTCATCATCGATTCTCCTTTTTTCAATATGAGAGGATTATCTAAGTCTTAAAGCTGGCAAAATTTGAGGACATAACTTTAATTAGGGACAGTAAATTGCATAAACTTGGCGGGTACTGCACAATGATTTCCAGACTCCCCACTATCGCCATCAATCAAAATATAGGCTGTTCCATCAACGATCGCTAATCCTTCTGATGACTGGGGTAATTCTCGAAGTATTTCAGGTTTAAGGATCGTATTCGGTTTGAGATCCTCAGCCGATAGTTTCCAAAAAACGAAATTATCTTGACCATCTTTCGGCCCGCCAGCAATTCCCCAAATCTGGTTATTATCAAAGGTAATTTCTCTGATTCCCCGTCCCCCTAAATCTAGAAGTGTTGCACCATCGAATTGATAGTTATCCAGATTAGCCATTGATAGTAAAACAGCATAATTATTAGCGTCTAATGTGACAACGGGAGAACGTAAACCTATCCAAATCTTGAATTTTTCAAGAGATAAAGGATCAGGAATCGCCACTGCTCCTTCAGCATTAAAAGCATTAGCTTGTTCACACCGATTTTTGTCTCCTAATGATTGATCAGCTTGGGTTTCCGCCTCATCAATAGCACGACTCACGGCACTGATAATCTTGTTAGAATTCACATCTAGATATTGGAAGAGAACTTGAGAATTGATTGGAGGACTTTGGATCAGTTTGCCAATAGTTTTTAATTGATTCCCCGACAATTGAGCCTGTACAAACCGTTGTCTATTTGCTTTGATCTCACATTTATTGTTACGACTGTGAGAACCGAAGAGAAGCACTCTATTATTATCTAATTTTGCGATCGCTTCAATATCATTTATATTTTTCTCTAAGGCTAACTGACTTTGACGAGTTGAGTCTAATTGGCTAGAACTCACAGGATAGAGAAATAGAACGTCTTTTTGTTCATTATCTGCTACTAAAAGGCAATTGCCTCCTGATTCTGAACAGGTTACTTGAACGACCGCAGAGGGTTCACAGACGGGATATTTTCCGAGTAGATTCTCAGCCTTAATATGAGCGATCGGGAAAATCAAGCTGAGAAAAAGAGTCAAGCTGAGTCCTAATAATAGTTGGAAAAGGTGATGAACGGTATAGGTTTTCATAATTTATTGTCTCCCAGGAGATTGTGAATTTTTGATTTCAAAAAACCTTCCACTGCTGACGACTCAGAAAGAAACCGTGTCCCCCGGGGTTACTACACATTAATCCCGTTCTTTGTGAGATACATTTAAAGCCTGAATGTTGCCAAGTTTTTCCATAAGAAAGGATGTTGTTAGTACCAGCAATGGTATCACTTATACAAAGAACTTCTGGTTTACCTTGTTGAGGGAGTAGAAAACCGGCCCCCCAATCAAATTGACAATAATTAGGATAAGGTTGAGGGGGTAGAGGATTTAACATACTTTGGATCTCGCACCGTAGCATATTATTATCTTTCCCAATTAGAGCGCAATAAATGTTACCACTTGGCATCACAAAGCTAGGGGGATTTTGCGCGTTAAGTTCACTGGACAGCACGGTTATAACACAGGCGCTCAAAGATAAACAAACAGGGATGCTAACTTGATTTGTTAGAGTTTCAATCATGTTACTAATGTTGTTAGGAGTTGAGCAATACCTGATCAAGTTCAGAATCTAGTTTGCTAGTTTGATAAGGTGGACGACCATAACCCATAATCGTGCTTCCCTGATGGTTTACTCGTTTAACCTGATTATCAACATTCCCTCGAATCGCAACAATTGAACCATCAGAATTTACTTTTTCGACAATGCCAACGCTATCAGGTGATCCATCATTTCCCCAGTCAAAGAAGACAATATCCCCGACTTGAGGAGTTGTATGCCACCATCCATGTTCTTTAAACCATTTTTTTGCGTGGGGATGATAGGCAAAACCTTTATCTGTGGTAATTTCTAACGGTAAACCCGCATGATAAAAGCAGTAAGAAACAAATATTGCTGCCCAAGGAACATGATTCATACCATACCAAGCATTGTATTTAGTTTGGTCAGAACCTGAAGGGGTTTCTTTTGTACCTATTTCACTAATGGCAATTTGTAAAACGTCTTGTGCAGTCGTCATAATTTTAGTTTCTTCCTAAATTACTTGGATTTTGAGGTTAATTTAAGCTTTTAAAGATGAGGTATGGCTTAATTTTTCTGTTCAATCCCATACCTCACCCACATCTAGTAATCACTTAGTCGGGCGTAATAGGTGCTGTCCATGCTTTATTCCACGAGATAGGACCAAGAACACCATCAACTGTTAGACCTTTTTGTTTTTGGAATTGTTTTAGGACATTCTCATCTCGTTCCTTGAAGACACCATCAGCCTCAAGATTCCAACCTCGGTGAATCATTTGTCGTTGCCACTGCAAGACATCATCTCCTCGCATATAAGGGCTAGTTAGAGCAATGAAACGTTCCCAAACTGGATGTTCCTCTTGAGCAGGGGGGACTAGACCATGATAAGGAGGACGACCATAACCTAAAATCCCTTTTTTCTGAGTTTTACGGCAAACTTCGCCACCGTTAGAGTCACCAAAACCATCAGAGGTATTCCCTTCAATAGCAACAATTGAACCGTCAGAATTAACTTTTTCAACTATACCGACATGATCGGATACATCATCACCTCCCCAATCATAAAAAACAACATCACCCACTTGAGGATCTGTATGCCACCATCCTTTATTTCTAAACCATTGCACTCCATAAGGACAATAAGCAAACCCTTTAGGTGTAGTAATAGGTAAAGGTAAGCCCGCATTGTAAAAGCAATAGGAAACAAACATGGCACACCAAGGCTGATAATCCATACCATACCAAATACCAAATTTATTATGGTTAGAATTTTTTGGGTTTTCTTTGTAGCCAATTTCCCGGGCTGCAATTTGAAGAACTTGTTGTGCAGTAGTCATAGTGATATTCCTCGATAAAGTAAAGGTAAATTGGCAGTTTTCTAGGTTAAGATGGGCTAAAACAAGCGTTTAACCTGGCCATTCCCCCCCAATTGTTGAAATGTTTTTCGGCTTCGCTGTTAATCTCAGAGAGCAATCGCGGCTTACCGTTGCCCGAGCCTGGAAAAACGACATACATAATACCGCTACTCACACCACCTGTTCGGGGACTAGAAGGAATGCCCAACGCTTCAGCAAGGGCAATTGAACCCTCGCCAATTTTGTTGGATGGACCAACATCTGCACAAATCGCATTGACAATCTTGCCGTTTTTACCATTAAAAACCACGGCAAAATCCCCCAGTTTTGCCCCGGCACTGCCACCACCGGGGAGAACAATATAGGGTATCCGAGTAGAATCAACATAGCGACTGGGATCAGTTTTTGCCCTAGTTCCATCCTGTAAAGCTGTCATAGAGACAAAATAACCTTGATAGGGTCCAGAGGTTTGCTCATAAGCTCGATTAGGATTTTGAGGGTCAGGGACAAGAATATTCTTCCACCAAGACGTATTTGGATAACCGGCATTTTTTAGATCATCTAAGCCAATATTGTCGGGGTGATAAGCATTAGGCGCACCATCGGCATCAATACTCATTTTTGATTGATAGAAAAAAGCGGTTTGTCCTGCAATTTGCCAAACAGAATGACCGCCAATTTCAAAGAGTTTCGTTCTTGGTTCACAGCTTATGGAAGAAGCTGCAATTTCTAAAGTAATCTTTTCAGTAGCAACAGAATGATTGTCTTGATCAAATCCTCGCGCTTCAATTTTACGTTTACCGTTGTCAGTAAAACGATAAGAGACTGACCAATTGCCATTAGAAACTGAGCTATTACCGAAGTGCCACTTATTTTCTGCCCACAACTCAATCCGAACAATTTCATGACTTGCAGTGCCTTTAAAAGTAACATTATCTGTCATGGCAAGTGTGGCATTATTACTAGGTTGATTAATTTTGATAACCATTAATTTGATCCTCAGTCAAGTAAAAAGTAAAGTGTGGGCGACATTTTTGAGGGAGAGAAGTGCTAAACAGAGACTATTTCTTTCTTTCTCAAAGCACCAAGCTCTTGCTCAAGCATCATTTGAATTTCAGGAATAGCGGGTTTATAAGGGGGATTAATATTCAGGTCTGTCCAGCGATTTTTAACACTTTCATGCAAATTGCTAACATCCCCTTCAAACTGACGAGGTGCTGTTCCCGCTACATTAAATGGCCATTTTGACGTATTATCAAAACTCGCACTACAATTGGGATGAACTTCATGTTGAATATAACTTTTATCTAAGGCCAAACCCAAGGCTTCGACTTGTTCCATCATCCACAATAAAGCTCCATCGGATAGGCCAGATTCTTTCTGAGAACCTCCACCAACACAACCATGACCCCCTGGAAACCAAACCTGAACCACTTGTTCTTTTTGTTGTCTGATGTGGGTAGAATGGGGACGGATTAGTGTTACATCAAATACTTTACGAATTTCATCAATGGCAACTGCATGAAACGCCTTTTCAATTGTAGGATTGATGGTCGAATCATAAAAGCGATAACGTTCGTTGAACTTTTCATCCAAGTGCAGAGAATGGACGATATCGGGGATACCTAAAGAAGCAACCGTATCCCAACAGCATAAGGCTTTAATGGGAACTCGTCGTCCATACTGATTACGGAAATCAATGGCATTTTTACCGTTAGGTGCGTTATTTGGGTCTTGTTTTTCTCGGTAAATTTCGTAGGCTTTGGGGATTTGTCGGATAAATTCTCGATACAACAAACCACAATTATAAATTAACCCAGCTAAACAGCGTACAGTGTAAGCTCCCCGACTAAACCCAAAGAGATAAATTTCATCTTCAGGTTGATAGTTTAAGCACAGAAAACGATAGGCATCCTCAATCTTATGATCCATGCCAATGCCTAAAGCACCTCCAGCAATTTTAATTAAAGTATCAGTTACCTCGGCATTAGATTGTTTTGTCCCAATCCCTTCGTCATAGTAGATGATTTGACGGATGGGGTTGCCCTTACTATCATCAAGTGGTGTGATAGCTTGCACCATTTTGACAACATTGGTAGGATAACCTTGTCCTAAATCTTGCCAAGTTCCATCACAACAAACAATAAGACGGCTTTTCATAGCGATGAACCTCCTAGGTTTCTTAAAACTCGCCAGTTTATGGAATATTTGAGGATTCTAGTGAATCATGACTCAAAATTATCGAGATTTTCCTTAAGGTAAAATTTCCGCAAGACTCAACCAAGACAAAGGAAGTTCTAACTCTGTTCGGAAGTGATATAGATGAGTTAGATAGCTGGCGTGACTAGGTAAAATTAGATGCGGTATTTATACTTACTACTTTAGATCGTCTATCAGAACTTGCTGCCCTAAAGATGGCAAATTAATATATTTCTTGAGGTTTCTGTATATAAGTTTACAGAATATTGTTGAGCTATTTATTAATAAAAAAAGTTGAGTTTGATTGCAAACCATCTTAATACCTAAGCTCGCCAACCTGAACTTTAGCCGATTCTCGATCGCAATTTTAGCCCACCCTAGCACTGCGCTCTTTTCCTTGGGAGGATTTTTACCAAGAAAAATGATCTGTCTGCCTGAGAACAGGCTATAGTAATCATCAAACCCTCAGTGAAAAACTTCCCGTGTCTTCAGTATTCCGTCTTCGTCCCTATTTTTCCCCCGCTCTGCAGCGTCGAGTCATCAAAACTCTCGCGGCAAAAAAAAACCGTCAACTCTTGACATGGGCGGCAGCTTGTGCTAGTTTTTTGATCCTCTGGGCGTGGAATTGGCAGTTAGTTTTGGCCACTTTAACCGGGGTGGGGGCGATGATCGGAGTTTACCATCTCCAGGGTCAAAACTGGCGCTCGCTGTGGCTGTGGGGGCGTGCTTTTTTCAGTGCCGATAGCGGTAAGTTAACTTTAGCGGTAGTCTGTGGCGGTTTGGGCAGTTTAGCCACCTATCTCGCTCTGGCAATTTGGACTTATGCCGAAAATCGCTGGTTGGCCCTGGCCTCAATTTTGCAAGGATTTGGCACGGTTTTGACTTTAATCCTGCTAGGATGGCATTTTCTCGACCATCGCGGTCAAAATGAGTCAAAAAACTTTGATCGCTGGTTAGAAAAATTAACAGTCAATGATCCCTTAATGCGCTTAATGGCAGTCCGACGTTTAAGTGAAATGCAACTTTCCCCCAGTCGTCGAGAACAATGCCAAGAATACTTCCGTTATCTTCTCTCGCGAGAAACCGATACGCAAGTGCGATCGGCTTTACTCGATAATTTTGCCAGCAAAGAAGCAACCAAACCGCAACCTCTACAAATGCCGCTATCGGTGAGAAAATCCGTCCTCAAATCAGTGAACAGTAAACAGTAATCAGTGAACTGAAAACTCACATCTGATACTAAATCCGTTAAGTATAGGCTACTTATGAGGAGAGGCAAAAGGGAGAATAAATAATCAGTTTTTAATAACCGGATTTAGTATTATAACTGATAACTGATAACTGAATGCTACCCCACCATGAAGATAACTGCTATAGTTAAAGCTAAGACTAAATGCTGACTGCTAGAGGCTGAAGACGATATTTTTTTACACCAAAGTTAACTCGCGCTCCTCGATATTTTGGAACATCAGCGTACTCAGATAACGTTCCCCGAAACTAGGCTGAATCACCACAATTAATTTACCCTCATTTTCCGGTCGTTGGGCCAGTTGAATCGCCGCACAAAGATTAGCACCGGAAGAAATCCCCGAAAGCAAACCTTCTTCTTTTGCCAGACGACGACCAAATTGAAAAGCTTCCTCATCACTGACAGTAATTACCTCATCAATCAGATCTGTGCGTAAAACTTCCGGAATAAAACCCGCACCGATACCTTGAATTTTATGGGGACCGGGATTACCTCCAGAAATCACTGGACTATTGAAAGGTTCCACCGCGACTACTTGAAAACTAGGTTTACGGGGTTTAATTGCCTCAGCGACTCCTGTAATCGTGCCTCCAGTACCCACACCCGCAACAACAAAATCTACCTGTCCCTCCGTATCTTGCCAAATTTCCTCAGCAGTGGTGAGACGGTGAATTTCCGGGTTAGAAGGGTTGCGAAATTGTTGCAACATATAAGCGCTGGGGATACTATCAACGATTTCCTGAGCGCGTAAAATTGCCCCTTTCATACCTTGGGAACCGGGGGTAAGTTCTAGGGTAGCACCGTAGGCTTTTAACATCGCCCGGCGCTCTAAACTCATCGTTTCCGGCATAGTTAAAATTAAGCGATAACCCTTAGCTGCCGCAGTCATCGCTAGGGCAATTCCCGTATTGCCAGAAGTGGGTTCCACTAAAACCGTGGTTTCTGGATTGATTAAACCCGCTTTTTCGGCGCTATTAATCATGTGAGTGCCAATCCGGTCTTTGACGGAAGCAGCGGGATTCATCCCTTCTAATTTCATCACAATTCGGCCAAGACAGCCCTCCGCTTGGGGAATCCGATTCAATTGTACTAAAGGTGTGCGGCCAACCAATTCGGTAACATCGTGAGCGATACGCATGATATTTTCTCAGTCTAGGTGATTCGTGTGCTTAGTTATAGCGGTAAGCTCTGTGCTTTAGCGTTTGAGAATTTCCTCACTAGCCAAGGAGGCGCTATATAGCTCACTTATAGCAAAGGCCAGCCCTAGATCGGCAAAATTTCCATTTTCCTTTGTTTCTTCAGTCGGTCCGAGTTGATTCCCAGAAACAGGCAAAACTACTATGACCGAATAAGATTGCTTTTTTCCAAAAGCTTATACTTGTATTAAAATAACTATAGATTAAGTTACTAAAGTCAGAATTACGGTCATGACCATTCAATCTAATCTAGCTATATTGAAAGAACAACACATAGAAATTAAGGGCTATTTGATCGATAGGTTAAAAGCACGTCATCTAGAATGGATTGTAGAACATCTTGATGATCCTGTAGCGGCGGAATTGTTCCAGATTATCATACAAGAACGAAATGATAGAGCCAAAGTTAATTCAAATCAGTCGTTGCAAATATCCAGACACGAGGGCAAAATTGAACAGTTAGGAAAAAGTAATCAGAATTTATACAACGAGAATGTTGAGCTTAAACAAGAAGTCAGTTATTGGCAAGAAAAAGTTAATGAATTGCTACAAAAATTAGAGCAGTTACGTCAAGATTTATTAGACTTTGATCAATCTGAGATTTATTGTTTAGGTCAATGGTTAAAGGCTAGTCTATCTAAAACTGCCCGGGAACGTCAACAGGCTTTACTGGAAAAGGAATTAGTTCATAAAGACAGTTATAATCTAGCGGTGAGCGATCTAAAAAATACTATTCAGCAACAACAGGATGGGATTACACAAATAAAAGAGCGAGCCATCTCTACAGTTGAATCTCTGGAAAAAACTAATGATAAACTACGAAGACAACTGGGCGATATTAAAAAATATATTATTAATAACTATGGCGATAAAAAGTGGCAAGAAATCACTCGTTACTTTGCAGATGACCAGGAACTGAAGCAATGAATTTACTAGAAGAAATGAGCTATCGCCAATGGCAAAAAAGAAATAGTGAAGTATTTCATGGTCTTTCCCCAGAGCAACAAAGACAAGCGAGAAAAAAGGGCTATTATAATATCGGCTGGGGAAAGGTTAAAAGCTCTTGGGAGCTTCTTCAGGATTTTAAAAATAATACTTATAAAGTTGTCAGTTTATTTGAGCATGAATTAAATAAGGGAAGTCTTGTCAAAGCCATTGATTTAGCAATTATTGAGTCTGAAAATGCCCAAAAAATGTCTGAAGAAGGAAAACAAGAGTTAGAAAAAATCTCTAAAAATTTGCATGAAATAGCAGATAAAGCTTTGGCTAAATATCCTTTATTATGATTATTCTGTACTGCCATGACTAAAATATCAAAATCAAAGTTGTCTCAATTATATAGCTCCGATGAAATTGCAGAAATCTGGAATGCTAATCAACATCTAGCAGTTATCGAACATCCCCAAAAAGGATTAATTAGCCCGAATCAATATCGAACAATGGCCAAAGAAAAACCCTGTCCTTTTTGTGGCAAAAAGATGAAACATGGCGAAGAATTTAAAACTTCTTCTCAGTCAGAAGCGGTCAAAAGGGGTTACGAATATAATAATTCTCAAGGGGAAAAAGTTATTAATCAAATCAATCAGATATTTTTTCATCCCAATTATGTCACTATCGATCATATAATTAATAAAGCCCGCTGTCCCGAAAAAATGTTTGATTTTGACAACTTACAACTGGTCTGCTGGCAGTGTAACCAAGCAAAAAGTGATGATAATGCCTATGAACTTCGTCACACTTATGAGTATTTATCTAGCCTAGTCGATGAAACAGCACTTCGTTATCCTCTTCTTGAAAAGACCAATGACTTAGCAGAGTTTAACAAATTTTAATTTTAATAAACTTTAATTAAGTTTATAATCTGATTAAATAGCCTTCAACTCTAATCGAAAACTCATAGTAAAATTCCACTATAATTGAATTGAGCTAATCTGAGTCAAAATGAATAACTTGTTTGCTTTTGCCTTAGGTCTAAAAGAGACAATTTACACCTATCATTACGTCGCACTTTAGCAAAGGCGAATTTAAAGTCAGGCTAAATTTTTGTGAAATTTTCTTGACTATTATGACAAAAGATGCTAGTTTTTCAGATAATTATCAGTAGTTTTTGGTGAAATTATCACAAATTACTGGCAAGTTTAACTATTAAAAGAGGGTGAGCGCCCAGGGACAAATCCGAAACCTAGCTGCTAACAACCGAAAAAGTTAGGTTACTATGAGGGAGATACCCTCTGAGGAGTTGCACTAATTATATGGACATCAAATTAATCTTGTTGGCATTGACGGCCGTATTCACCGTCTCTTGTCTCTTTTTCGGCACCCGCAACGGTTTTTACGATAGCGATAACTACGATGGCAATGGTTCCGCTCACTAACCAGTCATCATGATCAGGGTTGCCATGGTTCAACGCTCTACTGCCGTCTGGGGGTCAAAATCCCTTTTATCCTGTTTACCTTTTGGTGTCGGTCACGCATCAGAAGGGGTTTGTCTCCTACTGAAAATCGGTCCCTATCGCATACTTTTAGATTGCGGTTTGGCCGATATGCAACCCCTGACCCAAAACAAAAAACCCCCCGTGGATCTGGTGTTCTGTAGTCATGCCCACAGCGATCACATCCGTGGGTTAATGGCTCTCCATCAGACCTATCCCCAATTGCCAGTTTATGCCAGTGAGGTGACAGTACAACTGCTGCCCCTACAATGGCCGGATGCTGCCGAGGAAATCGGCAGTTTCTGTCAGGGTTGGCCATGGCGATCGCCGATCGCTCTCTTTGATGATCTCACCGTCGAGATTTTTCCCGCTGGCCACCTCCCTGGGGCCGCCGTGGTCCTATTCACCTACAAAACCCCCAAACGCACCTATAAAGTCCTCTATACCGGCGATTTTTCCCTGTCTAATTTTCAACTGGTGGAAGGATTATCGATCGATCTGCTGCGGGGAGTATCCCCCGATGTGCTGATTATTGAAGGCAGTTACGGCACAGAACGCCATCCCCACCGACGACAGCAGGAAAAACAGTTGATGAATCGCATCTATCAGGCGATCGCTGAGGGGCAAAATGTCTTACTACCCGTCCCCGCTTTGGGATTGGGTCAGGAAATTTTAAAATTACTGCGGTCGCACCACCAATTCACAGGCCGCGACATTGATATCTGGGTTGGGGGCAAGATCGCTAAAGCTTGCGATGCCTACCTAGAAATTTTACCACAATTTCCCGCATCTGTGCAAAATTTTGCCAAACATCAGCCCTTATTTTGGGATGAGCGCATCTGTCCCCGGTTGCGAAGGTTGCCAGAAAAACCGACACCTCTAGGGGGAACCACTCCGATAATTCTACTAATCGATCGCCTAGGGGAGGTGAGTAAATATCTGCAAGGGGATAAACCTTGGTTAATGTTAGCTCCCCAACACCTGCACGATATCAACCTGGAGAATCCCCGATTAAAAGCGGCACAGCGTTCGCGATTAATTAGCCAAGAAACCTATCTACTGGCCGAACATAGCGATAGTCGCAACACCACCCAACTGATCCATAACCTGCGACCACAGCATATCATGTTCGTCCATGGCTCGCCCCTATATCTAGCGGATTTGACCAGTTTAGAAGAATTACAAAGCCGTTATCAACTCCATTCTCCGGCCGTGGGAACTCTGGTGGAATTGCCTATTGGCGATCGCTTTATGCAACCGACACCCCCGGCCCCCAGTCACTATGAGGGAGAATTAAATGAATCGGATTTGATCGTCACTATCACCTTACCAGAGCCGATCACCCGGGATCCCCGGTGGAGTAATTTCGCCGATACGGGACTGGTGGAAGCGCGCTGGCAAGGGGAAGAATTATTATTACGGGGAGTCTCCCAACGGGAATTATTAAGCGAGAGTCCCAATCGCATCACCAAAGCTTTAGAGGAGATGGATTGCTGTCGTGTCTGTGTCCACTACAAAAGTCAGCGCTGTTGGAATCCCGCTTCTCCCCTCTACGGTTTTAAAGTGGTTGCCGAAGGCTATTGTCCCGTTTTTGAGGGCAATATATAGGGTTTGCTGAAAAAATCTGAAACTGGCTCTCAAAGGGGAAGTCCAGTCAAAACTTCTACTGTTTCTCCCGCTTGTATAGTAGTTTTACCCTGGGGAATTATGGCTAAAGCATTAGTACCCGCTAAATTAATTAAATTAGCCGAATTGTGTTGTCCGGAAGCGAGTTGAAATTGATAAACTCCCTCGATAATTTCTATTTTTCCCCAGAGATAAACTTCTCTTTGTCCCTTAGATTTGAGAGTATCGCGGGTGACAACTCGCAGAAATTTGTTCTGATATTCTGTCAATCCCGATAATTTTTTAATGGCCATTTGCACGAAGCGCCAACAGCAAACTAAAGCAGAGACGGGATTACCGGGGATACCAAAGTAAATACAACCGTTAGGAAAAGTAGCAAAGGTTAGGGGTTTACCCGGTTGAATAGCAACGCTGCCAATCAGAATTTTTCCCCCTAATTCCCCTAAAATTCCCTCGATATAATCGTAATCTCCTACGGAAACACCGCCGGTGGAAAGGACGATAGCACTAGAATTAATGGCTTTTCTGATCGTTTCTCTGAGAAGATCGGGATTATCTTTGATTATACCTAAGGGTCTGGGAATTGCCCCTAAACTGGCGACAAATGCGGTTAAAGCGTAGCGATTCGAGTCAATAATTTGACCTTTTTGGAGGGTTTCATCGGGATTAATTAATTCATCTCCCGTGGAGAAAATTGCCACTTGGGGACGGGAAAACACTGTTAATTCGGTAGCTTGTGCCGTGGCTAAAACCGCTATTTCTGGGGAATTAAGGGCAATACCAGCTTTTAATAAGGTATTTCCCGCTCGATAGAATGTGCCGCGTTGACGCACGAAAAGACCTATTTTTTCGGGAGGGATAAGAATCGCCACTCGCTCGCCTTTTTTGTCAGTATTTTCCTGCATAATAATCGTATCACTGCCGGCGGGTAACATTGCTCCTGTAAATATTCGGGCTGTTTCTCCGGGTTGAATAATTTTTTCGGGGACTTTGCCGGCGGGAATTTCGGCGATAATCTTTAAAGTAACGGGATTTTCTGGATTAGTGTCTTTGACATCTTCGTAGCGGACAGCATAGCCATCCATAGCAGAATTATCCCAATAGGGAAAGTCTAAATCACTGCTGATATCTTCGGCTAAAATGCGCCCAAAAGCTGCCTCTAGAGAAACTTTTTCTGTTTCTTGTCGGGGTTGAATTTGAGTTAAAATTATAGATTCTGCTTCTTTGACTGAGTACATGGATTAAAAAAAATGAACCGATTAGCTAGATTAAGGGTGGAAGATATACAAGCTTGGGTCGGGGAAGTGCATTTATCGGATCTGAAGGGTCAGATTCCCTATTATATACCGGTTTTGAACCAAGTTAATACCGAGGTTTTCGCTCTCCAGATTCACTGTCTTGAGGGGGAGATTTTGTCTTGGGGAGATGAAACTGTAACTTTTCCTTTGATGAGTGTGATTAAACCTTTTTTGTTATTATATCTTTTAACTCATTTAGGGGAAAATGCTGTTTTTCGTCGCGTGGGAAAAGAAGCTTCTAGTTATCCTTTTAATTCCTTAACTCAACTGCAAGAGGATTGCGGTTTTCCCCGTAATCCTATGATTAACAGTGGCGCGATCGCTTTGGCGGATTTATTAGCAGGAGAAACGCCAGAATCTCGCTGTGAAAATTTGCTTTTATGGTTAAATGAAATGGGTAATTGTCAATTATTTCTTGATCGTTCTGTGCTTGATTCTGTTCACTCCTATCCTAAGGCACACAATCAAGCTTTAAGTTTAGAATTAGAAAAAAATGGTTATATTAGTCATCGTTATTTAGCCCTAGAAACCTACAATCAAATCTGTTGTTTATCTGGAAAAATTGCCGATCTTGCTAATTTAGGTAAGTTGATTTTAGCTGCTCCTTTTGGTGAAATTATTCTAGAAATTATGACTAATTGTGGACTCTACGAAGCTTCCCAACAATTCGCCCTTGAGGTGGGTTTTCCCACTAAATCGGGAGTCAGTGGGGCGTTATTATCAATTGTACCGGAACAGGGCGTTATTGCTTGTTATAGTCCTCTGTTAAATGAGCAAGGTAATTCAATTTTAGGACTTAATTTACTAACACATATAAGTCATTTTGTCAAGTAAATTTAATCTATGAAAATAAGCTTTAATTCCTCATAAGATGCGCTTACCCTAATAATTCCAGTGATCAATTGGCTATCCTGATCATCTCTGGTGATTTTCCCGCAGCATAAATATCCCACATTGTCCTATAAGCTTTTTCTAAATTGCGGGTAAAACGAAGGGTATCAAATAACGGATAAGTAAGACGATTTTGTGCTAGTTTCTGTTTAATTTCCTGCAATTTATCAGGAGATTTTGCTAAATTAATCGCTAAATTTTTATACTCCTCTAAATTCTTAGTAATTAATTCAGGTAGGCCAATAGCTGTCAATAAACTAGCACCAACACGGGAAGGAAAAGTTGTACCTGGACAAGTTATAATCGGTAAACCTGCCCATAAAGCATCACTCCCAGTAGTATGAGCATTATAGTATAAAGTATCAAGAAATAAATCAGCTAGTTGATGTCGCGCCAAATGTTCCGGCTTAGGTTCGAGATGGGCAAAAATTAAGCGATCACCCTCAATTCCTCGCGCTTGTGCTTCCCGACGTAGATTTGCTTCAGCTTCAGCTACTCTCGAAAATAACCATAACACACTACCGGGAACATTAGCCAAAATTTGCATCCATACAGTGAATATTTGCGGCTCAATTTTATAGGTATGGTTGAAACAACAAAAGACAAAACCCGATTCAGGAAGACCATACTGGGAACGAGTAACAGGTTTAGATGATATAATTTGTTGATAATCATTAGCCTGATAACTATCCGGTAAAATTACTAATTTTTCAGTAAAATTATCAGCAGATTCCGGTGGGGTAACTATGGCATCACTAATAATATAGTCGATAAAATCTGCTCCCATTGTCCCCGGATAAACCAAATAATTAACTTGAATCGGTGCAGGTTTTAAAGCCAATATTTGCGTCCGCGCCTTATCAATATACCCCATCAAATCAACTAAAATATGCACCCCATCATTAAAAATCCGTTGTGCAGATTCCGTAATTGATAAAGTAGCAATATCATAAAAGCGATCGCAATCATTAGCAATGCGACGACGATATTCACTACCATCATCAGGACCATAGGAATAGGCAATTATTTCAAAGTTATTGCGATCATGTAAACCAAACACACTTTGCATCAAATGACTGGTGGGATGGTTACGAAAATCATGGCATAAATAACCTATTTTTAATCGTCCAGATCGGGTGCGGGAATGGTTAAAGTTGAGGGATTTAGTCCCTAAGGCTAATTGTCTTTTAACCTCTTGAGCATAGTTACAAGCTACTTTCAACTGTTGACTAGCAGACCAAGGTTTATATAAGGTATCAAAGGGAGTTACTGCGGTAGATTTTCCCTCTTGTAACTGTTTTTCGGTTAATTGCCAAAGTTGGATTAAATCAGCTTCTCTTGTGTTCCAATTACAAGTCATTTCCTTCATAGAAAATAAGCAAGCAAAAGCCTCTAATGAATTAGGTTGAATGGCTAAAGCTTGCTGAAATACGCTCATAGCTGCTTCTACTTTGTCCTGTCTTCCTAAAGCTAAAGCCAAACTATTATAAGCTTTAATGTATTTAGGATTAAGCTTAATTGCTGCTTGAAAATAAGCGATCGCTTCTTCAGTCTTTCCCTGTAGTTGTAACACATTGCCTAAATTAAAGTGTGCTTCTGAATAATTAGGGTTTTTCCTGATTGCTTCTTGAAACTTGACCCTGGCATCCCCTAACTTATCCTGCATTTGTAAGACTAAACCTAAATTATTATCAGCAAAAGCATAGTTTTGATTGCCACAAATGGCTTTGTTAAAGCAAATAATCGCCTCGTCTAAATTTCCCTTGCTAACTGCTATTATTCCTAAATTATTGTGAGTTTCTGCATAATTAGGATTAATCAATAAAGCTTGCTTATAAGCCAAAATAGCTTGATTAATTTGTCCTAAACTATCCATGATCACCCCCAACTGATGCCAAGCAGGTGCATATTGGGGAGATTGATTAATTAATTGTTGATAGAGAGCGATCGCTTCTTCAAGCTTAACCTGTTTTTGCAAGGTGTATGCTTGCTGATAAAGGGTATCTGCTGGCGAAGTATCAAGCTGATTATTTGCTATATTTCCTCCAACTAAAGGAGAAATAGGATCGAGAGTAATAATTTTACTGATGTCATCATTTTGAAATCCTAAAGCTTGGGGACGTTTAACTCCTTCTAAGATTTGTATATCATAAAGTTCGGTAACTTCACCTTCTAAGCGTATCCAGTGAATAACTTCACCTGTTTTCAAATCAATAATTAGCAGACCACAGCGAGGTTCTGCTTCTTTAGCCATTAAATTATCATCTAAGATTAACCCCGAAAAAGTCTTATCTCCCCCACGACTTTTAGATAATCCAACAATGGCATAATTTCCGACAAATGCTAAACCACGCAGAAAACCAGGACAAAAAGTAACAGGCTCAAAAATGCCTTTGTCTTGATCAATATAACCAAAGTAACCCGTACCCGCATTTAATAACCATAACTTACCCTGATAAAATCGGGGAGAATGAGGCATAGATAAACCAGTAGCAATCACTTCATTAGACTGAATATCAATGACACAACCGCCAGTTTGTCTTCTATCTCTCCACCCATCCACCACATCTGATTGACTACAAGCGGTAACATAACGCGCCTTCCCATCTACCAAAGCTAAACCATTGAGATGACAACGATCTTCATTGACTAAAGCGGAAATAAACGATGGTTTCCATAGGGGAATACAACTATGGCGATCGCTGACTGTTGCCAGACAATTTAACATGGTACTGATAAATATAATTCTTTCAGATAGATTTTCTATTGCCAAATCGTGAATATCTAAATCCCCAGTAGTATAACTAATGCGGGGGATATAAAGTTTATCGTAACCATCATAAAGCTGTTCGGATAATAGCACATTATCTAGTTGCCAGATTTGATAGCGGGAACTAAGATAAATCCTTTCTGGGGTAGCATATAAACCCATGGCGCGGTCAAATATCCGCTCAAATCCCGACATCCCCCTTTGAGGGTTAACTCCTAAAAACATCAGTCGAGAACTTTGATAGGTAGTAAAAGCCAGACTAATCTGCTGAGACTCTAACCAATCAATGAAGTTACGGGAAGCAATTATTTCTACGGGAATAGATTGATTAGTATTGGGAGTTGATTGATTCATCATAACCACAGTCTAGCCTGTAGGGTGTGTTAGCGATAGCGTAACGCACCAATCTAATAATAGAGTTGGTGCGTTACGGCGGATTGTTAATTTTGGTTTTTTGACGGAATTGATAGCTGCCTAACGGACAGAAAACGGGTTTCTAAATAGAAAGAAAACGGGTTTCTAAATAGTTTCTTGAAGAAACCCGTTTTCTAGGTGACTTAGCAGGAGAGCTTAGACACTTAGATAAAGAAATTACCCACCGGAATGCTCCCTAAAGCTGGTAAACTACCAGTAAATCCAGTTATATTTATTAATAAATCATTGCTGGATTGGAAGCCATCTGTGCTATCATTAATAATTAGATAAGTTCCGGCTATTGCACCAGTTGTTACTTGCACTAAGGCAGCACTATTAACCCCTAATCCTTGATTGCCTGTGGTGGCTCCATTGGCATCAGTAAATACTTGATTGACTAAATTCTGTAAAGTGGTG
>VYKS01000269.1_pt1 | contig 25365 bp, 28 predicted proteins | sample 5114511 | NCBI WGS metagenome assembly VYKS01 (sample SAMN12291795, study PRJNA351875) | freshwater metagenome | isolation source: freshwater lake | place: USA: Michigan, Gull Lake | collected 2011-07-05 | reverse complement strand
TTTAGTTATATTCTCTCTTCTTCTTTAACCTGACTCTCCATTTTTCTAAATTATTTCTATACTTTTCGTTGAATTGTTTGCTCTTTATTTTGCTCATGAATAATTCAGGCTAGTGTGCTACGACTCGGTGCTTTACTGCCCTTAATTTTTGTCCACGAGCGTCAATTTGCAGAAAACTAAAATTTCCAAGTATTGTATAAAGGTAAAGGCGGAAACCAACTCTCAAGTAGCGATCGCTCTGCTTCATTAATTACTTCTAGCCAATATCTATACTCAAGTTCGGATAATGATAGAGTTCCATAAACCAAAGCCGAAATCCCTTGAATTGTGCATTTAAAATCGGGCTTAACATGAGGATTACACTTGATATTAAGAATGTGATTTTCTGATTCCAAAGTAAAAATACCACTATTCCAATTACAGTTAGGATCGTCAATTAGGATATTAATTACGCCATCTTTTTGACTAGGCAAACCATTAACTGTTTCTTCTATATCAATAACTCGCCCCATATAAGGCGGAGTGTGGATATTCACATCATAGCTTCCCATCACATCCCCAAACCATTGATGAAAATTGATGCCGTAGGGCAAATCTAAATAAAGATAATTGATTTGATCGCGATGACTCCCAAAAAAGCTAAATAGTCGATTGCGAGAGGCAATATCTGCCCAAAGGAAGTGATCTAGATGGATTGTGCGTTCCGTAATTCTAGAGTCGATTCTGTAAATGCCGATCGCCAATATTTTTCCAAGATGTTTGACTAAAATACATTGCTTATCTTTAATTGCTTCTTGCCACTGAGATCGCTGCCAATAAAAGGGTAAAACCATGCCGTGATATTGATTCACAGCCACCAATTGCATAAATTCTAGAAATTCTGCTTGCACCTCACTAGCATTTATCCGTTCAAATTTCCATTCACTAGAGATATTAATAGAATTAATACTAACTATAGGTATTCTCACTTCTAGGTTAGAGTTCGTAGTGACATAGCCAAATTTTTGATAAAAGCTTTGCTTAAAAGGAATCAGCATACTTACAGCTTGTCCCTTTCTCTTCATCTCCCCAAAGGCTGCTTTTAATAATTCCTTTACATAGCCACAATTCCGATTTTCGGGATAAGTCCAAACTCCACCAATACCGCCCATCTCTTTAACCTCACCTCGAATTGATTGCTGAAAGGGATGGATTCTTAGTGATGCTAGGATTTTATTATCTACAAATACTCCCCAAGTTTGATCGGGAATGACTGTTTCTTGACCAGATGGATTAATTTGATCTTCTACCCAGTTGTAATAGGCGTAGCGATCGCCCAGTAAAACCTGTTTCCGTTCTGATTCAGTAATCTTTCTGATTTCCATTTAGTCATTCCTGTGGGTAGATACTGCTCTTAAAACATCAGGAATGTCTTGATCATCCTCAAACTCTAAGGTGATTTCCTTTAGGCGTAAATATCTAGATTCACTAAAGGTTAATAACATCCGTTGGAGCGCAAACCAAACTTCAGATTCATATTCCCAATTGCGATCGCTTCTCCGAATTGCGGCTATCGAACGCAAAGCCCAAAAATAACTATTCCGCACCACAGAGCCATCTTTTTTGTACTTCGGGATGTCTTCGTGATGGATAAATAAAACCTGATCTTCAATAAAGGCTCTCATGTATCAAACCTAGGAGATTTTCCAGACCAAGGGGCTACCAAAAATAGTAACAGCATTCCTGGAATTGATAGGGCGATCGTGCTGGCAAAAAAGTTTGACCAACCTAATATTTTGGCTAACTCACCCGCAGGAGCCGAAAGAATATCATTCCCTGCTGCCATCAGACTAGAAAGAAGTGCAAACTGCGTAGCTGAAAATTTTTGGTTACATAAACTCATGAGGTACGCTACAAATACCGAGGCAACCAAGCCTGTACAGAGGTTTTCAACACTAATTACTGCTAACAAGGCAACTTCATTTTTGCCAACTATGGACAGACCAAAATAGCTTAAATTGCTCAATGCCTGTAATATTCCTGCGACCCACAAACTTCGATTAAGCCCGATTTTAGTTAAAATGCCCCCACCTAAAACTACGCCAATGGTAGTTGCTACAAAGCCCCAGCCACCTTGAATGGCTCCAATTACTTTTTTACTAAAGCCAATATCCACTAAAAATGGAGTTGCCATGTTACCAAGTAGAGCATCCCCAAATTTGTAAAGCAAAATAAAAACTAAGATCGTAATGCCTAAAGCTAAGCCTTGACGTTGAAAAAATTCCTGAAAAGGTAAATAAATAGCATCAACTAAGGAGTCAGGCGATCGCTCTTGATCGATTGGTTCAGGGGCAAAAACCGCCGCCCCAATCCCCACAGCCATCAAAGCTGCCATCAAGAGATAAACAACTGACCAAGGTAAATAATCTGCCAAAATCAAAGCCACGGAGCTTGTAGTCAAAATGGCAACTCGATAGCCCAAAATCCAAGTAGATGCACCTAAACCTAGCTCCTGTTTTTCCAGAATATCGGTACGGTAGGCATCGCCAGCTATATCTTGGGTGGCACTTAAAAAGGCAATAATTAAGGCATTAATCGCTAATAGGTCTAAAGCTTGCTTAGGATTCTGAAACGACATACAGGCGATCGCTAGCATTAATCCCACCTGTGTAATCACCAGCCAACCCCGTCTCCGTCCCAAAAAAGGCGGAATAAACCGATCTAAAAATGGTGACCACATAAACTTGAGGGTATAGGGTAATCGGACTAAGCTTAACCACCCAATTAGCCCTAAATCTACATTTGCCTCAGTCAGCCAAACTTGAAGCGTCCGACTAGTGAGAAATAAAGGTAAGCCCGAAGAAAATCCTAAACATAAAAGAGCCAGTAACTTTTTGCTTTTTAGAACCGCAAATAATTCCATAGATAAATAACCTGAGTTTCCACCCATAAGTTACCACTAAGAGCTTTGTTGTCATAAGTTTTGCTACATAACTCTCTATGCACTCTCTATGCATGTAAGCGATCGCCAATATAATCCGCAAGAATTATTTGAGGTGTCGGCACAGCAGGTTCGTTTTCTCCACCTAGACGACGACGGGCAGTTTCTTTTTTAGCGATCGCAGGGATATGTGATTAACAAGGAGGAATTATTGGTCAAAATTTATGCGGGTCAATTGGCATCACCGCAAATACTAGAAACCGAAATTAAGCGCCATCAACAATTGCATATAGAAAAACTTGCAATCTATCAGGAAAGTGAACGCCAGATGCATGGAGATTCTCAAACTTTGCCCCAATTCCTGAAGTATCCCTATCTCACACTCCGCATGGGTATAAAATTTGAAATAGCTTGGATTGAATGGTGTGAAGAGGCGATCGCTAGTCTAAACTAAAGCCAAAATAACTACTTCCGTCTAGTAGCTTCTAACAGCTTGGAAAAATAAAAACTAGTGCTAGTCATTTCTTCTCTCTGGACTAAAAAGTCGGCACGGGCAAGCATATTTCTGAGTTCGGATTCAGAATGCAAATAGGCTCGGGTAGCTTTACTCGCACCAGGGAAAAATTCACCCACTTTTTTTAGCCAATCTAAATAAGGAGTGGATGGGGCGAAACTGAGAATTAATTTGGTCTTGGCTAATGAACCTAAATGTCCGATCATTGGTTCTAAATCCTGAAGAGGATAGTGAATTAACACATCCAAACAAATTACAGTGTCGTACTCTCCAGTGATGGATTCTAGATCGCTGACGCTGTAGGTGGGATTACTGGGATCGATCGCTCGGCTTTTTGCCTCTTGTACCATTTTTTCAGATATATCACTACCATAAACTTCAGCACCTGCGATCGCCAAGGGTAAACTCAAACTACCTACTCCACAACCAGCATCACAAATTTTAGAATCAACTAATTTCCCGTCTGCCTTCAGCCAATTTATAACTTTATCTACAGTTTGCTGATGCCCTGTGCGAATATCTTTTTGAACTTTACTAACTTCGCCATCGCTATATATTCTGCGCCAGCGATCGAACCCTACAGAGTTAAAGTAATTGCGAACGGTATCTTTTTCTGTCCTAACCATGATTTTGATTACTTTAAATATGTATCTAGATAAACTAATTTCTCGATTAAGTATCTCACTTCACTTAGCAATATTTAGAACATATAAGTAATATTTTAGGCAAGATCGGGTTAAGGCTTACAGCAAATTTGCTTGACTCAAGGGTTCTGATCCCCCTGCCCTAAAGGGCATCCCCCTTAAAAAGGGGGACTTTTAATTCTCCCCACTTTTTAAGGGGGGTGGGGGGGATCTAAATTTGAAACGTAGTCATAGACTCTAATTCATACTTTTTTATCCCGAACCGAGGTTACTCTACTTTAGCTTGGGCAAAATTTAACTACGCCTGATGGTCAAACAAGTCCAGTCTTTGATTTTCCACAAAGTGCCGACAACCCAGCCATCTTTTTCTAAAGCATCGACAATGGGGTGGACTTGAGAAAGTAAAATGCCACTTAAAATTCCCCAACCATTGGGTTTAATCAAACGATGAAAATTAGGAACCAAGCCTAAAATTACCTCAGCGATGATATTGCAGGCAAAGCCATCAACTGGCTCAGGAATATTTTCTAGTAAATAGTCTAAGCTGCCTTCACCAACCCAAATTTTTGATCCAGGAATATGATTAAGTTCTCGATTTTCATTAGTAGCTTTAACCGACATAATATCGGTATCTACAGCGTAGGCTTTAGTGGCTCCCAGCAGAATTGCCGCGATCGCCAAGATTCCTGAACCACAACCGACATCGGCAAAGGTGAGATTTTTGTCTTTAGCATCGTACATTCGCATCTCTAAAGCTTCTAAGGATAGCTGAGTTGTGGGGTGATTACCCGTACCAAAAGCAGATCCTGGATCGAGGCGTAAAACCAGTCGAGTATTATTTTGGGGTGGTTCTATCCATGCAGGAATTATGATCAATTGTTCCCCAATTTCCTGCGGCTCCCAGTGTTGCTTCCAACTACTTGACCAGTCTTCTTCGGCGATTAAGTTCCACTTGACCTTGGGTTGTTCTAATTCTGAGGCGATCGCATCTTGTTTTAACCACAGGGATAATGCAGCCAGGTCTAATAAGGAAGCTTTTTCGGATGGGAGGTAAGCCTTGGTGATCGAGTTGCCATTTATAACTTGCATAGCAGTACCTTTGCAGCCGAACCTTTGCAACCTCCAAAATATGATTTCATCGAGGGCTGGATCGGCTAAGACTTGAATTTCCCACCAGTTATTAATCACAACTTGCCTTGCCTCCTGAATATAATTTTTAGTGTAATCGTCAAGGGAATCAATCAATCTTGAATATATACCTGATGGTGCCGTAAAGCTTGTTCGGCTTTTTGAACTTCTCTACCAATATAGGCAGCATGATCAAGCATTGTAATCATATCCGTAGTTTCTAGGCTATTTTCAAAAATTTCGACACAGAGTTGCTTGGCTGAGTATGCTTGGAAGGTATGACTGGGTTCACGACTAACTTTACCTTTAGCGGGGATAACCTTACCAGTTTCGGGATCAACTGCCAAACCTTGGGTGTTTACTTCATTGGTAAAGTGCTTGGCACAAATTAAATTTTGATCGGTATCTATATAGATAATGAAATAACCAGCAGGATCGAGAGCTATAAATCTTTGGGATAGTTTTTTGTCAATTTGCTCAATATTTTTATCAATTTGGTTTTGCGCTAATGGATCTTGCGGAGTGGGCATATTAGATAATGAAGCTTACTTGTAATATCTTATCCTAGGCGTATGCTTAAAAATCCATCTCATCTTGGTATTCTGGCTTCTGGTAGTGGTAGTAATATGGAAGCGATCGCCGTTGCCATTAGCAATCAAGCAATTAACGCAAAAATTCAGGTCGTAATCTATAACAATCCAGATGCAAAGGTGCAAGAACGGGCTGCAAGACTGGGTATTCCCACGGTCTTAATTAATCATCGAGACTATCAAAGCCGTGAAGATTTAGATCGGGCAATTATTAAAACCTTACAAGAATATCAAGTAGATCTAGTGATTATGGCTGGCTGGATGCGGGTGGTAACTCAGGTGTTAATAGATGCCTTTGGCGATCGCATTTTGAATATTCACCCCAGCCTATTACCAAGTTTTCGGGGTACAAACGCCATCGATCAGGCTTTAAATTATGGAGTCAAAATTGCGGGTTGTACTGTTCATATTGTGAGCTTGGAAGTAGACAGTGGCAAAATTTTAGAACAAGCAGCAGTTCCCGTTCTAGATCACGACACGGTCTCATCTTTGCAACAACGGATTCAAGTACAAGAGCATTTAATCTACCCCAAGGCGATCGCTAATTTTCTAAATCAGGCTACGGATAGTTAATTGGCAAGTAATCATAATCATCTCTAGATTTTGGTAAACTTTTTTATGCCATACACTCTATCTAAATTAGCGATCGCTTCTAGTAATGGTGCTTGATGATGATTCACAATTATTTTTTAGGAATTAAATTTTTAAGTCTGGCTTTCTGTGAATATTGTTTAGATTCAGACCATAAGTCGTGTTAGATAAGTATCTAATTAGTATTTAGGTTATTTAAATTTTTAGCCACGCCTGAATTACTAGAAAATGAAGTAATTGATTTAAGTGATAGCAATCTTAAGTTTACTGTTCATATAAAAGATGGTTCTTCAGATTAAGTCGAGATATCTGAACTAGGGAATTATTTTGAGAATAATACCGATAAGATTGAATAAAAAAAATTACTTATTTATGACAACTGTGGAAGAATTTTTCTAGAGCTTGGATACAGACTTGATCGTTGTAGAGATAGTCTATTCTAGTTCTCATTTTTTCTACAATCCTAGCTCGCCAAGTTGGATCTAATCCTAGTTTTACAGCAATATCGATATATTCAGATTCATTATTAGCTATAGTTTCCGTGGTTTCAAGGATTTTGAGCATTGTATAGCTGTGGCGACTTCGCATAAATTCTTTAGGAAGAGTGACAACTGGTAAATTGCAGGCGATCGCCTCTAAAGTTGTATTCCCGCCAGACCAATCAATCGTATCTAAGAAAATATCCGAACTCAGATTTAAGCTCAAATACTGGTCACGATCGAGGCGAGGCATAATCAGGCAATATTCTTCACTACTTTTAAGTTTGGCAAAGGCTGATTGCAATCGTTGTTGAAATTGCTGGGTGACATGGTTGCCATTATTACTGGTGATAAATATAAATTTGGCTTTGGGGACTCGTTTAGCGATCGCCACAAAAATGTAATCATACTTGGGCAAATATTTATATAGCGACTGACAGCATAGATAAACTACGGCATCTTCTGGTATTTGAAATTGCGATCGCCCTATCAAATTTTGAGGCAGATTTTGAGGTAATTCTAGCTGAGGATAAGAAATACTGATATTTGGTAAGCGAATGAGTTGCTCTCGATAATGAGATTCGGCTCCGATCGGTTCCATTAAATCGCTAGATAAAAAGTAATCCATTGTCGGTAGTCCAGAGGTAACGGGATGTCCCCATGCTAAACACTGCACAGGAGCTAAACGCAAAGCGGCAATTTGGGTGGTTTCTGGATGCATACCAATATCTGTGAATACTAGAATATCTAGCTGATCGTGGGCTATTTGGTGAATGGCAGTATCTAGGTGGGGAAGGTGATAGATGAAATCGCTCGCCAATCCAAAGGCTTCTGTGGCAGGAGTAGGAAGTTTGCCTGTGTAGTAACAATAAATTTCAAATTGGGAGCGATCCAGATTTTGAAACCATCCCAAAAATAATTTACCCACGGTGTGATTACGGAAGTAACTGGAGATAAAGCCAATCCGAATTTTGCCTGAATTTTTTCTACTTCTCTCCAAATTCAAAGGTTGAGCATACTGGGGATAGGCTGCTGCCATGATCCGATGCACTAGATCTCCATATTGATTTTGGAGTTGTAAATCATTTTGGGCTTGGTAGGCTAGATAAAAATTGGTGGAGTTTTGAATGGCTTGTAATGCTAATTTGATTTGCTCAGGTGTGTCTAAAGCAATATTAGAGAGTGAGCTTAGCCCCAAACTAAAACGTTGCCGCCACTGGATAATTTGATCTGTGGTTTGATACAAAATTGGTAAGGCTAGGGCAATTTTTAACTGCGCCTCTAGTAAGTCGGGTTTATAGGTCAGGGCGGATTGAAATAGGGCGATCGCCTCATCTAGTCTATTTTGATCCTTAATTAAATCTCCCAGAGTTACATACCAATTGGGGCAGTCATGCTTGATTAAAATGGCTTGGCGGTAGGAAAATTCTGCGTCTTCAAATCTGGCTCTAATTTTATAGGCATTGCCCAAATTATAATAAGCTTCAGCAAAATCAGTTTTGAGAGCGATCGCTTTTTGATATACGCTAATAGCCCGATCAAAGTCATAATTTGCCTGCAAAGCATTGCCCAGATCGTTATAAAGTTCTGCGGAGCTAGGCGCAATTTCTAAAGCTTGCATATAAATGTCCAAAGCTTCGACAATCTGCCCTGATTCTTGCAAAGCATTGCCCAAACTATTAAAGGCTTGCACATACTGAGGATTAATCCTAATTGCTTGACCATAGGCGGCGATCGCATGGGCTATTTCACCCTTCTGCTTGAGTAAAAATCCTAAATTGTGATGAGCTTGGGCTAAATTTGGGATTAAAGTTATGGCGGTTTGATAGTGGGCGATCGCTTGATCTATCGTTCCTTGAGCTTGCAGAGCATTGCCAAGATTGTAATGGGTTTTACCATTGTGGGGCTGGAGTTGTAGAGCTTTTTGATAATTAGCGATCGCATCCCCAAACTGTCCTGATAACCGATAGGCTTCACCCAAATTGCCATAGAAGTCGGGATTTTTAGGATTTAGTCGAATTGCTTTTTGAATATAGGCGATCGCCACAGCATAGTTCCCAACTTGGTGAGCCAAAACCCCTAATAAATGGTTAGCATCAATGTGTTGGGGCTGCTTGGTTAAAATTTGGCGATAAAGTTTTTCGGCTTCGGCTAAATTTCCTGCTTGATGATACTTAAAGGCGGATTCAATAGTTGGAGAACTACTCGGAGAAATTGGCATAGGATTTAAATAAATGTATAGCTAAACTCCATTACCCATCAATTTGAATCACAATAGCAAAATTAAAGGTTTCAAAATTAATTATAAAAGCGGAATTTATAGATATGGCAATTTATAACGTTAGGCTAATTGGCGAAGCAGATGGATTAGATGAAACCATTGAAGTGGATGAAGATGAATTTATTCTAGACGCAGCTGAGGCTGAAGATATTAAACTCCCTTTTAGTTGTAGGGCGGGAACTTGCTCAACTTGTACAGGTAGAGTAATCGAAGGAGATATCCAAGAATCTGGAGGCAATCCTGACATGTTCTTTAATAAATCCCAAAGAGCCGCAGGGTTTAGGCTTTTATGTATTGCTAGTCCTACCTCTGACTGTACGGTTTTAATTGAGCAAGAAGCTAATATATCTAAATTTTAATGAGCTTAATCTTTAGAGTATTTGACTGATCGCTTCAGATAAATTATGGGCAATTACCTGCACTGAGGCGATCGCCCGTTCGTAGTCTAAACGAGTTGGGCCGAGTACTCCCACACTACCTACGGGAACATCATCATAACTATAGGTAGTAGAAATTAGAGTACAGTTTTGAATTGGTTCTAGGGCAATTTCCGCCCCAATGCTAATTGTTAAAGACTTAGGAATTAAAGAATTTTGATGAGAATCCCCAAAGATTAAGGGAAACAGGGAGGCTTGATCTACTTCTAGGAGTTGAATAATGGCTTGGACTTGGCTCAGTTGACTAAATTCAGGTTGACGTAATAGTTCGGTAAGTCCACACATAAATATTTGTCCGATGTGAGGTGGGTTGCAGATCTTGGCTAGCTCTTGCAGCGAGTTGGTTAAAATTTTAGCGAAATGTTGAAATTCCCGATCTAGCTCTTGCCATCGGAGTTTGGTTAGATCGGTGATTTGTTGATCCCGTAAATGGGCATTGAGAAAATTATTTAAAATTTGGATCTCTGAATCCATGGAACTCGCTTGCATCTCTGGGGATAATTTCACAGTCACAGAAGTAGTATGGTAGGAATCAGTTACCAAAATCAACATTAAGGTGTAAGTATCTAGCATCAGCAGTTGGACATGGCGAATTCTGGCGGTTTGCAGATTCGGGCTAGTAATTAGGGCGATACATCCACTAAAGCTGGCTAAAATTTTGGCAGTGCTGCGAAGTAAGGACTCTAACCCGTGATTGGCGATCGCCTCAAATTTCTGTTCTAGCTCTAATTTTTGTTGTTGTCGTTGTTGTCCAAGCTGGGCTGAGTTAAAGTCTTTTTCTAGATCGATTAAATGATCGACATATACCCGATATCCTGAATCCGAAGGCACCCGACCCGCCGAAGTGTGGGGTTGATAGAGCAAACCAGATTTTTCTAATACGCCCATAATGTTACGGATGGTAGCAGGGCTAATATTGAACTTGTAGCCTTCGGCTATAACCTTCGACCCCACAGGCTCTGCTGTAGCAATGTAGTGATTTACAGTTGCCCATAAAACCTTTTGCTGTCTGGGGTTTAAGTTGGTCATAGTCAGATTTTTAACTTGTTCGCATTCTAGTTTGGATTAAATATAGTTTAATTGGTTCTTCTGAAGCTGCTGCATGGATTACTTTAAATAAATGAGCATGATGTTTTCAAGGCTGTAGTTAAAAGTTTTTGGTAGTCACGATCGCCAATTTCAAAAGCTCCAAACCTAGCTAAGTGGGGATTCATCATCTGAGCATCAAATAAGATAAAGCCACGCGATCGCAAATGCTCGATTAACTTTACCAAGGCAACTTTAGAGCTATCTGGCACAAGATAAAACATGGATTCCCCAATAAATGCCCCATTAATACTGATCCCCAAAATCCCCCCTGCTAGTTTACCCTCATACCAAGTTTCAAAGCTATAGGCCCAACCTGCTTGATTCAGAGCCGCATAAATTTGCTTTAATTCTTCCGAAATCCAAGTGGTATCTCGATCTGCACATCCTGCAACCACATCATTAAAAGCTTGATTAATTTTGACCTCAAACCGATTTTGATTCAGTATTCTTTGTAGCGATCGGGGATAGCAAAATCTTTGATCCAAGGGCATCAGGGTACGGCGGTTGGCGTAGAACCATTCCACTGGCTGATCTTCACCTTCTGACATCAAAAAATATCCCTGAGCATAGCCTTGAATTATGCTTTGTATGTCCATTCCTTAACTAAACCATAAAATTAAGGCAAAAAAAAGATGCTTGGCAACCCAAACATCAAGAAAATCTATAAAAAGTAGTTAAGTTATTAAAAACATTTGTAAGTTCAAGACCTTTATATAAGCTGGTCTCGTTTGAATAAATTTATTCTGCCTGAAAAAGTTTAAATTTGGGGATCGCTTAATATTTTTTTTAGATTCCTAGATCTAGCATAAGTTTGGCAAATATATTTTTGCTATTTGGAACTGGAATCATTATTTAGGGATTCCAACCTTGGATCGGAGGGCAAAAACTCTACATGCTCAAATAACTGATTTAAGTTGCGGTGATAAATATGTGGCCACCCCCCCTCGGCTTCAATTTCTTTTAAAAGATCAAATAGGGCATGACGGCTATTTGGCAATGCTGGCTGAAATATTTCAGAGCAAATATCACTATGCAACTGTTCTAAAACTCTGAGAATATGTAGTATTTCTAGCGGGCGATCTTTACATTGGAGAGCCAACAATTTTATTTGTGCAGATATTGCTTCCACATTGTCTAAACTTAAAGAAACACTTTGATCGATTTGCTCCAAAAGAAACACCCTCCTGCAAGTTAATATGATGATTGGAATCTTACTATCACTATCGATTCAGGATACTAAGCTTAGTCTATAGCAAGTTTCTCTGGAGTTTCATATAAATTTAGTTAAACACGAGTTAAAAGGTCAATTATGGGCTATCGAATTTTAATCAAATCAAAAATCAAATCAACTATTAAATCTATATTAGCTGTATGTATCAGCCTGATGATCACAGCTATACCTTTCACCGACGGGGCGATCGCTGCAGTAGATCGCACTATGACCTACGATCAAATTAGAGGTACAGGGCTTGCTAACCAATGCCCTGATGTAGTTGGAAGCTCTCGTGGTCGTGGTATTATCCCCCTTGAATCGGGTAAGACTTTGCAAATTACGGAAATGTGCTTACAACCAACTAGTTTCTTTGTAAAAGAAGAAAGTGCTAACAAGCGTAAAAAAGCTGAATTTGTGGCTAGTAAGTTAGTAACCCGTGCTACTTCTAGTATTGACTATGTGAAAGCAGTAGTCACAGCGCAACCCGATGGCAGCCTAAAGCTAGAGGAAAAAGAAGGGCTAGATTATCAGCCTATTACCGTGCAAATGCCTGGGGGCGAAAGAGTAGCTATTTTATTTAGCATGAAGGGCTATACTGCGTCCACTCAACCAGGTTTAGGAGGCATTACCACTTCTACAGATTTTGAAGGTGAAACTGATATTCCTACCTATCGTGGTGCTAACTTTATCGATCCTAAGGGTAGAGGCTTGGCAATTGGCTATGATGCCGCCGAAGCTTTACCTGCAAAGCGTGATAACTACGAAAAAAGTACCAAAGATGACTCTACTAGCAAGGGCAAAATGTCTTTACAGATTTCCAAAATCAACAGCATTACAGGTGAAATTGCTGGAACCTTTGAAACCGAACAAAATTCTGGTACTGACCTAGGAGCGATCGAAGCAAAAGAAGTAATTATCCGTGGCGTTTTTTACGGGAAAGTTAGCTAGTAATTTTTTCCTGAAGGTCATTCTTAAAATCGAAGTCTAATCAGCTTTATATTCACACTTAACTATTGGGGATAGTATTTCTATCTCCTTTTTTGTGATCCATCTTAGGACAAAGATATTTTTGTAAGCAGTATAAGTTCCCTACCCCTAAGATAATATGTAAATAAATATGAATATAAATCCAAATTAGATTTAACCATGAGTGAAGAAGCAATTGAAATTGAGTTTTATGGAGAACGTGCGATCGCGTTAAATGCTTTAACTACATTTCCCAATCCTCGCCCAGACCGAGAATATGATGTCCATATTACCTTGCCAGAATTTACCTGTAAGTGCCCTTTTTCAGGCTATCCAGACTTTGCGACAATTTATTTAAGTTACGTACCTAATCAGTTACTAGTAGAACTCAAGGCTATTAAGCTGTATATAAATAGTTATCGCGATCGCAATATTGCCCATGAAGCCGTCGTAAATCAGATTTTAGATGATTTTGTCGGAGCCTCCGATCCAATTCGGGTTCATATCAAAGGTGATTTTAGTCCTCGTGGTAATGTGCATACAGTTGTAGAAGTTCGATATGAAAAAGCAAGTAATCTATGATGGAAATTGCCATCTATGCGTAAACTTAGTAAAAGTCTTGGAAAAGATCGATCAAGGCTCCCAATTTGAGTATGCGCCCATGCAGGATCAAGTGACTTTACAGCGATTAGGAATTACGGCTCAAGACTGTGAAATGGGGATGATTCTGATTGATCCTAATCCCCCTTATTCTCAATGGCAAGGCAGTGTGGCAGCAGAAGAAATTGGCAGATTATTACCTCTGGGGAATACCTTTGTGGTCGCTTATCGCTTAATGCCAGGGATTAAATGGCTGGGCGATCGCACCTACGAGCAAGTCCGAGATCGTCGTTATCAATTATTTGGCAAACGAGATTGCACCTATTACTCTGGGCATCCCATTGGGTGTTAATTATGATTACTAATAGTTCAGGAGTTTTTGATTGAATGGAAGATGTAATTAAAAAGTCTGATTTTGTTCTAACTCCTTACATGAAGAGTAGCAATTTGCGAGCGACCTACCAAATTTTGAATACAGTTGTTCCATATATCTTTTTCTGGTTCTTGGCAGTTAAGTTAGCTGCAATTTCTCTATGGTTCCTGCCCCCGATCATCTTCATGATCACGGCCTTTTCGGTACGGTGTTTCTCTTTAATGCATGATTGTGGACATTATTCACTCTTTACTTCTAAAAAGATGAATCGGGTTGTCGGTTTTATACTGGGGGTAATCAATGCCATACCCCAATATCCATGGTCAAGGGGGCATGCTTTCCATCATAAAACTAATGGTGATTTTGAGCGTTATCGTGGGGTTGCCGCCTTTCTTTCCACTGAGGAATTTTCTAAACTGGACGCATCTGGGCAAAAGTGGTATGAAATATTGCGCCATCCACTCATGCTTTTACCTGGAGGCTTCTTCTATCTTGCAATCAAACCCAGACTAGCTCTAATTGCGGGGACTTACGATTTTATTGGTTATTTATTTACTGCTCTCCGCAAAAATCCTCCCATGGGACTATGGGTAATTGTCTCTGCTCACAAATCTCGAAATTGGTATACAGCCGCAGAGTTTTGGGATTTACTATTCAATAATATTTGTGTAATTAGCAGTTGGATCTTGCTCGGTTCGGTGATGGGATTTGGGCTATTTTTTAGTATTTACTCAATTACCCTGACTTTTGCCGCCGCAATATTTATTTTAGTATTCTTTATCCAGCACAATTTTGAAGATACATACGCCCACAAAACCGATGGTTGGGACTATATGCGTGGGGCGATCGAGGGTAGTAGCTACCTAAAACTGCCTAGATTGCTCAAGTGGTTTACTGCAGATATCGGATATCACAATATTCATCATCTTTCGGAAAGAATCCCAAATTATAATCTCGAAGCTTGTCACAATCAAAATGCTCACCTACTCTTGAATGTAAAAACACTCAGGATGGGCGATATGCTTGGCTGTTCTAAGTTTATTCTCTGGGATTCTGCATCCAGTAGCCTGATAACTGTTAAGTCCTTTCATCAAGGTGCTAGATTACAAGCATTGGCAGGATTGCAGCCCCAATCTCTAAATCTGGATCGAGAAAAAATACCTCAAGTCTGATGTTATCTATTGCATTCGGAAACTTACTTGAATTAAGGGAGTTTGAGGGCTATGCCCTCAGTTGGGGCGCAGCCCCAAACCCCACACATCAAATTGGGGTTTTATTTTCAAGTAAGTATAAATAAATTAAATCTTAAATTTCAAGTTCATGAGTCAACATACGCTTTTCGTTTGTAGCCTTTGTCGTTTTTCAAAGATAGAAAAAGAACAAGATGGATTAAGGGGTGGTCAACACCTAATTAATGGGCTTAAGGCAGAATTGGAATCTGAAAGTAATTCTCTGCAAATTCAACCCGTGCAGTGTATGGGAGCTTGCGATCGCTCCTGTGTGGTCACATTTATGGCTGCGAATAAATACACCTTTGTCTTTAGTGACTTGTCTCCATTAGAGGCTGCCCCTGAGTTATTAGAATTTAGTAGACAATATCTAAGTCATCCAACTGGAGCAGTTCCCTACCAAGAACGCTCTGAATCGATTAAAAAGAAGTTATTTCTGATCATTCCACCCGCTAACGCAGCTTAAAACTCAATTCTTTGATTAAAGTCAAAGTGCATTAAACCAAAGGTTTCTGCCCCTATTCCCCAACCTTGTGGGGACAAGATTTTTTGAGCTGAACTCTTTTCAAAGTCCTTCAGAATTGGGGGATTTAGGGGGCTAATTAGCTGCTCAATTAAGAGTTTCAAAGTTTTCTTATACCGAACTCACGTTGGTTAGATCAAAGCTCTTACAATAAGCCTGCTTGTCCTAAACCTAAGATCATACCCATACCTAAAATATGTCCAAAACTAGTTATAGCCAATAATTCAGCCAAACCAAAACCTTGGAATAATCCTGGTAGTTCAATAGGTAGGCTAGGGCTAACACCTTTAACCTGAATGGCACTACTACCGATCGCCAGCACAAATAAATTACAGGTAATCATAATCAAAGCCACACTAAAAGACCAAGTTGGAGTGGCGGGAACTATCGCAAGTAAATTAAGCATAATTATTTTTTGAATATTTTTGAATAAAAAGTTGATGGAAATAGTTGATGGAAATATCCTATTCCTATTTGTTCTGGTTTTATAAACACAGGCGATCGCTCTCAATCTAAATTAATCAATCTTTGTATTTCTCAAAAATGTAGGATTCTCCTAATCAAGCTAACTAGCGCCAACCATGTTCTGTTAAAAAGTCAGAGGTAATTCCTAAATGGGAAGACTGAGAATTATCACCTTTCATAAACTTTTCCACATACTTGCCCAGCATATCTGCTTCTAAATTCACACTACTACCCATTTGCAGATATTTTAAGTTGGTAGATTCATATGTATGGGGAATTACCGCCGTACTAAACCAAGTCCCAGAACTATTGCACTGAGATACTGTGAGACTAATGCCATTAATAGCAACACTACCCTTAGAAATAATGTAGCGACCTAGTTCAACAGGTGCGGAAAAACTTAAATCCCATGCCCCGCCTGCGATCGTACTTTCACATAATGCCCCGATCGCATCTATATGCCCAGTCACAAAATGCCCCCCCAAGCGATCTCCCACAGCCAAAGCCAACTCCAGATTTACAGGTGGTAAATTTCCCTGTCCCAAGTTAGAACGGCTCAGGGTTTCGGGGGAAACATCAGCAATAAAACTCCTAGCTAAAATCTCAGCCACTGTTAAACACACGCCATTCACTGCCACACTATCGCCGATCGCTATTTTAGTTAATATTTCTGGGCAGGCGATCGTGATCTTGCCCCCGTTGTAGCGTTCGATCTTTCCTAGTGCTTGAATTAGTCCTGTGAACATCAGATTTTTTAACCTTTTAACTAAAGTTGGATTGTCAGTTGTGTTTGGGAGCGATCTAAAGATCTTGAATCTAAAGGCTGAGAGCTAATTTTTTCACTAATTTCTAAACTAGTTCCTTCGAGGAGAGCCTGGGTTGCCAAAACCAGATCCTCTTCATAAATTTTTAAATCAGCCCGACCAGAGAGATAAGCTTTAAGGGCAGAAATTGGATCGAGGATTTCACCTCTATTTAGTTCAGGTAAGCGTACACGATTAATGGGGTTAACTACTTCGGGAATGATTGCATAGTTATGCGCCTTATTCATGGCTTGATGTAAAACTTGGTGATCGATCTGCCCAATTTGTTCGGGCTTGACTATATAGATTAAGCGAGCGATCGCCTCAGTAAGATCAACTCCAGCCAATTTAGCTAAGATTGACGCTTCTGGATGCTCTTCTGCGGTCACATCTATCTTGACGGTACGAAACGGTCTGGTTTTCAAGGCACAAAACTCAAACTTAGTCTTCCCCTTACTTACTTCTAGCCAGCAATAGCCCTTATCTTCCTTTTCTTCACCAAAATCTACCCTTTCAATACTGCCGGGATAGACCACCAATGGATTTTCAAATAGCACTTGGTGCCGATGGACGTGCCCTAGTGCCACATAATCAAACTCCTCTCGACAGAGTAAATTCAGGGGAATTGTAAAACCTTTACCTGCCGCCAAAAATCTCTCGGCTCCGTAGGTTGCCCTATCCACCATGACGTGGGCTAAAAGAACAGTGGGAATCTCAGGATCTAGCTGTCTAATTTCTCCCTCTAGCACAACTTTGAGCTTCTCAATTAATAAACTTCCCACTTCTGCCATAGATAACCCATCTGTATCCCCACGAGTTAGTAACGCCGAACGGGTCAGCCACGGCAGCGTAATTACTTGGACATCTCCAGCCTTAGTTGTAAGTCTGTGGGTTTCAAGGCGATCTCCCACCACAAACCCTGGAACTGCCAAACTCCGATAAATTGCCAAACTCGCTCCGCCCTGTCCTTGGGAATGCTGATCGTGATTACCAACTAGCAGCACCGTCGGAATTTGGGCATCGGCAAGGCGACGAAATTGGGTGGCAAATAACTGTTGAACTACAGGCGCAGGAGTAGCATCGGGAAAAGCATCTCCTCCAAATAGTACCAAATCCGCAGGCTCGGAAATGGCTCGATCTATGCAAGTGGTCAGAGCCTTAGTAAAATCCTCAAGCCTAGTATTTAAACCAGTCTGGGGATTAATTTGTCCGTGGGTTGTACTGCCAAGGTGAATATCTGATAGATGCAGGATTTTAATCATTTTTTACCCATTACCCTAGAAAAATTCAAAGTTCATATTTTGATAATTTCATATTTTGATAATTTCATATTTTGATAATTTATAGTCGTGGTCTTTATAATTAGGACGTTTTGACTAATTGGGCGTGTGGGCTGCTCCCGTCCTAAGTAACTTGACTGCTTCTATATTTGCTTTCTTCAAAATTTTTAGAGTCTAAAAAGATTGGTATAAAAATTAGATTAATATACTATCTGACGCATCTCAGCAAGTATAGACCCATTAAACGCTGTTGGGCAGCCATTACTGAAATGGGACATCACTGTCATACCTCCTACTATATTAAAGCCAACTTCCTTAATACCTAATCACGGTATGGATCGTCATCATCAATTTCAAATACAGGCGCAACTTTGATCGGCTGATGTCCATTTTTACGAGTTTGAATCTTTTGCAGATTAGATTTGAGCCATCCTAATATATCTTCAGGTTTTTGTTGTTCCACTTGGTTAATTTTTGCCATCACGGTTTCTTGATCAAAATCAGCGATCGCATCTTTAATTTTTACAGGAGATAAACCAGAATCTAATTGCCGCAATCGCCACACCATTGCCTCTGCAAAGGGCATATCGGTTTGAGGTTGAAATAAATTCCTGCCATCTTGCCCCCGCATCACGGGCGGACGGGGAAACTTCAGAAATACGGGCTGAGTAAAGTGGGGATGCCTGACCATCAGCTCACCCTTGGGCAAAGTTGCTAATTTGGTTTTCACCGCACTAGAAAGCGTGCCATAGCCGGGGGTTGCCAGTTCATCCATATCCATGCGTCCATAGAGTCCAGTCCCACAGTTGCCAACTATACGTTTATGGACTTGCGATCGGAACTGTTGAGCTGAAAATAGAACTTCCCCTAAATATCTACCCCGTTCAGAAATATCTAATAAAGTGCGCTTGAGATAGGTATCTTGACCATCAGAAGAAGCATATTTGTTTAACTCATCCACAAAGATCACGATCCGTTCTACGCCGAGATTATTCTGCTCCAAAGATTCCCGAATTTTGCTTACAGTGCGGGTAAAAACAAGATCTTGGGCTGTTTGATCCAGATTTGCCACATCGATTACATACACATGATTTTTTTGGAATTTCCCCCAAGGTAGATCGCTCACACTATCGCCATTGCCGACTAAGCCTTTACAGCGATTAGTAATGTTCATCAAGCGATTTCGGACTTTATAAATCGTGGCGATATGATGACTATGCCATTCCTTTTTATTGTCCGCTTCCATCTCTTCAATCACTTGCTTAAACCATTCTTCAAGTCGTTGGAAGTTAGTGACCTTAATCCCTAAGGTATATTTGGCATCAGCAGTCCGAATCACCTTCTCTTCAATTAAAGCTAATACCGCATCAGCCTTGGCATCTACATCATCACGATTAAGCAATACTTCTGCATATTCAAAAATTTCTCTTAATCCCCACTGCAAAACCGAAACATTATGCATTAAGTCAGGGTGAGTCCGCAGGGTATTTAGGTTGTAGCCATCGGGTTTATAGGGGGCATAATACTGGACATGCTCAAAGGGAGTAGCAGGAATTCCCAACTTGTCATAAATTTCTAGTTCATCATCTGTTAGCTTTCCAGACTCAGAGGGAGGTAAATCTAAATATAATAAATCTGGCCCTTTGACATTAAAAAATACGGCAGCAACGCTCTTAGTTGGATCATTGGGATAGTAGTGGGCAAAGATACTTTTTAACAGAAACTCAACTAAAGAGGTCTTGGTGGCAAGACCTGAAACCCCTGTGATGTTTAAGTGGGCGGCTTCAGGGCCTAAGAGAAAATCGGCATCTAAATAAACTGGTGAATTCATTCCACCTTTGACATAGACTCCTACAGGAATTCCCCGTTTTTTGTAGTACTCATCCATGCGGAGAGACATGATTACTGATTCATCATCCGCTAGATAAACCGAACCAATGGGAACTGGTTGGAGGGGTTCTTCTGGCTCCATTCTCAGAACCGCAGCTTTGTATGCCCGAATTTCTGGTCTGAGCGTAGGTGCATCATCAGCTAATTGCGGACTTTGATCGGCTCCGATGTAGTCATGCAATGCAGAAGCTAAATCGGTATATCCATGGGCTTCGATCACAATGCCGTAGGTATCCCATTCTGTAGCATTAGCTTTACCAAAATTTCGCTTAGATGGCTGCGGTACAGTAACTTTAACAATGGTGCCAATACCCACGGGGGAATTTAAATCTGTCCAAAAGTTAAAAGTGTCGGGTGTATTGGGGCTACTTTCGGTGGCAAAAACTCGACCAATTAGCTGCGACATGATACCCTCTGTTAATTTTTGGTAAGCTTTTATCTCTCTTCTGCAAGAAGACCCTCGGTTTACAGACGGGATAAATTGCAGTAACTATTGATAAGAATGGCATAACCCGTCACAAAAAACAAAACTACAGATGTAAAAAGTGTAATCGTCAATTAATGAAAGCTGTGACAGCATGATTTAAGATTTCGTTACTGAATTGACACGGTTAATTGACATCCCATAGCAAAGCACGATACATCTTGGTGATTAAATAGTTAAATTTTTTGACAATGCAAATCTTAATGCAAATTTTTCTGAATCTCCAAACTTATTAAACCTGCGATCGCCATGACTAAGGGAATGTCTGGGAATGCGGTGGAAAATGCTGTAATTGCAAATGTGCAGTACCAAATTGAACTGCTTAAGCGATCGCCAGTCTTAATTCAGCGACTACAATCTGGGAAATTGAAAATCCTAGGAGGGCGTTATGACCTAGATACGGGAACGGTAACTGTTATGAATTAGGAGATCTTTAGGGAACATCCTAGGGCAAGCTCATGAATGGATGTATATAGTTAATCAGGAAATTTGAGGATAACGGGTTAGAATGTAAAGGTTTGTTGAGATAAATTAATTCTGTGGCTGCTGTTTTCCCATCTTCAACAACTTTTGAAGCGACTACTCAATCTGAGGGTCAATTTTTACCAACTGAATCCAATTACCGTTGGAGCCAAGATAATTACTCTCCACTGGTGCGGAGTATCGATATTTGGCGGACAATGTTCACCCTAGTTTTGAACTCGTGGTTAGATGCCAGAGCTTGGAGCTATGTTGGTGGTAAAACCCCCGAAAAAGTTAAAAAACGTAGTCGCAGTCGGGCGATCTGGTTACGGGAATCAATGCTGCAACTAGGACCAACTTTTATTAAGGTAGGGCAGTTATTTTCGACTAGGGCTGATCTATTCCCTACGGAGTATGTCGAAGAATTGTCAAAATTGCAAGATCGAGTTCCTGCCTTTAGCTCCGAAAAAGCTCAAAAAATTACCGAGTCCGATCTGGGCAAAACCATTGCCGAAATGTATAGATATTTTGATCCTGTCCCGATCGCTGCGGCGAGTTTGGGTCAAGTCCACAAAGCCCAATTACATTCAGGCGAAGAAGTAGTTGTGAAGGTGCAACGCCCAGGATTATTAAAACTATTTGCCATAGACCTAGGTATTCTCAAGCAGATCGCTCAATATTATCAAAAGCATCCCAAACATGGCAAAAATCGTGACTGGATGGGGATCTACGATGAGTGCCAGAAGATCTTATACCAAGAAGCCGACTATTTAAATGAAGGTCGTAATGCCGATACCTTTCGTCGTAATTTTCGGACTAGCGATCGCATTCTCGTCCCCAAAGTCTTTTGGCGGTTCACTTCTAAGCGCGTATTAACTTTAGAATATCTCCCCGGCATCAAAATTAGCGATTACAGTACCCTAGAATCCACAGGTATAGATCGAAAAATCTTAGCAAAGCTGGGAGCCGAAGCCTATCTGCGCCAACTTTTGACTGACGGCTTTTTCCATGCCGATCCCCATCCCGGAAATTTGGCAGTGACCACCGATGGTTCCTTGATTTTCTATGACTTTGGTATGATGGGTCAAATTCAACCGCTAACCAAGACTAAATTAGTTAAAGTTTTTTTTGGCATTGCCCAAAAGGATGCTGATTTGGTAATTTCAGCTTTAGTAGAATTGGGTGCCTTAGAGGTTTCAGGCGATATAGACCCAGTGCGTCGCTCTGTGCAGTTTATGTTGGATAATTTTATGGGTAAGCCAATGGAATCCCAGTCTATATCTGCGATTAGCGATGATTTATTTGAGGTAGCCTACGCCCAACCCTTCCGCTTCCCTGCGGCTTTTACTTTTGTCCTGCGGGCATTATCAACCCTAGAGGGCTTGGGAAAAGGGCTTGATCCAGATTTTAACTTTATGGAGGTGGCAAAACCCTTTGCTACAGATTTAATGGGCAATAATGATGGCGGTTTAGTTTCTAGTATATTTGGTGAGTTGGGCAAACAAGCAGCACAGGCGGGTAACACAGCCTTTAATCTACCCCGTCGGCTGGACGAAACTATTATTAAACTTGAGCGTGGGGAAATTAAACTCAGGGTAAAATCCCAAGAGACCGATCGCCTATTACGAAGGATCAGTGGTGTTGGTACCAGCGCAATTTATGCCATTATAGGTATTGGCTTAATCTTGGTCGCCACAATTTTATTTGTGACAAATTGGTATTGGTTAGCAGCGATCGCTTTATTTTGGGGCACTATCTGTATAATTACTACCTTAAGGATGCTAGTTCGCATGGAGCGGCTAGAAAAAACGTTCTAATCAACCAAACCTGAAGCTATGAAACTAGTATTTGCGGGAAATACCGATGTCGGTTGTGTGAGATCGGCAAATCAAGACTCATACTGTATAGATATAGAGGGTCGGTTTTTTGTCGTGGCGGATGGCATGGGTGGTCATGCTGGTGGCGAAGAGGCTAGTCGTATTGCCGTAGATGTAGTTAAAAGTTACCTAGAGGCGAAATGGGAGCAACAACTTAGTCCCCAAGAACTTTTGCAATCAGCTATTGACCTTGCTAATGATGCGATCTTAAAGGATCAAGAAGCCCACCCCGTCCGTCGTGAAATGGGGACAACTATAGTGGTTGTAATGTTTAGAGATGATCAGCCTTGGTACTGTCACATTGGTGATTCCCGCCTATATCGCCTTAGGGATGGAATTATCGAACAGATTAGCGAAGATCACACTTGGATTGCTAAAGCCATTCAATCTAGCACCGTAGATATTGAAGAAGCACGGTCTCACCCTTGGCGACATCTGCTGATGCAGTGTTTGGGCAGAGAGGATATTGAAAAAGTTAGGACAGCTAAAGTTGATTTTATCCCCAGAGATCGCCTTTTAATTTGTACCGATGGTCTGACCGAAGAACTTAGTAATAATTATATTGCCGACCAACTTAATATTATTAATTCCTGCGAACAGGCTGCTGCTGGACTAATTAAAGCCGCTAAAGATAAAGGTGGTAAGGATAATATAACTGTCGTAGTTATTGAGAATGACTTATCAGAGAATTCTAATCATCCTCTAGAACTTGCTGAAATCTAGAACTTGCTGAAATATAGTTACCAAAATCAGGTTTTATTTTCTGAACATGATTAAAAATCCATCAGTTACAGAAGAGGATTGGTACTGGCAAGAGAGCCATTTAGCTTGCAGGTTGCTCTCCCATTGGCAGCATGGTTTTTTTACCCGATCGCATTCTCCCCAAGTACCTCAAGATCTGCAAAAACACTTTAATTCTGAACCTAACTCTAGGATCAAGGCATATCATGCTAAACAAGTTCATGGCGATCGCATTGTGACAGTCTCGGAATTTAGCTCAGAATTTACAGGCGATCTTTTGCCAGAAGCAGATGGCGTATTTACAAATCAAAAGCTCACTTCAGCTTGGGCTTGTTCGGCGGATTGTGTCCCGATTTTAATTGGAGATCGCCTTCTAGGAAACGTAGCAGCAATTCACGGCGGTTGGCGGGGGACAGCTAAAGGCATTTTAATCAAAGCGATCTCTAAATTCCAAACAAATGGTAGTGACTTAGAAAATTTAGTGATTGCTCTCGGCCCAGCGATTTCGGGGGTATCCTACCAAGTCCAAACTGATGTTGCCGATCAAGTTTTATCTACAATTAAAAATCCCGTTGGTGTACTTCCCGATCCTCAATCTGGGCATTGTCGTCTCGATCTCCGCCTAGTGCAGCAGCAGCAATTATTAGAGCTTGGTTTAACTAATTCCCAAATAGCGATCGCTCCCTACTGCACATTTCAAAGCCCTGAATACTTTTTCTCCTACCGTCGTAACTGTTTAGAAAAGTCTGAGGGAGCAAAACCACAAATTCAATGGTCTGGAATCGCTATTTGACCGATATTAATTACCTTGATTGTTGCTGTATATAGTAAATGGCGCGAGATTTTAGAGTATTTTAGTTCGGCAACGCAGGTAGGTTTAACGGCTACACCAAAGGAAACAAAGGAGATTTCTAATATTGAGTATTTTGGCGATCCGATTTATACCTATTCACTGAGACAGGGCATTGATGATGGATTTCTGGCTCCTTATAAGGTGATTCGGGTGGGGTTGAATGTGGATTTGGAGGGATATCGCCCAGAAGTGGGTAAGCGCGATAAGTTGGGAGATTTTGTTGACGATCGCCTCTATAACCTTAAAGATTTCGATCGGACTTTGGTGATTGACGATCGCACTAGGGCTGTAGCAAAGAGGGTAATGGAATTTTTGCGAAAGACAGATGTGTATGCAAAGACAATTATTTTTTGTGTCGATACCGAACATGCGGAAAGAATGCGTCAAGCGATCGTGAATGAGGCGAGAGAGTTGGTAACAGAAAATTATAAATATGTGATGCGAATTACGGGTGAGGATAAGCTAGGCAAGTTGGAATTAGATAATTTCATAAATCCAGAGGAGCGTTATCCAGTAATTGCTACGACTTCTAAATTGATGACAACAGGTGTAAATGTTCAGACTTGCAAATTAATTGTGTTGGATTCTAATATTCAGTCCTCGACGGAGTTTAATCAAATTATTGGAAGGGGAACAAGGATTAACGAGCAGTTTGATAAATAAGGATAAATCATTTTGTTGGCAAAACTATCCCAAAAGTAGCATCTAAAGATATCTTTAATTCATCTAGCTCTCCAATGTTAGTTTTTTTACATATAGTCTCTGGGATCGGTAATTTTACCAGTTAAAGCTGAGGCGGCAGCAGTAAAGGGTGAAGCTAAATAAATCTGTCCCTGTTTATTACCCATACGTCCAGGGAAGTTGCGATTAGTTGTAGAAACACAAACCTCTGGTTCATTTAGTCTGCCAAAGGTATCTTGAGGCCCGCCCAAA
>VYKS01000266.1_pt1 | contig 25699 bp, 28 predicted proteins | sample 5114511 | NCBI WGS metagenome assembly VYKS01 (sample SAMN12291795, study PRJNA351875) | freshwater metagenome | isolation source: freshwater lake | place: USA: Michigan, Gull Lake | collected 2011-07-05 | reverse complement strand
CCGAACCGCCCAGCGCCATGCTGGCCAACCCCGCGCCGGCCATGGCCACGCCGCCGACCACCAGGCCGGTCCCGACGGCCGCGCCGGCGCCCAGTTGCGGCGCGCCCGACAAAAGGCCGGCGGCCACGGATGGGCTGAAAATCGAAAGGCCCAGGAGCACCAGCGCGGCCAGCACCATCGCGGCCACCTCGACCAGGGTCGGGGCCTCGCCGCCGGCCTGGAGCTGGAAGGTCTGGAAGAGCGTCGAGCCGATCCCGACGATCACGGCCAGGACCAGGACCTTGACCCCTGTGGCGGCCACGCCCCCCAGCACGCGCTCGGCCAGGAAGGCGGTCTTGCCGAAGAGACCGAAGGGAACCAGCACGAAGCCAGCCAGGGTCACCAGCTTGAACTCGATCAGCGTCACGAAGAGCTGGACGGCCATGATGAAAAAGGCCAGCAGGACCAGGATCCAGCCGATCAGCAGGACGACGGCCTGCACCATGTTCTCGAAGAAGGCGGGAAAGCCGGTCAGGTCAGAGGCGGCCTCGAGGAACGGCATGGCCGCTGAGAACCCGGTCAGGGCCAGCTTGCCGGGGCGCAGGAGATCATCGGCTGAGAGGCCTGCGCCGGACGCCTTCAGCCCCAGGCCCGCGAAGCTCCTCAGGACGATGCCGGCCAGGCGCTGGAAGTTGCCGATGATGAAGGCGAAAAAGCCGACATAGAGGGTCTTGCGCACCAGCCGCGCCAGGATGTCCTCGCCGGTGGACCAGGACCACATCAGGGCCGCCAGGGTCACATCGATGGCCACCAGGGTGGCCGACAGAAACGACACCTCGCCGTGAACCAGCCCGAAGCCGGAGTCGATGTAGCGATTGAAGGTGTCGAAGAACTGGTCGACGACGGAAAGGTCGCTCATGAAGCTTCCCTCCCGAAGAAGCGCGCCCGGGCCTTGGCCCAGGCGGCATGGCAGGCGGCGTCGTTGGCCGCGCCCTCCCCGATCGCCCGGCACCTAGCCAGCTCGTCCTGGCGGGCCTGGACGGCGACTGGCGGCTTGGCCGGCGCCAAAACTTCGTGACGCGCGGTCAGGACGATGGCGACCAGCCCGATCCACACGGCCAGGGCCATGGCCACCGCGCGGATCATTGTCCGTTTCCTTCGCGGCCCATGAACTTGGCGAACCGGGCCTTGGCGTCGCCCCGGGCCGCAGCGCGATCGGCCGCTTCCAGGGCTTGCGCCCGGCCTTGAGCCGCGGTCAGGGCCAGAAGCTGGGCCAGTTGCTGGGATTGGAGCGCCAGGAGCTGATTGCCGGCCTGAGCGGCCTGCAGCCCACCGACCGCGTCCTGGCTGGCGTCGACCAGTTGGCTCATCTGGCTGGCGCTGTCGCCGAGGCCCCCGACGATCCCAGCCTGGAGCTTCAGGGCGTCCTGCAGGCCGGCCACCGCCGCATCCCAGCGGGCGTCGGCGCGCGCGGCCAGGGTCGCGCCCGTGACCGGAGCGGTCAGGACGTCATAAGACTGCCGAAAGCTGGTCTGGATCTGGGAGACGTCATAGGCGATGCCCTGGGCCTGGCTCAGCAACCGACGGGTCTCGGTAAGCTGGGCCTGCAGCGCGGCCAGGGACGAGAACGGCAGGTTGGTCAGGGCTTTCGCCTGCCCCACCAGCATCTGCGCCTCGTTTTGCAGGGAGCGGATCTGGTTGTTGACGCTCTCCAGCGTGCGCGCCGCCGTCAGGACGTTCTGCGCATAGTTGCTGGGATCGAAGACAGTGAACTGGGCATGGGCGAGCGGCGCGACGGCCAGCCCAAGGCCCAGCGCGGCGACAAAGCCGCGGCGGTGGAGGGTCATGACGATGTCTCCGGGAGGAAGGAAGACGCAGGGCCCAGCAGCTCGGCGGCCCAGGGCAGCCCGCGCCGGATGAGCCAGGCGCGGGCGAAGTCGGCCGGTCCGAAGGCGCTCAGCGTGTCGGCGATCGCAGCCTGGTCGGCCTTGGACGAGGCGGCGGCGAAGGCCAGGGCCACCGGCCCAAGACCCAGCTCGAACAGCCGCCCGCCGAGCGGCGACTGCAGGTAGTAGTCACGCTTGGGGACGGCGTGGGCGATCAGCTCGATCTGGCGATCGTTGAGCCCAAAGCGCCGGTAGAAGGCCGCGCCCTGAGGCTCGGCGCCGTGGGCGTTGGGCAGGAAGATCCGGCTGGGGCAAAGCTCGATCAGCGAAGCAGCGATGCTGCTGGCCTCGACGTCGGCCAGCGACTGGGTGGCGAAGACGACCGCGCCGTTCTTCTTGCGCAGGGTCTTGAGCCACTTGCGCAACTGCTCGCCGAAGGCTGGGTCGTCCAGGGCCAGCCAGCCCTCGTCGACCAGGATCAGGGTCGGCGAACCGTCGAGGCGCTTCTCGATGCGATAGAAGAGGTAGGCCAGCACCGGGGCGGCCGCGGCCGTGCCGACCAGGCCTTCGGTTTCGAAGGCTTGGATGCGGTCCTCGCCCAGGGCCTCGCCCTCGGCGTCGAGCAGCGCGCCGAACGGGCCGCCGACCACATAGGGCTCCAGGGCGCGCTTGAGGGGCGGCGGGGCCAGCAGCGCGCAAAGCCCGCTCAGGGTCCGTTCCGAGACCGGGGCGCCGGCCAGACTGGTCAGCGCCGACCATAGGTGGCCGCGCACCTCCGGCGTGATGTTCACCCCGGCCCGGCTCAGGATCGCCGCGAGCCAGCTGACAGCCCAGACGCGCTCGCCCCGTCGATCGATCCGCGCCAGTGGCTGCAGAGCCACCGCGCTTGCCGTATCGGCCAGCACCCCGCCCAGGTCATGGAAGGCGCCGCCCATCCCCAGGACCGCCGCGCGGATCGAGCCGCCATGGTCGAAGGCAAAGACGCGGGCGCGCGGATAGCGCCGAAACTGCAGGGCCAGCATGGCCAGGAGCACGCTCTTGCCGGCGCCCGTCGGACCGACGACCAAGCTGTGGCCAACGTCGCCCACGTGCAGCGACAGCCGGAACGGCGTCGAGCCGGCGGCGGTCGCCATCATCAGTGGCGGACCGTCCAGATGGACGTTGCGTTCGGCCCCAGCCCAGACCGCGCTTACCGGCGCCAGGTGGACGAGGTTGAGGGTCGACAGCAGCGGCTGGCGAACATTGGCGTAGACGTGGCCCGGCAGCGTCCCCAGCCACGCCTCCACGGCGTTGGCCCGTTCGCGCATCACCGTCAGGTCGCGGCCCTGGATGACCTTCTCGGCCAAGGCCAGCTTGGCGTCGGCTCGGACCGGGTCCCGATCCCAGACGACCAGCGTGGCGGTGACATAGGCGTAGGCCACCGCGTCGCCGCCGAGGTCCTGCAGGGCCTGGTCGGCTTCGGAGGCCTTGTTGGCTGCGTCGTTGTCGACCAGGGCCGAAGGCTCCTGGGTCAGGGCTTCGCGCAGCAGGGCCAGGACCGACTTGCGCTTGGCGAACCACTGGCGCCGTATCTTGGCCAGCACCCCGTTGGCCGCGGTCTTGTCCAGGCAGATCGCCCGGGTGGTCCAGCGGTAGGCGATCGGCAGGCGATTGAGTTCGTCGAGCAGGCCTGGCGCGGTGGCGACCGGGAAGCCCGTCAGCGTCAGGACCCGCAGGTGCGCTGCACCCAGCTGGGGTTCGAGGCCGCCGGTCAGCCCCTCGGTCGCCAGCAGCGCGTCCAGCTGCATCGGGGTTTCGGGGACGGCCACGCGCTGGCGGCTGGTCGACACTGCCCCATGCAGGAAGCTCAAGGTCCCGGCGTCATCGAGCCAGGCCACCTGAGGCATCAGGGCCTCCAGCAGCCCCAGAAGACGGTCAGTGCGATCGACGAAGCCGGCCAGCTCGGCCCGCCAGTCCAGACCCCGCTGGGCCCGTCCCTCGATGAAGGCCGCCTCCAGCCGCCCTGCCCGTTCGGCCGGCGGCTGGTAGAGCAGCGTCAGGAAGTAACGGCTCTCGAAGTGTTCGCCGTCAGCGGCGAAGCTGGCCTTGCGCTCCTCGTCGACCAGGGCCGAGACCGGATCGGCGAAGGCGCTGGCGGGGTAGCCGTCGCTGGGATCGCGCCGGGCTTCGATGAACATCGCCCAGCCCGAGCCCAACCGGCGCAGGGCGCTGTTGAGGCGTGCAGCCGCCACCCCGGTCTCGACCTCGGTGGCGCTGTCCAGGTCGGGACCACGGAAGGCGGCCGTGCGCTGGAAGCTGCCGTCTTTGTTGAGGACCACACCGGGCGCGACCAAGGCCGCCCACGGCAGGAAATCGCAGAGCCCGGCCGCGCGGCGGCGATACTCACGAAGGTCGAGCATGGCTCAGACCTCCAGCCGGGCGGGCAGCCGCACGTGGCGGCGGCCAACCTCGACGAATTGCGGATCGTAGCGCGCGGCCCAGACCGCCAGGACGTGGGCGGCGAACCAGACCGCCGCGCCCAGGACCCAGAGTCGCAAGCCCAGGGCGAGCGCCGCCGCCAACGTGCCGTTGGCCAGGGCCAGGGCGCGCGGCGCCCCGCCCAGCAGCATCGGTTCGACCAGGGCGCGGTGGACCGGCGCGCTGTAGGGACCGGCCATCAGACCAGCGCCCCGCCGCCGAACGAGAAGAAGCTCAGGAAGAAACTGGAGGCGGCGAAGGCGATCGACAGGCCGAAGACGATCTGGATCAGCCGTCGCGACCCGCCGGACGTCTCGCCGAAGGCCAGGGTCAGGCCGGTCATGATGATGATGATGACCGCGATGATCTTGGCGACCGGGCCTTCGACCGACTCAAGGATCTGTTCGAGCGGCTCCTCCCAGGGCATCGAGGATCCGGCCGCCTGGGCCGGCGCGGCGACCAGCGCCAGGCTGGCGGCCAGGGCCAGGTGGCCCAGGCGATCGAACATCGAGCCGGCGAGCAGGCGCGCGCGAAGGCAATGCTGCGAAGCAGACATCATAAAGCTCCAGATTTTCGGGGGTTTGGGAGGGGCGGCTTAGACCGGCTTGAGCCGGTAGACGCCGTCCGGGCCTAGGCCCTCAAGACGGGCCAGTTCGACGAGCCGTCGCTGTCGGCCGCGGCCAGACAAGACGGCGATGACGTCGATGGTGTCGGCGATCAGACCGCGGGGCACGGTGACGACCGCCTCTTGGATCAGCTGCTCCAGACGCAGCAGCGCGCCCAGGGCCGAGCCGGCGTGGAGCGTCCCCACCCCGCCCGGATGTCCCGTGCCCCAGGCCTTGACCAAGTCGAGCGCCTCGCCGCCACGCACCTCGCCAACCACGATGCGGTCGGGCCGCAGGCGCAGAGCCGCCCGCACCAGATCGCCCAGACCGACGCCAGCCTCGTCGGAGGTGCGCAGGGGTACGAGATTGCTGGCCGGGCACTGCAGCTCGCGCAGATCCTCGATCAGGACGACGCGATCATCGGCCTCGGCGACCTCGGCCAGCAGGGCGTTGACCAGCGTGGTCTTGCCGCTGGAGGTCGGCCCGACGACCAGGATGTTGGCGCGATCGGCGACGGCGGCAGCCAAGACCCCGGCCTGCCCATCGCTCATCACCCCGCCCAGGACATAGTCGTCGAGGCGGAAGACACGGCTGGCGGGCTTGCGGATGGAGAAGGTGGGCGCGGCGACGAGCGGCGGCAGCAGGCCCTGGAAGCGCTCGCCCGATCCGGGCAGCTCGGCCGACAGCTGCGGCTGTCCGGCATGGACCTCGACGCCGACATGGTGGGCGACCAGCCGAATGATCCGCTCACCGTCAGCCGGCGCGATCACCAGGTCCGCGGCGACCAGGCCCTGGTCGAAGCGATCGATCCAGACCCGGCCATCGGGATTGAGCATGACCTCGGCCACGCCGGGGTCTTCCAGCCGCGCCAGGACCAGTGATCCCAGGGCGGTGCGCAGCATGCGACGGCTGCGGTCCAGAGCGGTGTCGGTGTCGGAAGGCTGCACGGCCAATCCCCGTTGTTCTCACGGGGATGAGTAAGAAGACCCGGTTTGGCCGCGGCTCAACAGCCAAATCGGCGCGTCGTACAAACGGCGGCAAAGGCAGGGAAACGGCGGCGGGCCTATATTAGGCGCTCGGCCAAGAAGGTCGGCGCGTTTCGAAAATCGGCTCGTAAGGTTCAAAATTGATGTGAGTGGCTCGAAGACGTCCATCTACCTCGGGACGATCGATGGCCAGGAAGATCCTCTTCAATGGCCCCTGCGACCCGATCAGCCATCGACACAGAAACCGCGTCTTCGCACTTAGGCCCACGGGCTCTGGACTGAGGATGCCCTTTACCGGGAATTTGCACTGGCTCGTCACGGCGTTCATGTATTCGGCGAAAGAACCGGCGGCGAGATCCGGGATGGCTGCCAAATCTTCGACGGCCAGCGAACCATCGTCGGATCGCGTCGTAGCACAGCGAAGGTGACCCAAGTTGTGGCTGAGATAGTGCTGGCCGATCGTGCCAACGACCTTGGTTAACCTAGTCAGCTGCTCGTCGTTGGCGGCTATTTGATCCTGGTCGACAATCCAAAGAATGTTCTGGTTTGGCGCTGAAAGCCCACCAATGAGATAGGTGCCGAGATGGGCGATGCGCAAAACCTGCTCTCGAACGGCCGACTTCCAGCCTTCCAGCAAGTTGTGAGGATCGGCGTCTTCAGAGCCTCCGAACAGCGGCCCCGCGGTCTTGCTCACGGCCACGATGACCAGCGCTCCTTCGATCTCGTCGGCTAGGGCAAGAAACGGAGCCAACGCTTCTCGACGAAAGCGATCATTGAGAGCCTTGAATGAAATCCGTCGAGACTTGAGCAACTCGGAGCGAAAGGCCTTCTGCGCCTGGAGCCACCATTGATTTGCGTCCAGGTCGAACACGAGAAAAGCGTAGGTCTCGTAGAGCGATGCACCATGGGTACCGCTGAAGTCGGCGACTGATAGAAGCTGCCGGCCCCGAGCCACGTTCGGAAACGCTTGAGCTTCGCCGAAGCGGCGATTGAACATTCCGGCCAGGAACAACCCCAAGCCATTGTCGGAAAATCGGCCAGGCGCACCTGTGCTCATGATCGAACGGGCTAAAGGCCGAGCCGGCGGATGAACGACTTCTGCTGTCTGTTTCGAACCTGATCGTCCCACCTGAGGATCTTCGCTGCCGGGCGAAGCTTGCCCTCGTGAGTGAAGATGTCGATTTCATCGTATGCGTCGCGGAGCTGCACGACCGCTTCAGCCACGAGATCAAATGTCAAAGGTGTCTCGTTGCAGTGGGCTCGGAACAGGTCGCCAATAGTGACCGGAGTGGACGCATCCGGCGCATCGTCGCGGATCATCCGCGGCAGTTGTTCAATCGCGGCTGCAAGTGAATCCGCCCGGGCATCAACTCCAAAATCGAATTCAAGCTTGGGCTGATTGGGATCAACGTTGGGATCAAACCCCAGGGCGTTGAATCCGGCACCGCCTGGATGGCTGAAGATGTTGCTCATCGCCCGGTGGAGGCGAGCCATTTCATCGCGCGCTCGCGAATGCTTCGAGAGATGCAGCAACCAGTATGATCGCCGACTATCGGATGAACGAATGAAGAACGGCGTATAATAATCAGCACCTGTGCTGCTGATGATGTGTTTGTATAAAATACCCTGAATAAGATGGCGCTGACCTTGCTCAGTCTTCAACGCCTTGATCGCTTCGCCCATTGCTGGATCTAGCTCGATAGCCTGACCGCCAGACGTGCGCGCTGTCTGATCGGAGAAATAATCGATCAGAGAGTCGACCGAGAACGTGATGAGGACTTCTGGATTGCGCAAGCTCGCGAAAATTTGTCGAACGGTGGCAAAAGACACTGCGCTCCAACCGTACTGATCCAGGAAAAACAAAGATCGATGGCTTGGGCCACGGTTTTTGATGACCTGGATGATATCGGCAGCCTTTTGCTCGAAGAGTCCTTCTTCCACCGAGATCGTGGCTCCGACATCGCCGGAGAACTCGGAGTTCATCAGCTCGTGACGAAGGAATTCAACATGCTCCGGCTGCTTGTCGACAAAGAAAAACTGAGACTTCATCTCGAAGCCATTCTGCCGCGTGAGCGTCAGGCCAGCCTCCGCCGCCTTCACTGCCCGAAGCACCCTGAGCGGTGATCCAGGAACGACAACCGATCCGTTCTGGTAAGCACCACCGCCGCAGAAGCCGTCCACGATGGTCAGGTTCAGTTCGCGCCGACGTGGATTTGACGACAGGATGTTGATGTAGCGATCGATGTAGGTGGCGAAGACTTCATGTTTCGCGAGGCTATGCGCGCCGATCTTTGGCAGCGGTTTGCCGATCTTCCAATCGTAGTGCTTGACGGCCATGTCGTCCGGCTACCCCCCAACTTCGGCGGCATCACAAACGACCTGAACAGTCAGATCGTTTCAGCCCCCGACGGCATCTCGTTCCAGGTCCTGCCGCGGTATTCGCGGCCGTTAGCCTTCTTGGAGCGCTTCTTGTTGTCCTTGCCCCAAGTGCCCCACTGCTTGAAGAAGAAGGCCGTACCATAGGTATCGCATTGCGCGTAAATTTCGTCGATCCAATCTTCACGGATCGGACGAGCATTCAGACCACTCTCGCCGCCGACAATCGCCCAATGGACACCGGTAAGGTCCACCTCGCCAACCGCGCCAATGAGCGGCTCGAACGAGATGAAGCGAATTGCAGCCGGCACGGCTCGCAGATGGTCGATACGCGGGATCACGTCGGCGTTCTCAACACTTGTGCCGAGCCAGACGTTTGGCAGCACGTCAGGGATCGCACGCGCGACGACCTCAGCCATCCGCTCCGGCCGCTTGGTTAGAATCTGATAGTTGTGGTGGGGCGTCTCACGCATCACGCGCCAGACATCGACTATAAAGTCTTCGCTGACCTGATCATGGAACAGGTCGCTCATCGAATTGACGAATATTTTCCGAGGTTTTCGCCAGCTGTAGGGGATGTCCAGAGCGGAACGATCCTCTCTGACGATGCCGTTCCAGATGGCGCGCTTTCCGCTTTTCCGCGTCAGCCCATCATATTTAGCGACGCCCATGGCTTCCAGTCTGCGTGCCATCTGCATGGCGTAGCAGTTCGTGCAGCCAGCGGTGACGATGGAACAGCCGGCGACCGGGTTCCACGTCGCGTCTGTCCATTCGATCTGTGTGTCTGCCATCGACGTTCACTCGCTCGCGCCGAAACCGGCCTCAGTGCGCTGGAAAATCAACCCCAACAAGAAAACAAACCGTTTACCATGCCGCACACGAGTGCGCCTCGCGCACGACAGAATGGGACGCAGATCAGGTCACCCCCGCCGCGTTAACCCTGTCTGAGCAAAAGCAGGCTGCCGATCCGAATGCTCTTGACTCAAGGTGCGAAGCAGAACCCCTATAACCCCGGTTCTTGCGGCTTCCATCCAGACTCAATGGAGGAATCCGCCTGTGCCCCGTCTCCCCAAATTGAGACAACCGCCCTTGAACGATCCGAAGGATCGTTTGACCTTTTCTGCCTGGCCACCTCGGGTCGACGGAACGGGAAAGGGCGTGGATAAGGCGTTTCTCCTCGCGCTCGCCGTCGTCGCCTTGCTGGCTTTGATGGTGGTGGTCTCGGCGCTCCGGCCAGGGACATCCGTAAACCCGATCGTGGAACTGGTTGGTTTTCTGAGGCGGCCGTAGAGCGCCGGTTCACGCCGATGACTTTTCATGGCCCCTCGCTCAGCACCTCGGTGCGCAGCAACTTGCCCGTCTCCAATCGCCTGCCCAACGCCTCCAGAAAGCCGACATAGCGCTCCTGCCCTTTCGCCGACTGCGCTCTCTGATCCGCCTCGGCGAGCACCGGCGTCGCCGTCAGCCACGCCTTCACAAACAGCGCCACCGCCTCGTTCGAGATCGTCACGTCGCGTTGGATTCGCTCCAGTTCCCGACCCATGCGGTCGAGCCGCCGAACAACCGCCGCCTCCCGCGCCTCATCACTGTCTGCCGACAAGAATGCAGCCAGGGCCGCCTGTATGATTTCCGACTTGGAACGGCGCATCCGTCGCGCCGCCGCGTCCAGAGCCAGCGACAGGTCGCGGCTCAGGAACACCTTGGTCTGAACCTTCATTGCCCCCTCACAGTGGGATGCCATCGTCGGGATCGAGCGAGGCTTGGCGCGCCGCCGATCGGAAGCGCCTAGCCTGCTCGGCCTGCTGGGACTCGTCGCCGCCATCTTCTGGCTCCGACCAGTGCGCCTCGTCCGGCACCGTGGTCGAAGCTGGGTCTTCCAGCCCGGGCAGCTCCGGCTCCAACTTCAACCCGCCCTCGTCGCTCCCGTCGCTCGGCCGAGACTTCCCGCCGGCGCCGTCGATAACCTGGGTCCATTCCGTGGGAGTATCGGCCGAGATCGCCACGAGATCCCGGGGCGGCGGTTGCACGCGTTCGGCTAGCCGCGGGTCGGCGTAGTAGCGGATTTTTTGAGCCCGGATTGGCGCCAGTCCCGACACCTGGACCACGGCCTGGTCGGGCGGCAACTGCATCACCTCGCCCGGCGTCAGGAGCGGGCGCGCGGTCTCCTGACGGCTGACCATGAGATGCCCCAGCCACGGCGACAGCCGGTGCCCGGCATAGTTCTTCATCGCGCGCATCTCGGTTGCGGTGCCGAGACTGTCGCTGATCCGCCGCGCGGTCCGCTCGTCGTTCGTGGCGAAGGCGACCCGGACATGGCAGTTGTCCAAGATAGAGTTATTCTCGCCATAAGCTTTGGCGATCTGGTTCAGGCTCTGGGCTATTAGGAAACTGCGAATCCGGTACCCGGCCATGAAGGCCAGGGACTGCTCGAAGAAGTCCAGACGACCCAGGGCCGGAAACTCGTCCAGCATCAGCAACAGCGGCTGGCGATCGCGCGCGGCCTCCAGCCCCTCGGTCAGACGACGCCCGACCTGGTTGAGGATCATCCTGATCAGGGGCTTGGTGCGACTGATGTCGGACGGCGGCACGACCAGATAGAGGCTGACAGGCCTGCCCTGCCCCACCAGGTCGTCGATGCGCCAATCGCACCGGGAGGTGACCGCCGCGACCACCGGATCGCGGTAGAGCCCCAGGAAGCTCATGGCCGTCGAGAGTACGCCGGAGCGTTCGTTATCTGACTTGTTCAGGACCTCACGCGCCGCGCTGGCGACGACGGGGTGTGGCCGATCGCCGAGATGCCGGGTCGACATCATCATCCGTAAGGTGGTCTCGACCGGCCGGCTCGGATCGGACAGGAAGTTGGCCACGCCGGCCAAGGTCTTGTCGGCCTCGGCGTAGAGCACGTGCAGGATCACCCCGACCAGCAGGCTGTGACTGGTCTTCTCCCAGTGGTTCCGCCGCTCCAGGGCGCCTTCGATCACGCAGCGCACCGGCGCGGTCTTGGCCAGAACCTTGCGCTTGGCCAGCAAGCGGAGAGCTTGGCGACGCCCCTCCCCGATGCTGACGAGGTAGTAGCCGGTCTCCTGGCCGCCCTTGGTCTCGGGCTCGACCACGAGGGGTTGCAGCACGCCCTTGGCCTTGATCGAGGCGGCGCGTTCCTCGATCACTTCGGGCGGGTGGCCCACGCGCCGCACATTCTTCGGCGAGGCCTTCAGGCGGTTGAGGGGGATGTCTCGCACTTCGCCTTGCTGGGCGACGGCGGCGGTCTGTGAGGTCGTCATTTTAGCCTCCTGGGCTGACGGGTTCGAGCGCAAAGGGCGCGCTCGAACCCGGCGCCTGTCGGCGAGACCGGGGGGCAAACGGAGGGGCGGCTTCGCGGGGACCCGGCTGCAGGGCGTTCCTGCCAGCCTGTCCGATCGCCGCCTCACGCCCGAAGCTGGGCGGAAGCCGATCCGAAGTGCGCGAGGGGCAGAGCCCCAGCACGCCGGCCGGCCCCAGGGCCGGTCGTCAAGGAAGACGCGCTCGCGAGCGAGCGCGCCAAAGCTGGTGGTGGAAGTGGATGACCCGAGCGACCGCGGCCTGTGGCGCGGACGTGCGCGGCGTCAGGTCAGACCAATGTCGATCGGCGGCCGATCGTCCCGGTCCAGCGCGTTGGGATCGCGAGCGACGCCGATGGCCCGCACGCCGTCGCGACCGACGACCTCCCAGACCTTATCGTCCCGCCAGACCTCAATCGTGGCGGCGTCGGCGCGTTCACGCAGAAGTTGGATGGCGTGCTGGCGAACTGCGGCCGGCGCCAACTCCTGGACATCCACATGCGTGGCCACCTGATTGCCGGCGAGGCAGACGAAGGTGAAGCTCACGGGCGGGACCATGGCCAAGCATATCCGTTTCCTCGCCGGCGTCTGTCAGATTCCAACATTCGCCGTCGCGGAGCCGTGAAGGCCAACTCGCCTTCCCGCTTCGCCAAGGCTAAGCTTCTCGCCCAGGGAGAGTCTTCGAGACCACAACCATGATCTTGCTGTGCCCGGACTGCTTCGGGAACAAAGGGCTGGGCCGGCGTTTGGCCGAGATCCGTCCTCGCTATGACGAAGGCCGGTGCAGCTACCACCCGCGGCGCAAGGGCATCCCCATCGAAGCCGTCGCCGAGTTGGTCGATGTCGTGTTTCGCGCCAACTACACCTATGCTGGCGTCGATTATCTCGACTACGACCCCGATGACCCGGGCTATTACCGCCAGCGCGGCGCAGACCTGATCGACACTGTCCAGGACCTTACCGTCGCCCAGGACGAGGACATCACCCAAGCCCTTGTCGAGCAGTTGATCGAAGACGACTTCTTCCTGCCGCAACGTGGAGAGGAGGCGTTCTACAGCCAAGAATTCCGCTACGAGCGCATCGTTGACGACGGCGGCCATGGCGTACTGTGGGAACGTTTCTGCCAGACGGTGACCTACGAGCAGCGGTTCCTCAACAGCGAGGTCACCGAGCTGCTAGGCGAGATCTTCGAGCGAATCCACCTGCAGCGCACGGCTGACCGGCGCCCGCCTGTCCGCGTCATCTCAGCCTCGGACGATCTGCGCATCTTTCGCGCCCGCCTGGTCAACGACGAGGAGTTGGCGGCGATCGCCCTGGATCCACAAGGCCAACTTGGAGCCCCGCCCAGACGGATGGGCAAGGCCAACCGGATGAACCCGGCTGGGATTCCCGCCTTCTATGGAGCCATGGACGTTCGGACCTGTGTGTCGGAGCTGCGCCCCACCGTCGGCGCCAAGGTGGCCTATGCCGCCTTCAAACCGGGCCGCGATCTGGTGCTGCTCGACACGACGATGTTTGCCGCTCCCCCCAAAGAGCTGAACCTGTTCTCGGCCGATCACGTGCGTCGGCTGGCGCAATGGCGGTTCATGCAGCGGTTCATGTTCGAGATCGCCAAGCCGATCTCGCCCAACGACGAGCCGTTCGACTACGTCGCCACACAGGTCGTGGCCGAGTATCTCAACAAGATCCACCTGGTTCGGGTGGGCCGGACCAAGCGCACGATCGACGGCATCGTCTACCGCTCGGCTCAGCGGCCTGACGGCGGGGTCAACATCGTCTTGATGGGCGATGCGGGTCGCGTCGAGCCCGGCTCCACCACCGAGGTCGCTACGCCCCGAAAACCGCAGCGTGGCGCATGGCGGACCCAGGGCCTCACCGTTGTGCAGGAGCTGGGCGCGGGGTCGACACCCATCCTAAAAGCCCAGCGCACGCCGCTTCCGCCGGCTGGCCTGCAGCTCATTTCCGACACCCTAGTCTCGATCGAGATCGACGCGGCCGAGTACACGCCAAGCGAACCGACGCCGGCCCGGTTCTGGCCGGTCGAACCGGTCGACGAGCCGCTCGCGGTGGGCCCTGACGACAGCGTTCCGTTCTAACCCAAGGAGCCACCGTGACCGACGCCGTCGCCTCCGACGCCCCGACGTCCCACCTCACCGGCGCTTGGCGCTACTTTCTCGACGAAAGCGGCAACAGCGGCGACCTGACCAAGCCCGGCGCGAGCTTCACCTTCGACAGCCAGGAAATCTTCGTGCTGGCGGCCGTGGGGGCGCGCGACACCGGCGCGCTGGGCACGCTGCTGGCCGACTTGAAGGCGCGCCACAAGGTGCAGGCCGCGGAACTGAAGTTCGATTCCGTGCGGAAGAAACCTCGCTTCATCGGCGACCTTCTCGACGCGCTGCAGACGATCGACGCCCGCCTGGCCTTCGAGGTCGTGGACAAGCGCCACTTCATCGGGGCGCACATTGTCTCGACCTTGGTGCTGGCGCCGATCCCCGGCAGGGCCGCCGACCCGCAAGAGCATTTCGTCCGCTATCACTTCGCCGAGTATCTTTCGCGGGCGCCGACCAGCGTGTTCCGGGCGTTCGTCGATGCCTGCCTTGCGCCGTCTGGACCGGCGATCACCGGAGCGTTCGACGCCATCGTCGCCTGGCTCGATCCGCGTCATAGCAGCGAGGTCGCGACCGCTCTGAGACAGGCCACCCAGCTTGGCCGCGCCGAGTTTCTGGACGACGGCCCCGACGATCCCGAGACGCAGGCGCGGTGGCTGCCCTCCCCCGACGCCTCGCTGTCTGGGGCCCCGCTCTGGATCTTGCCCAACCTCTCCTCGTTCACCAACCTCTATGCCCGTATCAACCTCGCCCATGGCCGCGTGCTGGAGGACGTGACGCTGGTCCACGATGAACAGCGCTACTACGCCCGTGTCCTGGAAACCAACAAGGCGCTCGCCGAGCAGCTGTCAGGGGCTGGCCCGATGGTGGACCTGAAAAACGCCGACTGGAATCTGTCCTCGCCCGCAACCCTCACCTTCGCGCCCTCGCATGAACAGCCCGGCATCCAGGCCGCGGACATCCTGGCCGGATCTGTGATGCACTATGTCCGCAACAAGCTCTTCCGCTCCAGCCCCACACCGCCGGAGGCGCGCGCAGCGCTTTTGCGGCTCGACGAACTGGCGCTTCCGCCCCATGGCTCGGCCATCAACTTCGTCTTGTCCGAGACGTCCGTCCGTCGCCTGGGCCTGATCCCCCGAATGGATCCCTGGATCCAATCGGGCGCATTCCGCCGCCGTCGGACCTAGACCGTCCGATCCCCCGCACGTCCCTAGGAGACCGCTCTTGATCACGTCGTTCAGCCAGTTCCTGGAAGAGTGGCAGACGCGCGAGGCCGCCCTGCTGGCCGAGGAGGCGGTCAAGCATGGTCCGACCATCGGCGACATGTACGAGGGCCTGACCCGGGAGCTTCTCGACCGCGCCATTCCGCCGGACCTGGGCGTGCGGCTGGTCGAAGGCTTCGTCGTCGGCCCCGATGGCGGCTACAGTCACCAGACCGACGCGATGCTGGTGATGGGCGACAAGGGACGGCAAATACCCAAGACCAACAAGTGGGCCTGGCCGATAGAGGATGTCCTGGCTGTCTTCGAGGTCAAGAAGACGCTCTACGCCAACGAATTGGCCGACAGCCTGGTCAAGATGCGGAAGGTCTCAGACCAGCAGCGCCAGTGGCTGCTGGTGGCCAACCAGGACATGCCGATCGCAGCCTCAAACCGCGCCTTCGCCCGGGTGTTCGGCCATTTCCCCGTGGCCGACGAGCTGCGCAATTTCGATACGCCCAGCGGAGAGATCCTTCGGACAATCGCCCACGAGCAGTTGGCGCCGGTCCGGGTCGTGATCGGCTATGGCGGCTACGTCGACGAGCACGGCTTGCGCCAGGCCGTTATCGAAGCGATCGCGGCGGTCGAGGACGGCGTCGCGGGTCCGGGCGTCCTGCCGAACCTGATCATCTGCCGTAGGAACGCCCTGATCAAAATGAACGGCCATCCGTTCGTCGTGCCCCTGCGCGCCAACGGCCGGTGGGATTTCATGGCCTCGGCGAACGAAGCGCCGTGGCGGCTGCTGTTGGAACTGGTCTGGACCCGACTGGCCAACCAGTTCCAGCGGACCTTTCCGCTGGACGACACCCTGGACATCGAAGCGGTCGCGCCGCTCCTGTCCGGAACGCCAGTCGTGGAGAACGCGGTGCGCGGTTGGCGCTTCTACACCCATGAACTCAGCGCCCAGGCCCTGGTCCGCGACGAGGCGCGCGAAACCTGGGCGCCCGTCGAGATGACGCTGGGCGAGGTCGTGCTGATGCGGCTGGCGATGGACGGCGGCGGCCTGGACCTTGGGAACCACAAGCAGCTGGAAGCCGCCGCGCACTATGAACTCGGCCTCAAGGCGTTCGCCGACCGGCTCGTGGCCGAGCACCTGTTCGCCTGGACCAGCGACACTCACGCCGAGCCCATTGTCCGTCCGATCCATAATGTGATCACTCCGGACGGAAAGCACTGGGTCGCCAACAATATCGAGCTGCTCCAGCTCTGGGCCGTGCAGACCTACCCTCCCAGGGCCCCAACGCCGACCTGACGTCGTCACCATGGGACGCGGCCTGGGTGGCGACAGCTGCTAGGCCAGCGCGGCCAGGGCCGCTAGGTCGGCCTTGAGCGCCTCGTTCCAGGCAGGCTTCTTCGCTCGGAAGGCCCAGCCCGCCTCGAGCACGTCACCGACGATCCGGCTGACGAGCTTGGCCAGGCCCGCCATGCCGGAGACTTCGAGCGACCAGCCCATGGGTTCGAAGTGGACGAACTGATTGCGGATCTCGTCATGGAAACGCCGCAGCCAATTGAAGTCCCCGTCGTCGATCGGGATCGCCGCGGCCACGCCGTTGCCCGCCGTGCCGGACTTGCGCACCGCCTTCAGCAGGTCCGGCAGCGCCATCAACTCGGTCTTGGCGGGTGGACGAAGCGTATCGTCGTCGCGCGACGCCTCGAAATAGTCCATCCAGGCCCTGTTGCTACGGGCGGTAAGCGGCCCGACCGGCGTGGCCGTGGTCAGCAGATGGCCGACGCAGGCGCCTTGCAGGGCCGAGTGCAGGGCCAGCGCGAACCACTTCCAGGCGTGGGGATCGTCCTTGGTCATCGCCCAGCATCGCAGGGCATGTCGGACGGAGGCGGCGACATCCTCGATCTCGTCGGTCTGGAAATAGTTTTCGTCGGCCATGAGGCGTCTCCGAATTTCCATGCGCGAGGGCCGCCAAGACCCTAGTCGTCGTCGGTGAGATCGTCCGAAACAATCAGGTCATCGCCGTCGCCGGCCGGATCCGCCACAGGCGGGTCGGCGAGTTCGGGTTCGTCTGGAAGCTCAGCCTGAAGGAACTCAAGGATCGCCTTCAGCTTGGCCAGCAGTTCCTGGAACGTGATTACGGTCACGCCCTTCAAATCTTGCCGGAACAGCTCGAAGGACTTCTTGGACACGCCGTCTTCCGGGTCCGTACCGATGACGACCAGGCACTGCACGGCGTAGGCCTGCAGGTCCCAGGCCTCAGACTTCATCTTCTTGACCGCAAATTCGGTCTGCAGCTGATAGCGTTGATCCAGGACCTGGGTGACCGAGCCGGCCAGATCGCGGCTGGGTGCAAGCACGCCGCCGCGAAAGGGCCTGCTGCTGAAGAGCTTTGTTCCGGGCGTCTTGATCTCGACAAGCGCCAGGTTGCCGCTCAAGGCGGCCTTGTAGGCGAAATCGGCGATCTTCTCCCCCCCGCCGTCGAAGCGCCCGCCGCCGACGGAAATCTGCTCGCCCATCATCAGGACCGGATAGCCGAAGGCCAGCTTCAAGATGAAGGCGTGGCGCTCGAAAAAGGCCTGCCAGGCCTCCTCGCCGTGATTGGCGGCCAGCATTTTCTCGTATCGGCGGATCAGCTCTTCGAGATTGGCCGCCTCGATCTCACGGACCACGGTCTGAACGGCTTCGGGCTTACGCGTGGCGACCTTGCGGGCGACCGGGGCCATGGCGGCCAGGGTCGCGTCCTGATCCTTGGGCGCCAGGCCGGCATCCGATCCGGCCTTGATGGCCGCGATGATGGCGCCCTGCCTGTAGGGCGGCGGTTGTTCGGGAAACCGGGCCTGATCCACTGTGGTCAGGACCTCGTTGTGCACCGTCCGGTGCTTTTCCTCATTGGCTTGGTTCAAAGCCCTATCGTGGATGCGACGCACGGCGCGACGCAGCTCGTCAAATTGCACGCTGGCGATGGTTAATTCGCCGCCGACCAGAGTCGGCAGACCCGCCCTGGGCCCACTGCGGACAACGAGACGCGTGATCTGCGCCGTCTCGATTTCAGAGACAATACTGATCAGTTCGTGGTCCAGCCCAAGGCCGGCTTCCGGCGTCTGGACAAAGCCCGTCGGCAGCTTGCTGAGAACCCATTGCGCCTCTTCGATCGCCCCGGCCCCCAGCATGTTGCGCCCTTCGAAGCGGATCGTGCGCAGGACCGGGTACTTCGGTCCGAACAGACCATGACGCGGCGAAGTCGTGTTGGTCGGATAGATTTCCAGCCAACCTTCCCGCGCGTTCGCCGATGCGAGCGTGATCGGCCCCTTCGGCCGCTTGAACTTACGATCTATCCGCTGAGCCAGGTCGAGCGCATCAGGTTTGGGCCTGATCTGAAGCGTCCAGGCGCCGGCTGCTTGCGCCGAGAAAACGACCTTGCCGTATTCCGGGTAGCTTCCGCGCGACATGCGGTTGGGGTTACGCGCCATGTAACAGCTCTCCTGGCCTAGACGAGGCGCTGGCGATCGGCCGTTGCGGTGGCGATCAACATCTTCACCGCGTCACTGCCCATCGCCTGACTGGCATCCGACGCCAGGTCAGGATTGATCGTGTAGGTGAGCGACGTGCGAAATCCATCGGGATAGGTAACGACCACCGGTGCTCGGTCCTGAAAGGCGGCGACCTGAAGGTGGTCGTCGCCCGCCTTTTGGAAAACGCGGATTTGATAGGTCACGCCGCCGTGCACGACGTCCGACGATCTCAGGACCCGGACCTCTACCCCTGCCATGCGCACCCCGATAGCGAGACCAAGTCCGGGATATGCCGTAGACGTTGCACCCCGTCCAGATTTCTGGAAGTCATGCCTTGTCGCTCAGCAGCCATGTTAGGTCTGGACGACCTGGACCGATCCCCGATCGCGCCGCCGCCAAAGCGGCGGCGCGCGGCTCCAAGCGTCACCATTCCTGGCTTGAGCCCTTAGAGCGGCTGCGCCTTCACGGCCCAGCCGCCGCCAAGCCCCCCCTCATCGGCTCCAGAACACATGGACTTGGTCGCTGACCTCCACCGTGAACACCTCGCCGTTCAGCCGAGCGTCACGGGCCATGGCCTCGTAGTCGATATAGAGGCGCAGGTTCTCCGGAATGACCGTGCTCTCTTCGGTCATCTCCTGGAAGCAGTCGGCCAAGCTGGCGAAGACGCCGTGATACTGATCGTCGAGCGCAGTGTTCGCCGCGTCGAGATCACCCCCAAGTTCTTCCAGCACCAGGGCGCCCAGCTGTCCTCTTCCGCGCAGGAAGGCGGCGATCTCGACCACCCGCGCGACACCGGCGTACTCGGCGATCTCCACGCCACCGAAGTCCTCGTAGTCGTGGATCGCGAATTCCTCGGCCATCGGCACGGGGGACGCCGCCAGCATGGCGCGGATTTCAGACCACACCGCATCGGCGTCGTCCTCGACCTCGATCCAGGCGCCATGCAGCACGCCGCTGTTGTAGGCGGCCAGACAGGCCACATAGATACGGGGCTCAAGATCGTCAGCGGCTTGTCCCATCGTCCTTATCCTCAAGGCAGGGGTTCGACATCGAACCCTTGCCCCTCGGCGAGAGCGGGGGTGAAGCGGAGCGGCCGGCTTCGCGGGGACCCGGCTGCAGAACGGCCCAGGGCCGTTCGAAGCTGGGCGGAAGTCGGTCCGAAGCGCGCTGGGGGCGGAGCCCTAAGCCTCGCGTCCGCCTAGGCGGACGCCAGGAACGAACAGACTTGCGCAGCGAACATTGATGCAGGAGCCTGCAACTAAAACGTCGGGAAAAAGCAGTCGTCCCCATGAGCAGCCTTCGCACGATCGACCTGATGACCATCGACGACCTGGTCGATTTCATCCGGGGGCGAGGCTACGTGCTGGACTTCTCCGACACTTCGTTTTCGCAGTTCTTCGCCACGGAACTGGACGTCGACATCGATGCCCCGGCCTACGCTGAACATGGCAGCTCCAAGGGCAAGCGACTGAAGTGCTTCCTGCAGAAGGTGGATGATCGAACGGCGCTTCGCACCTTGAAGGCTCTATGGGAGGTCAGGTCAGCCTACTTGCTCAGGATGGGCATGGACGATCCGGTCAACAACGCCGAGGCGCGCTACCTGGCCGTGATCAATCGGATCGGTGGCTCGCCCGACGCCGCGCAGGGGCCTCAGGAAGCGCCGAAACCGGCCTACAACATGCTGCGCATCGCGGAACTACGCGACGAACTGATCGGCCTTTCGAACCACGCTCCGGCTGCGCGCGGCTATGCCTTCGAGACCTTCCTCAAGGCGCTGTTCGAGGTCTATGGACTGGCGCCCCGCGAGCCCTTCCGCAATCGCGGCGAGCAGATCGACGGCAGCTTCGTCCTGGCCAACGAGACCTATCTGCTGGAGGCCAAGTGGGAGGCCAAACCCACAGGCGCGGCCGACCTCCACGGCTTCCAGGGCAAATTGGAACAGAAGGCGGCCTGGGCCCGTGGCTTGTTCGTCAGTCATGCCGGCTTCACCGACGACGGCCTGCTTGCCTTCGGGCGCGGCAAGCGCGTGATCTGCATGGATGGCTTTGATCTCTACGAGATGCTTCAGCGTGGGCTGCCCCTGGATCATGTCCTGGACCGCAAAATCCGCCGAGCGGCCGAAAACGGCCTTGCGTTCAACCGCGTTCGCGAACTCTTCCCCGGCTGATTGGCCCACGGCCATCCAGCCGCGGCCGGCGCGATCCGAAATCCGACGGAGCGTCGTGAGCCGTCCCGACGGCGTCTCGATCCAGTCTAGCTGGACGACCTGGCGGCCTTGTTGGCCGCGCTCAGCGCCAAGTAGTCGTCACCCAGGCCATCGAGCCGTTCACCAGCCGCGACGCCGCCTAGGATCTCGTTGACGGCGACGATCACGCCCAGCATCGCCATGCAGAGGAGTTCCAGCGTGTCGACATCCTCCGCCGCGTCCAAGACCGGCGGGGCGCTGATGGTGAACGCTGGCCCTTCGGGGTCCTCATGCCCAATGACATGCCGACTGAGGGACGCCGCCGAGGGATGGGCCGCATCGGTGGACAGCTCGCGGTAGGCGATGAAGGCATCGGCGACGCCGCCGTCTAGGGCCGCATTCAGCATATTGATTTCAGCGGTCTTGCCATGGGTCTCCCAGAGCTGATCACGATAGGCCTTGAGCTGAGCGTGTCGCTCGGCCTGATCACCCTGCTTTTCGAAGAAATCAATCAGCCCCTTGGCGCGCTTGCGGCGAATGGTGATGTCGTCGAGTTCCAGGTCCCTGACGAAGGTCGCGCCTTTCTTGGTCAGGGCGGCGCTGTAGAACAGGTTTTCCAGGACGGTGCGGGTTACGGTTCTGGCCTCGACCAGGAAGTTGTTCTCCAGCAGGAGGTCAGCGGCCTGCATCGCGCTCAGGCTTCGCGCCAGCAAGGTCAAGGCGACCGCCTTGGGATCGCGCGCGCCCTCTTCGGTTTCGGGAAGGTCGGCCGCGTTGAAGACGTCCACGCCCTTGGCGTAGAGCCTTTGCGCCAGAGCGTCCCAAGCTTCGCGACCTGTCATGATGATCCTCTTGCGGGGCCAGGGGCGAAGTAACCACGCCAGAAAACGCTGGAATGCAGACTTCAAGGTCGACATGACGTGCCTTGGCGGAATGACCCGACCCGGTAGGATCAGGTCGTGGGGATCTGGTAGGCATGCTCGTCGCCCGATCCGTCGCTGTAGCGCAGCTTAATAGTGACGGTCGGTCCGGCGATCGCGTAGGTGATCACCTCGTCTTCGGGATCGTTGCGCCACCGCCCCGGTCCGCTGCCCGGCCCAGACAGATCCATCGCCGCCCAGAGGACCCGATCGCCGTCGACGCGGCACCGGCTTTTCCAGACCTTGCCGTCGTCGGGCCTCACATAGCTAACATAGCCCATGTCATCCTGGACGCTGGTGACCTGGATGATCCCAGGATCTCGGCCGTTCAAGGCGCCGATCGTGGCTCGACACACGCGCCCCAGGTCCGCGGCGCTCAGGGCCTGGACCGGGACGCTGGCTGACGGCGTGGGCGCCGGCGCGGCCGGGGCGGACGCATCCGACGACCGCTCGCAGGCCGACACCAGCAGCAACAGGAAAACTGTCGAGACCGCGCGAATCATTTGCCCGCCACCACCTTTGAGGTAGCGCCGTTATGGCGCTGTGGACGGTTCAAGGCAAAGGTTCGTCGAGGCCTCGCCAGTCAATCACCGAGCAGGAAGGTCGCTTCCGGCATCGGCCCGGCGTCGCGCAGGACCACCGCCAGATGATCGATCGCCTCCAGCACCAGGGCCTTTTCATCGGCCACGCCCATCAGCAGGCCCGGGACACTATTGAGATATCCCAGAAGCACGGTGAGGGCGTGTTCCGTCGTGGCCAGGGCCTGGGCGATGGCCTCGGTCATCAGGGTCTTGGCTCGGATCTCGGCCAGCGCCCAGTTAACCCGGCTGATGGCAAGCCGGGGATCGATGGCAGGATGGGCCTGGTCGACAGCATGGCGTGCGCCGGCCAGCAGATCGGTCAGGAAGTCTTGAAAACGCATTGGAAGGTCCTCGTTCAACAGGACCTTCTAACTACCGTCACGACTTAGGCGGCCGAAGGCGGTTCGGATGTCTCCAGCGTGGTCATGGCCGCGTTGGCCGCGATCAGCGCCGCAGCTGCCTCGGGATCGCGAGGCAAGAGACCGCGCTGATTGATCTGCGCGATCGTCCGTTGGCATAGCCGGCTCAGTCGCGTCGCGCGCCGGGCCATGGCCGCCAGGTCCTCGAGCTTGTAGCGCGTGTAGCGCTGCTGAAGGTCGCCCTCGAACCGGCCGACCTCGGTGAACCTGATCCCCATCATCGCTTGGTGATCCATCCGAGCGTGCGCCATGGTGTTGCGCAAGGCCGCACTAGCGGCGAAGCGGTCCAGGAAGCTCTGACCAAAGTCCTGGTAGGCCTCAAGGGGTCCCGGCGCGGCCAGGACGTCGCGCAGATATTGCAGGCGGTCGTGGAGGATGCGCGGGTACTTGGCCGCGATCGGCGTGTAGGCCGGATGCCACGAACAGCGGATCGCCGTCTCGTTGAGATGGGTTTCGATGAACCCCCAGGCCGAGACGATGACGCCGCGATAGAGCATGGCCGTCAGAGCCTCGGACTCAGACGTCCAGGGATTGATCTCGACCATGCAGTCGAAACGTCCCGGATCACGACGATAGCCGGGCCCGGCCATACCGCGATGGTTGCCGCCCTGCGCGAAACGTTCAGCCAGATCCATGGTGCGTCCTCCCCTACCCGGCCAAAACCTGGTGCCCCTCGACCACCGCGCGTCCCCGCCCGGCCTGCCGATAGACCTCGCCGAACGCCGCGGCCAGCATCTCGGCCATCAGCCCCTCGTCCACGCCCTGCAGGCGCACCAGCGTCACGCCGGTGGTCCGCCGCCGCCCTGGCTCGACGGTGACCGCGTCGCTCTGCGCGATGGCCTTGGCCTGGTCCTTGCGGCTGAGCTTGACCACCGCCCAGCCGGCGGCCGGCCAGCCCAGGGTGGCGAAGGCCTTGTCGCCGATGCGAAACTGGACCGCGTCGAGCACCGTCCGGACCTGGACGCCCGGCCCCAGGCGGCCGGCAAGATCGGTGAAGGCTTCAGGCGTCATAACGATCCTCGCACGGAGCGACGCCCTTCATGTCCATGAGTCGCGCGCTGGTCGCAAAGGTGATGGCGCCCTGCGTCAGGATCGGTCGCCTCGCCGCGCTGCAGGATCAGACCTCGACGCCGAAGGCCTCGACCAGCCGCTGGGTCGCCAAGTCGCGGGCGCGCTGACCGGGCGCGTCGCTGGGCAGACCCAGGAACACCAATGGCCCGGGCCTAGCGATCCAGCTGTGCAGGGCGCGGCGCGAGGCGCCGGCCAGGGTCGCCCGGGCGAACAGCGCCTCGGAGATCGAGGATGGTTCGCCGCTGCCCCCGGTCTTGATCAGCAAGGGCGGGTCGTAGCCGGGTCCCTCGCCGGCATCGAGCATGGCCATGAATCCCACCTCGTCCGGATCGGCCGCGTGCAGCGGACTGGCGCCGGCGGCGGGATAGACGCCACGCAGGGCGTCGAGACACGCGGCCGCCTCGCCCAGGAAACGTCGCTGGAAGCGGCCGGGCTCGCCGAGCGGATTGACCGCGTCCGTGCCGCCCTGGCTGAACACGCCCGAGCCCGCGCCATCCGACATCCCCGTCATGGTGATCAGCCGCGCCCGCTCCGTCGTCCACCAGTCGGCCGGCGGGGCGCCGTCGATGACGGCCTGGTCCGGCGTATAGCCTTCGAGGACGGCGACCAGCCGTTGGAAGCGCCGCACCGGATGGAAGTCGTCCCAGTCCGCGCCCAGGCCGGCGCCGTCGTCGGGGATGGCCGGATTGAGGGCGATGTCGCAGACCAGCAGGAAGAGTTCGAGCGCGCGCTGATCGTCGCCTCGCACGCCAGCCCGAAGAAACTGGGTGACGGCTTCTGTATAGAGGCTGTGGCGCTGGTCCAGGAAACGCGTCAGCGTCCAGGCCAGGGCCTGACTGGCGAAGGCCGTGTAGCGCGCCTGCGGCAGGCGGTCCTTCTGGCGGGCCGTGAAGAGGTGCTGGACCACCATCGCCGCCCCCTCCTCGATATGGCGCACGGTCAGGCCGTCGCGCGATCGATCCAGGATCAGCTCCCCCGTCGGCCCCATAGCCCGGGTGGCGGGCATGAACCCTTCGTCGGGCGCGTTGAACACGCTGGCCAGGTCGTCCCCGCAGGCGGCGTAGCGCAGGCCAAGGCCGACCAGGAACGCCGGCGGGATCGGCCCCAGGAGGTCCTGGCCGCCGTCGACCAGGAAATGCTCCATGGCCACGCTGGCCCACCAGTGGTCGAACAACGATTGCAAGGTCGTGGAATAGCCGAGGCTGTGCTTGAGCTGGCCCTGACGGCTGCGTTCAGCCGGGGCTACGCCCGCGCGGCGGGCCGCGCGCAGCAAGTCCAGCTCGCGCGGCGTGGCCGTGGTCAGGATCGCCGAGGCCAGGTCGCCAGTCAGGACGCGATTGCGGGCCAGGAACCGGCAAAAGGTCGAGCCGATCGTCTGGACCCAGTGGGTCTGCTCATGCATGCGCGCGGCGATGGCGACGAAGATGCCAAGATCACCGGTCTCGACCAGGTCCCGGGCCGAGCCGTCGAAGGCCTGGACCTCTTCGGGATAGGCCGACATGTCGACGAACAGGGTGTCGGGCCAGTAGCGCGCGCCGTGGGTGTCCTCGCGGCGCGGTTGCGGCTCGAACGGATCAGGCCTTGGGCTCTTCTTCCACGACCACACGTTGGGCCCCGAAGCGCTTGATGAGGGCCGTGGCGGCGGCCTTGAGGGCGTCATAGGCGGCATTGCCGAGCACGCCGCCAGCGACGGCGCCGGCGGTCCAGGTCACCAGGGCCGCCAGGGTCGCGGCCTCGCCCCGCTCGGCCGGCGCGAACGGATCCTGCGGCGCCTCGCTGATGGCCAGGTCCGCCAGGGCCTCGGGACCAAGCTCTTCTTCCAGGACGCGGCGCACCTCGTCCGTCGAAGCCAAAACCGTGATGTCCATGCGCCCCTCCTGGTCGCGCCGATAGTGGCGGGCCGACCTGGTCCCGTCTACCGCTTCGGCGCGACATCCTGCGCGCGCGCGATAGCGAGCGCCCATGATGATGGAGACTGCAAGGAGACCGCGCAAAGCGCGTGTCGGGAAGCGGCGCCGAGCCGCCGGCGGCAGGCCAAAGCCTGCCCGCAGGGGCGCGCCCGCAGGAGCCGCGAGCGAAGGCGGCGCC
>VYKS01000264.1_pt1 | contig 25723 bp, 25 predicted proteins | sample 5114511 | NCBI WGS metagenome assembly VYKS01 (sample SAMN12291795, study PRJNA351875) | freshwater metagenome | isolation source: freshwater lake | place: USA: Michigan, Gull Lake | collected 2011-07-05 | reverse complement strand
GTCATTACTTTCTATGATTGATGTATTCATGCATTAATTTTTCTATTTTGTTTTGACTATACCCTGTAACCTTATCACTATATCTCTGTTACATTAGATTCTAGTCACACCCTTTAGAAGCAGCTTGACGTAATACTTTCTCACAAATGGCGTTTAATTGTCGAGGTAAACCTTGGGCATAGCGGGTGATCAATGATATGACTTCATCACTGAAAGGATAGCAGTCGTTACGAGAAGTGGAACGGACGCTGTTGAGATAGTTGACAGTAATATGACGGAGATCTTCGGGACTCATGGGCGGAAGATTGATATCTTCGGAAAAGATGCCCAAAGCTTTGAGTGTGGCTTCTTGCAGATCGGTAAAACCTCTGCCCGTGATTACAAATGCCCGATGTTTGCTGTTGCGGAATAGATCGAGGCTGCCTTCAAGGATAGTTTGGACGACGATTGGATCTTTTTTATCAAAGTCATCAATGGCAAAGATAATGCGATCGTAGTATTCTTCGGCTTTCTCTAGGAGGCGCATGAGCAGGGGATAGGGATCGGCGTTGGCATTGAGGGTGAGGGGATTAGATGGAGATTCGGCTTTAATCCCAAAGGAGATTGCCCACAAATTGACTTTGCCTTCGGTGGAGGTTTTGGTGCGTTGAATGGAGTAGCCCAAGAAAGTTGTAGCAATCTCCTTAGCTTCTTCATCAATATCTTTGAGACTATCGGCGATCGCTATTAATAATGCCCGATAAAATTCTATGGGTTTTTCACCTGGAATGCTGCTGATATAGAGGACTAACATTTTTTGCTCTAAAGCCGCAACTTCTTCCTGTAACTGGTAGATGAGGTTAAAGATTAAGGAGGTTTTACCAATACCCCAAGCACCTCTAATCATGATGTTTCAACCTTCGTAGAGGGCGGGAATGGCGAGATCTAATTCATGGTCTCGTCCATAAAAGATCTGTGCCAAAAGCTTAGGATCGTCTGGTGGGGTAGCCCGAAAGGGATTTTCCTTAAGTTTCCATTTGTCCAAAGATGATTGGTAGCCGCCCAATCGAGATTTATCGGTTGACATAATTAGCAGTAGCCTCCTCTAGAATTTTTAATAAAAAGTTGACTTCCGATAAGCGATCGCTATTATCTTGAGCTTGATAATAAGTTTTAGCTTCTTTTAGATGGATTAACGCCTCTGGAATTTTACCAATTTGCATTTCTAAATTGCCCAATGCTAAAGTGGATGTTGCACTATTTTCTGGATCATCTAATCTTTTAAACAACCGCAATGAGTCTTTGAAATATAGGCGTGATTGCTCTAGGCGCCCGATCAGGTGATACAGACGGGCTAGTTGAAAAAGAGTGAGGGCAAGGTTGGGAATATCATTTAATTCTTGAGCGATCTGCTCGCAAGTTTGAAAATTAACAATGGCTTCAGTAAAGTTACCTACTTCAAATAAGGCTCTACCTAGTTTGTAGGTGAACGACAGAAGTCGCTTTAGATTTCCAATTTCCTCAAGAATTTTAATCCCTTTTTGCAGACTCTTAACTTTGGTAAAAGTATCTTCCAATAAAGGTACTAAAATTTCTATGGCTTCCCATTTAAAAGCATCGTTGGGTTTGATGTATATAGCCTGATAAATAGAGGAAATCGCTTCTTCATATCTACCTAACTTTTGTAGGGCAATACCTCGGTTGTACCATGCTACATCGTCTTTAGGATTGATTTCTAATGCTTTATCAAAGGAAATAATTGCTTCTTTATATCTACCTAAGTTGTCACAAAGTATATTACCTCTATTATTCCAAATGTAAGAATACTCAGGGTTAATTTCTAATGATTTATCAAAGGAGGTAATCGCCTCTTCATATTTGGTTAAATTAAATAGAACAACACCTCGTTCATACCATACAGCGTGGTCTTGAGGCTTTATGGTTAAGGCAGTGTCATAGGATTCAATTGCTTCTTCATATCTACCTAAATTACTCAGGGCAATACCTCTTTTATTCCATGCTGTAGAATAATTAGGTGTTATAGCTACTGCATGATCAAAAGAGGAGATAGCTTCTTCATATCTATCTATCTCTATTAGAGTAATACCTCTGTTATTCCATGCTTCAGCCAGATCAGGTTTAATCTCTAAGGAACGATCAAAGGATTCAATTGCTTCGTCATATCTACTCAAGCATCCTAGAGTGATACCTTTGTTATTCCATGCTTCAGCCAGATCAGGTTTAATCTCTAAGGAATGATCAAAAGATTCAATTGCTTCTTCATATCTACCCAAGCCTCCCAGAGCAACTGCTCTTCCATGCCATGCTGTATAGTAATAAGGTTTGATCTCTATAGCACGCTCAAAGGATTCAATTGCTTCTTTATATCTATTTAGGTTATTTAGAGCAATACCCTTTCCATGCCATGCTGTATAGCAAGCAGGGTTTATCTCCAAGGAACGGTCAAAGGATTCAATTGCTTTTTCATATCTACCTAAACCTCCCAAGGCAATACCAAGATTGTTCCATACTGGGGGTAAGTTAGGTTCGTTTTCCAGAACTCGATTAAAGGAGATTATCGCTTCTTCGTATTTACTACCAGTTGAATGAACTAATCCTTTCTCAAAGTAAAGATCTACCTTCCTATTACTTTCTTGATTCGGCTCATCTATTAGTTCTTGAATTTCTAGAATCTTCGCTGTGCGGTCACTATCTGGGAGTTCAAGGTAATCTTCTTCATTTGTTCTTTCAAAGAGTAATTTAAAAGATGCTGACATTAAGCTATTTGAATCAGTGGGGAAATCAACTACACCCGATCCCCAATCAAAAAAGTCTGGGGCACGGCGGAGGATGTATTTGATCGCAAAGCTGGGTAAAAGGAAAACAAAGCAAAGATGACGAAATTGATCCCTAAAATTTTCCCTTTGCCAGTTGAGATGGCTGAGGATTGGGGGGATTGTATCTAGGTTGTAGTAATCACCAGCACCTCCATAGCCAGGGCGAATATATTCCACTAAGGATTTTTCTAGACCGACAATAAATAAGATATTTAAGTTTTCTTGATTAGGAAATTCTTTGATTTTGTCAATCAGGTTAGAAATTGGTTCTTCCAGATCTAAAACTCCCGCAGCTTTTTGGGGAAGATCACGGCGAATTTTTGCAATTAATTCACTTCCACCCGCAGGCGAACATCGGACAAACTCTATTCCAAAACCTTTGCGACGACGCAGCGATCGCAGCAGAGAACTATAATCCTCTTGTGGAGTACTTGACACATCTAGATCAAATTCACCTAAAGTACTTCTCATGATCTATACCTTAAATTTATCAAGTTCCTTGACGAGTGGATGGACAGCATACCAACGCTTTAGCTTGCCACCATCATCCCGATAGCGATACTCTAAAACACAACGATTTGCTAGTAACCGTGGGTATTCCTTATCATTTTCTTCATTAGGAATTTGCTTTGTTTCGTCAACTTCACGTAAGAGTTGCCATTGATGTTCAAAGATTGCGTAGAGATATTCTTCCTTAGCATCTTCGATCGCTCGAATTACTGACCGTTTAGAAATAGGAAGCACGTCAGTATGATCCAATGCCTTTTGAATCATCTTGATAAATAACCGAATGTGTCCTCCACTCATCAAGCAAAGCCGTTCGAGTATATCCCTTGACTCAAATACTTCAGTTTCTATGACAGTTGAGAGCTTTAGTCCAATCTCCTCATTCCCATCTACTTTGACTTGAGCTATCCGTTTAGCGATGATTTCCCGAAACTTAGCTAATCCCTCTTCAATCTTTTCACCTTTCTCATTTTGTAGCATCACCATAGGTAGGACGTCAGTTTCATCAAAATTATTTTGCAACTGCGTACAGCGATCAGAATAAACGATCGCAATGGGAACCGTATAAATCACATGACAATGTAAGCCTCGCATCTGGTCGTGACGTTTGATAAAAATCTGATCATAGTTACTGGGTTCTCCCTCAGTTTTTTGGCTCTCAGTAATACGATCAAGATTATCAACTATCAGAACTAAATCCTTGTAGCCTCTCTTCACTAAAGACTTTTTACCAGCATCTATGAAATTATTTAGTTCTTGTAATAAATTTGGAGCGTTGGCGTTAATGCGATCGCGAATTTCTCGACGATTATCAGGTTGAGCTTTAATCGTTGCCGTGATTTTAGTGATTTGAGAAACTTGCTGTTCTAAAGATAGTCCTTCAAAACTTAATTCTGTCAATAAAAGATCAGATAAACTCTCGGCCCGTGCTTTTAGCCAACTTGATATTCCCTTTAAGGGACTCTGATCGTCAAGATGAACTTTTTGAATCAAGTGCTTTGTACAAGCCATCAATATATCTGCATATTCAGTATCTTCGGTATCGATGTCTTCATCATCAGCACTGAAATTGACTACAAAATAGTTTTGCTGTTTAAGATATTGCTCTAACCGCAACAGTTCCGTTGATTTGCCAACGCCACGATGTCCCGTATATAACTGACAGGTAGTAGTTTTGCTACGAATAATTTTACGACCTAATTCCGTTAAAATGCTCCAATCGCCGCGCACATCTCCGCAGTCCACATACGCACCTTCAGGTGGTGGATTAAAAGGTTCAAAAGCATTACAAATTTCAATAAGTAAATCTTCAGACATAAAAAGCGATCGCCAGCTAGATTTAGAGAGATTTTAGCCTAAATTACTTCATGATTGAGATTCTAAAGGTTGCAGTACTTAATAGCTCTCTTTCCTAAACTCTTGAGGAGATTGAATATTTGTTCCCTTTGCCCAGATTCCTAAGTGCTGGGCTTGGGCATTTTTTTGGGCTTCGCTATAGCCTTCACAACCTTTGCCCGATGGATTATAGAACTCAGCATAGCCTTGGGCTACTAATAGTTTATTGATATTGCCGCGATCGCTGATAATTTCCGCCATAAACCGACCAATCCGATCTCTACCCAAAATATTTAACTCAAAGGGTTGATTATCTACTAGGGACTTTAGAGCTTTGCGAGCAGCTTGTCCTTTTGCTTGTTTTAGCTCTGGCGCATCGATGCAGGCTAAGTGTACCTGAGCTTTGATGCCACCGTGCAGAATCGTAATGTTATCGCCATCGTAAAACTTGACTGTGTTAAAAGCCCAAGCAGGAGAACAATTAGTGAAACTCAAGATCGTCACTAGAAAAATGATTAAAATTTGCGGCATTAAATCTAGGTATCTCTCTAAAGATCTATATGGGTAAAGGGCTTAGGATAATCTCCACTATAATCCGCCACAATTTGTCCATGTCCTTTTACTTGATATTTATAGGTGACTAATCCTTCTAAACCTACGGGACCACGGGGCGGCATTTTTTGGGTACTAATGCCCACTTCTGCGCCAAAGCCATAACGGAAACCATCAGCGAATCGAGTTGAGCAATTATGAAAAACTCCTGCCGCATCCACATCACTACAAAAAGTCTCAGCCGTTTCAGAATTGGTGGTGGCGATCGCCTCGGTATGTTTAGACCCAAACGTATTAATGTGCTCGATCGCTTCTTCTAAAGAATTCACAATTTTAATTGCCAGAATCAAATCACAGTATTCCGTTGCCCAATCAAGATCTGTGGCAGGGTTAAGATCGGGAACTAGGCTTAGGGTTTTGGCGCAGCCCCTCAGTTCCACATTTTGGGCTTGCAAAGCTGGTATTACTTGCTTGAGAAATTGGGGGGCGATCGCTTCATGAATTAATAGAGTTTCTATAGCATTACAAGCAGAAGGATACTGAGTTTTAGAATCGACAGCGATCGCCACCGCTTGAGCAATATCTACTTCTCGATCTACATATAAATGACAAATCCCATCGGCATGACCCAAAACAGGGATATTCGTATGGTCTTGAATGAAGCGCACAAACTCATTAGAGCCACGGGGAATAATCAAATCGATATGACGATCCATCTGTAAAATTGCCATGGTTTCGGCACGGGTAGTTAATAACTGCACCACATCCGGAGATACTTCCGATTTTTGTAAAGCTCCATCTATGATTTGAGCGATCGCTTCACAGGATAAAACCGCTTCACTTCCACCTTTGAGTAATACTCCATTGCCAGATTTAATTGCTAAGGCGGCAATTTGGGTCACAGCATCGGGACGAGCCTCAAAAATTACTCCTAATACTCCCAGTGGACAGGTAATTCGCTCTAGGATCAAGCCAGCATCTAGTTCCCGATGAATTTGTCTAATCCCTGTGGGCTCGCTTAATCTTGCCACATCTCTGACTCCTGCTGCCATTGCGGTAATTTTATTAGGATTTAGCTTTAGGCGGGCAATTAGGGGTGCTGCTAAATTGGCTGCTAGAGCGTTCGCTACATCCTTTTGATTAGCTTCTAAAATTTGGTCACTATGCTTGGAAATAGCCTCGGCGATCGCTTCTAAAGCTAGATTTTTAACCGCATTATCTAGTTTGGCTAAGTTACGGGCGGCAGATTTAGTAATTTGAACTGTCTCTAAAAGCGATCGCATTATGATTATTAAAAAAATTTAGTCTTAAAAGCAGTCTTAGAATTATATGAGGGATTAATTGAGATCAGCGTGGACATTAAGCCAAGTTTCTAAATCACTAATAGCTGTAAAGTCTAGAAGTTGTTCAGCAAGTTCTTCGATTTGGGGAATAGTAAGGTTTTGAATTGACTGAGTGAGGCGATCGGGTAAGTTGCCAAAGCGGCGATTAAGTTGTCGTAAGATTATTGACTGCTCACCTTCTTGATGGGCATCTTGATAAACTCTAGTTTGCTTGAGGTCACTGATTGTAAACATTGCTTCGATCTCCTGTCTTGTTAATTTTGGGAATTTATAAACTAATATCGTCTCAATTAATTTTAGTATTTCTGTCTGTTCCTTGGCATCTACTACCAGTTTCTTGGCTAGATTTATGGCATTTTTAGGATTCTCAATTACCAGTTGCACTACTCCTAGGGCAAGTGATTCAGTATTTGGAGATAATTTATCACTTAGTTCATCTAAGTAGATTGGAATAATTCGACCACTGGCAAAAAATTCCTCGTAATGCGCCAATATGCCAGGATCGTAAATACGTTTACCAAAAATAGCAATTGCTTTCCATGGCTGTGGGGGTTTATATTGCCGTAAATACATAGCGATCTCAGCTATTAAGTCCCAGTAAAAATCAGGTTTCTTTTGAAACTGCACCTCGACAAAGTAAATAGGTTTTGAATCCTCAGAAGGGTAGAAGATGCCATCAAACCTAAACGCCTTTTCTTTAACTTCCACAGATTCAAACCTATAACCTTGAGCATTTTGGACTGGCTCTCCAATTAGCTCAAATAGCAGAGTATCAAAGGTTTGAAATAACTGATAGAAGATTGTATCTGTTCGCATAGTTTTAATAGTAAATGATTAAGTCAAGGTTACCTATCCTCAAAAAGTAAAAGTTAATCAGTGACCTAAAAGTTACCGAAGTAGAGATGCTTGATCGCAAATTGTAGACTTTGCATAATTTGTAACTAATTTGTATAAATTGCATACAAAACGTAAATTAAAAACTGGAATAAGTTACATAGAATAGATTTATTAAATCTTAAGAAATTATTTAGATTGAATTTAACCAGTTCTTAAATCTAAAAAATTAAATAAAACCATAAATCAGTTCTTTAAAACTTGGTAAATACTATGAATGAATTTAGCAAATACAGTTTCAGATGCAATCTCACCTTGGGAGACATTTATCTACAGGTCGTAATTTGGTTAGGAGTAATTTTTGCTAGCTTGGCATCAGCCTTAGCTTTAATGAGTCAGCCCATATATTCATTTGCAGCAGTGGGCTTAATTGTGGTTGTGTCTTTACCTTTCCTCCTCTTTGCCTTTGTTACAACCCTGTTTAATCACATTGAAATTTCACCTATAGAATCAAAAGTTGCTAAAAATCTGAATGTAAAACCATCGGCTCCAGTTACCAAACTTACCCATGCTCTATAGAACTTATTGTGAAAGCTAGAAAATAATGAACTAGAGCTTAATCCTCCATCACAGGGGGATTTTTTTATGGCATTTTTTAGGAGTTTTGATAGCTCGCTGCCTGTAAAACAAACATTTGATGATATAGCCCTCCCAATGCCATGAGTTCTCTGTGGGTACCAACTTCAACAATACGTCCTTGTTCCAAAACTACAATCCGATCAGCCATTTGGACAGTTGAAAAGCGATGACTGACCAAAAAAGTAATTTTACCCTTAGTCAGTTCGCGAAATCTTTGGAATAAATCATGCTCGGCGATCGCATCTACAGCAGCAGTAGGTTCATCTAAAATTAAAATCTGGGCGGAAGTCATAAAATTCCATTAGCATAGAGGGTAAAGCGATCGCTTAGAACTTGAGATATAAAAGAATTACCCTGCTGCAAAGCTTCTTGAGCCAAAGCTAAACCCAGTCCCAAACCCGCCAGCATAAATATGGGCAGAATATCTAAACCAGTATTAGTGATGTTTAAAATAATGCGATCGACAACTAACTTAGTTACATAAAGCTGCCCCACAGGAATCAAGGCTCCCGCCAAAGTCAGAATCAGATTAATAATTAGCCACCCTGCAGCTGCTTGCCAAACCAGTTTTAATAATTTAGGTACATTTTTTAACAACACACCTAACATCAATAAGCGGTTTGAGCGATCGGATTTGGGGCGAGCCATTACCTAGTTTTTTACTTTTTGTAAAATAATCTTAACATAGACCCAAAAGCCTTAAAATATCTATGTTTTAAGACTTGAAATCATAAAAATAGATTCATATTATTCTTCTTTTACCTATCCTTAAACTGTGGGTTGTATTATTTGAGACAATAGAAGTGAGGATAATAAAATCGTGCTTTCCTTAAAAAATAAACTTAGCTGGCTAATTCCCTCCACGGCGATCGCCCTAACTACAATACTTACATCTTGTGCTCCAAGTACTCCAGGCAATGGTGGCGGCACAGTTTCTATCAGTGGGGCAGGAGCCTCTGCTCCCAATTCACTTTACCAGCGTTGGTTTTCTGACTATCGTAAAGTGAAACCAAATGTGGAAGTTAGTTACCAGTCAATTGGTAGTGGTGCGGGTATCAACCAGTTTTTAGCCCAAACCGTTGACTTTGGGGCAACGGATGATCCTATTACAGGGAAAGATGCTGCTAAATTTCCCAAAGAACGGGGAAAAATGATTCAAGTCCCTACTACGGGGCTTTTCGTTGTTTTTGCCTATAATCTTGAAGGTGTTAAAGGGCTGAAGCTTTCTCGGGCTGCCTATTGTGGTATTGCAGACGGCTCGATTAAAACTTGGAATCACCCTACAATTGTCAAAGATAATGCAGGGGTTACACTTCCTAGCACTCCAGTCACATTTGTCTTTCGTTCCGATGGTAGTGGTACTACAGCAATCTTCACCAACCACTTGGTAAAAGCATGTCCTAACTGGAAACCAGGGGCAGGTAGATCCATTGAATGGCCAGTGGGAACAGGTGCTAGAGGTAATGAGGGCGTAACTGCTTCGATAACCCAAACTGCAGGTGGTATTGGGTATGTTGAGTTTACCTATGCTCGTGAGAACAATCTAGAGATGGCTACTTTGCAAAATAAGGCAGGAGATTTTGTTATTCCCACCCCAGAAGCAGCTGCAAAATCGTTGGAGGGTCAGAAGCCAAATGAACAATTTGTGATTTCCGTCCCCGATCCTGAGGGTAAAGAAGCCTATCCAATTGTGAGCTTGACTTACATTCTGCTCTATGGAAACTATCCCGCACCCAAGGGTTCAACCCTCAAGGAATTGTTTACTTGGGCATTGAAAGATGGTAAAGCCGCAACAGCCGAACTAGGTTTTATTCCATTGCCCGATTCTCTTGTGGCAGATGTTAAAGCCGAGATTGACACGATTGTAGAAAATTAATTCTGGACTTCAGCAATTTCAGGACATACCAGCTTAAGTTGCTGAAGATACAGAACATCTAATCTAAATCGGTTAAGGATGTTTTCAAACTCAATTATTTTTACCAGAATTGTAGGTTCAAGATTATGGCTCCAGCAGTAGAAAGAAATTCGGGGATGTCCTATGAACGCACTCAGTTTGCCCGTAATATAGATAGTTGCTTTAAGTGGCTAACTGCAATCTTTGGTTTTGGCATGATAGCGATCCTATTAGCGATCGCCATTGAGGTCGGGCGTGAAGCACTTCCAGCAATTCAGAAATTTGGCATCATTGACTTTATTACAGGTGTTCGTTGGAACCCAGTAGAAAATATATTCGGAGCTTGGACGCAAATTTATGGCACCCTAGTTACCGCATTTATCGCTTTACTGATTGCAGTTCCCATTGGAGTCGGGGTGGCGATTATTCTGAGTGAGGATTTTTTGCCATCTAAACTCCAACAGCCCTTAGTTTTCATGGTGCAGTTACTGGCAGCAATTCCGAGCGTAATTTATGGTTTATGGGGGATTTTTGTACTGGCTCCCTTTCTCCAAGCTCCAATGGTATGGATTCATCAAACTTTCGGTTGGATCCCATTCTTCGGTACAGAAGCAACTGGACGAGGCATATACGTTGCCTCCATAATTCTCGCAATCATAATTTTGCCTATCATTGCTTCCATATCTAGAGATGCACTTGTGGCTGTTAATCCCACCCTGCGCCAAGCTTCATACGGTTTAGGTGCAACTCGTTGGGAAACGCTTACTCAAGTGATTATTCCTACTGCCATCTCTGGGATTATTGGTGGAGTTATGCTGGCATTGGGGCGCGCAATGGGAGAGACTATGGCAGTCACAATGTTGATCGGAAATGCAAATCGACCTTCTCCGTCAATATTTTCCCAAGGATCAACTATCTCAGCTTTGTTGGCAAACCAATTTGCTGAAGCCTCTGGTCTTCAAGTTTCAGCCTTAATGTATGCCGCCTTAATTTTGTTTGTCTTAACCCTATTAGTCAATGTTTTTGCTCAAATTATTGTCAGTAAAGTTGCTATCAAAAAGTTGTAAAGCTTAAAGCAATGATTTCGGTTTGCGATCGCCATACTTAAAATATTGTTCTTTAAACCATAGGTTACTATGACCAACCCAGACTTTCCTGTCATCACAAAAGGTAGAAGCTTAGAGAAAACTACGTCATCGAAGACAATTTTCTCAAATGTAATGACCACACTAGTATTTGCCTGCGCCCTTATAGCCCTGGTTCCATTGCTGGCTCTCCTTTATCATGTTATTACCAAAGGAGTAGTTCGATTAAGCCCACAGTTGTTTACTCAATTACCACCACCACCTTTCCCTCGTGAAAATCCTCAGTTTTATTCTGGAGGCTTTGGGAATGCGGTTGTCGGAACCCTAATTACAGTTGGCATTGGCTCATTAATTAGTATTCCCTTTGGAATATTGGCAGCTATCTATGTGTCTGAGTTTGCCAGAGATACTAAAATTGCCTCTGCAATCAACTTTATTACCAATGTTTTGAGTGGAGTTCCCTCTATCGTCATGGGCGTATTTGCATACGGTCTAATCGTAGTAACAACTCGTTCCTATTCAGCATTGGCAGCAGGTTTTGCATTGGCAATATTGATGCTGCCAACGATTGTTAGAACTTCCTCTGAAGCGTTTGAGTCGGTTCCAAATAAATTGCGCCAGGCTTCAGTCGGCATGGGTGCATCCAATTATCAGACGGTTCTAAGAGTTATTCTGCCCTCCGCCCTTCCAGCAATTATTACTGGGATAATTCTATCAATTGCTCGTGCGGCAGGAGAGACGGCTCCCATTATCTTTACAGCTTTATTTAGCAATTTCTGGAACCTTGACCCTCTGCGTCCAACAGCTACTTTGTCTGTGCTGATTTATAACTTTGCGATTACCCCATTTGCCAACTGGCAAGATCTTGCTTGGTCTGCGGCCCTTGTTTTGGTGACGTTGGTATTAGTAGCAAACCTTCTAGCTCGTTGGGTAACACGTCAAAGCTAGCAATCTTTTTAGGAGTTCTCTTAGATTCTTAAATGTTTGATTTGTTTTTTATTCCATTCATCCTTAAATTACCAACATTGACCTATGACATCTAATCTTGATTATTCAGTTCATCCTGATATCGTCTTCCGTACAGAAAATGTCAACATCTATTACGGAAATTTTCTAGCCGTAAGGGAAGTAAACCTTGAAGTTCCTAAAAACGCAATTACTGCCTTTATTGGACCATCGGGCTGTGGTAAAAGTACAGTGCTCCGTTGCTTTAACCGCTTGAATGATCTAATCAAATCGTTTCACTTAGACGGCAAAATTTTGTTTCATGGGCAGGATTTATATGCCCCCAATATTGATGCGGTTGAAGTGCGCCGACAAATTGGGATGGTTTTTCAGCAGCCAAACCCTTTTCCCAAGAGCATCTATGACAATATTGCCTTTGGTCCTCGCCTATTGGGATATAAGGGGGATATGGATGAATTGGTCGAGCGATCGCTAAGACGTGGGGCATTATGGGATGACGTAAAAGATAAACTTAAGGCGATGGGAACTGATTTATCTGGTGGTCAACAGCAACGTCTTTGTATAGCTAGAGCGATCTCGGTGCAACCAGAAGTAATTCTCTTGGATGAGCCTTGTGCTGCACTTGACCCTCTTTCCACCCTAAAAATTGAAGAATTAATGCAGGAGTTAAAAGAGGACTATACCCTCATAATTGTCACTCATAATATGCAGCAGGCATCTCGCTCATCTGATTACACTGCCTTTTTTAACGTTCAAGCAGATGCAAAAGGACAACGATCGGGGTTTATCGAAGAACACGATCGCACCGAAATTATCTTTGAAAGTCCTAAAAAGAAGGCAACTAAGGATTATGTCAGTGGACGTTTTGGTTAAATATCTCGCCTTAGGTTCTAAAAAATAAAAAACTGATTTGATGTAGGGTTTGGGGCTGCGCCCTCAAACTCCCTTAACTTAGAATGCAATAGGTAACATCATTTATAAACTGATAATTTGCGTTAATGCCCCTGTAATTTCTGGATATTCAAACTTAAACCCATTCTTTTGGGATTTGATAGGTAAAACCTTCTGCCCATCTAAAATTAGTGTTGCCGATTCTCCATATAAAAACTGTAAACTGGCGGCTGGGGCGGGAATAAATGTAGGGCGATCCAAAACTTTTCCTAGAGCTTTAGTAAATTCTAGATTAGTCACAGGTTGGGGAGCCGTGCCATTAACCGCATTTTCAATTTGAGTATTGGTTATGGAAAATAGAATTAAGCTTACCAAGTCCTCAATGTGAATCCATGAAAACCACTGTTTCCCAGATCCGAGCTTACCGCCTAAGCCGAGCTTAAAAATTGGCAAAATCCGATCTAAAACTCCACCCTTACCCAAAACAATTCCTGTCCGCAGTCTAACTACACGGATTTTTGCCTGTGTTGCTGGCTCTGTCTCCGCTTCCCAAGTCTTACAAACTTTAGCCAAAAAGTCATTACCACCAAGGCTATATTCATCAAAACTTTTATTTAAATCAGTGCCATAGAAACCGATCGCCGAGCCATTAATCAAAACTTTCGGTTTGTTAGTAAGAGATTTGATTGCCTCTACTAATACTCTGGTGCTGATCTGCCGACTTTGGATAATTTCTTGTTTACGAATCTCTGTCCAAGGTTCACCAAAAATTGGCGTGCCTGCCAAGTTAATTACCGCCTCTGCTCCTGTAAGTGCGCTTGTCCATGCTCCAGCCTGAACAGGACTATAGCCAACTACTCTAACTCTAGGGAAATGTATATTAGGAAACTGACGGTTTGCTCGTTTGGGATCTCGTGCCAAAACTGTAATTTCATAACTGCCGAGTGTGTGAAGTCTCTCGATCAATTTCACCCCTACGAATCCCGTTCCACCTGCGATAACAACTTTCATGCCAATTCCTAACTTATAATCCGAGGTCATTTTATCAGAGCCTATGGGTTTTTTGGCTTCTACAGCGATCGCTACAATACTTCACCTCATCCCAACATCTTTCCCATTTTTTGCGCCAAGAAAAAGGCAGCCCACAACTAACACAAGTTTTACTGGGCAGATGAGATTTATTACCCTTAGAACTCATCTGGGAACTCATGTCTGGATCATACCTGTTTGACGAGCGTAGGCAAAAAGCCCACCTGCATCTATAACTGGGGCAACTTCACCAAGGGGTTTGAGAATAAATACTTCCCCTGTAGAATCATTTGTAATTTGATTTTGGTCAAAATCTAAGGTTGCGGTTTGTCCAGTAGTAAAGCGATCGCAAAGTTTTTCTACTGATTCCCACGGATAGAGTTCCCCTGTCGCTGTACTATTTCTAAAAAAGATCCGAGCATAGGATTGCGCTACTACTACCTCTACACCTGCTGCTCCTAAGGCAATTGGGGCATGTTCTCGAGAAGAACCACAACCAAAATTTTCGCCAGCAATAATGATTGGATACTGGGCTTTAGTTGCGCCTTCAGTCATAAATTTACCAAAGCGATCGGGTAACCCAATCATGGCATAGCTCCCCAACTTTTCGTACTCATCGGGCTTTGAAGGTACTAATGTCAAGTATTCGGCAGGAATAATTTGGTCTGTATCAATATTGTCATCTACGACAAACACTAATCCTTGAATAACTTTAGTCATGTTTATATGTATTTTAAGTGGATTTTTATCTATCCTCTGCAAAAAAACTCTCGGTTTATCGATGAGATGAATTGGGGTAGACACTTGGTAGACACTTGTAAGTTAGCACAGAAAAATGTGAGATTAAGCGTAAGTGTTAAGAACGATAACTATATTTTAACTACGTAATACGTAAGTAAATTTTTTTGAATATTGCAGGGCTTGCGGAAAGGCTAAAGCCTAAAGATAGATAATTTAAATAATCAATGAGAAGTATCATTTTCGTAGGCAGCGACAATTTTTTGAACCAAAGGATGCCTAACTACATCTCCCTTATTAAAGTAGGAAAAAGCTACTCCTTCCACGCCATCTAAAATATTTTTGACATTAATCAACCCTGAATGCTGATGAGAGGGCAAATCAATTTGGGTAATATCCCCTGTGACCACCATCCGTGAGTTAAATCCTAGCCGAGTTAGTACCATCTTCATTTGGGCTGGGGTCGTATTTTGCGCCTCATCCACAATAATAAAAGCATTATTTAGAGTTCTTCCCCGCATATAGGCTAAGGGAGCTAATTCAATGATTCCACGTTCCATCATGGCAGGGATTTTATCGGGATCGATCAGTTCATGCAGCGCATCATAGAGAGGCCGTAGGTAGGGGCTAATTTTTTGTTGCAGATCACCTGGGAGAAATCCCAGCTTTTCACCAGCTTCAACTGCTGGTCGGGTCAAAATTAGTCGCTCAAATTGATTGCTTTGTAGGGCTTTAACGGCTGTAACTGCTGCTAAGTAAGTTTTACCTGTGCCTGCGGGACCAATGCCAAAGGTCAAATCGTAGGTCTCCATAAACTGCACATACTGCTTTTGTTTGAAGGTACGAGGCTGGATCATGTCTCCTCGCCGATTCCGAATCATAGACGGGCGATCGCTCCACTCTTCACTGAGGTTTTGGTCGATCGCCTGCTTTGCTGCCAAAATATCAACATTAGCGATCGCTCGATCCTGTGACCATAGAGGTTTTAATCCATAAACTAATTCATTGCAAAGGCTAACAGCAACATCGCTACCACTAATCAGCAAATCCTGTCCTCTCAGTACTAGTTTTGCCCCCGTGATCTTAGCTATGAGTTTAAGATTTTTTTCTTTAATACCTGCTAACCGCATAGCACTACTGGGAGTAGAAAGGTTAATAATTTGGTGATCCTCCATTTTTGTCTTAAATTTAGGCTTAGTTTTTGGCGATTAAAGCATTATTTCCTATTTTAGTCGGTTCGATAAAAGTTCTGTATGAAGATAGATTTTTAAGCTTTACTCCATTTATGGAGAATATTTTCAATTTCAACTTTATAAAAGGATAACTTTGGAAATTTAATGATGATAACGAAGCTGGGCGATTAGTAAGGAATCTTCTTCTACCTTGTAAACAATGCGATGTTCATCAGTGATCCGCCTTGACCAGTAACCAGAGAATCCATGCTTCAGAGCTTCGGGCTTACCAATTCCCTGATATGGTGTGCGCTGAATTTCCTTAATTAGGGCATTGATACGTTTGAGGATTTTTTGATCGGTTCTTTGCCAATCAATGGTATGAACCCCGGGGCAAGCCCCGGCTGTTATTCCCCCCCTTGGGGCGGAGTATTTACCCTCTTTCTCGAATAAAGATATTCATCCCAAGGACTAGTTTAGTCTGCTAACATTTTTAGTATGTTATTACAAGTTTATCGATCGCTATTAAGTCCTTTACTTTTTGCCCTAGAGCCAGAATTTGCCCATAGTTTGGCGATCGCTACGGTGCAGAATGTAGGAAATTTCCCAGTATTGCAATCTGTAGTTAGTCGATTTCTAAAATACGAAAATCCTCGATTAGCTCAAAATGTCATGGGCATAAACTTTCCGAATCCCATTGGTTTAGCAGCAGGGTTTGATAAAAATGCGATCGCCACTGGGGGATGGTCTAGTTTTGGTTTTGGCTTTGCCGAGGTGGGCAGTATCACCTTTCATGGTCAAAGTGGAAATCCTCAACCCAGATTATTTCGCTTACCTAAAGATCAAGCCATTATCAATCGGATGGGATTTAATAATATTGGCGCAGAGGCAGTGGCAGAGGCACTAGAAGTATATTATCAGCAGCACAAACCGCATATTCCCATTGGCATTAATTTAGGCAAGTCTAAGGTTACAGATCTCAGGGATGCTAAAACCGACTATAGTTCAAGTTTTAAACTGCTCCAAGATTTTGGCGATTACTTTGTAGTTAATGTTAGCTCTCCCAATACCTTGGGGTTAAGAAATTTACAGGCTGTGGATACTCTACAGGAAATATTGATCACGCTCCAAGCCGAAAACCCCAAAAATAAGCCCTTACTGGTCAAAATTGCTCCCGATCTGAATGATACGGATATTCAAGCCATAGTGCAGATGTGTCTTAAGAATAAAGTTGCTGGTATTATTGCCACCAACACCACGATCGCCCGCCATGATCTAAAAAGTCCGCAATCATTAATCTCGGAGACTGGTGGACTGAGCGGACAACCCTTAAAACAGCGATCGCTAGAGGTGATAAAGCTAATTAGTAAAGAAGCAAACGGCAAAATCACGATTATCGGTGTGGGTGGTATTGCTTCGGTTGAGGATGCATGGGATAAAATTTCAGCAGGTGCGTCTTTGCTACAACTATATACGGGGCTGGTTTATGAAGGCTTACCCATTGTCAAAACCATTAATGCAGGATTAGTGCAGAAGTTAGATCAGTTTGGCTTGGATCATATTTCGCAGGCGATCGGTAAAACTTGGGAATAGTGCTTAAAATTTGGCAATAATGATGCAGATTGATCTACTAAACAAGAATTAAATGAATTTAACTCCACCATTACGGGTTGGCATTATTGGCAGTGGCTTTGTTGCTAAAACGAGAGCAGAACTATTTAGTAAAGATGATCGGGTGCAGTTAAAGGGTATAGCTGGGACTTTGGATCGGGTAAAGGCGATCGCCCAAGAATTTAATACGCCTGCCTACGAATTTTGGTCAGAATTAGTTATCCAACCCGATCTAGATTTGGTTGTGGTATCTACGGTAAATCGGGATCACGGAGCCATAGTCAGGCAAGCCCTAAATACAGGTAAGCACGTCGTGGTGGAATATCCTCTCTGTTTAGCGATCGCTGAGGCAAAAAGTCTAGTAGATTTGGCTAAACAAAAAAATTTAATGCTGCACATCGAACATATTGAGCTTTTAGGCAAAGTGCATCAAATCGCCGTCCAAAATCTAGCTCAAATTGGTGAACCTTTCTACATTCGCTACGCTACGACCACGCCCCAAAGCCCTGCCCCAGACAAATGGGCGTATATGCCAGATTTATTTGGATTTCCCCTAGTAGCTGCTACTTCAAGAATTCACAGGCTGACAGCAATGTTTGGGAAGGTTAGTTCGGTAACTTGTCAAGTTAGTTATCTTGGGGAAGATTTACCACGTAGATTTAGCTCCTGTATTTGCAATGCCCAGTTAAAATTTACCAGTGGAGCGATCGCTGATGTTAGTTATAAAAAAGGCGAAAGTTTTTGGATTCCAGAGCGCAGTTTAGAAATCCAAGGAAGCAAAGGCGCAATTATATTTGCAGGCGACACAGGAAAACTAGTCACGGATGAGGGGGAAGTAATCCTTACGGCTGATGCTCCTAGGGGACTATTTAAGCAAGATACTGAAAATGTTTTGGATCATCTTTTTAATAAAGCTCCTCTTTATACGAATTCTGAAAGCGCAATCTATGCCCTAGCCGTTGCCTGTGCTGCCGAAAGGTCTGCGGCTACGGGTCAATCAGTCACGGTATAACCTGCGGAGGTAATGGCTTCTTTAACTTGATCGGTAATTTGCTCGGTTGTCAGATCAGCATTAACCACAACTAACTTTGTTTGAGGGTCGGCTTTAGCTTGGGCGTTGAATCCATTTTTAGTAGCGATCGCCAGAATTGCGGTGGTAATTTTATCAGCACAGACAGCACAAGCCATATCAGGTACTTTGAGTTCTAGAGCCATCATTTTTAACTGAATTTTTAACGAGGTTTTGTATTCTGATTGTAGCGTTATTCAAGGCTGAGTTCTATCATAGGTTGATGATTGGATTTGCTCATTTAGGGTATTTCTTTCCCAAAATATCCCTTTAGAGTAACCTTGAATTGCAGGCTCTGTCTCGGCAATCTCCAAGCGTTTCTCCACAAGACAAGCATACATTTCATCCAGTTCCACCCCAAAATATTGCCTACCTAGCTTTTTGGCGACTACAGATGTTGTTCCTGAGCCTAGAAAAGGATCAAAAATCACATCGCCTAAGTTAGAACTGGCAAGGATAACTTTTGCTACTAACTTTTCTGGCTTTTGGGTGGGATGATCGGTATTTTCTGGCATTGACCAAAACGGAATAGTTAAGTCCGTCCACAAGTTAGAGGGATGAGTCAGACGATAGTTTCCCTCTTCTGTCATGTTCCAGTCCTTGGGAGTTCCGTTTACGGTATAGGGAGCCATGACCTTACGCTTTAGCTTTACGGCATCGACATTGAAGGTATAGGTATCAGAAACTGTACAAAACCAGATATCTTCCGATGAGTTTTTCCAATTTTTACTGGCTCCCCGCCCTTTCTCCCGTTCCCATGTAATCCGATTGCGAACGTGAAAGCGATCTTTAATTACTTCAAAAACTGCAGGTGACGACTGCCAATCTGAACATATATAAATTGAAGCAGTAGGTTTTAAGATTGCCTCTAGCCCAGTAAGACAGACATTAAGCCAATCTGTATAGATATCTAAATTTGTTTTTTTGAATTTGCTGGCATTAAATACTTTATCTAAGTTATAGGGTGGATCAATAAAAAGTAAATCGACAGAATATTTGGGTAAAAAATCTACAGCTTGCAAAAAGTCTTGATTAATTGTGCGATTAATAACTGCTGCCAAATCCACAGGCCGATCTAGTTGCAATAGCTTTTCTTTATATTCGTCTAACTCCCCAATACTTAAATTAATCGTTCTGTTACGGGGCGATCGCTTTTTATCTTGAACCATTCTTAATAGGATTAACTAAGCATTATAATCAAATTTAATTTTGGCATACTTCCCCATTAATAATATCAACAGATCGCTAATTCAAACCTAAAAATAAAGTAGGTTTGCAGAAAGATAGCCACATTAATTTGGATAGTGTTAAGGTATTGGCATCTTGATTTTTCTGGTGTTTTTAATAACTTTTCATGTATATCAAACACATAGAGCTATCCCGATTTAAGTCCTTTGGTAACACTACAGCGATCCCGATGTTGCCAGGTTTTACGGTGGTTTCGGGCCCAAATGGTTCGGGAAAGTCTAATATTTTAGATGCTCTGCTTTTTGCCTTGGGTTTATCTAGCTCTAAGGGGATGCGGGCGGAGAGATTACCAGACTTAGTAAATCAAGAACATAGCAAAAAAGGTAAAACCGTAGAAGCAAGTGCCAGTGTCACCTTTGCCCTCGATCAATCTGTGAATGGTTTAGAGGAATGGATTGTCAGTCGCAAATTACGGGTTACAGGACAAGGCACCTATACTTCCACCTATTACATCAATGGTTCTCCCTGCACTTTAACAGAACTCCACGAGCAGTTAGCAAGTTTGAGGATTTATCCCGAAGGCTACAACGTAGTTCTGCAAGGGGATGTAACCAGTATTATTTCCATGAATTCCCGCGATCGCCGTGAAATTATTGATGAATTAGCAGGGGTAGGAGAATTCGATCGCAAAATTATCGCCGCTAAGGAAAAACTCGATGATGTGAAGTCCCAAGAAGATCGATTTCGGATTGTGGAAAACGAATTGATTTTGGCCCAGGAAAAATTAAAAAGCGATCGCCTCAAAGCCCAAAAATATCAAGCCCTCAGACAGGAATTACAAATCCTAGAGTCTTCAGAAATAGTTTTGCAACACCGCCAACTCCAAAGCCAGCAAAAGCTTAAAAATAAGCAGCAAACTAATATTCGGGAAACCCTAAAAGAGCTAGATCAAGAATTAGCAGACTTAGATCAAACGATCGCTACATCCACCACCGAACTGGAAGCTCTCAATCTCCAAGTCAAAAGTTTAGGTGAAGATGAACATTTAGCCCTAAGTAGTGAAATTGCCACGAAAAATGCCGAACTCCGAGCCTCGGTGCGCCAACAACAGGAATCCACAAATCGCGATCGCACTAATCAAGAGCAAATTGTTCGCATTCAAACCGAAATCAGTCAGTTTTTAGAAGAGAATAAGCAGCTATCTGCACAAACCCAAAGCCGATCGCAGGACATTCAGAGCCTTACAAGCGCAAGGGATCGACAATTAGAAGTGGTGACAAACTATCGCACTCAGTTACAGGCGATCGCCTCCGCCTCGGCAGATTGGGTAAAGCAAAAATCCCAACTCCAAACTGAAATTAACGATCTACTCACCCAACTCGATCCCCAACGCCAAGAACTCACCCGCCAACAGGAGCGATCGCAACAATGGCAACTGCAACTAGGAACCTTAACATCCGATCTTGCCAACCTAGAGACTTCAGAATTAGCCCCAGATATTACCGTAGCCCAAGCATTAGCTCAATCCTGGGCGATCGCTCTGAGTGGATATTTAGCTGAAATTCAAACCCTAAAAACTACCCAAGAACGACTAATTACCGAACAACGCCTAAAATCTCGGCAATTAGATAAATTAGAGGCCCAATCTCAGGCAACGAAGGAAATCCAAGGCACAAGAGCCTCTCAGGTGATTATGGAGGCAAACCTAGATGGTGTTCATGGTCTAGTGGCAGAATTAGGTTGGGTGCAACCACAATATCAATCGGCAATGGCGATCGCCGCAGGAAATCGGATGACCTTTTTAGTCGTGGATGATGATGGAATCGCCGCAGATGCTATTAACTTACTGAAATCCCAAAGGGCTGGCAGGGCAACATTTTTACCACTTAACAAAATAAAACGAGCCGTTAATTTACCCAGATTTGATACCCGTAGCGGAGCGATCGATTACGCCTTAAATTTAATAGAATTTGACCCCCAGTATTTGGATGTATTCGCTTTTATATTTGGGCAAACTTTAATTTACGAACGCATCGATCAAGCCCGTCCCCACATTGGCAGATATCGCATGGTCACGTTAGATGGAGATTTGCTCGAAACCACAGGTGCTATGACTGGAGGTAGTTCCAGTAATCACAATGGGATTCAGTTTGGGAATTATTCAGCCAAAGAACAAAAATCTTCAGAAGTAATTGAGCTTTCAGAAAGATTGGAAGAAATTGATTTGATGCTTAATAAACTAAATCAAAAACTATCTGTTTTACAAACCTCTGCAAAAAAGGCCGAAATCGAACTCCAAAATGCTAAACTTCAAGTCCGAGAAATCCAACAGCAGAGCGATCGCCATACCACCCAAATTCAAAGGCATAAAAACCTTCAGGCTCAAATTCAACAACAACAAACTGCTCTAAATCTCAGTCATGGACAGATCACCACTCTCACAGCTTCAATTACCAATCTAGAGTCACGCTTAGGCATCCTCAGAGCTAATTTAGCGAACTTAGAAACCTCCGATACCCATTCTGATTGGCAAAATTCTCAAAGCCTTGTCCAAACTGCGGAACAAGAACTTAATCAGCAGGAATTAGCTTTAAGTACAGCCACCCAAGAATTAGAAAGACTGCAAAATCAAGCCCAACTAAACCAAGAGAAAATCAGTCAACGTCAACATCGATTACAAGAAATCCGTTCTGAACAAATGGGACTTATGAATGCGATCGCCCAAGCTCAAGCCCAAGCCAAAATTATCGAAGCTCAAATTCTAGAACTCCAAGCCCGATTAAACATTGTCGATCAGACTTTAGGCGCAGTTAAACAAGAAAGAGATGCAAGCGATCGCAATCTCAAAACCCACCAAGCCACACAGCAACAACTCCTATGGCAACACCAAAAGCAGCAAGAACAGGAGGTTGAAGTCACTTCTCAGCTTACCCAAATTGCCCAAGACTTAGGACAAATAGAACTACCCAATCCCTTACCTGAAGTTCCATCCGACATGACCCTAGAGCAGTTACAAATGGAAGTTCGGCGTTTACAAAAACGGATTACGGCAATGGAACCAGTTAATATGATGGCGATCGCAGAGTATGAAAGCACTACCCAAAGATTAACCGAACTGAGTGAACGTCTAGAAACCCTGAGCCAAGAACGCACAGAATTACTTTTAAGGATCGAAAACTTTACAACTCTGCGCCAGCGATCGTTTATGCAAGCCTTTAATGCTGTAAACGAACACTTCAAAACTATCTTTGCCGAACTCTCCGATGGCGATGGACATTTGCAGTTAGAAAATCTCTCTGCTCCACTCTCAGGTGGCTTAACCCTAGTCGCCCATCCCAAAGGTAAACAGGTAACTAATCTTGCCTCTATGTCGGGAGGAGAAAAATCCCTTACTGCCCTCAGCTTTATCTTCGCTTTACAACGCTACCGCCCTTCGCCTTTCTATGCCTTTGATGAAGTCGATATGTTCCTTGATGGTGCGAATGTGGAACGTTTATCGGCTATGGTACAAAAACAAGCCCAGTCAGCCCAGTTTATCGTCGTCAGCCTCCGCCGTCCCATGATTGAAGCCGCCGATCGCACTATTGGTGTCACCCAAGCACGAGGCGCACATACTCAGGTTTTAGGCTTACAACTGCGATCGGGTTAGACTATGTGAAAATGCTAAACTCGTTTTAACCTTATGATAGCAAGCTTGCACAAAGATCTTTTTCTATGAGAATAAACAAGATTAATTTACAAAACTATCGAGGAGCGCAAGCCTTATCTTTAGATTTGGATAAACAGCTAAATGTGTTTTATGGAGTGAATGGTTCAGGTAAGTCAACGGTACTTGAGAGTGCTGCGATTATGCTTTCGTGGGTAGTTAGCAGGCTTAAACATTCAGGAACTTCGGGTCGATCTATATCAGAAACTGATATTACAAATGGCAAATCTTCATCTTTAATTATGCTTTCTTGTTCTAGCAAAGAACAAAATGTCCAATGGCAATTGACTAAAACTCGAAAGGGGCATTTTCAAGGACTTTTTAGCAATAGAGATCGCAGTAATTTAACTAATTTGAATGACTTTACAAAACACCTACAAGAAAAAATTTCTGAGAGTGAAGAGCGAGTTAATTTACCTATATTTGTCTACTATTCAGTTGGACGAGCAGTGCTAGATATCCCCTTACGGATTAGAGAAAGGCATAGCTTCAAACTTTTTGCTGCGTATGATCATGCTTTAGAAAAAAGTGGGATAACTTTTAGGTCATTTTTTGAATGGTTTCGCGAACGTGAAGATCTGGAAAATGAAAATAGAAAATATGTAAATTTCAGAGAGCAACCTGAAGATTTTTGCTTTCCCGATCCTCAACTTGAAGCGGTGAGGAATGCTCTACAACTATTCTTACCTGAATTTGAGAATCTAACAGTTAGGCGTAATCCACTTAGAATGGAAGTCGAAAAAAACGGCAAGACCTTAACTATTAATCAACTATCTGATGGTGAAAAATGTCTAATGGCAATGGTTGGTGATCTCGCTCGAAGAATGGCGATCGCCAATGTAATGCGTGAAAATCCTTTAGATGGTGATGGTATTGTTCTAATTGATGAAATTGACTTACATCTCCATCCCAAATGGCAACGAATGGTAGTTCCCAAGTTAATCGAGGTATTTCCAAATTGTCAGTTTATCATCTCAACTCATTCTCCAAATGTTATCACCCATGTTCATCCAAATAATCTCTATCTGCTCAAGCAATCTGAAACTGGTATGATCGCAGAAAGACCCTCTGAGTCCTACGGAAAGACTGTCGATAGAATTCTTGAGGATCTGATGGGTTTGACAACTACTAGACCAGATAAAGTTAGCACAAGTCTTCATAAAATCTACGAACAAATTAGCCTTTGGCAACTTGATGAAGCTAAAAAACTAATTGCGATTATGAAAGGTGAAATAGATGGAGATCCTGAGTTATTAATTGGTTCAGATCCTGATTTAGTAAAAGCTGAAGTGCTGATTAAACGCAAAGAGATTATTGGTAGATGAAGCACATCGTCAAACAAAAAGAGCCAGTGAATTTTACTAAGTGGAAAGATCTCGCTAATGATGACTGGCAGCCAACTTTTGCTCTTCTTAGTGATCCAGAAAAGAAAATTGTTCACACTGCACTAATGCAGGAACAAGGCTATCTATGCTGTTATTGCGAGCGTAGACTACAGCAAAATGATTCACATATTGAACACTTTAGACCGCAAAATAATTCTGATGTCGATCCACTAGATTTTGATAATATGCTTTGCTCTTGTCAAAGGCAATTAGATAAAGGCGAATCTCGTCACTGCGGAAATTTAAAAGGCAGTTGGTTTGAGCCATCACTCTTGGTATCACCCTTCGATCCTAATTGTGAGAGCAAATTTATCTATACGGCTGATGGGGAAATTAGTCCTACTGACCCAAAAGACGAGGCAGCTAATCAAACCATTAATAAACTTGGTTTAGACATTCCGAAATTGAATGCCCTGCGTAAACATGCAATTGAGCCATTCCTTGAAGATCTAAACCCATCAGAACTACAGCAGTTTGTTGATGCATATCTTCAACCAGATAATGGAAAGTTTAATGAATTTTGGACAATGATTAAATGTCTTTTTGCCTGATGCGGCGATCGCTAATTTAAATGCAGATAATTTTTAATATCTGGTTCAATCAAATTATGAACACACGAAGTTTAGAAGACATTATTCAGGAAATGCAAGCGCAAGCACAGGCTAATGGACTGACCCAAAAAATCCTAGATGAGATCTTGAGTACTGAAGATGACTAAGCAAGCGATCGCTTGCACTAAAATATATTCACAATGCTTGAGGTTATTTTCGTATTATTGCAAGAACTTAAAGAACAGTCATCGGGTTATATCCTGAAAAATTAGCTCGTTATCCTCAATCAGTGATACTGGTATTGACATCCTCCCACCGATAAATCGGGGGATTCCTAAGATTCACAACTTAGGTTTCTGTTTCTTTCCATTACTGGAATTTCGCAACTGCCCTTTAGAGGTATCCCTATCAG
>VYKS01000263.1_pt1 | contig 25811 bp, 27 predicted proteins | sample 5114511 | NCBI WGS metagenome assembly VYKS01 (sample SAMN12291795, study PRJNA351875) | freshwater metagenome | isolation source: freshwater lake | place: USA: Michigan, Gull Lake | collected 2011-07-05 | reverse complement strand
GAATGAGGTCACCCTCGGGCCGGTTTCTGCCTTTCTGATCTCTCTAAATCCGTTATAAAGCCAAGGATTCCGACCATGACTCTTGCTCTCGATGGTGAACTTGACCGCCCCTTTAATCTCACGCCGGAGCACATCCGACAGTTTGAGCAGGATGGTTTTATTCATCTGAAATCCGTTCTGCCCCGAGACGTTTTAGCTGACTACGGCCGCGAAATTACACGATTGACGATTGCGCTCTCGACCCAGACAAAGCCCTTGGCAGAGCGTACGACGTATGATCGCGCCTTTCTACAAGTCATGAATTTGTGGGAGCAGAGCCAGAGGGTCAAAGCCTTCGTCATGGGAAAGACATTGGGTCGGATCGCTGCAGAGTTGCTGGGTGTACGCGGCGTGCGCCTCTATCACGATCAATCGCTCTATAAAGAGCCCGGAGGTGGCATCACCCCCGCCCATGCGGACCAATATTATTGGCCGCTCTTAACCGATCGCACCGTCACCGCGTGGATTCCGCTACAAGACGTCCCGACCGAAATGGGTCCGCTTTGCTTTTATGCTGGCAGCCAACATGAAGCCTTTGGCCGTGACCTTGGCATTTCCGATGAAAGCGAGGCCGCAATTACAGCGATGATGGAATCCCGTTCTTTTCCCTTGGTTCAAAATCCTTATGAATTGGGTGATGTCAGTTTCCATTTGGGTTGGACTTTTCATAAGGCTGGACCCAATGTCTCCAATAACCCTCGCAGCGTGATGACCGTGATTTACATGGACGTGGATATGGTCCTGCAAGACCCCACCAATGCCATTCAAGAGGGTGATTGGGCACAATGGTGCCCCGGTGCGCGTGTCGGCGAAATCATTCGAACCCCCAAAAATCCAACTATCTTTGAGGGCAAAGCATGAGGGCGCTGGAGGGCGCAGGAACACGCACTGGCCGCGCCGCCATTACCGATGGCAAAGGAGGGTTTATCCTCGACAGGGTGTCGGTTCGTGCACCGATAGGAGATGAGGTGCGGGTCGCGCTCGGAGCAGCGGGGGTTTGCCATACCGATTATGCCTCTTTGTCATGGGACGGCCCGCTGGTTGCGGGGCATGAGGGCGCTGGTTGGGTCGAGGCGGTTGGTCCCGATGTCCACGACCTAGACCTTGGCACTCCCGTTTTGCTGAACTGGGCTATTCCCTGTGGTCAGTGCAAGCAATGTGAAACCGGGCACGCAAATATCTGCGAGCGCTCGCATGGCATTGACCCTGAGAATTTAGGTTCAAGCCGAGCTGGCCAAGATCACACGATGTGGCAAGGCCAGTCGATTGAGCGCGCTTTTAACCTTGGGACGTTTGCTGAATTTACGCTGGTGCGCCGTTCCGCCGTAACACCGCTTCTGCCCGAAATCCCTTTAGAGCAGGCGTGTATTCTTGGCTGTGGTGTGATGACAGGTGTCGGCTCGGTCCTGAATATTGCGCAACCCCAGCCTGGCGACAGTCTTGCGATTGTCGGCTGCGGGGGTGTTGGCCTGTCAGTTGTGCAGGGCGCACGCTTGGCGGGTGTCAGCAAGATTATCGCGATCGATTTGCGGCAGGATAGTTTGGACCGTGCCAAACACATGGGTGCAACGGACCTGATCCTCGTCAGCCCTTCTGATACGAGTCATGATCAACTTACCGCTCAGATTAAGGCTTTGACCGCTGGGCGTGGGGTCGACTTTGCCTTTGAGGCAACCGGGGTGGCAGCATTGGCCTTCCTGCCTTTGCGACTGGTACGCAATGGTGGGATGGCGGTTCAAGTCAGCGGCGCCCATGGACCCGTTGAGGTGCCAATGCCTTGGTTTTGGTGGGATAAACGCTATGTTACTCCGCTCTATGGTGGCTGTGAACCGGACCGCGACTTCCCACGCCTCATGCGTTGGGCGGTCGAGGGCGCACTTGATTTGCCGTCCATGATCTCCAAAACCTATCGCTTAGAGACCTTGGATGCGGCAATCGACGATATGTTGGCTGGTCGAACGGCTAAAGGCGTCGTCATTTTTGAAAATGGTCGCTCCTATGTTTAGGACTTTTGAGCACGCAGAACTTACTGCTGACCCAAAGGGCCTTTCCCACATCACAGTGAAGAGTAAGGCATTGAGGCGCCGGGCGGATGTGACTGCATTCGTGCCTGAAGATGTGGTGGAAGGAACATCGTTGCCAATCGTTACCTTGCTGCATGGTGTTTATGGCTCGCATTGGGCTTGGGCGTTCAAAGGCGAAGCTCACCTCACCGCGCGGGCCTTGATGGCGCAAAACCTGATCCCGCCCATGGTACTTTTGATGCCGTCAGATGGCCTTTGGGGCGATGGCTCCGGATATATTCCGCATGCAGATGTTAATTATGAACAGTGGATTGTGGAGGAAGTTCCAACAATCGCTTATCAATTGGCAAAGGCTTGTAGCCCAGCTTCGCCGCGCTATCTTGCTGGGCTGTCTATGGGTGGCTTTGCAGCGCTTCGTCTCGGTGCGAAATATCCCAGTCTCTATCAGGCGATTAGCGCCCATTCATCGGCAACCCATATAAATCAGCTGGCCAGCCTTATTGAAGAGACATCTAAAGGCTGGAGTTCTCAAGGCCAAGATCAGGATGTGTTCGCGGCACTTGAGGGGGCCGAAGGGTCTTTACCCCGGATCCGCTTTGATTGCGGCAAAAGCGATCAACTCTTAGCAGCCAATCGCACGTTACATCAAAAAATGGAAAGCGCCGGCATCGCCCACACCTATGAGGAGCTGCCAGGCGGCCATGATTGGGACTATTGGAAGTCCAATCTGTATCGGTCTTTGATGTTTTTTGCCCAATAAAAAGGCTAGGAGCAAAATAAGTTGAAAGCTCTAAGTACACTTCTCTGTTGGCTTTGTTGCTTGGCTTCTTTCATGGCAGCCACACCAACAATCGCGCTTGAGAAGCATCCCCTTCGCTTTGTCGATCCCTTCATCGGAACGGATGGTACAGGGCACGTGTTCCCCGGGGCGGTGGTACCCTTTGGCATGGTGGCACCGGGCCCTGATATGGAGGATCGCGGTTGGAGCTATTCGAGCGGCTATCAGTATCAGGCCCGCTCGATTATGGGCTTCTCCAACACCCATATCAGCGGCGCTGGCATTGGTGAGCTAGGCGACATATTGCTCCAGCCGTCAACGGGTACCCGATGGACCAGCGCCACCGCGAACTTCCGCAGCAGTTTCGACAAGACGACCGAGCAAGCGAGCCCCGGCTATTATGCGGTAACGCTGCAGGATCATGGCGTTCGCGTCGAACTGACGGCCAGCCAGCGCGTTGCAATTCAACGCTACAGGTTTGAACGGGCAGGCAAGGCACAAGTCCTGCTTGATCTTCAGCACGGCATCTTGTTTGGCGATGGCCCACGCGTTTTGAAATCCGATGTTCAAACAAATGCCATTAGCGGCGAAATCAGCGGCACCATCTGGTCCAAAAACTGGGTGGAGCGTGAGGCGTCTTTCGTTGTTCGATTTGATCGCCCAATTGCACGGATCATTACTCTGCCCCGCCAGCCGGGCGATCAAGCCCCACGTTTCATCCTTGAGTTTGACTTGGGGCAGGCCAAGCAATTGGAGGCCCGTATCGCGCTGTCAACTGTGAATGTTGCTGGTGCCAGGGCAAATCTCGCCGCCTTTGGGCAGCCAAAATTTGAAACCGTTGTGCAGGCCGCCCGCATGCAGTGGAACCGCCTCCTGCGGCGGATTGAGATAGAGGGAAGTGTCAAAGAGAAGCGAATTTTCTATTCCGCCCTTTATCGCACCCTGATCCACCCAAGCGATATAGCCGACGTCGATGGACGCGTGCGCGGCCCGACGGGAGCGGTGATCCAAACAAAGACAGGGCACTACTATAGCTCCTTGTCGCTCTGGGACACGTTTCGAGGGGTCCATCCGCTTTTCACCTTGATCGTCCCTGAGCGCGTGGACGGAATGGTTCAAACCCTCTTGGATCATCAGCGCGCTCAAGGCTATCTGCCGCTCTGGACCGCATGGGGGCAAGAGACTTGGACCATGATTGGCAACCCCGCTTTGCCGGTCATTGCCGATGCGGTTTTAAAGGGCTTCAGCGGGTTTGATCGCGAGGAGGCGTTGTCCGCGATGATTGCCACGTCGACGCAACCGCGCCCAAATGCACCTGCGTGGGCCCAGAAGGATTGGATGGCTTACGAGAAATACGGCTATCTACCCTACGACCTTGGCGAAGGCGAAGCCGTTTCTAAGACGTTAGAGTATGGTATTGGCGATAATGCCGTGGCGCGGGTTGCACGGTTTTTGGGCAAGGATTATGTCGCGCAACGCTTTCAATCCCGCGCGCTGGGCTATCAAAACCTCTTTGATCCGGGAACCCAAACCATGCGCGCGCGCAATCAATTAGGTGGTTGGCGAACCCCATTTGATCCCTTGGTGCCTACTTCGCCCATGAATAACCCCGGCGATTATACCGAAGCCAATGCCTGGCAATACACCGCCACCCCTGCGCTGCACGATGTGGAGGGTTTTCGTGCGCTTGTCGGCGGACCTAGTGGGTTGGCGCGCTGGTTGGATAGGTTTTTTTCACTTCCATCGCTGGGCGATAACAAGCATTTAGGTCAAGAGGCCTTGATTGGCCAATATGCGCATGGCAACGAACCTAGCCATCATATCGCATGGCTCTACGCCTATACGGACGCACCAGAGCGCGGCTATAACAGGGTCGCGCAAATTGCCCGGACCTTTTATTCGGATCGTCCTGACGGCATTATCGGCAATGACGACTGTGGGCAGATGAGTGCGTGGTACGTCTTTGCTGCTTTGGGCTTCTACCCGGTTGAGCCAGCGAGTGGGCGCTTTACATTAGGCCGCCCTTTGGTCCCCCATGCGAGGCTTCATTTAGCGAACGGGAAAATGCTGCAGATCACTCGGTCAAATGCGGCAGATGTTATGCTGCATAGCAGGGCCATCACCGAGCCAGAAGTCGATTATCAAAGCCTGATGGCGGGCGGCACATTATCTTTTCCCCGTTCGCGCCCTCACGCCCCCCAAGCCAATTGAACGAGAGCGGCCGCCAAGGCGAGGATCAAAAGAACGGACGCACGAGGCCCGATATAGAGGCTGATCATCCGCTTGGTCGGAAAGGAGAACGTCACCGGCGTTCCGAGAATTTTTTCTGGATGGGCGGCAATAAAGGCTGGATCAGAGGCCAAGCGCATCATGTCGCGCCGACTGCGATAACGCATCAAGCCAAACAATGTCCAACCCGGGTCGGGGGATGTGTTCCAAGCGTCCACATAGCCCCCGACTTTTCGCCCAACAATGCCCGGATGACCGCCACGGCCCAGCAGCACCGGCATAAAGCGTTTAGAGTAACGCCTTAACAATTCGAGGCCCTGAACCATTTCACCCGTTTTCGGGTCCTTAACCTCGCCCATCTCAGCCTTAACGAGATTGAGCATGAGGAATTCACCCCCATCATCTTGTTCTAGAAAAGTCCTTAGGACCGCTCGGCTATTGCCGGTTTCCTCCAGTCTATCCCCAACAGAGTCGAGGAAAGCTTCGATCTCATGTGGCTTCACCGGCCCTTGCCAATTGTCATACCAAAGCCGGAATAGAAGATAGAGCAACAAGGCAGTGCCCCAGATGATCCACGGTGACATGCAACCTCCTATGGTTTGGGTGCGGGAGGGTTTGATCGATTCGAAGGACGCGGGCTGCTCGAACTACCTTGTGTTTCACGCTCCGCTCCGGCCGCCCGCAAGCTGGTTTGGCAGATTTGCGACGTCTTGGAGAGATTAGCCTTGAGGCAGGCGCGAACGCCCTGACGGTCGCGAGCAGACGCTTCACGAGGGCACAGGCGCATCACATCTGCCATGCAGGCTTTGCGAATATCGTCACGCTGCTTGGTCGTTGGCGTGCTTTCGTTCGGACTTGCTGCCAGCATAGTCAGGACAGCCGCCGCGATACTCAATCCAACCATCTCGTACACCTCATCAATTTTTATTGACATTTAACATGTCAATATTGCGCCGACAAGCAGGCGGGCTGGCGGTTTGACTTGCCATTTTGGCTATTTAAGGCAAGAGATTGACGATGGCCTCTGCAAAGATCCTAAATTTAAGATTCCCATCCGATCCGCCTAGCGATGGCCGCCGTGCGCGCAGTCAAACCAGTCGCGACAAGATCGTTGCTGCTGTCCTCCATTTGGTTGAGGGAGGTGATTTGTCCCCCAGCGCCGCACGAGTAGCGGAAGTCGCCGGTGTGGGCTTGCGATCAGTATTCCGCCATTTCGACGATATGGATACGCTATATCAGGAAGTGAGTGAGCGGGTTTCGGCCGAAGTAATGCCGCTCCTTGACGAGCCTGTGACCGGGGAGGTTTGGAAAGAGCGGCTTATGAATGTTGTCGAGAGACGCACCACAATTTTTGAGCGCATCCACCCCTTTCGGCTGTCGACAAGCTTTAAGCGTTTTCATTCAGCCTTTCTAACTGAGGAATATCGACGAACCTTGCGATTGGAAGCTAGCACGGTGGAAGCCTTGCTGCCGGAGCATATTCTGGCTGACGACTTATCTACCCGCAGCATCAAGGTGGTCTTGAGCTTCCAGAATTGGCACGCATTGCGGTTTGAGCAGAATTTGTCGATTAAAGAGGCGCGCGACGTCGTAACCCGCCTTTTGGACGACATTCTTTCAAGACTGGCGGATTGAGAACTTACTGTTCCTATAAGCCGAGATCATCCCAGCGCGCCAAATAAATCTTGAACCAAGGCGCATAGAGCTGTGGGTTTGCAGCGGCATCGGCCTTTAGCTCGCGCACATCGACCCAACGGACCTCAGCCACTTCTTCGGGTGCAAGGTCAAAGCTGAGATTTTGGCTTGCAACATCAGCGAAGTAAACCTGAACGCGCTCGTGCTCGATCAAGTTATTGGAGACTTCCGCATAATATTCAAGCACACGAGCTGGCTGAAGGTCGAGCTTAAGGCCAAGCTCTTCGAAGAGCCGGCGATGTGCGCTGTCTTCAGGTGCTTCGTTCCAGTGTGGATGCGTACAGCACGTATTCGCCCATAAACCCCCACAATGATATTTGCTCACCGCTCGCTTTTGAATCAAAAGATTTGGACCACAAAATACAAAGATAGAAACGGCGAGATGCAAAGTTCCATCTTCATGTGCTTTAAGCTTCTCAACCGGAAACAAAAGACCATCCGTACCAATAGCTGGAATGATTATCGCGGGTGACGCGGAGCGAGGCTTTTGGGAAAAGCGCGGCTCAACCGGGGTCGCTACATGATGATTCACTTCGTCGACTCCCATGCATTTGGATTTAAACCTTTGTCGCTGGTTGAGTTTGCTTCTGATTTCTGAACGATCTTAGTCGGTGAAGCCCAGCGCCACAACGCAGCATCCTGAACTGGCAGGACCATAAAGAAATGTTCCAAAAGAGCTAAGGCAGCCAAGGTGAATAACAAGACAAAGCCTGTTGCCATGGCAGAACCTTCGATGGCCCGATCTGCTTGGGTCATTAGCCAAGCGCATAGAATGAGCGATCCTATCACTGAAATCGGCATTAACGCATTCATCGGGCGCTTGGGTAAATAAGATTTCAGATGCTCCAGATGGGCCGGGAAGAATTCATCTGTCAGATTGGGTACGCCAAGAAAGATGTTGAGTTTGGCGCTGATCCGCATCGCGAACAAAATGCCAAATGTCCAAGCTGCCACGGGATTTGGATGGCCCCAGGTCAGGCCGATCAGTGCCAAAAGCGTTAGAAAAATTGCGATCTCATGATGGATGACCGTTAAAGTCGCAAATTTAAAGCGCTTCCAGCCTTTGGCATCAGCGGGGCAAGCTGCAGGGCGGGGCCCAGTGATCTTGCCCATCAGGAAACTCGCTTCATGCCAGCCCCAAATGCACAAGGCGCAGCCAGCGGCACTATAAGCCGCCAGTGTGGTATCCTCGCCCGCTGTCATAATCACCCCAGCGGTGGCCATCGCTGAGACTAAAGCAAACAGGCAGAGCGCGGTACCATAACTCTTTGGCGGTAATCGTACAAGTAACAGAATAATGCCCGTGCTGAACCACCAGGCGAAAACAGTCGTGACAATTGGCGCAGCAAGAGAGGCAAGATCCATTAGATCCCTCGCTTAAAGCAAAAACTGAAGCGGTAGGCTGCCATCATCGAGCCTCTGGCGTGGCCAAGAATCGGGCAAACGCCCCCTCGTTGGTCGGGCCAAAGGCACGTAAATCAATCTCTTTCCCGGTTGTGGGGTCAGACATCGTCAAGCGTTTGTTGGGATAAAGCGAGAGGTTGAACGGCACCTCATCCCCAATCTTGCGCGACTTACGATCCCGAACAAAACCCCGCATGACCGCACGGATGAAGGCATCTTCGCCAGGCAAAATGACGTCAATCGTAGCGCCGGTCTTGGCATTACGGACAATAACGGAACCGTCTGCTAAATCGACAAAGCGCAACTTAAGGACAGTGCTCGGAACAGGTGCTGAAACAATTGAATCTATAGGTGGATTGAGATTCTGATAACGTCCTACGGCTGCAGCGATCAGCGACAAGGCGATCAAGCTGCCCGCAGCAAACAAGGCCCCTTTGGGAAATGGCTCATGGTCAATTGCACTCATGGTATTGTTCCTTCAGTTGGACTTGAATAGCTCGAGGTTTGCTTCGGCCCGCCCAGCAGAAGCTGAGCGAGCCGTGAGCGCTTTAAGCAAGTGCTGGTTCTGCTCCACCGTTCACACCGTTTGGCGCTGTTGAGACGTCGCCAACGCGTGCTGTTGTGGCATGAGTTTGCTCATGGGCCTGGCGTAGCGCTTCGGCCAGCACGGATGCCGGTTTTGCGGCGTCGCGAAGACAACGCAGCGACGGTTGCGGCTGAACAATAAAGCCGGGTCGGGCATGTGGCCACAGCAAAACAATGGAGATTTTGTTGGGCTTCATCAATTGCAAAGCAACATCGCCGCTACCGTCGGCCAATTGATTGACTGCAGCGCTTTCAATGATCTTGTAAGGGATATTGATTGCTTTGGTCATAGCTGCGCCAAACCGCATTACCAAGCGACGATTGGTCAAAGTATAGACCGTTGTGCGGCTGTTCAAATAGGCCAAGCCCACCAAGAGGCCTAGGCCGACCATGCCGATCGGGGCAACCCAAACCGCAGCCAGAAGCGCCACACCAAGGTCCTGGCCATTTGCGGTTCCTTCCGCGACGCGCCACATCATCAACAGCGCGAAATAGGCCGCGACCCAGTCAACCCGGAATACGCGTCGTGCCATAAGCACCCAATCAGGCTCCCCCTGCCAAAGGATGGTTTCACCTGACGGCAAGTCACTTGGCAGGCCGCGAATGGGCTCAAAGTCGTGTTCGCCGGTCATATCACGGGCTCCGAGCGGCCTGGTGTTGAGTAGAGATAGCCAGCACCAAAGTAGCCAGTGATCTTTTCTTCTTCCAGCAATGTGACTTGGTCTGGATTTGCCAGAGTTGGCGCACCTGCGACTTGGCTTCCCAAGACTGCATCCAAGCGCACCCGCTTGAGGCTCTTCTGAACGACGCACATGGTCATGGGAACGAGCACATGTTTGGCCGCTCCACCTTCAGTCGTGACATCAACTTCAAGATAGCGGACGAGGAACTCTGCCCGATCTACCCAAATGTCCTTAATCACCCCTGCGGATGAGCCATCTAGACCCACAAGTGCAAAGCCGCGGAGGTCTGGATCCTTCTTGTCGATGGAGTAATCTGTCGCGATGCGCAGTGGTGCAAGGCGCGTTGTGCCGTGATTAGTCATGTCTGGCTTATCTGCACGCATAGCATATCCGCCTGGACCAATCCCGGCAGACAGAGGATCCCCTTCTGGCTCAATCGGAGAGCCAGCCCATGGGGCCGTCCGCTTAAACTGAGTAGCATGGGTGTCGCGTGAATCGTCTGGCTTAACCAACTTACTGCCGTCAGACAGATTGAAGGTCTTTGGTGTCGAAGGAAACAGTCCGCCCGGGGTTGATTCTAGGGCTCCAGAGATATCCTGCTCAAGCGGGAAACCTTCACGCCGGCCTTCGCGCAAAAGGTAAAGTACCAACAAGAGGAAAAAGCCAAAGAAGAGATAGAGAACTATCTCTGTGACATCCACGGTCCCCGCGAAATATTGGTTATACATGTCACTTCTCCATCATAGTTAGAGGGTTGGGAATTCGGCGAGCCCAAAACGGCGCTCTCCGGTGTTGTTGACTTTGTTGTTGATTTCCTGTGATTCACGCATTTTCGATGTGCCCGGCGCGTGCTTGGCGAGCGGACCGATCGCCACGAGAGCTGCAAACAGCAGTCCAATCTCCAAGTGATAGACAATGCCATAGCTTGTTGCTTGGCCGCTGAAGGCTGCTCCTAACGCTCCAGAAGCAGACATTTGGGCACCAAGGTCGCGAATGCCGCCGCCAAGCGCAATACCGAGGCCGGCCGCGGTAGCCTGCACGCCGCCCCACGCCCCAAGGGCGAGGCCAGACTGCTGGCCCTCACTGGCCAAAGCCATCGCCGCCGTCAGCGTACCAATCGAGAACAACCCGCCGCCTAAGCCAATCCCCATTACGCCCAAGCAGAAGAGGGGGGTCAAAGAGATTGCCCCGGCTAAAATGACACAGGCAAAGGCCACAACGCCAATCAAGGCTCCATAACCAGCTAGACGATGGGCTTCACCTTCCCGGCTGAGTTGTTGGGATGCAAAAGCGAATCCGGTCAACGTTCCTGCCGCCCAAAGCGCGGTCAAAGCAGTCGTGGAACCGACATTCATGCCGAGGACTTCGGCCCCATAAGGCTCTAACAGGACATCTTGCATGGCAAAAGCACCCGCACCCAGGCCGGTTGAAACCAGCAGCCGAACCGTTCGCCCCTGCTGCATGAGCAGGTTCCACTGCTCTTTAAAGACGGGCCGCTGGCGGTCTGGTGCGGTCAGGGCAGGATTGCGAATTTCCTGCTTCCACACAGCTACGGCATTTAAGATAAACGAGACAACCGCTGCACCTTGAATGACTTGGATCAGACGCATGGCGTTAAAATCCACCAACAAGCCACCCAAAACCAAGGAAGAAATCAGCATGCCCACCAAGAGCATGACATAGAGAAGTGCCACGACGCGCGGCCGGGTCTCGTCCGTTGCAAGGTCGGTTGCCAAGGCTAAGCCTGCCGTCTGGGTGGTGTGCATGCCGGCACCGACGAGCAAGAAAGCAAGCGCCGCTCCGATATGTCCAAAGATAATCGGCCCTTGACCATCGCCTGAAAGGATCAGCAGCGCGAACGGCATAATGGCCAGTCCGGCGTATTGCGCCATCGTGCCCATGAAGATGAATGGCGTACGACGCCAGCCCAAGTAAGACTTGTGCGTGTCGGATTTAAAGCCGATCAAGGCGCGTAGTGGCGCAAACAAGAGCGGCAGCGACACCATCAAAGCGACCAAAGTGCCGCTCACGCCTAATTCAACGATCATGACCCGATTGAGCGTCCCGGTTAACAGAACGGCAGCCATGCCCGTGGAAATTTGAAACAAAGATAAGCGCAATAGCCGGCTGATGGGCAAGTCTTTGCTTGCGGAGTCTGAAAAGGGCAGCATGCCGATAAACAATTGGCGCCAAGCGGCGGCGATTTTTTCGGCTTGAGGCGTCATGTTTGTTGCCCTGCCCAATTGGAGCCTGATGCTACATTGGAAGGTGACATCGGCCCGCTCTGCGAACGCTCTTCGTTTTTCTTGCCTTCTTTCTTGCCTTCAAGGCGCGCTACGCGCAGCTTCCAAAGGAATTGCGCCGCGTTGATCACATAAGTCCCATAGGCAGCGACTGCGATGTAGACTTGTTGCTCAGGGGTCCACCAGCCTTTGAGAAGGGCAACGATATAAAGTGTCTGGAGCGCCAGCACCAACATCGAAAACACGTCTTCCCAGAAGAAGGCTTCCACAAAAAGCCACTCATCAAAGACCACTTTTTCCCAAATCGAGCCCGTAATCATAATTGTATAGAGCAGGAATGTCTTGATCAGGATGGAGATCGTGGCCGCCTCATACCCTTTTCCAGTCGCGAGATAATATGAAACTAAGCCCAGGCTGACTAGAAAAACTAGAAATTGTAGCGGTGCCAAAATGGCCTGAACCAAAGTCCAAGGTGTCGCATCACGGCGCGCCCGCTGCTCAGGTGTGTACAGCGGCTTTCTTGTCGATTTAGACCGTTCTGCGGTCGCCGGATTGGGCATGCTGACAGGAAGGTTGGACAAAACACAGTCAACACCGGCTTGATCCGCGCTGAAAACCTCTGCCGGGTGAACCCCTGAATCTCTCGCACCCTGCTCTATCGCAGGCGCAGCCTCGCACTCGCAATATGCATGCGAATGTGTTGTTTTTGATGAGATATGCAAGGATTGCATTCCTGATTTCCGGTCGCGTGCGACGAAAAGCGCCTACGCCATCTCTCAGTTTCGCACGCCTACTTTGATTGTCAAGTTATTTGGACGCCTAATAAAACTGACACTTTTTGACATTTGGGGATAAATTTTTCAATTTGGCTCTGGCCCATATTGAATCTTCGTGTAAGTTGTTGAAACCAGAGGTCAGATAAAGCTTAGAAAATAAGGCTTCGACACTGGTTTGGGATGACCTGATGATTGAATTCCTCGTGAATCGGGAACCAACAGCAGGGGGCAGCGCGTAGCTGGACGCGCACGAGACGGTGTGACTCCGAAAAAGATCTGGAGAAGCAAAATGTCCAATCAAGACACCTTAGTGCACTTGGACCCCAGAAACCACGGCCAAGAAGATATCAAGCAAGGTTCAACGCCAGCTTGGAATAAAACAGAGTCCGCTCCGGCGCATGGCGGCGACAAGTCAACAGATGTGAAAATCATGGAGTTGCTGGCGCAGATGGTTGAAGGCGACATCATTCCCCGTCTCATGCTGGCTCACAAAACCCATCGCGACCAAAACCTCGGTCAGGTCTCCGGTAAAGTGCCGGGTCAAGCCGCTGTGATTGATCTTGCGCATATCTTGCTCACCCATGAAGTCGATGACGTTGAGATTATTCTGCAGGCCTATTTGAATTCTGGTCTACGCTTAGATGAGGTCTATGTTGACTTGATGGCACCGGCAGCTCGGCATTTGGGTGCGATGTGGGAAGATGACACGGCGTCCTTCTCAGATGTCACGATTGGCCTTGGTCGGCTGCAGACACTTTTGAACCGGTTGAGCGACTCTGATCGCGACGAAAAGGATATTCGCGCAGACTTGGCATCGGGTCTTTTTGTGACGCCAGCTGGCGAAATGCATAGCTTTGGCATCCGCATGGTGGACGAATTATTTAGGCGTGCTGGCTGGCGAACCCTGTGTGAGCCCAATTCACGCATCAATGACGTCTTGGCAATTGTGGGCAGTGAGAGCTTCCATATCCTCGGAATTGGCATTTCTGGCGAGGCTCAGGTCCCATTTGTCAAAGAATTGATCCGTCAGGTGCGTAAAGTCTCACACAATCGCCATATTCTCGTGATGATTGGCGGTAGCCACATTGTTGGGCGGCCTGAAATGGCCGCAAGCATCGGGGCTGATTTCTCTGCTAGTGACGGCAGAGAAGCTATCGCAATCGCTGAAACAGTCATATACGAGCACACTCACAGGCATTAATCGTTTATGCTGGTTTCAAGGTTTTTATCACGCACATGGAACATACTCCCGCCAATCAAAACTTTGGTCCACTGCTGCAACCTGCAGCGCTTGGCGACTTAGAGGCTTCGATTGCGGTTAAGGTTCTGGCTGCAGGTGGTGATGTAGCCATTGTAATAGACCGCGATGGTGTGATTTGCGATTTGGCCGTCGGCAATTCAGACCTACAGCTCGATGATTTCGAAAGCTGGGTCAATAAGCCTTGGTCAGATACGGTCACGCAGGACAGCCGCCCTAAGGTGGAAGAGATGTTGCGTGATGCTGCGTCTGACAAAGCCATCCGCTGGCGCGAACTCAACCATCCTTCACGTCGTGGGGACTCTGTTGCTTTACGTTATGTAGCGGTCGGCACCGGGGATGACGGTCGGATTATTGCCATTGGCCGCGACCATCGTGCGGCGTCAGTCCTGCAGCAGCGTCTATTGCAGGCGCAACAGTCGATGGAGCGGGACTATGCGCGGATGCGCACGTCGGAGTCGCGCTATCGCATGCTGTTTCAGTCGACCAGTGAAGCTGTTCTCATCATTGATGGCTCTACCCGACGCGTCGCAGAAGCCAATCCAGCGGCGGACCGGCTGATCGGTGGGGATGGGTCCCTTGTGGGCAAGCCATTTTCGCGTCTGTTTGCGGTACAAAACCAAGAAGATGCTGCGTCACTTCTTTCTGTTGCGCAGGCATCAACCAGCCGCTCGGCTCCACAAACCAGTCTGACATCCAATGGTCGACAATTGAGTGTGAGCGCCTCCCTGTTTCGACAGGACCGCAGCATGCACTTCTTGGTTCGCTTAGTTCCCGCTGAACGATCAGAGCCTATTGCGGTGGATAGTAGCCAACGCATGCTGGCGGCGATTAACCTCCTACCAGATGGCTTGGTGGTTACAGACCAAGAATTAAATATTCTTACTGAGAATTCGGCTTTCTTAGATCTCGTCCACTTGCCAACTCCAGAGCAGGCCAATGGCGAAAATCTAACGCGGTTTCTGGGTCGGCCAGGCGTCGACCGCAATATCTTACTCGAGAACCTAGTTAAATATGGCGTCGTCCGCAATTTCCCAACCGTTTTGCAAACCCAGTTTGGTGAGTTGGAAGATGTCGAAGTCTGCGCTGTATCGGTTCCTGAAGGGGAAGACAGCTTTTATGGCTTCAGTATCCGTCGCGTTAGTCGACGTGAGATGGAGCGTGGCCAACAGCCATTAGAACTTGTTCGTTCTCCAGCGGATATGAGCGAGCTCGTGGGCCGCGTTTCTCTGAAGGAAATCGTGCGCGACACCACTGATTTTGTCGAAAGGCTTTGCATCGAAGCAGCTTTGGATTTGACGGGCAACAATCGGGCGTCTGCTGCAGAGATTTTAGGCGTAAGTCGCCAGAGCCTTTACTCTAAGCTTCATCGCTTTGGCATAGGCAATTTCGACGACGACAACCAATAGTTCCGTCACTTTCTTTCATCCAACCTCTGGTCAATAAGTTGCAGGGATATGCTGTGTCTGGAGCACGGCTTGATCAATTTGGATCAAGGTTTTACCCAACGCCTAAATTGGAGCGATAACCTCCACCTATATGCATTGAAAACAAAGCTAAATTCGCAAATCATGTTCTGATGAAATAGTGTCGAATTTAATTGACACTAACCAGTGTCCAACATAGGCTTGCCCTATGAACGAGACAGCTGCACCCTTGGTACGATCCAACCTGCCAGCCCCCAAAGCGGTGCTTGAGCTGTTTAAACCCATTACTTGGTTTGCCCCAATGTGGGCCTTCATGTGCGGCGTGATTTCTTCGGGCGCCCCGTTTTCTGAAAAATGGCCATTGGCACTTGCCGGTGCCATTCTGGCAGGGCCAATGATTTGTGCCACGAGCCAAGCTGTGAACGACTGGTTTGATCGCCATGTAGACGCGATCAACGAGCCTAATCGTCCGATCCCTTCCGGGCGAATTCCAGGTCGATGGGGTCTCTGGATCGCGATGGTCTGGACACTTGTATCGCTCTTGTTCGCTGCCACATTGGGTACTTGGGTTCTGGTGGCAGCAGCACTTGGAATTGTGCTTGCTTGGGCCTATAGCGCGCCGCCGTTTCGCCTTAAGCAAAGTGGATGGTGGGGGCCCGCATCCGTCGGATTCTCATATGAAGGTCTAACTTGGTTTACCGGCGCCGCAGTGGTCACCCAGACCCTACCTGACATAAAAATTCTATTGGTGGCCGGACTTTATGCGGCAGGCGCACACGGCATCATGACCTTGAATGACTTTAAAGCCGTTGAGGGCGACCGGCAGCTGGGGCTTAGATCTCTGCCAGTTGTTATGGGGGTCGATGGTGCGGCTCGTTTTGCCTGCTTGGTGATGGCCGTCCCTCAGGCCGTGGTGGTGGGTCTGCTCGTCTATTGGGGTCTGATGCCATACGCCGCTGGCGTGATGATTGCGCTACTTGCCCAATTTGCCTTGATGCGCCGCCTTTTGAGCGACCCCTTGAAACACACGCCTTGGTATAATGCGACCGGGACCAGCCTTTATGTGCTGGGTATGCTGGTCAGCGCCCTTGGCGTCGGCTCTCTGCTTGGAGGAAATGTATGACCCAACCTTCGCACAAGCCTTTAGGTTGGCTCGGCATTGCCCGACTGGGCCTCGTGCAGAGTGCGCTTGGCGCTGTTGTGGCGCTTACCACCTCGACCCTGAACCGGGTGATGGTGGTCGAGATGGCGATGCCGGCCATGCTACCTGCCGCGCTCGTTGGCTTGCACTTTGCCGTACAAATCACCCGACCACACTGGGGCTATGGTTCAGATTTAGGCAGCAGACGCACACCCTGGATTATCGGCGGCATGGCTTGCTTATGCCTCGGCGCGATAGGTGCCACACACGCCGCTTTGATGATGTCAAACACGCCTGAACTCGGCATCCTGCTCTCCGTTCTAGCGTATCTCATCATTGGGATGGGTGTTGGCGCATCCGGCACTTCGCTTTTGGCCCTACTGGCAACGCGTGCCGCCCCAGAGCGCCGCCCCGCTGCGGCCTCTATCACCTGGATCATGATGATTGTTGGGATCGTTGTTTCCTCTAAGGTGGTCGGTCAGCTCATTACACCCTTCAGCGCACAGGCTTTGGCTTTCGCGGCAACCGGTGTTGCTGGTTGCGCATTCCTTGTAACCTTGGCTGCTGTCCATGGTGTTGAGTTGCCGAAAGGTGCTGTGGTGGCGGAGCCTGAGGCAACAGAGGAAGCGGGTGAGGCTGTGCCGTTTCGTCAAGCTTTGAAGGAGATTTGGGCAGAGCCATTGGCGCGCAATTTCTCCATCTTCGTGTTCGTGTCGATGTTGGCCTATAGCGCGCAAGACCTGATTTTAGAGCCCTTTGCTGGCTTGGTCTTCCAAATGACACCTGGCCAATCGACCCAGCTGTCGGGCGATCAGAATATCGGTGTCTTGTTGGGCATGATTCTAACCGGGGCGATTGGTGGGCGCAGCTCGGGTTCAGGCAAAAGCTGGTTAGCGGCTTGGGCGATCTTTGGCTGCTTGGGCTCCGCGCTTGCGCTTCTAGGCTTGGCAGCCGCAGCTGAAATTGGCCCTGGTTGGCCCCTTCAGCCAACCGTCTTTGCTTTGGGCTTTGCAAATGGCGTTTTTGCCGTCTCCGCCATCGGCTCCATGATGGGGCTTGCAGGTAGCGGGCAGAAGTCGCGTGTTGGCATTCGAATGGGGATTTGGGGGGCCGCTCAAGCCATTGCATTTGGCCTAGGCGGTTTCTTTGGTGCCATGGGCGTCGATGGTCTGCGTGCTGTCTTGCCTGAGACAGGCCATGCCTTCCTTGTTGTCTTTGTAATTGAAGGCGCTCTGTTCTTGGTCTCTGCCTATCTTGCCAGCCGCCTTGATCACCAAAAATCGCGCGCTTCCGCGCCACTAGATGGGACAACCCAACTTATGGGACGGGGCTCCCCCCTGACACAAGGATAGGATGATGGCCAAGCCCGCAGAATTTGATGTCATAGTCGTGGGCGGTGGCCCATCCGGCGCAACAGCTGCGACCGATCTGGCCCTACTGGGTCATCGCGTCATGTTGTTAGACAAAGCAGGCCGGATTAAGCCCTGTGGTGGTGCCCTTCCGCCGCGCCTGATGCGTGATTTTGATATTCCAGCACATCTTCTCTGCGCCCACGCAAATGCCGCCCGTATGATCGCGCCCAGCGGCAAAACAGTCGATATGCCGATTGAAGGCGGATTTGTCGGCATGGTCAACCGCGATACATTCGACGAATTTCTGCGCGAACGGGCTGCCCAATCAGGTGCTGAACGGCGCAAGGGTGAGTTTGAACGTTTGGAGCATCAAGCCGATGGGCCAAGCCTAATCCACTATGTCGATGGCGAAGGCCAAGCTCAACAAGCCACGGCCCGCTATGTGATAGGAGCCGATGGCGCGCGCTCTAAAGTTGGCAAACAGGCCATCAAGGGTGCCGAAAAAATCCCTTGTGTCTTTGCGTACCATGAAATCATAGCCGTGCCGGACACACTATCGGGCGACTTCGACCCAAGCCGATGTGATGTTTATTACCAAGGCCACTTATCCCCAGATTTCTATGCCTGGATCTTCCCACATGGATCGACCGCCAGCATTGGCGTCGGCAGCGCACACAAAGGCTTCTCACTGCGCGGTGCCATCAAGGAATTGCGCGCGGCATCAGGCCTTGATGTCTGTGAGACGGTGAGAACCGAGGGCGCGCCCATCCCGCTCAAGCCACTCAAGCGTTGGGACAATGGGCGGGATGTTCTTCTGGCGGGTGACGCTGCAGGTGTTGTTGCCCCATCGTCAGGTGAAGGCATTTATTATGCCATGGTCTGTGGTCGGGAAGCCGCCAATGCGGTTTCAGAAGCACTCGCGACCGGCAAAGTCTCCGCGCTTAAGTTAGCCCGCCAGCGCTTCATGAAGGCGCATGGCAAGGTCTTCTGGGTTCTGGGTATCATGCAGCACTTCTGGTACCGTAGCGACAAGCGGCGAGAACGATTTGTCCAAATTTGCGACGATCCCGATGTGCAATATCTGACTTGGCAGGCCTATATGAATAAGGAATTGGTGCGGGCTAAGCCTGCTGCCCATGCCCGCATCTTCTTTAAGGATATGGGTCATTTACTGGGTCTTTCGCCTTCCTAAAGGGGCAGGCAGAAGCCCGAAATGCCTGATAATTTTTTACCTATTCTCACCCACTTATTTACCTCCGGCCTAGCGATAGACGTAGCACTGGCGGTGATTGCTTTGGAGTTTTTGGTCCTCTGCCTGTTCGGAAAAAGCGGGACCTTCAAGACGCGCGCGTTCTCCCTTGTTCTGGCCTTAGGGCCTGGTGCCTGCCTCATGCTAGCTTTGCGCGCAGCCCTTACACAATCCAGTGTCGTCTGGGTTGCATTCTTTCTTGCCCTTTCATTGCCACTTCACCTAACTGACCTTGCACGCCGCAAGTTTTAGGCGCGTTTCAGAGCGCATGAAAAAGGCGGGATGCCGATGCGTCCCGCCTTCTAAATTTAAAGCCAGCCAATTAAAATTGGCCAAGACTATGTATCCAACTTAGTTGGTGTGGGTCTTCAGATAAGCCACCAAGTCTGCGCGCTTTTGCGAATCCTTGATCCCGACGAAGGCCATGATTGTGCCAGGGATACGTGCCTTTGGATTCTCCAGATAGGTGTAGAGCTCTTGCTCGGTCCAAACAATCCCGGACTTCTTGTTCGCTTCAGAATAGCGGAAGCCAGCAACTTGGCCTGCGGTGCGGCCAATGATGTTATGCAGGGACGGGCCGACTTTGTTCACACCGGCGGTTACGACGTGGCAGGTTTGGCACTGACGGAAAACGGCTTCCCCCTTGGTTGCGTCGCCAGACAGGGTTGCACCTGCTTTATCCTTGATCGCAAGGACCATCGCACCAGCTGCGGGAGCAGCGGCCGCAGCGGCGGGCGCAGCAGCATCAGCTGCTGGAGCCGCAGCTTCGGCGGCAGGCGCTGCAGGTGCAGCTGCTTCAGCAGCAGGAGCGGCGGCAACTTCGTTGGTTGCAGGCGCAGCAGCTTCCGTAGCTGGAGCAGGTGACTCTGCCTTCTCAGTTGCTTGTTGTCCGCAGCCTGCTACCAAAGCCAACGCCGCGAGCGAGATAGCAATTCCAGAACCCAAAATTTGTCTTTTCATGGTTTTTCCTCTCAAAATCGGCGTCGAAGCCATCTGATAACTGTACTATAGAGCGAATTCGCTTGAGGTCCAGAGTCACGAACCTGTGACTGACGTAAAATCCGCCAGTTGGATCGTGGTGAATTCAAGAGTCGTTGTTTCAACTCTAGTTTTGGTCAGTTGTGTCACTACTAAACCGGATGGTAATGGTAAGGTCCTATTTCTCGAGTGGCCTTTTTTGAACAAACCCTTGTTAGACTCGCACCCCAAAGCAGGGCTTGATCTGCGTCGATTTCGCTGCCGCCCCTTGGTTCTTGACTTGCTATAGAGTGGGTTGTCGTTATTGATCTGGATGCGAGGCAGCGCCACTTGAAACCAAGATGGCCCTAGTAGGTATTTTATTCGGAGACGTCAGATGGATTTTGGTCAACGCGTGCGACATAGTCTGGCTGGTCTGAAGCGCGTGGTTACACCAAAGCCCGCCAGGGACCCATTTGCTGCGGCGGAGGCCGCCCCTGCCGCCGCGCCTGTCACCCCAAAGCCAAAGGGGGGATGGCAAGTCTGGGCCATTGCCGGTGTTTTGGTCATTGTTCCGATCTATTACATTCTGGGGGCCGTCCTTACCCATCGCATCAATGATGATTTGAATTTCAAAGCTGATGATCCGGGCCCAGGTGCATCGCGCACCGTTGCTGTCATCGCTGGTCTGATCGACCGTGAAATCAATCAAACCGCCTGGGCCCCCAACACCCAACCTTTCCAGCCAGCGGCCCTCCTGCGCTTTGGCGGCAATATGGCCAATTTCCAGTCTGGTATGGTCAAGGCCTTGTCCAATATCACAGTGGAAATCGAAAGCTATGTCGGGCGTTCTAGAGGCACGTCTGCGGCAGATCCAGATCTTGGCCGCGCGCGTCAGGGCCTATCGCGACAGCCTGATACTTGGTTGCTCGACCCATGGCCGACTTCCTCTGCGGATCAAGAATATCGCAAAGCGCGCACCGCTTTGATCGCCTATAACGCCCGCGTCGCGGACGGCCGCGCGGTTTTCGATGAGCGCGCGGACAATTTGCAGGCCTTATTGGCGCGATCCGCCCTCGACCTCGGGTCCTCATCCGATGCTTTGGAGAAACAGATTGGTGCAGGCCGCAAGGTCTTCATCGATCGGCGGGCCGACAAATTGTTCTATTTCGTCAAAGGCCAGTCCTACGCCTATTTCATAGCACTTCGTGCAGTACGCGAAGACTTCAAGGACGTCATAGTAGAGCGGCGCGTGGCAACCTTATACGATGCGATGCTGGCAGATCTGGCCACAGCCGCTAGCCTACAGCCCTTGATTGTTCAAAATGCGTCACCCAATGCGCTTTTGATGCCGAACCATTTGTCGACCGAGGGCTTTTATCTCCTCCGCGCGCGCTCGAAAATGCGCGAGATTACCGACATCCTCCAACGCTAACGGAAATAAGGCATGGGCGAGCGCAAACTTCTCTGTATTGCCGACGACAGCCCAGAGTGCCGGGCCGCTGTCTACTTCGGGGCGCTTCGGGCTGCCAGCACGGATGCGAAGCTAATTATTTTGCGCGTGGTGGAACCGATGGATCCGGGGCTTTGGTCTGCCATGGGCGAGGCGATGCGAGAGCGAATGCGTCTGGAGGCCTTAGACGACCTGCAAAAACTATCTGATGTTGCGTGGCAGGCCGCGGGTCTTGTGCCGGAATTAGTCGTGCAAGAAGGAACTTTGGATCATCAGATCCGTGCATTCATCGATGCGACACCCAGCGTGAAAACCTTGCTACTCGCGGCTGCCGCCGGGCGCGGCGGACCGGGGCCTTTGGTAGCAGCAGCCATGCGTGGCGGCTTCGGCTTTGGAGCCCGCGCAGTGGCGATTATGATTGTGCCAGCGGGACTAAGTGATGAAGAATTGGCAGACCTTGCAACCTAGCGCATCCAAATCCGCCGCCCAGTCCTGAAAGAAGTTGAAATTCTGCACCAAGAGGGCCATGTCTAACCGATGTTTATTCAAACCGAAGCAACCCCGAACCCCGCTACCCTGAAGTTCTTGCCCGGCCGCGATGTGCATCCTGCTGGGGCAATCGAGTTTAACGATGCTGAAGCCGCCGCCGCATCGCCGTTAGCTGCCGCCTTGTTCAAGATTGACGGGGTTCGCCGGGTCTTTTTTGGGGCCGACTTCATCACCGTCACAAAGGACGCTGAGACCGAGTGGCCGCATATTAAGCCATCGCTCTTGGGTGCCATCATGGACACCTTTGTCTCGGGCGCGCCTGTGATGACATACAGCGTCACCGCTGAGCCTGTGTCTTCTGCTGGTTTCTATAGTGGCGATGCGGCCCAGATCGTGCGCGAGATTGAAGAGTTATTGGCCACGCGTGTGCGCCCCGCTGTTGCCCAAGATGGCGGGGACATTGATTTTGATCGATTTGAGCCCGAGACCGGAACCGTCTATTTGCGCCTCCGCGGTTCATGTGCCGGCTGCCCATCCTCAACGATCACTTTGAAGCAAGGCATTGAGAATATGCTTAAGCATTATGTCCCTGAAGTCTTGCGGGTAGAACAAGCTTTGTAGACTTAGTCCTGTTTTAATGGGAGATCCTGATGGGCGTTTTAGACGAGACAGCTTTGCACCAATTGTTTGTAGACGCCCGCACCCGCAATGGCTGGGTTGAAGAGGCCTTGCCTGAAAGCTTGATGCGCGCCGTCTATGATCTTACGAAATGGGGCCCGACCAGCGCGAATTGTTCACCCGCACGGTTTACCTTTATTGGATCGGCGGAAGGCAAAGCGAAGCTAAAGCCCTATTTGGCACCCGGGAATGTCGACAAAACCATGTCGGCACCTTGGACTGTGATCGTGGCGAGTGATCCAAGATTTTACGATAAAATCCCAGAGCTGTTTCCGCATAATCCCGATGCTGCCAAATGGTTCTCTGACATGCCAGATGGTGGCGCAGAGGCCGCTTTCCGCAATGGCACGCTCCAAGGGGGCTATTTCATGATGGCGGCCCGCGCACTTGGCTTGGATTGTGGCCCCATGAGCGGCTTTGATAATGCGGGCGTCGATGGGGCGTTCTTCAAAGAAAATGGCTGGAAATCGAATTTTCTAGTCAATTTAGGTCATGGAACAAATAAAGACTTGTTTCCGCGCTTGCCCCGTTTGTCATTTGAGTCCGCTTGCGAAGTTTTATGATCGAAAATTGATCGACAGCGCAAGCAAAGCAACCGAAACATAGAAACATGTCTGTATCGGAAATCCCTGTTGGAGAGGCTGTCGATCGTGCAGAACCGTTGCACGAGGCGATTTACCAAGAATTGCGGGCTCGCCTCTCGCGTGGGGCATTTGCGCCGGGTGAAAGCCTAAGCCTACGGTCGCTGGCAACCGAACTGGGAGGCAGTGTCACGCCTGTTCGGGATGCGGTCTGGCGGCTGACGGCGGAACATGCCCTTAGCATGGGCGCAACTCGGCGGATCACGGTGCCGGAAATGGACCGGACTGGGATTGTGGAATTGATGCGCGCCCGCACGCTCTTGGAGCCAGAGGCTGCAGCAAGGGCGCTGCCCTTCATAACCACCAACCACCGCCAAGCGATGGCAGAAGCCAATGACGCGATGGATGCGGCACTTAGGCAGGGTGATATTGTCGGCTATATGGCCAACAACCACGCATTCCACTTTGGCCTCTACCGAGCATGCCCTTCTACGGTCATTATTCCAATGATTGAGAGTATTTGGGTGCGTTTTGGCCCCTTTATGCGTCTGATGTTTCCCGATGCCGTCAATGACCTTGATCTATCTGATCGCCACGGCGACGCGCTGAAGGCGCTCGAAACTGGAGATGAAGCGGGATTGCGAGCAGCGATTGCAGCAGATGTACAAGATGGCCTCGATTGGATGATAAACCGCATTTAATGCCGTTTTTGGCTTGACCAACCCCACCCTTAGAACGTTATAACAAATTCTGAGGTGGAATGTGCCGATCGTCAGGGAGAAGTTGAGGGCGTTTAAGGCGCGCGAAAGCGCAGCTTATCGGCGAAGCCGACCCCGGTCTGCCGCGCGCGCAAACCAAGAAAACGGCTTTTTCGGCGGGGTTCCCCAGCATTGGATGCTGGACTGGCCGATGCCTTTTCCTCTGGTGGTCCAACAGGCGAGCGGAACAAGCTTGACCGACCTCGATGGTCATGTGCTGACCGATCTGTGTTTGGGCGATACCGGTGCGATGTTCGGCCACAACCCAGAACCTGTTGCCAAAGCTGTGCAGGCCCAAGCATCGCGAGGGCTTACGTCCATGTTGCCTTCAGCCGATGTAGAAGAGGTCGGTAGCCTCCTGAAGGCCAAGTTTGGCATGCCTTATTGGCAGATTACTTTAACCGCGTCAGATGCCAATCGCTTTGCCCTTCGTGCGGCGCGGGCCATCACCAAAAGGTCGAAAATACTCGTCTTTGATGGCTGCTATCACGGGGCGGTCGATGAAACTGCTGTTAATCTGACGTCAGGCCAGACGGTGGCCAAGCCAAGTCTATGGGGTCAAGCTTATGATCTTGCCGCGGTCGCCAAGTGCATTCCGTTTAACGATGTGGAGGCATTGGCTGCTGCTTTGGTGCAGGGCGACATCGCATGTGTGATTATGGAGCCGGCTTTGACCAATTGCGGCATGGTCGCGCCGGAGCCGGGCTTTTTGGACGAGGTACGTCGTCTAACCCGCGCGCAGGGTACCCTTCTGCTGATCGATGAGACGCACACCCTGTCCACCGGCCCCGGCGGCTGGACGGGTACTTTCGGCCTAGAACCCGACATCTGGGTTGCCGGTAAAGCCGTTGCAGGGGGCATACCAACTGGCGTTTGGGGTTTTACGGAAGAGGTGAAGCGCGGGATTGAGCGAGTGCGCGCTGAAACCCCACCGGGGCATTCTGGCGTTGGGACAACTCTGTCGGGCTCCGCGTTGCAGATGGCCGCGCTGCGCGCGTGCTTAGAGGACGTCATGACCGAGACGAACTATGCCGCTATGATTGCTGGGGCCATTGCGTTGGAAGATGGCATCAAGGGCTTAGTTGCGAGGCTTGGTCTGTCGTGGTCGGTTATTCGGTTAGGAGCACGGCTAGAAACCGTCTTTGCGCCCAACTTGCCCACCAATGCCGAACAAATGCGGGCGAGCTTTGATTATGACCTTGAGGTTGGCCTCCACCTTGGTCTGTTAAACCGTGGCTTCTTGGTGACCCCCTTCCACAATATGCTGTTGGCGGGGCCAAGCCTATCCAGGGAGGCACCAGCAGCTTATGTTGCTGCCCTCAATTCCATTCTTAACGAGATCCTATAGCGGAAATTGGTGACCTATGTCGTTTGAAACAGACCCTAGCATCCACAAGCGTCTTGAGGCTTGGATCAAAGAGAAGAGCGTTTCTGAAATTGAGCTGATTTTGCCAGATATGAACGGCATTATCCGCGGCAAAGTCGTACCAGCCGCGCGCTTTTTAAAAGGGGTGTCAAACCACACGTTACGGATCGCCTCATCAATCTTGCGAGTGACAGTGACAGGCGAATATCCAGATGCCCAAACCGACGATGAAGATGGGTTTTCTGGCACGCTTGACCCCGATTGCGTGCTTGTCCCCGATCCATCCTCGATCTGTGTTGCCCCAGGCTATCGCACCCCAACGGCCTATGTGGTGACAGATGCCTACACCCATGCTGGCAAGCTGATTGATATTGCCCCGCGCCAAGTTCTGCGTCGGGTGCTTGACCTGTATGCGGAGCGCGGCTGGGAGCCTGTGGTCGCACCGGAAGTCGAATTCTTTCTGACGGCCCGCAATATTGACCCCGATTTGCCACTCGAAACCCCCGTTGGACGGTCGGGTCGGGCCGAGACGGTTTCTCAGCCCTATGGCCTTGAGGCGATTAACGAATATGAGGATCTGATCGAGCAAATCTATGAATATTGCGAGATTGCCGAACTTGATATCGACACCATGATCCACGAAGCT
>VYKS01000289.1_pt1 | contig 25935 bp, 24 predicted proteins | sample 5114511 | NCBI WGS metagenome assembly VYKS01 (sample SAMN12291795, study PRJNA351875) | freshwater metagenome | isolation source: freshwater lake | place: USA: Michigan, Gull Lake | collected 2011-07-05 | reverse complement strand
TATTTGCTCTCTGACTTCCCATTCGATACTCTCAAAGCTTTTAAGCTTTTCTGAATCTGTGTGTTGGTATATAATGCGGGCTACTGCTTCCAAATGTTCATCTAGTTTGGTCTGCATTTCTTCTGATAGTTGCTGCATAATAATTTCTCCAACTTAATTTTTTTATAGTTTACAGTAAGTATTATTACTCATCTCCAACATGGGATGCTCCCAATATTTTTAAGGAAGGTTTTCTAAATCCAATAAATCTTTGAGTCTTCCACTTGCTCGTTTATTTACTTTCAGGTCTTGTAGGTTGATTAAATTTACTTCAAGCTCTTCTATTTGTACTGTTAATCTATTGTTGAAGCATTCTGCAAAGTCAACTCCTGAAATGGTTGTGAGGATTTCTAATCGTAATGGGGGAATTCCCATTCGGATAATTCGATCTTTTTGTAAGAAAAGTTCAGGGGATAATTCGGGAACAGAAAAACCAAATTCTTTTAGGGTTGCCACAACATTAGTGGCATTTGCAGTATTAATATTTACCCAAATATCCATGTCTCCTGTTGCTCTGACAAAGCCGTAGTAGCCAACGGCATAGCCCCCAATCAATAGGTATTCAACTTGGTGGGAATGTAGCAATCTCAAAAACTCTTTGAAGTCTGGTGGTATTTGGATCATAGCCGTACATTACTTGACGTAGATATTCTAGAGCAACTAGGCGATCGCTAGGACTCCTTGAGAGCCAGTAAGCTTTGTCTTCTGTGTCTTCATCATGTAAGTTAACTATGCTAAATGTAGCTCGATTGAATTTCATGGTCATAGGTTTGTTGATGTGAATAGTTGGTTTAAGCTTAATGATGCAGCAATTCTAAATTCAGAATGTAATTAATGATACAGCAAACACAAAATACTTACTGACAAAGGATTTAAAAACTAGAAACAGGTCAAACTTTCTGATATACCCAATTCAAACCTTCCAATATGCACAATACTGCCTATATATTTGTATTCTGTGTTACCGTTTGAATTTGGAACTGCTGTTAATGATGATATTTGCTGTATTTTTTACCGATCCACATTGTACCTTTGTCTATAACTAGTATAATCCCTAGCAAGATTTGAGTAGCTGTAGGTCAAAAGTTGCAAGCCAACTAAGTTTTTCCTTTCTACTTTTTCCTTATGACAGATGCAGAGTTATTGGCAATAATCGCACAAGCAGAACGAGAGGGCTGGAGGTCACTCGATCTGTCGGGAAAAGATCTGGAAATGATTCCACCAGAAATCACCAACTTAGCAAATCTGAAAAAGCTTTATCTCACTAGCAATCGAATTACGTCGATACCAGACTGGATCGCCAACTTAGTAAATCTGACTACGCTTAACCTCTATAGCAACCAAATCACGGCGATACCTGACGCGATCGCTAACTTAGTAAATCTGATAGAGCTTGACCTCTTTTACAACCAAATCACGGCGATATCTGACGCGATCGCCAACTTACCAAATCTGAATACGCTTAACCTCTCTAGCAACCAAATTACGGTGATACCTGACGCGATCGCCAACTTAGCAAGTCTGACTACCCTTAACCTCTCTAGCAACCAAATTACGGTGATACCTGACGCGATCGCCAACTTAGCAAGTCTGACTACCCTTAACCTCTCTAGCAACCGAATCACGGCGATACCTGACGCGATCGCCAACCTGTTTAATCTTAAAGAGCTTAATCTTTCTTATAATCAAATTAAGGAAATTACAAGGCAAGTTTTACTATTACCAAATTTGCAGAAATTCTATTTTGAAGATAATAAGCTTCTTGAACTGACAAAACTATATGCACAAAAAAATAACCTTGCTATAGCATCAGAAATTATTGCGTCAAGTAATGATAATGGACAAAAAGCTTTTAATTATGTAAGTCAACTAATACTGAAGAGTAGCCGTTCACTGCATGAAGCAAAACTCTTGCTGGTCGGACAAGGCAGCGTTGGCAAAACATCTCTAATGGAAAGGTTGATTCGCGATAAGTATGATAAAAATCAACCCCAAACGGATGGACTCGCTGTCGAGACTTGGAACGTGAAGGTCAATAGCAAAAACATTCGCCTCAACGTTTGGGACTTTGGCGGACAAGAAATCTATCATGCCACTCATCAATTTTTCCTAACCAAGCGTAGCCTCTATCTCCTCGTCTGCAACTGTCGCACCAGCGAAGAAGAGAACCGCATCGAATATTAGCTAAAACTAATCGAAAGCTTTGGCGGCAAGTCTCCTGTGATTATTATCGGCAATAAAAAAGACGAACAACCTCTCGACATCAACCGCAAGGCTCTACGCGAAAAATATCCTAATATTCAAGCGATTATCGAAACCTCCTGCTCAGGGGTGTGACCAGAATCTGATGTAAAAAGTCTCAAGGTTATTAGTGAGATAATATCATTTCTTATCCCTTTAAGTCTTGAAAGTTAGAGTAAACTAGCATAAGCTCGATCTAATAAAACATTAAATTCTAGTCACACCCCTGCTCAGAGAACATCGGCATTGACGAACTTCGCGCCACTATTTTTACACAAGTTGCCAACCTAAAAGAAGTTTACGATCTCCTTCCCCTAACATGGTTTGAGGTCAAGCAACAACTTGAAGCCATGACCGAAGATTTTATTAGCTATAACCGCTATATCGGCATCTGTCACGAAAATAAAATTCCTGAAGAACACAACCAAGATCAACTAATCGATTTGCTCCATCGCCTCGGTTTAGTTCTCAACTTTCGCAATCATCCCATTCTCAAAAGTACGAACGTTCTTAAACCTGAATGGGTAACAGAAGGCATCTATGCCATGCTCAGCGATGAAACCCTCAAGACTGACAACAAAGGCATTTTCACCCTCAACGATCTGAGTCGTGTTCTTAATCCTGAGCGATACCCAAGCGATCGCCATAATTATTTAATCGAGTTAATGAAAGAATTTGAACTTTGCTTTGATATCGACTGCAATCCCAAGCAATTTCTCATTCCCGCTATCTTGCCCAAGGATGAGCCACAGGATACTAATTTAGAAGGTGATACCCTCGAATTTCAATATCATTACCGCATTCTGCCCAATAGCATCATCTCCCGCTTTATCGTCAATACCAGCGACTATATCCACACGCAAACATATTGGCGCAGTGGTGTAATGCTTGCCTATCCAGAATCGGGAGAAGTTTACAACATCGCTCGTATTAAAGCCGATACCGAAGACAAAAAGATCTTCATCGCCATTAGCGGACGCAAAGAAACCCGCCGCGAATTTCTCGCTATCGTCCGTAAAGAACTTAATAAAATCCACAAAAATTTTAGCAATCTTGACATCACCGAATGGGTGACTATTCCTGAACACCCCAACATTGAACCGCTAAATTATCAAGATCTCTTAATTGCCGAAGATGTGGGAGAAACCGAAACATTTGTCCCTCAACTTAGAAGAAGGGTTAAAATTAACTTGCTATTGGATGGGTACATTGACAAGAACATTAGACGACAAGAAGCTAATGTAATAATTAACAATGACTTGCGAGGTGCAAATATAGGAAATATGGCTAACACAATGTCAGATAATGCTCGACAATCTGCCAGTCAGTTTACTCAAGCTAGCGATACAAATCTTGAAGATGCTCAATGAATTTACCTAATCTAAATTCAGCGTTTATCGATCGCAACAAACTCTGGAACTACAGCCTCAACACCCAACACGATCGCGGAAAACACAAAGCCAGATTATTTGCCGCTATCCTAGATTTAGGTAGAAATGAAAACGATGTCGAAATTCTGCAAACTCTCATCATAGAAGCAATTCAGAACTATGAAGCCATCCCCAGCCAGTCCGATCAATATGGTCAACGCTACATTGTCGATTTCCCTATCACCCGCAACCAAAACACCGCCAACGTTCGCACCACTTGGATTATCCGTCCCGATGAAGATTTTCCCCGTCTCGTTAGTTGTTATATCTTGAGGTAAAGTCAATGCTCACCCTAACCAAACTTAATCTATTCGATATCGTTGCCTTGAAAAACGACCTACCCGAACATAGCTTACAATCAGGACAAGTCGGAACCATCGTCGAAATCCTTACCCCTGAAGTCTACGAAATCGAATTTAGCGATGATGACGGTCAAACCTATGCCACTCAAGCCTTACCCGCCCATCAACTTCTAAAACTTCACTATAAACCTATGTCTAGCAATATTCATCAATACGGCTCAGGAGACAACATCGCAGGAGATAAAGTTATCGGCGACAAAATCAATACCCAATTTAATAACAATCTTCAAGGCGCAAACATTGCCAACTTTGCCAATGAAGTCAAAGACAACGCCCGTCAGCAAGCCTCAAACTTCAGCCAAACAAGCGGCACAAGCGTAGCCGAACTCCTGCAAATCATCAGCAACTTGCGCCAAACCGCCGATCAATTTCCATCAGATATCCGCGAAGAACTGATCATTGATGTTGAAGATGTGGAACTCGAAGTACAGAAACCTGCACCAGAACGTAACCTTCCAAAACTCAGAAAACGGTTGCTTGCTCTATTCACTGCCGCCACCGTCACCTTTGGCGCGATCGCAGGTATGACCGACTTCGCTAACAACGTCCTCGAAATTGGCAGCAAACTAGGCATTGAGCTAATTAAAAACTAAGTCGATGGATTGCCTTGACTGTATTCAAAGTTTTGTACTTTCCTATGATGAGAATTGCTCTAAGACTTTTAATTCTTTTAATTAATTAAATTATAAATTTCATCATTTATTTGATAAGATTATAAATCCTTGCTTTTGTTTACCCATTAGCCCTACTGTCCACAAGGAAATTAATTAATTTTATGAGCCGTCTTTACGAAACCATGTACATCCTGCGTCCCGATCTTAATGAACAAGATCTAGAGGCAGCGATCGCCAAATATAAAACCCTACTAGAAGAAAAAGGGGCAGAAGAAATTTCAATTCATAATCGGGGTAAGCGTCGCCTTGCATACGAAGTTAAGAGAAACCGTGAAGGTATTTACGTTCAACTAAACTTTACCGCTCCACCGATCGCAGTCGAAACCATGGAAAAGACCATGAAACTCAGTGATGAAGTTATTCGATATATGACTCTAAAAGTCACTCCAGAGCAGTTAGCAGCAGCAGATCAGCCTGTAGAAATTGTTGCCGAACCAATTGCGATGCAGCGTGGGCCTGGAGCTATGGATATCTAGCTCAAGTAATCCCATTGCCAAATTAACTGCGATGTAACTCAGGAAAGATTTTCTTTATCTGAGTTTTTTTTATGCTCTTTTGGGGCTATCAAAGAATTGTAGTTGGGAAGTATTACAAGTATTTATGGTGTCAATCTATTAATTTATATATAGACTAGACTAAGAGATCAAATTCAATAATTAACTATCTATGCGCCTGAGTGAAATTACTCATCCTAACCAATTGCATCGTCTATCGATCGCCCAACTAGAATCCATCGCCCAAGAAATTCGTAATAAGCACTTGGAGACAATCGCTGCTACGGGGGGGCACTTAGGACCAGGACTAGGCGTAGTAGAGTTAACTTTGGGTTTATACCAAACCCTCGATCTAGATTTTGACAAAGTGGTTTGGGATGTAGGACACCAAGCCTATCCCCATAAATTAATTACAGGACGCTACGATCGCTTTAATACCCTGCGGCAAAAAGATGGAGTGGCGGGTTACTTAAAAAGAAGTGAGAGCAAATTTGATCACTTTGGGGCAGGGCACGCATCTACCAGTATTTCCGCAGCTTTAGGAATGGCGATAGCTCGTGATGCCAAAGGTGAAAACTTTAAAAGCGTAGCAATTATTGGCGATGGCGCATTAACAGGGGGCATGGCGCTAGAAGCAATCAACCATGCAGGACATTTACCAAAAACTAACTTGATGGTGGTGCTAAATGATAATGAAATGTCGATTTCGGCAAATGTCGGCGCAATTCCTAAGTATCTCAACCGTTTACGGCTAACTCAACCCGTGAAGTTCCTGACAGGTAGCATTGAAGAACAAGTTAGGAATTTACCCTTTGTTGGCGGCTCTCTCGGCGATGAATTAGAGCGCATTAAGGACAATATTAAAATCCTGACCATGGTTCAAAATAAGGTCGGAGCCGTATTTGAAGAACTTGGTTTTACCTATATTGGGCCCATTGATGGACATAATCTACGGGAGCTAATTGACACATTTACGATGGCGCACAAACTCCAAGGGCCTGTAATGGTTCATGTAGCAACTACCAAGGGTAAGGGCTATAGCTATGCTGAAGCAGATCGGGTGGGCTACCATGCCCAAGGTTCATTTAATTTAGATACAGGTAAATCTGAACCCTCCAGTAAACCCAAACCACCTAGTTATTCCAAGGTTTTTGTGGACACGCTGATTAAGCTAGCGGAAACAGATAAACGGATTATCGGGATTACGGCGGCGATGGCAACTGGGACTGGACTAGATAAACTCCAAGCCCAACTCCCCGATCAGTATATTGATGTAGGTATTGCCGAACAACACGCCTTGACCTTAGCCGCAGGACTAGCCTGTGAGGGAATGCGCCCTGTTGCCGCAATCTACTCTACGTTCTTGCAGCGTGCCTTCGATCAAATTATCCATGATATTTGTATTCAAAAGCTCCATGTCTTCCTGTGCTTAGATCGAGCAGGTATTGTCGGGGCTGATGGGCCAACTCATCAAGGAATGTATGATATTGCCTATCTGCGCTGTATTCCTAATATGGTGTTGATGGCTCCTAAGGATGAGGCAGAACTGCAACAAATGGTAGTTACGGGACTAGAACATAATGGTCCGATCGCCATGCGTTATCCCAGAGGAAATGGGTTTGGTGTGCCTCTAAAATCTGAGAATTGGGAGCCGATTCCCATTGGCCAAGCCGAAGTCCTACGGGAAGGTAATGATGTACTCTTAGTAGCCTTTGGTTCTATGGTTTATCCAGCCATGCAAGTGGCGGAAATCTTAATGGAGCATGGAGTTCAAGCAACTGTAGTTAACGCTAGATTTGCTAAACCTTTGGATATGGACTTAATTGCCCCTTTAGCCCAAAAAATTGGTCGAGTGGTAACTTTAGAAGAAGGCTGCTTGATGGGTGGATTTGGTTCGGCGGTTCTAGAAGCTTTAATGGATTTACACATTCTTGTGCCTGTGCAACGGATTGGCGTGCCTGATGTATTGGTAGAACACGCTTCTCCAGAGCAATCCTTTGCCGAGTTGGGGCTTACCAGTGGGCAGATTAGCGATCGCATCCTCAGTGCAATTCAAGCTAAACCTGAAAATCAAAGGGTTAATCTCCTGCAAGGCTAGTCCTCAATGTTATGGCTAGCAATTATTGGGATTGGTGAAGATGGTTTAAATAGTTTAAGCCCTGTAGCCCGATCGCTTATTAATCAGGCTGAAGTTGTTGTGGGTGGAGATCGCCATCTATCAATGCTAGAAATCGGTAAAAGGGAGCAGCTAGTCTGGGGAAATCCGATTAGTGAAACTATCAATCAAATTCTTAGCTATCGGGGGCGATCGGTTTGTGTATTGGCAAGCGGAGATCCTCTCTGGTACGGCGTTGGCATGACTTTGTTAAAGCAAATTCCTCAAGATGAAATTACAATCATTCCTGCTCCCTCTACTTTTAGCCTTGCCTGCGCCCGTCTAGGTTGGTCAATGACTGAAGTTGAAACTCTGAGTCTCTGTGGTCGTCCAAGATCTTTACTCCAAGCATATATCTATCCCAATGCTAAACTTTTGGTATTGAGTAGCGATCGCCATACACCGAAAATTGTGGCGCAAATTCTTATAGATAATGGTTTTGAGCAGAGTAAGTTTACGGTTTTAGAACATTTAGGCGGAGATAAGGAACGTATAGTTTCAGGTGTTGCCCAAGACTGGAGTTACGATCATGCTGATTTGAATGCGATCGCCATTGAATGTATTCCCAACTTTAAAGATATAGCTAAAAATAAGGCTAAAATTTTATCCCGAACCGTGGGACTACCCGATGAGGCTTACCACCACGATGGACAGTTAACTAAAAAAGAAGTGCGAGCTATTACCCTTTCTGCCCTTGCTCCTAGTGCGGGTGAAATGCTGTGGGATGTGGGGGCTGGCTGTGGTTCCATTGGCATTGAATGGCTACGCAGTCATCCTCGGAATCGAGCGATCGCCATTGAGAAATCCCGTACAAATTATATTGCCGAAAATGCCATTAGTCTTGGTACTCCCAATTTAGAAATTATTGAAGGGTTTGCTCCCATTGCTTTAGAACATCTGCCCACACCTGATGCCATATTTATTGGTGGTGGAGTTACAGCCGAGGGCATGATCGAAACTTGTTGGGCAACCTTGCGATCGCAGGGAAGATTAGTAGTAAATGTAGTTACCCTCGAAGGCGAACAAATTCTCTATGCCTATCAGCAAAAACTAGGCGGCACCTTAACCCGAATTTCCATTGAACGAGCTGAAGCGATCGGCAGTTTTTTAGGATGGAAACCGATGAGACCAGTAACCCAGTGGGTAGTTTACAAACATTAAATAAATAGGGCTTACTGAAAAAGTCTAGGATCATTTACAAAGCCATTCGGAGTCAGGTAGGTTATATCCGACGGAATCCAGCTCATATTGACATCTTAATTGCGGGGGAGAATGAATCAGCCCTGCCCAAACTTGGGGGATTTAGGGGGCTGAAATGATCTTCAGAAGTAGTTTATTTTTTCTCAGGATTAATCCCCAAATTAATAAAAATTCCCAAGGCATTATGAATTGGCGCAGCATTTCCCAGTGGGCGATTTAATATTGATCCACCTAGATATAAAGTTGTAGAACTACCACCATCCAGATTTAAGGCATTTAGTGCTCCCATTTTTTTGAGAATTTCTGCTGTTTGTCTCAAACTAGGCAAAACTCCTTCGGGGGTGGCGCGGATCGTGGTGAGAAGAACTTGTCCAGATTCTTGAGTGGTGGCGATCGCACTTCTAGAAGCTCCACGGGTATCAAAGGGAGGTAAGAATCTTTCTAGGGCGGCATCGAGAACTATAGCTCCATTTTTAATTAATAAAGGGCCTGCACCGAGGACATTAGGAAAATCACTAAAAGTCTCTGGTTTCAGAGTCGTAATGCCTTTAATTTGTTCACCTACAGTCAGATTGGCTAGAAACTCTGGAACATCGCGCGCGACTAAAAGATAACCATTATCGGGAATCGGAATTTTGCCCTCAGTCGAAGCTTTAATTTGAGAAGTGATGCGATCGCCTTGTACCACAATGATCACTTCATTATCTGTAAGTGGCGTGTAGGTGGTTCCCCAGTTGGGTGTATATCTTGCCAAGCCATTCTGGACAAATCCACTATTGAGATGGGTTAGAGCGATCTTTCCTTGGCTGGTGACTATTTCTTCGCTAAAACCTAGACGATCCATAAACACATTGCCCTTTTGGTTCCATGCCACCGTCCCACGATTTAAAACTCCCCCCGCCATCCAGCGTTTACTTTCCCTAATTGCTCCCACAGGCATTTTGCGATCGCGGTTAAAAAATCCACCATTTATTGCCCCTGCTGCTTGCCACTGCTCGGCGATCGCTCTCAAGGATGAAGTGCCGACCATACTATCGGGATTACTCCAGATTGGGCGCATGGAGATACTTGGCTCTTTTAAACTTACAATTAAAGAGCTAACCGCAAACCGTAAGGATTTATTAGTTTCAGCAACCTTGAGGATGACAGTTTGTTGCTTATGGGTTAGTCCCTTTGCCCAAACAATAGATAAATCTGGGGGCAGATAATTAGGTTTAAGAGCAATAACAAGACGGTTAGGACTATTTAAGGTTTGGATTTCGGGCGTGATTGACTCCTTAGTTTGGATTTTAATTACGGTCTGCTTGCCTCGATCTTGGACTTCAAAGGTTTTGATCAGATTTCCCAGATCTTTATTAAATGCTTTACTATTAAGGATTTTAGCAAGACTGGGGGCTAAATCCGCAGAGAGCGTTAAACTGATGGTATTCTCCTGCCTTTGCATTTGCCACGGGGTCGGACGATCCAAATTCACTACAATGCGATCTCCAGTAGTTTGCCCACTAGATTGCCCAGTAATTTGTTTAGAGCGGCGAATTTCTGATATCAACGCATCAGGAGTAGAAATGCGTAAGATTTCCCCGTCAACTTCAGTCCGCCATTCCTTGCCAATATCTTTAATGTTTAGATAACGTCTTTGCACAGGGCGATCGTAGGTAACTGGAGCAAAAAATGGAGCCGAGAACCATCGGAGTTTTTGCTTTTCGGGGCGATCGCTATCCATTAATTCAATCCCCAACGCTCCACTCATCCAATCATCTTGCAAATAAATGCTGTCATCAGTTTTAAGCCATTGTCCCCGCCAAGGCTGCCCGTTAAGCTGAATTGTCTTTCCCTGCTCGGCGTAACTAGGATCACTTATAAATTGTGCAATAAATTGAGTGACTAGGGCGATCGCTACAACCGAAGTGGTAAATGAAGTGGCAAAAGAAAATCTATGAACTTTTAACATGGGTGATGACTATTCGATGGCACAGTTAAGATAGCAGAGATTCGATCCCGCAGTTATTTTATCAAACTTGGACATTGCTGGATTATTGGGAGATTATAGCGATATTGACTCTAGCAAAATGATTGGGAATGTTAAAATTATTCCTCACCTAAAACTAAACTCCCAAGCACAAACAGACTATTAATTAATTTGCTCAAATTCAAATGTAACTCCCATGATTTCGCCTAGCTTTTCCCAATTTTCTCAACTTTGCCCCAATGGCAACAAGAGTGGTAATTTTATTCCTGTTTACCAAGAATTAGTTGCAGATATGGATACACCTGTCTCAGCTTGGTATCGGGTATGTGCAGGGCAGCCCTTTAGTTTTTTACTAGAATCCGTGGAAGGTGGAGAAAGGGTTGGGAGATATAGCTTATTGGGCTGCGATCCACTGTGGATATTGGAGGCAAGGGGCGATCGCACGATCCAAACTTGGAGAGATGGCAGCACTAAAACCCATATTGGGAATCCTTTAGAGCAATTAGCTGATTGCTTGGAGCCGATTCAGCCTGTGAAATTAGTGGATTTGCCTGTGGATTTACCCACGGGGGGGTTAATTGGTTTTTGGGGCTATGAATTAATTAAGTGGATTGAGCCTAGGGTTCCAGTTTATGCCTGCGGTGAAGGGGATCTGCCCGATGGTTTGTGGATGCAAGTGGATAGTTTATTAGTATTCGATCAGGTCAAGCGCAAAATTTGGGCGATCGCCTATGCGGATTTAAGAAATAATGCTGATCCTGAGGTTGCTTATCAAGATGCTTGCGATCGGGTGAGTTTATTAGTAGATAAATTGCGATCGCCCCTCGATAGTCATAAAACTGTTCTTAATTGGACTGATCCCAAAACCCAGCCACCTGTGAATTTTTCGAGTAATTTTACGCCCGAAGCTTTCTGCAAAGGAGTAGAAATTGCCAAGGAACATATTAAAGCTGGGGATATTTTCCAAGTGGTGCTATCTCAGCGTCTATCTACGGAATATAGCGGCGATCCGTTTAATCTGTATCGTTCTCTAAGAATGGTGAATCCTTCGCCCTACATGGCATTTCTAAATTTTGGCGATTGGCAAGTAATTGGTTCTAGCCCTGAGGTGATGGTCAAGGCTGATAAAATTGATGGAATAACTAAAGCGACAGTGCGCCCGATCGCAGGAACTAGACCCCGTGGAGCTACGGTTATGGCTGATCTAGAATTAGGAGAAGATTTGCTGAACGATCCGAAGGAAGTCTCTGAACACGTCATGCTTGTGGATTTGGGTAGAAATGATCTGGGTCGAGTGTGTAAAAGTGGAACTGTAGTTGTGGATGAATTGATGAGTATCGAAAGATATTCCCATGTTATGCATATTGTCAGTAATGTGGTCGGGGAACTAAGAGATGATAAAACTGCTTGGGATTTACTCTCGGCTTGTTTTCCTGCAGGTACAGTTAGTGGTGCGCCCAAAATTCGAGCGATGGAAATCATTCATAATCTCGAAGGCGTTCGCCGATCTACCTACGCTGGAGCCTACGGCTATTATGACTTTGAAGGGCAATTAAATACTGCTATTACCATTCGGACAATGATTGTGAAAGATGGAGTTCTCAGTGTGCAGGCAGGAGCAGGAATAGTCGCAGATTCCGATCCAAAAATGGAATATCAAGAAACCCTGAATAAAGCCAAGGGAATGTTAGAAGCGATTCGTTGTTTAGGAAAATGAATAATCACGACACGATCGCTGCGATCAATCCCAATTATAAGTGAATATAAAAGTTTGCTCTTTATTCAATGCAGTTTGCTAAGAAAACGAAGTAATGGCTTCCTTTTCTGATAATGAAATAGACGGAAAACTTAATAATTCCATCCGAGTTACTGCACTGTAGGCACATTCACTAATTTGAACTTGCTTATCTTTCAGTATATCCAAAATTATTAAATCTCGTTGCAATAGGCTAATAATGATACTTGTATCTAACAAATACTTAATTCCATTCATCGCGTAAAGCTCTTTGTAAATTTAGTGAATCATGATTTTTAAAGGTTGGAAATTCGGGTAAATCATTAATCAAGTCAGTTAATAATTGAGGTGATTGTTTTTGATGTTCTAACAACAATTTTTTAACAGCTTTCTGCACCAATAATTGCATATCAGGCATATCTAAAAGTTGTTTTCCTAAATCATCAGGTAACTCGATCGCAATTTGCATAACTTTATCCTTTCCTAAAATAGTGGCTCAATTCTTAACTCTTAGCAGAATGAAGTAATTAAAGTAAGAATTTTACTTTTCCTTCACTAATTTTATTTTACAGCGATCGCTTTTGAGAGGGTGATTTTTTTTTATTAGAGAGGGCGATCGCTCTATTTTATATGCTGTATTTATTGGCTTATTTGTTCGTAAAATTGATAAACCCAATGGACGAGACTGAAAAATGAATTATCACGACACAATCGCTGCGATCGCTACTGCCATAGCTCCAGAACAGGGAAGTGTAGGTATAGTTAGATTATCAGGAGATAAATCTGAGATCATCGCCCGTTCGCTTTTCCATGCCTCTAATAATCAAATTTGGTCAACCCATCGCATCATATATGGATATATCAAACATCCTGTCACAAAAGAGATCATAGATGAGAGCCTAATGTTAATCATGAAAGCACCTCGGTCATTTACTCGTGAAGATGTGATAGAGTTCCATTGTCATGGTGGAATTATGCCCGTGCAGAGAGTTCTGAATTTATGCTTAGAACAGGGCGCAAGACTAGCCCAAGCTGGAGAATTTAGCCTGAGGGCTTTTCTCAATGGTAGAATCGATCTTACCCAAGCCGAAAGCATTCAAGAATTAGTCGGAGCAAAATCTCCCCAAGCTGCCCAAACTGCGATCGCTTCTCTGAGGGGTAAATTAGCAAATCCAATTCGGGAACTACGATCTAAAGGTGTAGATATTTTGGCGGAAATTGAAGCAAGGATAGATTTTGAAGATGATTTAGTCCCTTTGAATCTAGAGCAATTAGTTAAAGATATTCAATCAATTACATCAAAAGCCAATCAATTTATAGCGACCTCTGATCGGGGAGAATTATTGCGTTCGGGCTTAAAAGTAGCGATCGCAGGTAGACCAAATGTGGGCAAATCTAGTTTACTTAATGCTTGGAGTCAAAGCGATCGGGCGATCGTGACTAATCTTCCTGGGACTACCCGTGATGTGGTCGATTCGCAATTAATTGTGGGCGGAATTCCGATTACAGTTTTGGATACGGCTGGAATTAGAGCTACGGAAGATATTGTGGAAAAAATTGGCGTGGAGCGATCGCTCTCCAGCATCAAATCTGCCGATCTAGTTCTATTAGTGATAGATGCTCAAATTGGTTGGACAGATAGTGATCAAGAAATATATGAATTAATTCAAAGTTCTCACCGTCCGATCATCTTAGTTGTAAATAAAATAGATCTGATTGATTCTTTGCAATTGCGATCTTCACTGCCATTAGATTTAAAAGAGAAGCTAAAAGATCAACAAATTGTCCAAACAGCGGCGGCTATGTCTTTAGGGATCGATCAATTAGAGTTAGCAATTCTCAACTCTGTACATCAAGATGCGATCGGTTCGGCAAATATAGATATCGCCATTAACCAACGCCAAAAGGCAGCTTTATTAATTACTATTCAAGCTTTAGAAAGAGTTTTAGGTGCGATCGCTTCCCAACTTCCCCTAGACTTTTGGACAATAGATTTACGGGATGCCATTCGAGCCTTGGGTGAAATTACAGGTGAAGAAATTACTGAGTCAGTGCTAGATACTATTTTTAGTAAATTTTGTATTGGGAAATAATTCATCTTAAAATCCCTAATAAACCTCATTACAGCTTGTTGAGGGTTTGTGTAGTACGGGGTGCAGGGGTTTCACCCCTGCGTGGGGCGAAGCCCCACACCCCCACTGTATCCCTTGATTGTTCAACAAGCTGTATAAGAGTCAATATTTATCATTCCCATTCAATCGTGCCAGGGGGCTTGGAGGTAATGTCTAAAGCTACACGATTGATCCCTTTAACTTCATTAACAATCCGATTGGAGATGGTTTCTAGTAATTCGTAGGGAACTTTTGCCCAGTCTGCGGTCATGCCATCTTCACTGGTCACAAATCGTAAAACCACAGGATTGGCGTAGGTACGTTGATCGCCCATCACGCCCACACTTCTGATCGTTGGTAATAACACGGCAAAAGCTTGCCACACTTCGTTATACAGCCCCGAACGATTGATTTCTTGGCGCACAATCATATCGGCATCTCGTAAAACCTCAAGGCGATCTGGGGTAATTTCACCAATAATGCGAATGGCTAAACCAGGGCCAGGGAAGGGTTGACGCTTTACTATTTCTTCAGGTAGTCCTAATGCTGTGCCGACTTTACGGACTTCATCTTTAAATAACTTCCGTAGGGGTTCAATTAGGGTGAATCTGAGGTCTTTGGGTAAGCCGCCGACATTGTGATGGCTTTTAATTTTGACTGCGACTCGTTTGCCGGTGGCAGGATCGATATTAGTATCCGCAGACTCGATCACATCAGGATATAGAGTTCCCTGAGCTAGATAATCAAAGGGCCCTAGACGTTTCGATTCGGCTTCAAATACATTAATAAATTCATGCCCAATCACTTTGCGCTTTTGTTCTGGATCGGTAATGCCTTTGACTTGACTGATAAAGCGATCGCTAGCATCAATATATTCAACGGGGATCGCAAACTGTTCTTTAAATAATTTAACTAATCTTTCTGGCTCTTGCTTCCGCATAAAGCCCTGATCGATGAACATACAGGTGAGTTGATCGCCAATCGCCTTATGGAGTAAAAATGCCAAGGTGCTAGAGTCCACACCACCTGAAAGGGCCAGTAAAACTCTTTGATCTCCAACCTGCGATCGCACTTCTCTAATCGCTTCTTCGATAAAGGCATCGGTTGTCCATGTAGGTTCGCATTCACAAATACCATAGACAAAGTTGCGGATTAATGCCATCCCGCCCACAGAATGTACGACTTCAGGATGAAACTGAACTCCAAAGAAATTTTGCTCGGGATGGGCGATCGCTGCCACAGGGGTATTGGCAGTATGGGCTAAAAGCTCAAATCCATCGGGCATTACAATTACAGAGTCCCCATGACTCATCCACATAATTGCTTGATCATCTACATTAGTGAGCAGGTTAGTTGGATCATCAATGGTGAGATTAGCTTTACCATATTCTCCCCGCTCCGCCCTTGCGACTTCGCCCCCTAGTTGCTGCACCATGAGTTGCATTCCATAGCAAACCCCTAAAATGGGAATACCTAAATTCCAAATTTCTGGATCAGACTTGGGAGCACCTTGGTCATAGACGGAACTGGGCCCGCCAGATAGGATAATACCTTTGGGATTAAACTTGGCTAACTCGGATGCGGTGGTGTAGTAGGGTAAAACCTCGGAGTAAACCTGAGTTTCACGGATACGTCTAGCAATTAATTCCGAGTATTGAGAGCCAAAATCGAGGATCGCAATCATCTGGCGATGGGGTAAATTTCCAGTGAGATGGGAAATGGTGGTGGGTTCGGTAGTGGCAATCAATGTTTAATTCCTCGGTATTCTAATTACTATATTAAGGCGATCGCTAATTTGACTAGTTATTTTACGGTTAGTTTTACAGAAGGTCTATGCTAACCAGACAGGATGGGAAAAAATAGCGGTCATGGTTTTATTGCCTCGAATTTGGTTGGAAAGAGGCAAGTGACCTTTGGGGGCTGTGGTATTCCAAATAAACTCATTGGGGTATCTAGTAAATTTATTGTCTTTTTTCCAGCCAATTTGCAGCCAGAATTTTTCCCAATTTTTATCTAAACCTAGCCAAATTTTGCGTTGGACTGAAAATCCAAACTTACCATCAGAGTGAGCTAACCAGAGTTCGTTAATGGTTTTTAGATCGGTATTATTGATTTGGGCAACTTCAGTAAAATATAACCAGCCTCGTTTTACCGCTGCATCTCCCACAATTTCTCGTAGTTTGACTGAAGTTAGGCGATCGGCAGATTCAAAATTTTGCTGGATTAAAAGTTCTTCCAAAGGCTTGTAATCTATGTTTGCCTCTGATTGTAGTTGACCCATCATTCCACGGTTAATCGATAATTTGAATAAATTCTAACTAAATTTTTACTTAATTTCGTAAGTTCCAAGTTAACTCTAACAGAAATCAGGTGTGGTCATATATGTGGTCATATATATAGTTGACTTAGTTTTGGCGGTTAAAACCTGTTAAAAATAGTTAAAATGATCAAAAATCAAATTGCCCATCTTAAACAACATTATGCAAAGCCTCTTCCTAGAACATCTTCATGGTAGCGATCGCCCTGTAATTGTGTTTGATGGCGCAATGGGAACGAATTTACATTTACAAAACCTGACTGCGGAGGACTTTGGTGGAGTAGAGTATGAATTTTGCAATGAATATTTAGTAGTTTCAAAACCAGAGGCAGTGGCAAAAGTCCATAGAGATTTTTTGATTGCTGGAGCAGATGTAATTGAAACAGATACCTTTGGTGGCTCGTCAATTACCCTAGCTGACTTTGGCTTAGGTGATCGGGCATACGAATTAAATAAAAAAGCTGCCGAATTAGCAAAATCCATCACTGCCGAATTTTCTACCCCTGAAAAACCCAGATTTGTAGCTGGATCGATTGGATCTACCTCCAAGATGCCTACATTACTACATATTAATTTTGAGGAGATGAAACAATCTTTCATTGAACAAGTGGAAGGCTTAATTGATGGGGGAGTGGATTTACTGATTGTAGAAACTTGCCAAGATATTCTTCAAATCAAAATTGCGATCGTAGCGATTGAGGAAGTATTTAAACAAAAAGGGTATAGACTGCCTTTAGTTGTGTCAGTGACCATGCAAGATTTTGGTACAATGCTGGTGGGTTCAGAGATCAATGCAATTCTAACTATTTTGGAACCCTTTCAAATTGATATACTTGGACTCAACTGTGCCACAGGTCCCGACCTGATGAAAGAGCATATCAAATATTTAGCAGAAAACTCACGCTTTGTCGTCTCTTGTATTCCAAACGCTGGCTTACCCGAAAATGTGGATGGTCATGCATTTTATAAGCTTACGCCGACAGAATTAAAAGAACATCTGTCTTATTTTGTTCAAGATCTAGGTGTACAGGTGATCGGTGGTTGCTGTGGTACCCTACCCTCACACATTGCTGCTCTCGCAGAAATTGCTAAAGAGTTAAAACCCAAGGTGCGATCGCCCCAAATCACTCCTGCTGCTGCTTCTATTTATAGTTCTCAACCCTATACCCAAGATAATTCCTTTCTAATTATTGGCGAACGCTTAAATGCCAGTGGTTCTAAAAAATGTCGAGATTTGCTCAATGCTGAAGATTGGGATGGTCTAGTTGCTTTAGGGCGATCGCAGGTCAAGGAAGGAGCGCACATTTTAGATGTGAACGTAGATTATGTGGGAAGGGATGGGGTGCGAGATATGCACGAACTGGTTTCTCGCCTAGTTACCAATGTCACAATTCCCTTGATGCTAGATTCCACTGAGTGGGAAAAAATGGAAGCAGGCTTAAAATTAGCAGGAGGTAAGTGCTTACTTAATTCCACCAACTATGAAGATGGCGAACCGAGATTTTGTAAAGTCCTAGAATTAGTCAAAACCTACGGGGCAGGAGTAATTATTGGCACTATTGATGAAGATGGCATGGCTAGAACTGCTGACAAAAAGTTTGAAATTGCCCAAAGAGCATATAAGCAAGCCACCGAACAGTTTGGACTAGCTCCCTACGAGATCTTTTTTGATACATTAGCTCTTCCTATCTCTACAGGAATTGCAGAAGACAGAAGAAATGCCGCCGAAACCATCGAAGCGAATCGCCGAATTAAAGCCGCAATGCCTGACTGTCACATTATTCTAGGAGTTTCTAATATTTCTTTTGGGTTAAACCCTGCCTCACGAATGGTATTAAATTCAGTATTTTTACACGAAGCGCAAAAAGCGGGAATGGACACAGCGATCGTTAATGCTAGTAAAATTCTCCCTCTAAATCGTATCGATCCAAAAGAATTAGAAGTCGCAAGACAGTTAGTTTATGATGAGCGCAAGTTTGAAGGTGATATTTGTACTTACGATCCCCTAGGGGAATTCACTACTCTCTTTGAATGCGTGACGACTAAAAGAGATAAATCCCAAGATGATAATTTATCCATCGAAGAAAAGCTAAAAAGACATATTATTGATGGCGATCGCCTAGGCTTAGATACTCACCTCGCCGAAGCCCTACAACTTCATCCTCCTTTAAGTATCATCAATGAGTTCCTTTTAGATGGCATGAAGGTAGTGGGAGAATTATTCGGATCGGGACAAATGCAGCTTCCATTTGTGTTGCAATCGGCGGAAACTATGAAGTCTGCTGTCGCTTACCTAGAGCAGTTTATGGATAAAGTCGAAGGTTCTAATAAAGGGGTATTTTTGATTGCCACTGTTAAAGGCGATGTCCATGATATTGGTAAAAATTTAGTCGATATTATTCTTTCTAATAATGGTTATAAGGTTGTTAATATCGGCATCAAGCAATCTGTAGAAAGTATCATTCAAGCCTACGAAGAACATCAAGCTGACTGTATCGCTATGAGTGGGCTATTAGTTAAATCCACGGCGTTTATGAAGGAGAACCTTACGGAATTTAATAAGCGTGGCATTAGCGTTCCTGTAATTCTTGGTGGTGCTGCACTGACTCCAAAATTTGTCCATGAAGATTGTCAGAATACATACCAAGGCAAGGTCATCTATGGTCGAGATGCCTTCTCTGACTTGAACTTTATGGATGACTATATGCCTGCTAAAATCGCAGGAGAATGGGATAATCATACCGGCTTTTTGAATGGCAAGTCGGGCATTAATGATATGTTTAGGATGCCAAAGCGAGCAGAAATAGTCGAAGAAGAAGAGTCCGATACTGAAGTACTACCCTTAGTTGAAGATACTAATCGTTCTGAAACCGTCTCTGCTGATATTCCTAGAACCATTCCACCTTTCTGGGGAACCCAAATTATTAAAGATATTCCCCTAGAAGAATTATTCGCTTATCTAGATGTTAATGCTCTATTTGGCACCCAGTGGCAGTTCCGCAAGCCTAAAGAGCAATCCCGTGCTGAATATGATGCCTTCCTAGCCGAAAAAGCTTACCCTGTCTTGGAGTACTGGAAAAAACGGATTCTCGAAGAGAAGCTATTAGAACCAACTTCTGTTTATGGTTACTTCCCTGTGCAAACTGTAGGAAATGAGGTGATTATTTATAGCTCTAACGATCGCACTCAAGAGTTAAGTTCCTTTAAGTTTCCCCGTCAGCGATCGCTCCGCAGGTTGTGTATAGCCGACTTTTATGCCCCTAAAGATACAGGAATTGTAGATGTCATGCCCCTACAAGCAGTTACAGTCGGTCAAATTGCTACAGATTTCGCTCAATCACTCTTCCAAGCTAATCAATACACCGATTATCTCTATTTCAATGGTTTGGCGGTACAGATGGCAGAAGCAGTGGCAGAATGGACTCATGCTCGGATCAGAACCGAACTAGGCTTTAGTTCTGAAGAACCAGATAATATCCGTGACATTCTTGCTCAAAGATATAGAGGTTCTCGCTATAGTTTTGGTTATCCTGCCTGTCCGAATATGCAAGATCAATACAAACTTCTTGATATACTTGATGCCAAAAGAGTGGGCTTAACTATGGATGAAAGCGAACAACTTCACCCCGAACAATCTACTACAGCTTTAATTGCCTATCACCCTGAAGCACGCTATTTTAGTGCTTAAGGATTCTGCCCAAAGCTCTATAACGACACTTTTTTAGACCATTACCCTTAATTATGGACATAAATCCTAGAATACCAAAGAAGAAGTCAGATATTAACAAGACCGCCGATATAACTTCTGCTACAGTTAGAGGAGGATTTGCAAGTTTAGCAGGTCTTTTAGCGGCAGTCGCAGCAGGTCAGCCCCTTGGAGCAATTTTACTTACCCCATTTGCAACTGAACTTTTCAATGTTTTAATTCCCAATCAAAGACAGGATCGCATAGAAAAATTATTACAAAAGCTTTTCTCTAAAATTTGCAATATGAAAGAAGAAGAAGTTAAACAGAGATGGGAAACTCCAGAATTTCTTGACATATTTGAAGATTGTATGAATCAAGGAATCAGAGCCATAAGTGATGAAAGGCTTGAGTATTTAGCTTCAGTTCTTGAAAAGAGTTTAACCGAAGGACAAATCAAGCATCTTCAGACAAAACGGCTATTATCAATTCTTGGTGAAATAAATGATATTGAGATTATTATTTTACAATCTTATGGATTTAGGAATCCAAGAGAATCTGGATTTAGAATACAACATAAGGATATATTTCAACATGCTATTTTATCACAGGGAGCGTCCGAAGAAGAGCAAGAGAGACATGCGTTGCATATAAATTATGAGCTTCATCTTATTAATTCGGGTCTTATTGGTCTTTCTCCTTCAAGATCATCGCAACTTTATCTAACACCACTTGGGAAGATGCTTTTGGAGCTTATAAATCGAGCTAAATTAGTAGAATTAGCGATCGGAACCCCAGTTAATCCCGTAAGTGCTATTCGTACCAGTCAAGAGAGATTTGCAAAAATCGAAAGAGATTCAAACATAAAAGCCCCTGATAAAGAAGATGGGTCTAGGATTACTGAAATGCAAAAAGCACAAAAACTGCTTGAACAATTAAAAAGAGCAAGTAAATATGGGATTTGAGGTAGACTTTGGTGAGACAACTATACTTGTGTTTCTGAGATCGATATTTAGTTAATTTTTTGGAGGTGCGACCATATACGATTTAAGCAAGGTAAAGCTAAAGGTTATCAAGTCAAACAAATTAGAAATATAGTTCTTAAATATAAACTCAAAGAAAATGACCCCAATTAAATACGAATTAATCATTTATTGGAGCGAGTCCGATGATGCGTTTATCGTTGAAGTTCCCGAACTTTTGGGCTGTATGGCAGATGGAAAAAGCTATACTGAAGCCGTAGCCAACGCCGAAATCATCATTCAAGAATGGATAGAAACAGCAAAAATGTTAGGGAGAGTCATTCCTGTACCTAAAGGGCGATTGATGTACGCCTAGAATTTCAAGTTTCCCCGATCGCTTATTAGTTAATTTTTGGGAGATGCGATCGCCTACCCGTAGTTGATAAAACATTGATTAAAACCTACGAAAAATTTAAAAAATCATGAGCCAACGTCTTGAATTATTATCAGAACTCGAACAAACTCCAGAAGAATATATTCCAGAGTTATTAAAGCTGATTCGGGTTTTTCGTCAAATACAGCCAAACTCTAAAAATGCTTGGAACTCGGCATTGGATCAGATTTTAGAAGAGATAGAAGATGCTGAAGATGTGGCGGATGCGGAAGTTTCTTTACAGGAGTTTGGTTTTATTACTTTAGCAGATGTTAAAAAAGAACTAAAAATCAGCTAGATGGCATACGAAATTGGTTTTAAACCTTCTGCATTAAAGGAACTTCGTAAACTAGATGAAACCTCTCGAAAAGTTATTGTTTTAGAGATTGAGCTACTTGCCGAGAATCCACGACCTGATGGTTGCAAAAAATTAAAAGGTGAGATCAACCTATACAGAATTCGTGTTCTCAACAATTATCGAGTTGTTTATGCAATACACAAATCTTGTTAGACAGATTTTGCTAACATGAACCAATGATTAAACGTATCCGCCTCCAAAACTTCAAAAATTTTCAAGATGCCGAGCTAAATCTTGGTGAAATTTCGGTTTTGGTTGGGACAAATGCCTCTGGTAAAAGTAATATTCGGGATGCGTTTCGATTTTTGCATGGAATTTCACGGGGCTACCAAATTGCCGAAATCATTGGCGAAAAATATGCTGATGGGGTCTTGCAATGGCGTGGGATTCGGGGTGGATTAAGAGAAATTATGTTTTATGGTTCTCAAAACTTTGCGATCGAGGTTGATATAGTTGCGACTGATCCTGAACCTCATCCATCTGCCACTTGGAATGCAGGGGAACTTTTAAATTTTACATATCGGATTGAGATCGGAACTACTTTTGAAGATTCAACTCCTTATATCATTGCAGAATCACTTTCCTGTATTCAACCAGGCATTCCTATCATTCCTATATTTAAGGCTTCATCACAACACATTGGGGTACCTAGAGCTAGCTTTACTAAAAATACTAAAATCTTCAGCATTGAATGTTATAGAGATAACGGCGATGGTATGAATACACCTTCTATAGCAGGGGCAAAATACCGACCAGCAATTGTGCAAACCTCTGAAGGCAATATTAGTGGAATTAGTATCGATTCATTTATTGCTCCCAATCTATCTCAAATTGCTCTCAACACTCTGAGTGATATACGTTTTTTTGAATTTAGTCCAGATGTTATGAGGCAACCTTCTAATCCGGGACAGACTGTGTTGGGCGATCGCGGGGAAAACCTTTCATCAGTCATGCAAGATATCTGTCAAGATCCAGAACGGAAGGAAATTTTACTGAGTTGGTTGCAAGAACTCACACCAATGGATGCTAGGGATTTTGAGTTTCCTTCAGACTTTACTGGCAAAATTTTATTACACCTTGTAGAAGAGAATGGACATAAGACATCTGCTATTAGTGCTTCTGACGGGACATTGCGGTTTTTGGGCATACTTGCGGCTCTTCTGAGTGCCACCAATCCCATTTTTTACTTTTTTGAAGAACCAGAAAATGGTATTCATCCCACTCGATTATCTTTGCTCATGCAATTACTAGAACAAGAAGTTGCTCGAAGCCAGAAAACCGATAGCCCCAAACAGGTTTTACTTACTACCCATTCACCTCTGCTATTACACTACCTTAGTCAAGAAAATTGGAACTCCGCTTCTGTTGTCTATCGCTTACCCGAACATACAGAATCCCGCATTACTCGGATTCTTGATCTTCCTGATGCAGAGCGCATTGCCAAAGATAAAACCCTCGGTAGGTTACTGGAATCTGGTTGGTTAGAAGATACTACTTATTTTCTGGCTGATGAGGAAGAGAAGTAATGAACATTTTAATAATTCCTGAAGACTCTCGTAGGGATAAAGATTTACTTCTGCCAATTTTTGAAAAGATGTTTAATACTTTAGGAAAACCAAAAGCTAGGGTTCGAGTCTTGAGTGATCCAATTTTAGGAGGAATTGGAGAAGCTTTAAAATGGGAACGATTAAAAGAAATCATTGATGAGCGCAAAGGGATGACAAATCTATTTTTGCTCTGCGTTGATCGTGATGGTGAACCAAATCGTAGAGAACGACTAGATAAAATTGAGCTAAAAGCAAAGGAAGTATTATCTGGAGATCGCCTATTTTTAGCTGAAAACGCATGGCAAGAACTCGAAGTATGGTTACTGGCTGGACATAGTGATTTACCCAAAGCGTGGAACTGGTCAGATATTAGAACTGAGCGAGATCCAAAAGAAACTTACTTTTTACCCTTTGCCAAATTAAAAGGAGTTATTAATCAGCAAAATGAAGGGCGCAAAAAATTATCTGAGCAAGCTGACTATAACCGTATTTCTAAATGTTGTCCTGAAGTGCGATCGCTGGAAGATAGAATCAAAGATTGGTTGCAGAAATCATAAAAGAATCCATTAGCTAATTTAAAATTGGACTATGTAGGTTTAAATCAAAAGCACGGTGCCAGACTAGCTTATTCTATTAACTAGACCAAACAAGGAATAATATATGAGCGCAACACAGGTTATTGGCGAAGGTACAGGCAAAATTGTATTTGGCACAGACGGTTGGCGGGGAATTATTGCTGATGATTTTACATTTCCTAATGTTAGAAAAGTTGCTAGGGCGATCGCTAAATATTTAAGTACAGCCTACGATCAAAGTCGCCCCGTATTAATTGCCTACGACACCAGATTTTTAGCCGAAGATTTTGCCATCGCTGCCGCCCATGTTTTAGTGAGCTTAGGTTGGACAGTAAAAATTGTAGATAGAGATTGCCCCACACCCGTAATTGCCTACGCTGCTAAATATCTCAATTCCGCAGGAGCTTTAATGTTTACGGCAAGTCATAATCCTGCCCCCTACTGTGGGATCAAATATATTCCCGACTATGCTGGCCCTGCCACCCCAGCAATTACCGATACGATTGTGGCAAATATTGATACTGCTTCCGATGAGGTACCAACTGATGTCCCTAGCCATTTAATCTCTCGCTTCGATCCCAAGCCTGATTACCTCAAGTTTATTTATACAATTCTGGATTGCGATCGCATTCGGGGGGCAAAACTTAAAGTTAAATATGATGCCATTTATTCCACTTCCAGAGGATATTTAGATACCGTTCTCGAGCATGCTGGTTGTGAAACTGAATCTTTTCATACCTATCGTGATGTCTTATTTGGCGGAGGGATGCCTGAACCAAAGGGGGAGCAATTAATTGAATTGGTAGCGGCCGTAAAAGCTGGCCAAGCTGATATTGGTTTAGCAACAGATGGGGACGCCGATCGTTTTGGGATTGTGGACGAACAGGGAACTGTACTAACTCCAAATATAGTCCTGCTCTTATTAGCTCGGCATTTGGTCGTAAATAAAGGGAAAAAAGGAGCGATCGTTCGTACTGTCGCCACCACTCATTTATTGGATAACTTAGCAGCAAAATATGGCTTAAAAATCTACGAAACTGCGGTTGGTTTTAAGTACATAGGCGAAATGATGCGTCAAACCGAAGTCTTGATTGGAGGTGAAGAATCTGGTGGTCTGAGTATTATTGGTCATATCCCTGAAAAAGATGGCATCCTTGCCGATATGCTCGTAGCTGAAGTTATTGCCTATGAAGGTAAACCCCTAAGTCAACTTGTTGCCGAAGTAATCGCCGAAGCAGGAGGAGCATTATTTAATCATCGTCTAGATTTGCACCTCAGCAATGACCATAAAGCTGCCGTAATTTCCCACTTCAAAACTAATCCCCCTAGAGCGATCGCTGGCATTCCTGTCCAAGAAATCGGCTTAAAGGATGGAGTTAAACTCTACTTAGAGGGCGGATCTTGGGTGTTACTACGTCCATCAGGTACGGAACCATTAATGCGGGTGTATATGGAAACTAATTCTCAAGCTCAACAGGAAGCGATCGCCCAAGAAATGCAAGCCATCATTAACACCTTAGAACCTTAATTTATCTTTTCACTATAGGTTATTAGTACCGATTAAAAAACCCTAACTAAGTTAGGGTACATTTTTATTTAATACTTTTCTTTAATTCTCTGAATAGCAATCTGCAACCATAAGCGGCAG
>VYKS01000290.1_pt1 | contig 26029 bp, 26 predicted proteins | sample 5114511 | NCBI WGS metagenome assembly VYKS01 (sample SAMN12291795, study PRJNA351875) | freshwater metagenome | isolation source: freshwater lake | place: USA: Michigan, Gull Lake | collected 2011-07-05 | reverse complement strand
CCACCCAGATCGACAAGGGGCAAAATACTGAGGTTGTCTGGTCGGTGGTAACTTTTATTCTGGGTTACTGGCTACCGTCGCCCGTGGAAAAGTAAATAATTGTGGTGGGGATTCTAAGAAGCAACTAATGCTAAACTCAAATTCTACCCATCGGGAGAGGTGGCAGAGTGGTTGAATGCGGCAGTCTCGAAAACTGTTATGGTGAAAGCTATCGAGGGTTCAAATCCCTCCCTCTCCGTTTTTGTTTAATACTTGTTAACATCAAGAAAACCTTAGCAAGAATTTTATTTTATGACTGACGAAAATACCCAATTAATCCTAAACAAGTTTGAAGAAAAGTTTGCAATCTTAGAAGCTGAGATTAAAGACCTAAGAGAAAGCCAAGAAAAATTAACTGCTAGTCAAGAAAAATTAACTGCTAGTCAAGAAAAATTAACTGCTAGTCAAGAGATATTAACTGCTAACCAAGAAAAATTGGCATTGAACCAAGAAGTTTTCTTCAAACTAAGTGACGGTTATCAAAAGGCTGCCGATCGGGTGGCTAATCTTGCCTTTACTGTTGTTGGGGCGGCGGCGGCGATCGCTGTGATTTCCCCAGCCGTTAAAAGTTTGGCAGAATTTGTAGCCCGTTAATTACATTTATATGAATACGAATTCGGCTTCAGAGCAACCATCAGATATACAAGTACAGCAACTTTTTAATCAGATTGCGCCCATGTACGATCGCTTAAATGATTGGTTAAGTTTAGGACAGCATCGAGTTTGGAAAAAAATGGCGATCGCTTGGACAAATCCTAAAGTTGGCGATACATTCTTAGATTTATGCTGTGGGAGTGGGGATGTGGCAATGATGCTGGCAAAGAAAATTGCTGGAAAGAATAAGACTGGCAAAGTATTTGGGGTAGATTTTTCTGAATCTCAATTGGCGATCGCCCGTAAACGCACCGAAGCTTTACCCTATCTACAACCATATCTGACTTGGCAACAGGGAAATGCCCTAAATCTGGAGTTTGAGGATCAGACCTTTGATGGAGCTACGATTTCCTACGGGTTGCGGAATGTGATCGATATTCCTCAATGTTTATCTGAATTACATCGGGTCTTAAAAATAGAAGGGATGGTATCAATTTTAGATTTTCATCGTCCTCAAAATTTGCAAACCCAACAGTTTCAGGACTTTTATCTCAATAACCTAGTGGTTCCCATTGCTAAACTGTGGAATCTGGAGCAGGAATATGCCTATTTATTACCAAGCATCCAACGATTTCCCCACGGATCTACACAAGTGAACTTAGCGATCGCCGCAGGTTTTTCGGAAGCAACTCATTACCCGATTATGTCTGGACTAATGGGAATTTTAGTTTTAAGGAAGTAAGGTTTAATTTGCAAGTTTAATTAACAAGTTCCTGCAAAATATGGTGGAGTTGATTGATCTGTTGAGCAGGATCGCATAGTTGCTTTGCCCTAGCCTGACCATGACTTCCTAGTTCTTGTCTTTGGGATTTATTGTTAATCAGCGATCGCAAAGCCTCAGATAATTCCAAAATATTATTAGGCTCAACCAAGATGCCACAGGTGGAATCAACTATCTCTGAGCCGCCCCCCATATTTGTAGTTACCACAGGTAAACCTGCATACAAGGCTTCAATAAAAGTAATCCCAAAAGGTTCTGCTCCTATATTTGGTTGACAATGAATATCTGCCGACTTGAGTAAATAGGGGACATCCGATCGCTGCCCTAAAAACTTGACCTGATTAGAAATTCCTAAATTTTGGGCTTGATCTTCTAATTCTTGTAAATAAATTTCTTCTTGAGATCGCTGCGCCCCACCAACAATCCAGCATTCCCAAGTTGCTAAATCTTTTAATTTGCCTAAAGCTGATAATAAAAATGCGTGACCTTTCCATCGTTCCAATCGTGATACTTGAATAATTACAACTTTTTCAATATTAGTATTTAAGCTTTGTCTAGTCTCATTGCGTCTATCTGGTAAAATCACTGAAGAAACTGGACATAGAACTATATGAGCAGGAATATATGGATAAAATTTTTGCAGAAATGTGAGGGTGTGTTGACTATTAGCGATCGCTAAACTGGGTTTTATTAATCTTGCCCAACGTTCTAACCAATGCTTACCTAAAATTGCATCATGGCACCAAAATACTAAAGGTTTTTTAACTACTCCCCCAAATATGGCTTGACTCCAACAGGCATGACAAATCACCACATCAAATTTTTCTTGGTTAATTAATTTTTTTAGTTGCTGCTGGGCTCTCCAAACTGTCCAAATTTGACTAACTTTCACATTACCGAGAAAATGCACAGTTACACTATTCTTCCGTAACTCTTGGGATAATCTTCCTTCAAAGCACACAGCAAAATGAGATTCCATCTGAGGACAGAGATTTTGACCTTTTGCTAGGGTAATTAAAAATGTCTCGATGCCGCCAAAGAGATTACCTGCATAGATATGTAATACTTTCATCCAGTTTTGGTCTTGCTCATACTATTGCTTAGGAATGCTACCACGGGGCTGATATTTTCTTGAGTGTGGTAAATTTTGATTGTCCTAATTTCACAGTTTTAACTTAACGGGCAACTAATACTATGTCTTCAATCAAGCAGTCTCCAATTCGATTCGGTACCGATGGTTGGCGGGGTTTAATTGCCGATGAATTTACCTTTGCTAGATTAGGAAAGGCTGCGCCCTTGGCAGCTATGGCGTTGGCAGAAAGTTTTGGCTCTTATTTTGATCTTGATCATCAAGGCTCTCAGACTAATCACATAATTATTATTGGCTACGATCGCCGTTTTTTATCCCCCGAATTTGCTAACTACACAGCTAAGGTTGTTGCTGATGCTGGATTTGATGTGCAGTTATCTCAAGGTTTTGCTCCCACTCCTGCCTTTAGTTGGGCTGCTTATAATCAAAAAGCATTAGGAGCCTTAGTAATTACCGCTAGTCATAATCCTGCTGGTTACAATGGCTTAAAAATTAAGGGAGCCTTTGGTGGCTCAGTATCTCCTGATTTAACTAAGCAAGTTGAAGCAAAATTAGATTCTGGATTTAGTCTGCCCCAAGTTCCATCGGGAAAAATTAGCTTATTTGATCCTTGGGAAAGCTATTGTCAAGTTCTGCGATCGCTTGTGGATATTCAGGCAATTCAAAATCTAATTACTTCAGGGGAATTAACGGTATTTGCCGATCCGATGTATGGTTCGGCGGCGGGTGGTTTAGCCCAAATTTTAGAAATGCCGATTCAAGAGCTTAATAACAAATCTGATCCCACCTTTGGCGGTTCTGCCCCTGAGCCTTTACCCCGTTATCTTTCAGCTTTATTTCGTAAAGTTAGAAGTTTTCATTGTGCCCATCCCGATAAATTGTCTGTGGGCTTTGTGTTTGATGGCGATGGCGATCGCATTGCGGCAGTAGATAGTAAAGGTAATTTCCTGAGTTCCCAAATTCTAATTCCCATTTTGATCGATCACTTGGCAAAGAATAGAGGATTTACAGGGGAAGTGATTAAAACCATTAGCGGACTAAACCTGATTCCCAAAGTTGCAGAGTTGTATAAATTACCAGTTTTTGAAACCCCTATTGGCTACAAATATATTGCCGAACGGATGTTGTCAGGTATTGCTAAACCTTTACTTGGTGGTGAAGAATCTGGCGGCATTGGTTACGGTAGCCATATTCCTGAACGAGATGCTTTACTTTCAGCTTTATATTTACTAGAAGCGATCGCCACCTCCAAGCAAGATCTAAGCCATATTTATAAAAATCTCCAAGCCCAAACAGGCTATACATCTCACTACGATCGCATTGATAAGCATTTAGCCAGTAATGCAGTCAGTCAGCAGGTTTTAAAACAACTCCAAACTCAACCATTTACGGAAATTAATGGCAGAAAAGTTGTAAGTATTAATACTGTCGATGGATTTAAGTTCGAGTTAGAAGATGTTAGTTGGCTCTTGATTCGTTTCAGTGGCACCGAACCAGTGCTTCGTTTGTATTGTGAAGCAGCCACCCCAGAAATAGTGAGGCAAACCTTGGAATGGATTAGCGATTGGGTTAATAAACTATAGCGATCGCTGCTCCAAAGGTATTGTCCTAGGAATACATTAAACGTCCTTTTTAATGGCTAATTTTGCTCTAGCCAATCCACCATATCCGCTTCAGTTTCTCCATAGCGAGTCTCACCTGTTCTGGGATCATAGCCACGCCAAATAAAATCACCAGAACTAGTAGGAATTAGATCTATGGAAATTTCCATGGGTACCATTAACCAGTTCCAAAAACCTCTAACCAATCCAGATGATTTTGGGGGATTTTGTGCCAATTGTTGGCGTTCTTGTTCCAGTAGGGATAAAAGTTGGAAATTTTGATTTGCTCTGGCAATTTCTAAACGATGTGCCAATGAGGAAAAAATACTAGCTTGGTGCTTAAGAGCTAGCTCACGGGCATTATTATCTTGATTAAGAGTAGCCTGAAAAACTGCACTTATCATAAACTTAAACCTCGTAACTCGATGGAAATGAATTCTATTATTATGTCATATTTTACTGTAGTTTATGATACAAAATTGCTTATTTTTTGGTTTCTAAAGATTTTAGATAAGCTCGCCAGCCACCATAATGAGAAATATCTTTAGCCTCAGCGATCGCCCAGCTTTCACAAATAAAACCCTTAACCATTTCCCCATTTTCTAAAATCGTTGTCCCAATGCCCAGAGGGGACGGAACTTCAACCGCAAACTCCCCGAACTTAGCGATCTCTATTTCCCATACTTCAACTTCAATGGCAGATCCTGATTCTTGATTACTAAGCCTTACTAGTCCTGGTTTTGGTGGTGTAGTCCCACTTAAGGCATATAGCTTGTAAATTGGCGCAGTTTTAGTAGTTAGCACTAGAGTTGCACCCCGATTAGTAAGCTGATGATTTAGAGGTTGGTCACTAAGATGAGCACCGACTACAGCTACTTGAGTTACAGAATTAGACATAGTAATTCCTTAATTTTTGGGAAGTTTTAACAAAATCATTCTAAACTGATCGCTCGTATAGTTTCCCCAAGTCACACAGGTATGAATCGGAAAATGCAGGGGCAATTAAAGTAATCCCAAAGGGTAAACCGTCATCACGAAAGCCAGCAGGTAATGCGATCGCCGTTAGGTCTAATAAGTTAACAAAATTTGTGTAGTACCCTAGATTCGTATTCAAACTTAGGGGATTTTCTTCTACCTCGTGAATTTTATAAATCGTTCCTGCGGTGGGGAGAGCTAGGATATCCATTTTCTGCCATTCTAGTTTTGTTTGTTGTTGGAGTTCGGCAAGACGATAAAAACCTGTAAATACATCACTGGCAGTGTACTTGGCGGCAGTATTGAGAATAGTTTGGAGTACGGGTAAGATGTCTTGGGAATGGGTGGCTAGAAAATCCTTGAGGGCTGTGGCTCGCTCTACCACCCAAGCGCCTGAGTATAAAAGTTGAGCGGTTTCGTGGAATGGGGTAAAGTCAATTTCCACAGGGATTCCTCCTTTTTTTTGGAGGTTGATTAAGCTCTGTTCGTATAGTTTTTGATACATCCCATCGCCAAAAAAGTTAAGTTGATTGGGAACCCCAAATCTAAAATTAGTAGTTCTAGGGGTTTCGCCAGTTTTAGGATCAGGTCGGGAATATCCATCAGTTGGATCAAAGCCTGCGGCGATCGCCAATATATCTTGGGCATCAGTGGTATTTAAGGCAAAAATAGAAACACAGTCTAGCGATCGGCAAGCAGGAACAACCCCAGTAGTACTAATTAAGCCCTTTGTAGGTTTTAGACCAACTAAATTGTTAAAGGCCGCAGGAACTCTACCCGAACCAGCCGTATCTGTACCGAGAGCAAAACTCACCAATCCCTTTGCTACAGCGATCGCCGAACCCGAACTAGAGCCACCACTAATAAATTCAGGATTAAAGGCATTACGACAGGCTCCATAGGGCGATCTAGTACCAACTAAGCCTGTGGCAAACTGATCGAGGTTTGTTTTACCAATGACGATCGCTCCAGCTTGGATTAATTTTTCAACTACAGTGGCATTTTGGGCGGGCATATAGCTAAAGGCTGGACAGGCGGCTGTGGTGGGGAGTCCCTGAACATCAATATTATCCTTGACTGCAAAGGGGATGCCATACAAAGGGAGCAGATCTAGATCTTTCCCTTCCAAGTCTTGAACTGATTTGATCACGTCTTCAAGCGATCGCAAGGTAATCCAAATAGGATTGTCTGATTCAGCTTTAATGCGTCCGTAGATAATTTCCATCACCTGAGTGGGAGAAATACTTCCAGATCGATAGGAGGCTCGAAGTAATTGGGGTTCAAGGCTTAAGTTCATGATTTATGATAAATGATAACGATACTATGAGGAAAACGGCATCATTAAGATCCCAAGAATTTTATCCACATTTCCAATAAAGTATTCGGGTTGATCGATATGTGCAGTTTGACCTTCCAAGATTAAAAATCTCCATAGGCTTCCAGTTGTGACTACGCCATAGATGGGGTCAATTGGCTGCCCACAGCGTTGATTAAATATCTGAGCGGCAACCATTTCGGCAATGCATTGACCTAAGCCGCTCCGAATACTTTCATTCTTTGCTTCTACAATTGTGACTACAGGAGCCGTAATATCTACTTGTTCTGATGATTTACTTAAAATAAAGTCGCAAAAACCTTGCAAGCCTTGGGCTACATCAACATTAAATTCTGTGCCTGAGAATAAGCTGATGGATGTCTTTGCTTGGGCTTTGACTTCACCTAACACGGGGGCAATTAAAAACTCTGAACGCACTTTTTCAGTATTAACTAGGGTTACAAAAGATTCGGAACGCTTTAAGGTTTCCCGAAGATGTGAGGATGGTTGAATGGGAGCGATCGCCTCAAACAGACTTTTTCCTTCCATCACAACTAATCCAAGTTCCTCCTTGACGCGCATTAAGGTGAAATCACTATAAGCCACGATCAATATGCCTCCAACTTATTCATCTCCATAATATGCCTGAATCTTGAACAGCAGCTCCCAAGGTACAAAGTAACGATCAAATTTTTCAATTACTCTGTTGCTGTAACTGAAAAAGGCGGATGCTTTCAATAATTAGAATTAGCACCCATACTAGGATACTAATACCAGCTGCTGCTGCCGCAATATCTTTAGTGGCTCCGATTCGATCGTTTTGCTCTGGTTCTACAAAATCACATAAGACTTCAATCGCACTGTTAAATAATTCAGAGATAAGCATCAATCCCATCGCCAGTAGTATCAAGTTTAGATCTACCCATTGGTGAAAAAAGAAAGAGCAGACTAAAACGGGTATGGACAAAATCACCTTATAAGCGACACTAAAATCTGTAATCACCGCAATATAGAGCCCTGAAAAGATTACTTTCAGTTTCCGAATTGGGTGATAGCCAGATGAGCGAGATTTTTTAGACATGACTGATTATTTCTGGTTATTTCTTTCAATGTATTCGTAATGATCATACAAATTGCTGTGACTGCCTACTTTAAATCTTTAAATCCCTTGTGGGTAGTATTTATAGTTAGCGAGAAGTAGAAAGTCTGATCAAGCCAAGATTATAGGAATCTCAGGAAAGATAGCCATCATAGTTTTTAATCCCCATAACCCCTATCAAATAACTTTTTTGCAGCAGAGCCATAGCCATCTAAGCCGAGCAAAAAGACTTTTTTATTTTTGTCCATAGTTTTTCAGTCTACCTCTTCATAACATTAAAGCAAACTACCTCAACCTATAACTGGATCAAGATAACGGCTGAATTGAGCTGCAGTCCTAAATCTTTGCTCGATACTGAAATATCACAATCCAGTCCGCTCCAATGATTTGTTATCACTCTTTGTGGTGCTTTAGCTTACGTTGTCAAGTAAATCGATCGCTATTCGTTGCTGGTATAACATCTTAAAAATCTCTAATAAAGGGATAGGAAAGAATCTAGTTATTCAGTGTCCCGATCGAAGTGTAACTGAGTTAAGATTCTTGCCTCTGGGTTAGCAAATCGCAACTTTTTAACATCCGTCAGTTTGAGAATTCCATCATCAATGAGAGCTTTGCAGTTCGTCTCAACATGCTTTCTCAGATTGGGTGAAGTTTGACTTTTAATCTCCTCTTGAGTTTGGAGTTTAACTGAATTAGCAACTATACGCAAAATTTCTTTCCTTGCTTGCCCTTTACCTTCAAGAACCTTTACAAGAGGAGCAAATAGCCTACTTTCGGCTTTATCTCTAAACAATCGATTGATCGCTTGAGATAGATACTCTTTAGTTACCATGAGTGGATTTTGCAAGGGGTTAGCATCTTGGGCAGCTTGCATAGCAAAGTAGCCAAACTGTTGAACTAGATAGGGATAACCATTTGACATATAGATGACCCGATCGCGAAACTGATTATCAAACTTCACCTGTCCTAATACTGAAGCTTCCACATTATCGAATAACCATTGAACTTCGTCAGGAGCCAGACCGGGAATCTTGAATTTGCAGTCTGCCAATTTCCTGTCGGCAGATTGGTGATCGGCAACAATTTCATCCACGTTGTCAGCAATACCGATAATCACAAATCTTATATTGTCGATTGCTTTGATCATTTGCCCTATGCCTGACCGATCAGGAATAGAATCAAATTCATCCAAAAAGATTACCAGTTCAGTGTCGGGATACAGACTTTTGCAAGCAACTATTACATCCCGAAAAATTTTGTCAAATAAGGGATCGATAGATTTTATCTTTTGACCAACTGAAGAATTACCATCATTTCTTTTAAAAGTGAAATTAGAATTTGATATGCCAAAGTTGATACCATACTTCCTAGCGATAGTATCTTTAACATTTCCTTCATACAGCTTGGGAAAATGAGATTTTAAGCTGTAGTCAGCTAAGGATTCTTGCATGATTCCTGCAAGCACATTTTCTACATTTAATAAATAATCCTGACATTGAAACCATACGCATTTATAACCTTCATGATTAAGGTTCTCCAATAACTGCCAACCAAAAGAGGTCTTGCCAACACCCCGATCGCCATAAATCACTGCCGATAAGCCATCTTCACCCACACGCCTATGAGCTTCATGCAATAACCCTTTTCTGCCTGCAAAAAATTTTTTATTGTCAGACCTGATTGCTCGATTAGGGAAAAAAAGGTCTTTGGGCTTTATTGTCATTACCTAAACCCAGCTCATCATAATAAACTATAACAGATAATTTAACTCAGATGGGAAAGGAATCATGATCGCTAGTTCTTGCATATGTAGAACTTCGGCATAGGTAAAGACAAATGGCTTAATTCCGTCAGATGAGATAGGGCGACCAAATAATTCGTTATATCTTCTTTCAGAGAATTGCTTACGCAGTTTATCTTTAGTGAGAGCAATACCCAACTGATTCATAAATTCTAACGCAGTATCTTTGGTTAGACAGATAGAATACTGCCGTTGGATAGAAATTGGTACTCCAAAATCAGTAGCTATATCTGATGGACTGTATGGTTGTGGTGGATCGTTCTCTACATCAATCTGTATGGATGCATTCAAAGCATGAGCGAGCCTTTGCTGAAAATTTAATGGCGAAGCAGCCAAAATCTTTTCTGCGAAATTAGCAAGGTGCATGATGGGATCAGTCACAACTTTTCCTCTACTTCTTCTATTGATTGGCAATAGGGTAGTAATTTGACTGATTAAATTCTCCAGTTCGGAACGAGAAATATCGGGTATGGAGTTCTGGCTAACATAGCTTTCTGATGTTTCCTTTGCTGTCGTATATTTACCAGCCTCAAATAGCAACTTTACCAATCTCACCGCCTGCCGACCTTTAGTTGCTGGCTCGGTTAAATGCTCCATTACAGGCATTAGTAGATCAGCCGCTTGATTAAATAGCCCCGTAGCCTCAACGTTTCTGCCATCACTATTTGCTTGATTGGCATATTCTTCTAGGGTTTGGCTAATAGTTATAGCGGTTTCGATTTCAGGATTCATGACTTAACTTACTCAAACATGGATGAATTTTTCACACTCTCGCGCAAACTTATCATAAACTTGGACGACTTTGCGCATATTTGCACAAACTTTCGTAAAAACAAGAGGTACATTATAATAGTAGAACGATTTATTGGTGGCGACTTTTTTTAGCAGAAGTATTGGATTCTTTACGAGAATTTGCCCTGTGAGTTTCATGTCCCTGAGCAGTCAACCCTTCATTAGGAAGGTGCTCTTTCATAACCACTATACTCTTATCGTCATCACTTAAGTTGATGGCATTTGTTAAGGCTGTGGAAAGCTTTTCTAGTAGATCTTTGGGTTTGAGCCTATTTCTTGTAAGCTCATTAACAAATTCTCGATCAAATCTAATCAAGCCGTTGTTTTTATTTGTAACTTGATCTAACAAATACGAGATATCTGAAGCCGAAGGATTAAGATTGTGCAAACGTATTTCTCCTACTGGAGTTATAAGCCTTCCAGCACTTTCATGATCCTTTTCGATGCGATCCATTCCAAATACATCGGGGTTATCATCCCTGATAGGCTGTTTACCTACATTATTGCTTCTCCCGACAAGAACATATTGGATGTCAGATTTTCTAGAAGGATTATTATGAGCCGAGTTTATGGCTGTTCCAAAACCAGTGCAGTCATTAAGTCTATTCAAAAAGATAATCCACTTGTTTACAAAGTTTTGGGAACTCAAGAGATCATGAAACTTATCGATCGGATGAAAACCATCAGTTTTAACATCTGGACAATGTCGAGAAAAAGTGTAATCCTGAGCGGATGGCTTCAACATTCTTTTGAAGATTTCATTAATATCCGTAATCCCTTTTGGGATATCATACCAAATACAATGATAGGTATTCGTAGGTTTATCAGGCAAATGCCAACAATCCCAGGTTTCCTCACTCCCCGCCATTAATTCCATTAATTGCCAAGCAAAGGAAGTTTTACCGACACCTGCCTCACCAGTTATTACAAGGGAGAAGCCACCATTTAATAAGTCCAATGCATTTTTCATCTCATCGGAACGCCCGACAAACAGATGTTTCTTATCTCTGGTAATAGGTTGACCTACCGAAAAAATATCGTCAGGCTTTAAGCGATATCTAAGTTGGATTATTTCCAGGATTTTTTCTAACTCACCAACATCACCTTCTGAAGATTCGATCCAGCGATCGCAGATCCGTTGTGCTTCTTTTAATTTGCCTGATTCCAGATACATCCTCGCCGATTTGATCGCTTCAGCTAGAGTTTGAGGGTCTTTGAGTGAACTTTTGATAGCAGATTCAAGTTTTGTAACCAGGTCGGGCAGTCGGGCAAGGGAGGAGCTTAGCCGATCGGCAATTTCTTTGGATTTTTTTGGTGATAATTTTTCTATGCCTACAGCGATCGCTTCCCTTTGCCACTTATCAAGGGGAATGGATGCAATGATTTGAGGGAGGTCATCAGACATGGACTTCAGAAAAAAGCTAGACTCTAAATGTTTAAAAAATTATTTTGCAACTCATCAACTCTATTTAAAAGCTTTAAAACCGCATCTCTTAATATATCATCATTAGGCTCATTCTCACCATACTTATCTAGCTTATCGATCCTGCTTTTTAGATCATTAACCATTGGGGATTTAAGGTGTTTTACCCGCTCCAAGAGTTTTTTTCGAGATTCCAAGGCAGCGATCGCGCAAGCTGGTTCAAGAGCATCAATAATCCCATTACCTTCGTTTTCAAGAAAAAGTATCCTTGAAAGTGGAAGTGCTCTTTTAGCAGCTTTTACAAAGTTTTTATTTTTTAAATACTTTTTGATTTCGGTCAAAAGAAAATTTGCGTAGCGTTTTATATCTAATGGTTCGAGTAACCTCTGAGGTATCCACTCACCGATTGGGGCTTCTTGCATACAAAAAGTTCTGTTTAGCAATTCTCTATCAGGATCGTTAGGATTTATCGGCAACACCAAGTTGGTTATTTCTAACACATCAATATCATTATTCCCAAGTCTAAATGTGCCAAAGAATATAAGTTGGGCATAATCAAAGTTATGAGCAGGAATGCTTTGGTTGGCATCGTAATCATTACTAACTTTAGTTTGAATACATTTAGTTCTTAATCTAAGTGAGATAAGATGATCAAGAAATTGTTTGTTTGTTCTCTCCAAGCTTTGAACAAATGCATTTCTATCTTCTTCTTCTTTTATTTCAAAATATTCGCAAAAATCCAGATCGGATAGAAATTCATTTACTGCATGGAAATAATTTGCACTACCACTAAAACAGATTGTGCCATTGTCTGATGCTTTTGATTGCCTAGCTATCTCTAGGAGCGATCTTAATGGTTCTCCAATTGGGAAAGAGTCAGCAAAATGAAAAGGAATTAGAACTTTTTCTTGACTTTGGGTTTCTTTGAGTATAACGTAACCTCTCTCATCAGCTTGACAGATTTCATTAGAGAATCTAGCTACAAGAATTTCACATAGAGAGTAGGCAATATCTTCTAAGTTTTGTCTGATCCCTAAAAGTTCATCTGGGCTAAAAGAATCTGGAATATTCAGAATTAGAATTACTAATCTTCTGAAAAGTTCAGTATTCAGTTGTAAGTCTCTGGAATTCATCAATTATGGCTAAGATATCACGTAGAAGCATGGAAGAAAGATAATTCAGATAAAGTATAGCTTGGTAAAGTTAACTCAGGAAAACCAAACTTTATATATTTCTACTCTGGAGATTGGAGCAACTCAACTTTCATTGGGCTTACAAGCTCTCTAAAGCAGTGGGATAACTATGTACTATACGGAATTTTTCGGGGTAACATCCTTTTAGTTGATCGATTAAGAGCTTCAAAGCTTTCTAATCTCGAACTCACGCTAGAATGGGCTGTAGTCGGTATCAACCAATTTTTAATAGTTAACAGTATTTAGTATTTAATTGTATGAAAATCATCGTTGTAATTTTTCTGGTTGTTTATATCTTGGGTGTCGTCAAGTTTCTCCAAGGGGTAGAAAAAACCAGTTTTACCCAAAATCAAATTCCCTTAGCTTTGCTGTGGCCAGTGCTATTGGCGGTAAATGAAAACTACAGACGTAATTTTACTAAAGCCATCAAAGGTAATTAACATGAATTGGTGGAGAAGACTTAGCATTAATCCCTTAGCTCGAATTGGGGCGATCGCCATCATCATCTTGTATGCATCAACCATTTTTGCCAGTTTGATCACGCCCTACAGTATGTATGACGCTCCGAAAAATAGTGCTTTGCTCCCACCAACCCAAATCTATTGGTATGACCAGACTGGTAATTATATAGGCGGTCATGTTTATCCTACAACCCAAGGTGAAGTGGACTTTGAGACGGGCGATCGCAAACTGATTGTAGATTTCTCTAAGCCATCTCGGATTTTACTTTTTCATAATGGGTATTTATTTAGTACCACAGGTGAAGGGCGCTTGAATCTTTTGGGTACAGACGATCAAGGACGAGATCAGTTTACCCGTTTACTCTATGGCGGGAGGGTAAGCCTATTTATTGGCATTATTGGCACCGCGATCTCATTTACAATTGGTTGCCTAGTAGGCGGGATTTCGGGATACTTTGGCGGATGGATCGATACAGTATTAATGCGCCTTGTGGAAGTAATTATGTCTGTGCCATCGATCTATTTACTGGTAGCTTTAGCCGCAATCTTGGACAAAAACCCTTTTACGCAACTGCCGTTTACTAATGCCGAAAGATTTGCCCTCATTATTGTGATTATCTCCTTTGTGCAGTGGGCGGGTTTAGCCAGAATTATTCGGAATCAAGTACTTTCGATTAAAGAAGAACAATTTGTCACGGCAGCGATCGCCACAGGTGCGAATTCCTTTAGGATTATTACCCGCCATATTTTGCCCCAAACTTCGAGTTTTATTATAATTTCGGCAACCCTAGCCATTCCCAGCTTTATTGTTTCTGAATCGGTTTTAAGCCTAATTGGTTTGGGGATTCAGCCTCCCGATCCATCTTGGGGTAACATGCTTTCCCTTGCCACGAATGCTTCGGTGATCATTTTGCAACCTTGGTTAATCTGGTCGCCTGCGGTCCTAATTATTATGACAGTTCTATCTTTCAACCTTCTGGGTGATGGTCTACGGGATGCCTTAGATCCTAAAAACCTGAAAAGATAATCATCCAGCGTTCAGTGTGTCCCCTATCAGAGTGGTGGAACTGCTAAAAAGCCCCAACTGTTGTGGCAATTAAAACCTATGGAATTATTGAAAGCCTAGGAGCGATCAGCTCAACTTTAGATAGCCAAATAATTGTGGAAGTTGTAGTCATAATCTAATCTCTAGAGCTATCAATCAAATATTAAATAGTTTAACCGATCGCTTTTCTAGAACGAAAAAAGTCTCTAAAAAAATATGTCATAATCCTGAATGTTCTTGGTTTATTAATCTTGATTTATTAATAATGAATATTCGCATTGGTAATGGCTATGATATCCACCGCTTAGTAAGCGATCGCCCCTTAATTTTGGGTGGCGTTAATATTCCCTACGAAAAAGGCTTACTCGGTCATAGTGATGCTGATGTGCTAACTCATACGATTATGGATGCGATGTTAGGAGCCTTGGCATTAGGGGACATTGGACATTATTTTCCCCCCACCGATCAAAAATGGGCTGGCGCAGATAGTATTAAGCTCTTGCAAGCGGTAAATCAGTTAATTAAAGCTCAGGGTTGGCAAATTGGTAATCTTGATTCTGTAATTATTGCCGAAGCCCCAAAACTGAAGCCCCATATTAAATCTATGTGCGATCGCCTAGCCCAAGCCTTAGGATTAGAACTCAGCCAAGTCAGTGTCAAAGCTACTACCAATGAAGGTTTAGACTCAATGGGACAAAAAGAAAGTATTGCCGCCCACGCTGTAGTGCTGTTAGTTCGTTCCTAAAGAGATATTCTGAATCTTAAATTCCTCCATAAGTTATAGAAATAATGGCAGAATTAATCTTAAAACTGATAGAGAAACTGATATGCAAGTTAGTTTTTAAGTAATTATTGCCTTTGCTGCTGCTACTTGGAGACTAACCTGTTCAAATCCAGTCCCACCATAGCTATTACGCACATTTACTACTTGAGTCGGGGCGATCGCTGCCAATATATCCTGCTCAAACATGGGATGAAATTCTTGCCAACGTTCTACAGATAAATCCTTCAACAGAATACCTTCACTTGTACAGGTCTTTACTAATTTACCAACCAAGTTATAAGCCTCTCGGAACGGAACTCCCTTAGTTGCTAAATAATCTGCCACATCTGTCGCATTTGAGAAGTCTTCAGTCACTGCTTGGGCAAGGCGATCGCTCTTAAAGACAATTCCTTCAGTTAGTAAAATTGACATCGCTTCTAGGCAAACTCTGATTGTTGCGACAGTATCAAACAGAGCTTCCTTATCCTCTTGCATATCTTTGTTATAGGCTAGGGGTAAGCCTTTCAAAAGAGTTAACATTCCTTGTAAATGTCCAAATACCCTTCCTGTCTTTCCACGCACTAATTCAGGTACATCAGGATTCTTCTTTTGGGGCATGATACTAGAACCTGTACTGATGCGATCGCTTAAACCCACAAAACTAAACTCTTGGGATGACCATAAAATCACTTCTTCCGAAAATCGACTCAGATGCACCATAATTAAACTGGCAGCATTCAGAAACTCCACCGCAAAATCCCGATCAGAAACTCCATCAAGGCTATTATTCCCGACAGAGGCAAAGCCCAAATATTCCGCACTTAAAGCCCGATTAATAGGATGGGGTGTGCCTGCCAAGGCTCCCGAACCCAAGGGACAAATATTAACACGATTATAAATCTCACCTAGACGTTGATAATCCCTTTGCGCCATCTCAAAATATGCCAAAAGATGATGGGCTAAACTGACTGGCTGCGCCCTTTGTAAATGGGTATAACCAGGAATTAAGGTATGGATATGTTGTTCGGCTTGGATCACAATGGCATTTTGCCAAGTCCGCAGATCGGATTTGATTAAATTAATTTGCTCCCGAAGATATAATCTGACATCCGTTGCCACTTGATCGTTACGGGATCTAGCTGTATGAAGTTTTTTACCCGTATCTCCAATCAGTTCGGTTAAGCGTTTTTCTACGGCAAAATGGACATCCTCTGCTTCTATAGTAGGAACGAATTCTCCTGACCTATAGTCTTGGCGAATTTGTTCTAGTCCAGTAATGATAGCTTCGGCTTCGGCTTCACTAATGATTCCAACTTGCCCTAACATCTTGGCATGAGCTTGCGATCCAGTAATGTCATACTCAATTAAAGCAATATCAAAACTAATACTGGCGTTAAAGCGGGCGATCGCAGGATGAAGTGCAGTCTCAAAACGTTGACTCCAAGGCTGTGGGGTGTTTGTCATGGTTAGAAGATTAGATTTGGCCTAGATTATCTCATGATTTATCTGGGTGTGGGCATTCAGTCCTGAGATTTTTAGACTTTCCTAACCTAACTTCTCTGAAACTTGACGAAAGTATCTGCGGTTGGGGGTTTCAATTAGAAAGTAAGTAATGATACTAATAAAGCGATCGCCCCCAAATTTCAGATAAGCGAATTTCTGGGTGTGCGCGGCATGAAAGTTAGTGAAAAGAAAACCAAGATAACCATGAAGATGGAAACCACGAGAACTGGCGGTGGGAGAATCTTGCCACATAATCATCCACATGGGCAAAAACGTAATTGAATGGCATTTATGAGAATGAAACAGCCCTACCTTGATAAAGGCTTGATAAAGGGCTAATCTTATAGGGGTTTCACAGACCCTTTGCTAGGTAAAGGATTCGATCTACAGTCAAAATCAAGGTCAAAGCCTGAAACCCTTATACCATCTAGGAGGAGTTTCAAAACCCCTACAACATTAGGATAAAGGGGGGCCTTAGGGCGGGAGGATCTTATAAATTTTAAGTCCACTTATTTATCAGGAATGATTTATGTTTGAAACAGTTTTTTGGAATGCTTTTGTCGCTGGGATTATTAGTGCTTGTTCCATGCCCCTCGGAGCCGTGACTGCTCTATTTTGGAAACCGAAAAATCGAGTTCTGGCTTTTTTAATTGCCTTTGGTGGCGGAGCTTTATTGGGTGCTGTGACTATCGATTTAGTCGGAAATGCAAAAGAGAAAGGGCATATTGTAGAATTAATCATTGGCTCCATTATCGGCAGTTTATTCTTTACTTTTGTTAATCAAATTGTCAATAATTCCGGCGGATCTTTACGCAAACCCTCAACCACATTAGCCTATTTCACTCAACGAGAAAGTCATCGTTTTGAACAAAAAATTAGTCAATTAAAACGCCTTGAACTTTTTCAGGATTTACCCCAACAATGGCGACACAAATTAGCTGAATGTTTTCGAGTTGCCCATTATCCCAAAGGTACGACTTTGTATCGTCAAGGTGATCCCAGCGAAAGTCTCTACATTATTGATCGAGGTAAAATAGATCTATTAGACCCCCAGGCGGGATTGAATCCCTTTAAACACCTAGTAAAGAATGATATTTTCGGTAAATTGGCCTTTTTTACGGGATCTCCCCACCAAGCCATCGCCGTGGTTGTGGAAGATACTCAATTGGCGGTTTTATCCCGCTCAGATTTTGAAGAATTATTAGAAATTTCTCCCTATTTATTGGAAATAACCGAGAAAATGATTCACAGCGAAGAAATCGCTGATTATCTACAAAAATATCAGGGATTAGACAAAAATCAAATTCAAACCTGGGTCGATTTAGCTAAAGAAAAAATTCATCAAGACAGAAAAATTCCTAGTGCCGTTAAGTTAGAGCAGAAAGAAGCGGAATTTCTCAAATTATCCCGTCAAATTCGTCGATTTCCTGTCTTTAGCTATCTACCCCAAGAAGATCTAGAGGACATTGCCGCTCGTTTAATCTATCGCCATCAGGAAAAGGGTCATATTTTTTTCCAACCGAGTGAGGTTGCCGATTCTCTCTATTTTATTGATCAGGGAAAAGTTGAAGTTTTCTATCCCAGTCATCTCAATCAACCTTCTTTGGGGTTAACGTCTGGGGATGCTTTGGGGGAATTAGCGTTTATTACGGGTTTGACCCATACTGTAACCGCGATCGCCAAAACAGAGGTAATGGTTTGGATTTTAAGAAAACAAGACTTTGAAGAGATTTTGCTACAGTCGCCAAGTTTAGAAAAAAGCATCAAAATCTTTTTAGAAGATTCCCGTCTCCAGAATTATCTCCAAAAAAGACAGGGTTTCGAGCTAACCAAAGTGACAGATTGGGTAAAACAAGCCCTCGAAAGTATGAATGCAGGTCGCTTAATTCCTTCGGCGACAACCATGACAGAAATGGTCAAGGAACATCCCAATGCCCCCATGTCGATTTGGCTAGGCTTGCTGATGGATGGCATTCCCGAAGCCCTAACCATCGGGGCGCATTTGGCAACTCAGCCCCTAAGTAATTCCCTATTAGCAGGACTATTTATCGCCAACTATCCCGAAGCATTATCCAGTTCGAAGGGTATGAAAGAACAGGGTTTTTCGATTCCCAAAATTTTGATCATGTGGTCATCGATTATGCTCTTGACTGGGATTTTGTCGGCAGTGGGTAGCGTGATATTTGCGGGTGTGCCAGAATCGGTTATTTCCTTGTTGGAATCGATGGCGGCGGGAGCAATGTTGACGGTGATTGCAGAAACCATGTTGCCAGAAGCCTATGCCAAGGGAGGCTCCATTGTGGGATTATCTAATCTACTCGGCTTTCTTGCTATTATTGTGATCAAGAGCTTGGAATAGCAATAATTTAACCTTAATAAGCTGTCACGAATTTAGATTGCATAATGATTCTGTTGAAAGTCTTGTAACAAGGGGTTTAAGCCCCTTGCCTGGATGTGTTTTAGATAATTAACAACTTATTCCTGTTTTTAAACTCTATTTTTTGATAAATTAATTCTTGAGCAACCATGACCGTTACCAGTGACTAGGTAAAACAAAAAGCGATTGAATGCGGTTTTCATTTAGTGGTTATTGCCGCGATCGCATTCAGGTTTACTAACCTGCATAACTCTCGCACAAAAACTCTGGGGTTTTCTAAATCTTCAATAGTTTCAACTGAGCATACAATTTCAGCACAACTACTATAAGGACATCTATAAGGACATCTCTAATATAAGGACATCTCTAAAAAGTCAGATTTTCTGAAAATGAGCAATGAGATATCAGTACTTTCAGCCCTATTTTTCTACTCAAAAATTAAAAAGAAGAAACCGAGAACTCCAAGCTTTCTTGCCAGCTAGGTAAAGTTACCCCAAACTTATTACAGATCTTTTGAGTATTTAATGAAGAATAATTTGGTCGTTTAGCTGAGGTTGGATAATCGGAGGAGGCGATCGCCACTAAATTTTTTAATTTATGTTGACTGCGATCGGGGTCAAGTTCAAAGATCGTTTTGGCAAAACTATACCAACTAGTTTGACCAGTGGCTGTGAGATGATATACCCCTCCATTACATTCCCAAAAATCACTAATGTTATTAATTCCTTGAGCCAAGATTTGAGCTGTAGATTCAGCAACCATTCGACTCCAAGTTGGCGATCCTATTTGGTCATTCACAACTTTAATCTCCTCTCTTTCCCTTGCTAATTTAAGCATAGTCAATAGAAAGTTTTTACCCCGCAATCCATAGATCCAACTAGTTCTTAAAATTAAATGTGGCACAGCAATTGATTGAATTGCCTTCTCTCCAGCAAGTTTGGTAATCCCATAAATATTTTGCGGATCGGTGAGATCGTCTTCTGCATAAGGTCTAATTTGATTTCCATCAAATACATAATCAGTGGAATAGTGGATGATGCCTGCGCCTAATAGTTTTGCTTCCTCGGCAATTATTCCTGGGGCAATACCATTGATAGCCATTGCTAACTCTGGTTCCGATTCGGCTTTATCCACCATAGTATAGGCGGCAGCATTAACAATTATATTGGGTTGAATTTCCCTAATCTTTTTGCGGATGCTATCAGGTTGAGATAGATCGATTACATCCCTCCCTACAGTAATCAATTCCCCAAGGGTGATCAAAGTTCTTTTTAGCTCCCAGCCTATCTGCCCGTTAGCACCAATTAGCAATATTCTCATGCAAACACCTCCGCCTCTCTTAATGATTTACCCAATCGATCTTTTGTAGAGATAATGGGTGCTTCTTCTAAATTCCAAGCGATCGCCAAATCTGGGTCATTCCATGCGATCGTGCGTTCATATTCGGGGGCATAGTAGTCAGTGGTTTTATACAAAAATTCGGCCGATTCTGAAATTACTAAAAATCCATGGGCAAATCCAGGAGGAACCCAAAGTTGGTGCTTATTTTGGGCGCTCAAGTAAAAGCCAACCCATTTCCCAAAGTAACTAGAATTTGCTCTTAAATCAACGGCGACATCGAATACTTCACCGACCACAACTCTCACCAATTTGCCCTGTGGTTGTTGGATTTGATAATGCATACCCCTAAGAACATTTTTTACAGAACGAGAGTGATTATCTTGAACGAAATGATAGTTAATATTTGCTTTATCTAATAAAACTATTTCGTTATAACTTTCATAAAAAAAGCCCCGTTCATCGCCAAAAACTCGAGGTTCGAGTAAAAGTACATCAGGAATTTCAGTTTGGATAATTTTCACTCTTTTACTCTCTCATTAATAATATCCATTAGGTAATGCCCATAGCCATTTTTAGCCAGAGGCTTTGCTAGTTCTCGTAGTTGATTAGCATTAATATATCCTTGGCGGTAGGCAATTTCTTCCACACAGGCAATCTTAAATCCTTGTCTTTGCTCTAGGGTTTGAATAAAACTAGCAGCTTGGTGCAGAGATTCGTGGGTTCCAGTGTCTAGCCAAGCATAGCCTCGTCCAAGAATCTCGACGCGCAATTTCCCTTGGTTTAAATAAACTTGACTTAGATCGGTAATCTCCAACTCGTTTCGGGCAGAGGGTTTGATTTGGGTTGCTATATCTGTAACTTGAGAATCATAGAAATAGATGCCTGGGACTGCATAGCTTGATTTGGGAGCTTTTGGTTTCTCTTCCAGACTTATTACTTGCCCCCTAGTGTCAAATTCAACTACCCCATAGTGTTGGGGTTCTGCTACTCGATAACCAAAGATTAATGCCCCTTCTTGCAATTTAGTAGCTGCTGTTAATAAATCGACTAAACCATGCCCATAAAATAGGTTGTCTCCTAAAATTAGGCATACGGGCTCGTGGTTGATAAAAGCTTTTCCCAGAATAAAAGCTTGGGCTAAACCTTCGGGCTTTGGCTGTTCGATGTAGCTAAATTTCAGTCCCCATTGACTTCCATCTTGTAGTAATTTTTGAAATAGGGGTAAATGATCGGGCGTGGAGATGATTAATATTTCCCGAATCCCTGCCAACATTAAAGTTGATAGGGGGTAATAAATCATGGGCTTATCGTAAACGGGTAATAGTTGCTTACTTATCGCGCGGGTAAGTGGATAGAGCCTTGTGCCTGAGCCACCAGCTAATATAATGCCTTTCATTTTTGAGTTAATTACTTTTTATCGGCCATAATTTTGCTTGATCCAAGTTTGATAAGCCCCCGATTGGACTTGTTCTACCCATTTAGAGTTATTGAGATACCATTGAATTGTCTTTAATAAACCACTGTCAAAATTTTCCTTTGGTTGCCAGCCTAAATCCCTATGAATCTTACTACAATCAATGGCATAGCGGCGATCGTGTCCAAGGCGGTCTTTAACAAAGGTAATTAGGGATGAATATCGGAAGTTGGGTTTAGGTACTAGCTGGTCGAGAATAGCGCAAATTTTTTCGACTACCATTAAATTTGTGACTTCGTTATTGCCGCCAATATTATAGGTTTCTCCAATCTGACTATGTTTCAAGACTAGATAGATGGCATCACAGTGATCTTCTACGTATAACCAGTCCCGAATATTTTGTCCATCTCCGTAGATTGGCAAGGGCTTCTCGTTTAGGGCGTTGAGGATAATTAGGGGAATAAGTTTTTCTGGAAACTGCCTTGCCCCGTAGTTATTAGAGCAATTAGTGGTTAAAGTTGGTAACCCGTAAGTGTGATAGTAAGCTCTTACTAAATGATCTGAACCTGCCTTAGAAGCAGCGTATGGACTATTGGGAGCGTAGGGGGTATCTTCCCGAAAAGCGGGATCGGTGGGATTTAGAGAACCATACACTTCGTCGGTGGAAATATGTAGGAAGCGAAATTGCTGTTGTTGGGGCGGGGATAACTTTTCGTAGTATGCTTTGCTGGTTTCTAATAGTTGAAATGTACCAAATATATTGGTTTGAATGAAATCTTGAGGACTCAGAATCGATCGATCGACATGACTTTCTGCCGCAAAGTTGATAATGGCATCTGGTTGGAATTTGTTCAAAAGATTACAAACTAATTCTAAATTGCTAATGTCACCACGGACAAAATTATATTCAGGATCATTGTTTAATATTTCAAGAGTTTGTGGATTACTGGCATAGGTGAGCTTATCTAGGTTAATAATATTTGCCCAATTTTCTTTTCTAGCTTTTAGGATAAAATTAGAACCAATAAATCCCGAACCACCTGTGACTAAAAATGTATGCATTATTAACTAAGTTTTTAAGTTCATATTCAAATTAACTATAAATCAATTTCTAAATTCATTAGCGATCGCCTGCATCGTATAGATAATTTCCTCGATTGCTTTTACTCTTCCTATTTAGTTGTGTTTGATAGGAAACATCGCGTCTAAAGCGATCGCCACATCAGGAAAAGCTTGCATAGCAAGACTGTCATCGCTATTCAATATCAATTCTTCACGATAACTTCCATCCTCTGGCTGCCGGAAAACGTAAACTTGTCGCCCTTGTAAATCGAGAATCCAATATTCTAAAACTTGATTTTTGCCATAAATATGCGCTTTCTGCTTGCGATCTTTTGAGATAGTGCAATCAGCAACTTCTATTAATAGATAAATATCAGAGGCTTCAGGGTGCCTAAAGGAATATTCATCAGCATCAAATCTGACAACAGCTATATCTGGTTCTGGCTCAGAATCGTTACCTAATATCACCGGCAACTGTACACGAATCTCGGCGCGATCGCTAAACAATTTAAATAGCAATCTGCTACTTCGTTGCACACTTGCCGCATGAAAGGGGCATTGTGGACTCATACAAATAATTTTCCCTTCCAAGAGTTCTACGCGATCATCCTCATCCAAAACTCTAGCTTCAATCATTTGGTGATAATCAGCGATCGACCAATGATGAATTTGAGGTTCGATTTCTTGTTCTGCTTCAGATACAGTTGCTTGCATGATATTTTTGCTTAAAGCTTGGGTGTGACTTTTCTCAAGGTTATTAGTGAGATAATATCATTTCTTATCCCTTTAAGTCTTGAAAGTTAGAGTAAACTAGCATAAGCTCGATCTAATAAAACATTAAATTCTAGTCACACCCTAAAGCTTGGTTATATAAATCTTAGCAAGCATAATAGAGTTGTGCGATCGCAAGGCTAAAAAATCCAGGGCAACCGCACAAGTTTCTTAACATTTCACTTTGAACCATTTTTGGGATCGAGATTTCAAGCTTTCAGCATTTTTGATCAAATGATTTTCAATAAGGCTTTGACTAATGAGAACACTTATGCCAGCAATTCTTGTTATGAAAACTAGGGTATCTCAAACCCTTAGCCAGACAGGGCTTGATATTTTGTAACAAATCCCAAAATCGCTGAAACCGATTGGATTCCTTCCATAGTGAGAATTGCTGACACTTAGCTTAGTCTTATTGCCTATAACCTTTGTATATCAGGAATTTTCAATATATTAAATTTTGTGTTCGGTTGCCCAAGTAAATAATCTTTGATCGTTCTAAACTGAATTATTGCTTAGTAAATTAGTAGTTGCAGTAATTTGATTTTTAATGGTTAAATACCTTTAGCTAGCTATTTATCAATGATTGTGAAAGCATCAGTAATTTTGCCGACCAAAGATCGAGGCATTGCCATATCCAAAACCATAGATTCTTTGCTTAATCTGGATTTCCCCCACGCTGAGCATGAAATTTTGATCGTCGATAATCTCTCTAGTCCAGAAAACCAGCAACATTTACAAAGTTTTGAGGCAGCATATCCCGATCGCATTCGATATGTGCGCGAACCAAAGCTTGGACTGTGTAATGCTCGTAACTGCGGTATCGACAACAGTAATGGCGAAATTCTCGTGTTTTTAGATGATGATGCCATCGTCCCGAACTATTGGCTTAAAAACATCGTTGAGCCATTTGCCAACCACCCCAACGTCTATGCCGTTGGTGGCAAGGTGATCGCCAAGTTTACTTCTCCACCACCAGATTGGCTCGATCAACGGCTTGGCCTTTATATCAGCAATTTCGATCATGGCGATCACATTGTGAAGTTGCAGTATAACGAGTATCCCAGAGGTGCAAACATGGCTTTTCGCCATGAAGCATTTGCCAAATGTGGCTACTTTCTGGACTGCTTTGGACGCAAAGGAAATTCTCTTATGAGTTATGACGAAATTGAAATGTGTTATCGAATTGAGAAAGCTGGATATGATATTTTATATATTCCAGATGCAGAGGTTTATCATCTCATTCGTGGAGATCGTCTCAATGAAGAGTGGTTTAAGAAGCGTTTTTATTGGCAGGGTAAATCTGAAGGTTTGTTTGAACTGCTTCATTTGGGGAGAAAGCACATTCTTAATACCTTTTACTCTCATCTAAGAAAAAGCATTAATGGTGATTCTTATGACAAACTATATCACCGAGGCTTTCTTGTTAATGCCATGTCAAATTTCTTGAGAGAAAAATTTGAGTAGTCAGACCCATACTTTTTCGTCCCTCATACCTTTTACTCAATTTAGTAAGAGATAATCAAAAATATCCAGCACAAGATGAGATTTACTAATATTAAATATGGACGCTAGCATCATTATACCTACTTATAATGGTGGGGAATTATTCAAAAAAACACTCAAAGCAATATTTGCTCAGGAAACAACTAAATCTTTTGAGGTACTAGTTATTGACTCTGGCTCTAGTCAAGATCCAAAGCTGCTACTACAGGATTTTAATATAAAACTATTTGAGATTCCCAACCATGAGTTTAATCACGGTTTAACACGAGACTTAGGTGCAGGAAAAGCATCAGGAGAGTTTCTTATTTTTATCAACCAAGATGCCGAGCCAGGAGATAGCCAGTGGTTAGATATGATGTTAACACCCTTTGCTGATAGCAATGTACTAGCGGTGCAAGGGGGAATTAGAGAACGTAACGACATGCGACGTTTCTTTTGGGATTCTTGTGGTGATACATTCTACTTTACATCAGAATCGAAAACATGGATTCGTAATTACTTTAATTTAGGCTTCTCTACGGTTAATTGTGCGATTAGACTTTCGGAGTGGCAGAGACATCCGTTCAGTAAGATGGACATCTTTGAAGATAAAGGATTTCAGCGACAAGTACATCTTAAAGGTAACGAAATTGCCTATTCTGAGGGATTTGTATATCATACCCATGACTACACCTACGATCAGCTTAGAAGAAGATGTCAAGATGAAGGTTATGGCTGGCGTTTAGTTGGAGAAACCTACAGTTTAACCCAAGCAATCCAAGATACTGTAATTCCCTCAAATTATGCTCGATTGCTCCAAGGTATATTAGAGGGTAAGGTTAAGCGTTGGTCAGAAGTAATATTTCCCTTGTTAAGACCTTTCTGGCTCTATAAAGGTAATCACTTCAACAGCGGTTTATTAAAGTCATAGACTAACAAAAAATTACCAAAATCAGAAACAGCCCTGTAATTTGATTTTGACGATTTTACCTAGGGCTTGCTGAAAAAGGGACTACGCGGAAAGTAGTGGGTAAAGAGGAAGGGGATAATACTTTGACTGTCTACTAGGAAAATGCCAAGAAAAAGAATTAAAGTTAAAAAGGG
>VYKS01000259.1_pt1 | contig 26311 bp, 23 predicted proteins | sample 5114511 | NCBI WGS metagenome assembly VYKS01 (sample SAMN12291795, study PRJNA351875) | freshwater metagenome | isolation source: freshwater lake | place: USA: Michigan, Gull Lake | collected 2011-07-05 | reverse complement strand
ATAGCGAAATTAACGCTCAAGGACAGAATAACCTCTGCGTTGTAGATGTAAGTCTAAAGCGTAAGTTAGCTGGACGATCTGAGAATCCCCCGCTTTAGCGGTGGGAGTGTCAAAATAAGTATTTAACTGGAAGTTCAAGAGTGCAAAATGTCTGATAACAGCCAACTTCCTCCCAAGGATCAACGAGAAAGATTAAAAGAATTAGCGATCGCTTTTCTCAAGTTGGGAACAGTAGCATTCGGTGGTCCAGTAGCGCACATTGCCATGATGGATGAGGAGTTTGTACAACGGAGACAATGGCTCGATCGCTCCAAATTAATGGATATGATTGGCTTTACAAATTTGATTCCAGGCCCTAATTCCACAGAACTTGCCATCCACATTGGCTTAGAACGCGGTGGGTGGCGTGGGCTAATAGTGGCGGGTAGCTGTTTTATTTTGCCTGCCCTGATTATCGTTTGGCTGTTGGCAATTATTTATAAACATTATCAAACTTTACCTCAGCTTAACGCCCTGCTGTATGGGATTAAGCCTGTAATTATTGCGATTTTAATTCAAGCTCTATGGAAACTGAGAAAGGCAGGAATTAAAAATATTTCTACAGGGATTGCCCTTGCGTTCACGATCGCTTTATTTTACGCAGGTGTTAACGAAATTATCTTATTACTAGGTTCTGGATTGGTGGTAATGGCGGTAAAAAACTGGCGATCGCCCTTTCAATCTATGTCCTTAATATACATACCAATAGAATCGGTAACTTCGGTTAGTCAGCTAGTGGATTATGAACCTGCAACTTTGGGCGGAATATTTTTAACTTTTCTCAAAATTGGTTCCGTACTCTATGGCAGCGGCTATGTATTATTAGCTTTTTTACAGAAAGAGATAGTAGAGCGATCGCATTGGATCACTTCCCAACAACTTTTAGATGCGATTTCCGTAGGGCAGTTTACCCCAGGTCCTGTCTTTACCACAGCTACTTTTGTCGGTTATTTAATTGGCGGTAATGCAGGAGCGATCGCTGCCACGGTGGGAATATTTTTACCTTCTTTTATATTTGTGGCAATTTTTAGCCCATTTCTAGAAAAACTTAGGCGATCGCCCCTCATGGCAGGTTTTTTGGATGGCGTGAATTCTGCTTCCTTGGGATTAATGGTGGTTGTAACTTTACAACTGGGGCAGACTTCTATTGTTAATGTCTTGACTATTTTGATAGCGTTAACTAGCTGTATTTTATTATTTGCGACTAAGCTGAATTCAACTTGGTTGTTATTGGCTGGAGCAGCGATCGGCTTAATTTCTAGCTTTTTAGCGATCGGATAACGGTAGAGTTATGGGAGGTAGATATCCTCTATCCATCAGGTAATGTTTAGGAAGTCGTCTGCAACAATTTGTTATATGGCTGAAGGCGTGGTTTGAGTGGTATTGAAATAATTTGTCTGCCGCTAGTGGATTCTTTTTTACGAAGATCGTTACAAATTGCTTTCAAATCATAATTGAAGGACTTCGCGTGTTCTTCCCGTATTCTGTAAATCTCTTCTAGAACTTCATCTTTCCACATAATTAATCCCCCATTAGTTCATTAGGTGTACAAATCGTAGGCAACTCGTATCCCGCTTGCATACTTATTTGCATGAGTTTCTTTTGTATCTGAGCATTGGCAATATGTTTGCAGTTCCAAGTTAAAAGATAGTCAATTCCGTAAAATGTAGCAACTGCGATATGAAGCGCATCATCAGAAGCTTTCGGTGGAAGATTACTTTTGGTTAGAAACTCGGCTGCCAGACTTTGAACCTCTTCGTTGACTTCCAGTAATGGAAAATCACGCAGGATCTCAAGCCGCCTAATTGACATCTCGGCATCTCCTCGCGCTACCTCGTCCAAAACTACTTGGGAGATGAAGAGGCTAAATTGCTCTCGGCGTGTGTCCCACCATTCTTGTGTAATTCCCAAATTTGCCATGAGGATCAAGTTATTGCTAGGTCTGGCTGTTAAGTAACCAACTACGCTTGTTTCGATATAGACAGCTTCACTCATTTGAAATGTTTCAGTAGCAACTATATTTATATATTTTATCTCAATCTTCTCCAAACTTTGGCTTGTCCACTTCAACATCTAAGTTATGCTGAGGCTTAATTTCTAGCTTTTTAGCGATCGGATAACGAGTGATTTGCTATGTGTTCTTTATTTGGGTAATTATCTCATCCAACGAAACATCTCTAAATAACTCCTCTCTTTCCTCTGTATAGTTGCCATAACCAGTAGAAAACTGACTAATAAATCTTATGGTGTCAGCCACGCTGACTTCTTTGATAAGAATATGGATCGCCTGTTGAAGAAGTTTGGTCATAGGTTCTTTGATAGCGTTAACTAGCTGCGGTTTATTATTAATTCCACTTGGTTATTATTGGCTGGAGGAGCGATCGGCTTAATTTCTGGCTTTGTGGCGATCGGGTAACGTAATAACTGAGTCATGCGTGTGACTTGCGACAGTGATTGGTTACGCTTCTTTGTTCATTTTTTTAGCCTCTAGCTATCCGCCCATCTTCATCTTCTGCCACACGATTTCGCCAATAGAAACCTGACCGAACCCACACCACACTCTTCTCAGTGAGCGACTCGAACGCCTTAAGGACAGAGAGCTCAAGAACCTGATTTCCTTCACTGTTCTCACGGAGGAACCCTTCGGCTTTTGAACGAACTAGAAAGTCCACGACATCATCTTGATAGAGGCATCCATCTTTCGCTAGCCTCTGAAGCATCCAATCTGCAACATCAGATGGAGTCATGTCCTAACCTCTGCCTGCACTAGTTCGAGCGATTCAGGTGGGAAGTTTCCACTCTCAAGCTTCTTTCCAGCAAACCACTGACAGGAATACCAGGTCTTCGTTTTATCGTTGCTTGAGCTCTCATCTTGGACGGTCATTTCTGGTCCACCTGATTTGAGTCTGACAATTTGTCCGATTTTGTATTTCATGGTATGGGACATTGTTTCTGCCTAAATACGTATTATATGGAAACTTTCTGTGTAACACAACTAACTTATCTTACGAAAAAATCTGTAAAATTGAAGTCTAGGATTATAAATCTTGTTTTCAGATTTTATTATGAATTATCGAGACTACATTACAATTGAGCCTAATAAGCGGGGTGGCAAACCTTGCGTTCGAGGCTTAAGGATAACTGTTTATGAAGTACTTGAATATCTTGCCTCAGAAATGAGTGTAGCAGAGATTCTTGAAGATTTTCCTGATCTAACTCAATCAGATTTAAAAGCCTGCATTGCCTACGCTGCTGATCGTGAACGCCGCTTAATGACCGTTTGCATGTGAAATTACTATTTGATGAAAATCTGTCGCCTTCTTTAACATTTCGCATTGCCGATCTTTTTCCTTACTCTACTCATGTTAGAGATGTTGGCATGAAGTCAACTGCTGATTTAATAGTTTGGGAATATGCAAAAGTAAATGAATTTATAATTGTTTCTAAAGATGCAGATATGCATGATCTAAGCCTATTATTTGGTAATCCTCCCAAAGTCATTTGGCTAAGACTTGGAAATTGCTCAACACGACAGGTCGAGGCAGTTTTAAGACGGAACTTCAAAAATATTGGATTATTTCATGAAGATGATAGTGTTTCATTGCTGTCTCTTACTTAAGAACAGCAAAACTAGCGGCGGGAGTAATACAAATACTGGGAGTTCCTTTGCGGCTGACATGGGCAATTTCTGGAGAAAAACTAGTAGATGGGGAATCTACACGAGCCACAAAATCAGCAATCCTAACTTGAGTTGCCTCTAGATGCAAAGCCATGACGATCGCACTGGAATTTCCCTTTGCTCCTGCGTGGGCTACGCCTTTGAGTTTTCCCCAAACTAAAATATCCCCTGTGGCAATAATTTCTCCGCCTGCATTAACATCACCAAAAATTATAATGCTGCCGTTGTGACGGATCTCTATTCCCGATCGCACAGTCATTTTGACGTAAAGCGGATCGTCTTGGGGTATGGAATTCTTCTCGGATTTTAGCTGGGAATTTAATAGGCTTAAAGACTTATTTCCCTGTTCTACACAAAGCCCTGCTGTTACCGCAGCGATCGCTGTCTGGCGCCGAGAAGTCGATACACTATGTAAAATTAATTTTTGGGGTTCTAAAATCTCACTAATTTCTTGGATTTGCCTAGCATCTAAAAGGCGCTCGCCAGCTTGGAGATAGACTAAAGTTTGGGGTTCTAGAGATCCTGCTTGGGCAGTAATTTTCTGTTGCAGTTGCTCTAAAAGTTCGTTCCAAGTCAAAATGATATGGGTAATGCCATCTTCATCTTTAAGCTCTTGTTCAGGCGGAAGGATCAGGTTGAGTTTGCCCTCAACGGTTTTAAATCTAACTTGGGGAATAGATTGTCCAGATTTAAGGGGGGGTTGGATTAAAGTATCAGATTGAATAGTGGCTTGATGTAAAAAATCTTCCCCAATTTCTTGAAGAAGATTATCACTATTTATGATTTGTTCAGAATTCATTTATAGAATTTATACAAATTTACTTAGATAGAGGGCATTAGTTGTAAAGGTACTTCTGCGGGTGCGATCGCTGAAACTTGTTCTACACAAATAACCTTACCATCATCATCCACATCCACAACTACCGAGGCTCCATCTCTAACCTTACCAGTCAAAATTTCTTCCGATAAAGAATCTTCTAGTAAGCGCATAATGGCTCGGCGGAGTGGTCTGGCACCATAGCTTTGGTTATAGCCTTCACGCACCAGCAAATCCTTAAATCGTTCAGTGACAGCAAGGGTAATATTCTTTTCCTTGAGGCGTTTGAATACTTCTTTGAGCATGAGTTCGGCAATCTCTCTAATTTCTTCGATCTTCAGTTGTCTGAATACGATGATTTCATCAAGACGATTAAGGAACTCTGGGCGGAAATATTGTTTGAGTTCTTCATTCACCAAAGCTCGAATCCTTGTATATGCTGAATCTGCTTGATCTTCGGCAAAGTCAAAGCCTAAGCCACTGCCACCCTTTTCAATGACCTTAGAGCCAATGTTAGAGGTCATGATGATTAGAGTATTTTTGAAATCTACAGTCCGACCCTTAGAGTCAGTCAAGCGACCGTCTTCTAAAATTTGCAGTAGCAAGTTAAAGACATCAGGGTGAGCTTTTTCAATTTCATCAAACAGAATCACAGTATAGGGACGACGACGCACAGCCTCAGTCAACTGCCCACCTTCGTTATAGCCCACATAGCCTGGAGGCGAACCAATCAGCTTAGAAACAGTATGCCGCTCCATAAACTCAGACATATCCAAACGTACCATTGATTCTTCGGAACCAAAGAAGTAAGCCGCCAAAGCCTTAGTTAGCTCAGTTTTACCCACACCTGTAGGGCCTGAGAAGATAAAGCTGGCGATCGGACGATTAGGATTTTTTAGTCCAACCCTTGCCCGACGGATTGCACGGGATGTTGCCTTTACAGCTTCTTCCTGTCCAATTAAACGTTGGTGCAGAGTTTCCTCCATTTGCATAAGCTTGAAGGATTCAGACTCTGTAAGTTTATTTACAGGTACACCTGTCCAAGAGCTAACAATATGGGCAATATCCTCTTCAGTAACGACGGGTGTGACTTCATCTTTACTAGTTTCAGCTTTTTTAGCTTGTCCAATGTTACGGATTTCAGTCTTAATTTCTAGCTCGCGATCGCGCAGTTTAGCTGCTTTATCAAAATCTTGAGAGCGAACCGCATCATCCTTGTCCTTGAGCAATTGCCGCAACTCTTTATCTAATTCCTTTGCCGCAGGAGGTAGTTGAGAGTTTAATAATCTCACCCGTGATCCAGCTTCATCAATTAAATCGATCGCTTTATCAGGCAAGAACCGATCCGAAATATATCGATCGGCTAATTTAGCGGCAGCATCGATCGCCAGATCGGAAATTTTTAACTTATGGTGCTGTTCGTAGCGTTCCCTTAAGCCGAATAAAATTTCAATGGTTTCTTCCACGCTAGGTTCGCCAACCATTACTGGTTGGAAACGTCTTTCTAGGGCTGCATCCCGTTCAATATGTTTGCGATACTCATCCAGAGTAGTAGCACCTATGCACTGAAGCTCACCACGAGCTAAAGCAGGTTTCAGGATATTAGCAGCATCGATCGCCCCTTCCGCAGCACCAGCACCGATTAAAGTATGAACTTCATCAATTACCAAGATCACATTATTAGATGTGCGAATCTCGTCCATGATCTTTTTCAGACGTTCTTCAAACTCACCCCTATACTTGGTTCCTGCCACCAACAAGCCAATATCTAGAGTCATTACTCGCTTGTCTTGGAGAATATCAGGAATATCCCCACTAGTAATTCTTTGAGCTAATCCTTCAGCGATCGCAGTTTTACCAACTCCAGGCTCACCTATTAATACAGGGTTATTTTTAGTACGGCGACCGAGAATTTGAATTACCCGTTCAATCTCTTTCTGACGACCAACTACGGGATCGAGCTTACCTTCCATTGCCAATTGGGTGAGGTTAGAGCCAAATTCATCCAAGGTTGGGGTTTTTGTGCGTCCACCACCCCCACCAGCAGAGACTTCAGCAGTTTCGCCTAACATTCTAATGACTTGGGTACGGACTTTGGATAAATCTACCCCCAAATTTTCTAAAACTCTGGCAGCAACGCCTTCTCCTTCACGGATTAGCCCCAAAAGCAGATGTTCTGTACCAATGTAATTGTGTCCTAATTGTCTAGCTTCTTCTAGGGAAAGCTCTAGGACACGTTTTGCCCTTGGTGTAAATGGGATTTCGACTGCTACAAAGCCCGAACCACGCCCAATAATTTTCTCGACCTCAATACGAGCATCCTTGAGGTTGACTCCCATAGACTTGAGGACTTTGGCGGCAACGCCTGTTCCTTCTCCAATCAGACCCAATAAGATCTGCTCTGTGCCAACGAAGTTGTGTCCGAGGCGGCGAGCTTCTTCTTGAGCCAGCATGATGACCTTAATTGCCTTTTCTGTAAAGCGTTCAAACATGGCTTTGTTCCCACTACTTGCTGCATTCGATAGAGTTCATTGTAGCAGCCTATTTTCTAGGTTAGGGGTAGATTATAGATCGGTTTTGGTAAGGTTAACCGAATTAATGCTCAATCTTAGATTTTGGGGATCATTCCTTACAATTGTTCAGTTCTGATGCTATAGAGTAGTTATATAAAAGCTTGATATTCTATGGCTACACCTAATCCATGCAGTTTAGGTATTCAATTCACGATTATCTAGCTACATTGAAGAATTTAGAGATTTAAATGGAAACTAATACACTACAAGAAACTTCATGGATAGATTTAGAAGATGATCTTATGGATTCATCGGAAGACATTAGTTTTACTGAATATGACATTTCAGCTTCGCCAAATGATTTTAATATAAAAACATTATTTGATTTTATTGGATCTGGCGTTGTTAAAATTCCAGGCTTCCAGAGGAACTATGTGTGGGACATAAAACGAGCCTCAAAGTTAATTGAATCTATACTTATCGGAATACCAATTCCTCAGATATTTCTTTATGAAGAGGCAAAAAATAAATTCATAGTTATTGATGGTCAGCAACGCTACATGACTATCTATTATTTTATGAAGAAACGATTTCCTAGACATGAAAAACGTCTTGAACTGCGGGGTATTTTTGACCAAAACAAGGGTATACCTGAGTCAATACTCAGTGATAACGATTATTTTATAGACTTCAATCTCAAATTGCTAACATCACAACCCGAGCAAAAAAATAAGTTTAATGGCTTAAACTACTTCACGCTTGATGAGGAAGATAGAGTCTCATTTGAACTAAGAACCATAAGGAATATCATTATTAAACAGAATGCACCAGACGATGAACACTCTGTTGTTTTTGAGATTTTTAATCGTCTAAATTCTGGTGGGGTTAATCTTAAGCCACAAGAAATAAGAACTAGTCTTTTTCACTCAAAATTCTATGACATGCTTTATAGAATTAACCTTAATAGTAAATGGAGAGAACTTACCCCTTCAGCAACTCCAGACCTAAATATGAAAGATATTGAGATACTCTTAAGGGGATTTGCGATGCTGATTGATGGCGAATCATACAAACCATCAATGACAAAGTTTCTTAATAAATTTTCACTTAAGGCAAAATCATTCTTAGAAGAAAATATTCTATATCTTGAAAATCTTTTTATGAACTTTCTGGAAAAGTCATCAAATTCAAATGATCATCTTTTCAAAGGTAACACAGGACGCTTTAATATTTCTGTATTTGAGTCAATTTTTGTTTCAAGTTGCATTGATTCGTTCAAACACAAAGCAATCGATATAGAAGCCATAGACTTTGAAAAAGTTGAACTCTTGAAAAATGACTCTGAATTCATTGATGCAACACAATCAGATACTGCAAGCGAGAAAAATGTAAAATTCAGAATTGCTCGCGCAAAAGAAATACTTAACTAACATGGATCCTGTAGAAATACTAAATAAGGAATACAAGTCTATAATGAGTTTCTTGGAAGAGAACTCACAGCCATCTCTATCAAGTGACGTTAACAAATACTTTAAGAAGGTTATTGTATTGTCTGCTGCGAGTTATTTTGAACACTCGATACAAGAAATTCTTGTTGAGTTCATATCCACAGAAACAAATAACAACATAAAAGCAATTAGTTTCTTTAAGAAAAAGGCGATCAGTATGCAATACCACACCTATTTCTCGTGGGGCGAAAAGAACAACCCCGATAAACCAGGTACAAATGCAAACTCATTTTTTGCTTTATTTGGGGATGAATTCAAAAAAAGTGTTGATGCTGAGATAAAAGCAGATCCTATTCTTGCAGAAACCGTTAAGGCATTTCTTGAAATTGGTCACATTAGGAATATACTTGTTCACAGCAACTTCGCTGCATACAATCTAGATAATAAGACAGCCGATGAAATATTTAAACTCTATAAAAAGGGGCTCCCATTCATTGAATACCTAAAAAATAAGCTTTCGTCAATTTAGTGAGACTTTGTTTTCCTCCTCGTCCCTAACTATATCTCTGACAGCTATTTCCTTCATCCTATTTAGCACTACCTTTATATTTAATGCCTTTGATATCAATGAAACCCACTGGCATATCTGCATCATAATTTAACACCATGAGGTGATGTATGATCGTAGAAGTTGCAATTTAGCTTGAGGAAATTCTATCGAAAATATTTACGGAGATACACAAGGCTTAAAAACGAGCCAAATTAAACAATTAGAGCGACTCTATCGCCAAAAAGTTGCGATCGAATGCCTGACAACTCCAGAATTTGCCCAACGACTAGCAGGGGTTAGTAGTGATATTAATAAGCCTATTTGTGTATATGTAAATCGTCGTGGACAGGTAATTAGAGTCGGAATAGGTACTCCAAATCATGCCAAAATCCCATTAATGGAATTACCTCGCTATGGGGAAGAAAGATTATGCGGACTACGCTGTATTGCGACTAATCTTAAGCATGAGCCGCCCAGTGTCGCAGACTTAACCGCTATGGCGATGCAACGGCTAGATAGCTTGGCAATGCTTACTGTTAGTAGTAAAGGATATGTCGATCGCGCGTATACAGCCCATATTTTGCCCGAATCCATGGAGGGAGAATCTTGGTATGTTTCACCACCTCAAAGCTTAGATGCCGTAAGTAAGCAAGATTTTTTAGAATTGGTTTCAGGGTTAGAAGATGAGTTTCGGCGTGAATACACGGCTCAAGTTATTGAAGACGAGCAAGATCGAGTAATTTTAGTCGGGGTAATCATCGGTAGTGAGAATTATCGCTCGACCCATAAACACACGAAACAGAATCCCCAAGAACTTCTATCTGAACTTACGCAATTAGTAGATAGTGCAGGAGGGTTAGTTTTAGATACAATTTGGCAAAAACGCGATCGCCCCCATCCTCAAACCGTATTAGGAGAAGGTAAAGTTCAAGAAATCGCCCTAGCTGCTCAAACCCAACGCGCTAATTTAATTGTGTTTGATCGGGAATTATCCCCTGCTCAAATTCGGAATTTAGAACGGTTAATGGGAATTAGAGTTAGCGATCGCACTGAAGTAATTTTAGATATATTTGCTCAACGGGCGCAATCGGCAGCAGGTAAGCTTCAAGTCGAATTAGCCCAACTCCAATATCGGTTACCTCGTCTAGCAGGCAGAGGCATGGCTTTATCCCGCTTAGGTGGAGGCATTGGTACCAGAGGTCCAGGGGAAACTAAGCTCGAAACCGATCGCCGTGTAATTCAAAAACGGATTACCCAACTCCAACATCAAGTCGATCAACTCCAGTCTCAGCGGGCGAGAATGCGGCAACAACGGATCGATCAAGAAATTCCCACTGTGGCGATCGTTGGTTATACCAATGCGGGTAAGTCAACTTTACTCAATGCCTTAACTAAGTCCACAGTTTATGCCGCCGATAAATTATTTGCCACCCTCGATCCCACAACCCGTCGCCTCCACATTCGGGATCAAGATCATGAGGATAATTCTAATCCCCAAACGATTCTTTTAACAGATACCGTGGGATTTATTCACGAACTCCCACCTCCCCTAGTTAATGCCTTTCGGGCTACTCTTGAAGAAGTTACCGAAGCGGATGTTTTAATCCATTTAGTTGATATTTCCCACCCTGCATGGGAATCTCAACTCCAAGCTGTGAATCAGATTCTTGCCGATATGCCGATCGCTGTCGGAGCTACCTTAACTGTATTTAATAAAATTGATGCGATCGAAAATGATGATCTAAAAGCTGATTTGGAGCAAGATGAACCTAGGCAAAATCTAGAGATGATTAAGGAGAAATATCCTGATGCTATTTATATCTCAGCCGCCCAAAGAGTAGGATTAGATCATCTTTCCCAAGAATTAATCACTTTAATTAGAGAGGAGATTAGTTAAATTTTGAGAGCGATCGCATAGACACCAAGGGCATTGATCAACTCAACATATTATTCAGAATTACCTGTCTATTCGTCAATGCGATCGCCTGACTGAAGCAAAATCTACGCCACATCAGTATTTAAAAGAGATTCTAAAGCAGTTACCATTTCCGTGGTGTTAGTAGTAGTTGTGCCAAACTGTCTAACCACGATACTTGCAGCCAGATTACCTAAGACTGAAGCCTGCCAAAAAGAACTGCCATTCGCTAATGCCGAGGTTAGGGCTGCCACGACGGTATCTCCTGCGCCAGTCACATCAAAAACCTGAGTTTGATTAAAGGCAGGAATATGGAACTCAGTGCCATCTTTGCCAAATAAGCTCATGCCATCTTCCCCTCTAGTAATCAAAATCTGTTCAGCATTCGTCAGATTTAGGAGATCTTGGGATGCAGTATGGAGATTACCAGTAGAAATTCCATAGCCAACAGCTAGTTCAGCTTCAGGTAAATTGGGCGTAAAAATTGTAGCCCCTTGATAACGATGTAAATCTTTTTGGGCATCGACAATTACAAGATTATGTTTTAGAGCCGCAGCAATTACCATCTCTGTCATTACTCCTTCACCGTAATCTGAGCAGACGATCGCATCAACTTGACTAATATTTGCCTCGATAAATTCTGCTAGTTGTTTTTGCAGAGTTTCACTAATTGGGGCATCAGATTTGCGATCGATCCTGACAATTTGTTGGGTTACAGACTGGCGGGCATGACCAGAAATTCGGGTTTTTGTAACTGTGGGGCGATCGCTATCCACAAATATGCCAGACGTATTAATTCCCGCCTCGGTAAAAATAGCTTTTAGAGCTTTGCCTTGATCATCATTACCAATAATGCCCACAGCGATCACTTTTGCCCCTAGTTTTGCCAGATTATAAATGGCATTAGCCCCACCGCCTGGAACTTGTTTTGTCCCTTCATGGCGAATAATTAAAACTGGAGCCTCACGGGAGATTCTCTCTACCTGCCCTGTGAGAAATTCATCAAGGGTTAAATCGCCAACTACTAAAATCTGAGCTTGGTTAAACTTTTGAATTATTTCAACTAGCTGGGAACTAGATTCAGATAGGACTTTATTAAAGTTATCGAGCATATACTTTTAGTTTTAGGGGCAGCTTAAAGTTCGCCAAAGCCCTTTTTCTTCTTTTTCTTTTTGCCGTAGCTTGCTCCAGGGGGCATATTACCACCCATCATCTCAGGAAAACCACCACCAGGCATTCCTGGCATTTTACCTTTGCCCATCTGTTGCATCATGGTTCGCATTCTTTGAAAGTCAGATACCAACTTAGTTACATCTTGGAGTTGATAACCCGAACCTTTGGCAATGCGTTGTTTACGACTAGGGCTTTTTGCCAACAGATCTGGGTCTTGGCGTTCCTGCTTGGTCATGGAACTAATCATGGCTTCACAGCGTTTGAGTTGGTTTTCAGCCTCTTTAATTTGGGCATCATTAATTTTCATCCCAGGAAGCATTTTCAGCAATCCGCCAAAAGAACCCATACTTTTCATCATGCGGGTATTTTTAAGGAAGTCATCAAAATCAAACTTAGCTGATAAAATCTTTTCTTGAAGTTTTTCGGCATCAGCGATATTAATTTCTTCCTGCGCTCTTTCCACTAGGGTGAGCACATCTCCCATCCCTAAAATCCGTGAAGCCATGCGTTCAGGATAGAAGGGTTGTAAGGCTTCGACTTTTTCACCTACACCCACAAATTTAATCGGTTGTCCCGAAATTGAGCGGACGGATAGGGCTGCCCCACCTCTGGTATCGCCATCCAGCTTGGTAAGAATGGCTCCAGTAATTCCGATTTGGTCATGGAAAGTCCGAGTGAGGTTTGCTGCCTCCTGCCCTGTCATGGCATCTACGACTAATAAAATTTCGTCGGGGGCGATCGCCTGCTTAATCTGCACAAGCTCGGCCATCATGGCTTCGTCAATCTGTAACCGCCCCGCCGTATCCACAATTACCGTATTAATTCCCTGCTCCTTGGCGTAGGCTAAACCTTGGCGGGCAATTTCAACAGGATTAGTATCCGTACCTAGCTGAAATACAGGCACATCAATCTGATTACCAAGTGTAATTAACTGATCGATCGCCGCAGGTCGATAAATATCCGTTGCCACTAATAGGGTGCTACGTTGGAGTTTACGCAGGTGAAGGGCAAGTTTAGCGGAGGCGGTAGTTTTACCTGTACCCTGTAGCCCTGCCATTAAAATTACGGTCGGTGCAGTCTCCGATTCGGCTAGAGGGGCATTTTCGCTGCCCATAACCTGAACTAATTCATCGTAGACAATTTTAATAAATTGCTGATCGGGACGAACTCCTGCAATTACATCCGCACCCATGGCTTTTTCGGTCAGGCGATCGCTAAAATCCTTAACTACTTGCAGATTGGCATCAGCTTCTAATAAGGCACGGCGGACTTCTCGGATAGCACCTTGAATATTAGATGTGGTAATTTTGTCTTGACCACGTAGCTTTTTCCAAGCTTGTTCAAACTTTTCGGAAATTTCATCAAACATTATTTTTTATGGCGATCGCCCTTACAGAATTACTTAACGGAATGACTTAGCTAAATTAGATATGGGTTGATCTAGTCTAGCAATCAGGTACTCAGTTTTTTAATTTATTACAGTTTAGTCTGGGGATCTAGCTAAACGCAAAATCAGAAAAATGCGTTTTTATTCATGGAAAATCATTTAAGCTAAAGAAATATAATCGGCTTAAATTGCTCCCTTCATGGCAAGAATCAGAATGACTAAGCCTTTTCATCAGCTTTTACAAGAGGTTGATCCCAAATTGTATGTGTTATTACTTGGCAAGTATGGAGCGATCGATCCCAAAGGTAGGTATCTCCCTTGGAATGAGTTTAAGTGGCGAGTCGAAAAAGGCGATGATGAATTAGGGGCATGGATTGCGACTAAATTTGCACGGAATGCAATTAGCAAAAAATTATTTTTATTACAGGGTGAAGGTAAACAACATTTTAGTTACTGCATTCCCGATTCACTATTTGCTCAACTCCATGCGATCGATAAAATGACAGGTGGTGGTCAAGAACTTAGTGATGGATCTTTTTTATCAGCCAGTGACAAAAGTCGCTATCTGATCAAAAGCTTACTAGAGGAAGCAATTACTTCATCCCAATTAGAAGGAGCTTCAACCACAAGGGAAGTTGCCAAGGAAATGCTAGAAAAAAATCTTGCCCCCAAAGATAAATCTCAACTGATGATTTTGAATAATTATCGGTTAATGAAAAAAGCTTTAGAACAGAAAAATGCGGAATTATCTATTGACTTTATTTTAGAGCTACACCAAATTGCTACCTATCAAGCGATCGAAAATCAAGCAGCATCAGGAGAACTCAGAAAAGACAATAGTATTTTTATTTCTGACCTATACGGAGAAAATACATTCCATCCCCCTGATTGGAAAACACTTCAAGATAGACTGAGAAATTTATGTAATTTTGCTAATACTGACCATTCTCACAATGACCCTGCAAATTTTATCCATCCTATTGTCAAAGCGATCATTCTGCATTTTATGATTGCCTATATTCATCCCTTTGGTGATGGCAATGGCAGAACTGCAAGGGCAATTTTTTATTGGAGTATGCTCAGATCTGGGTATTGGCTATTTGAATATGTTTCCATCAGTAAGCTCATTCAAGAAAAGCGGGGAGCCTATGATCAGGCTTTTATTTATACTGAAACCGATGAATTTGACCTCACATATTTTCTTTATAATCAGGTCACTACGATTCAAAATGCAGTCCAATCTCTTTATAATTACATAGACAGAAAGAAACAAGATTTCCATGAATTTATGCATTGGATTGATCAGAGTCCAGTGGCTAAAGACTTGAAAGACGGACAACTCAATATATTAAAAGAGGCATTAAAGTCTCCAGGCAGAGAATTTACATCAAGACAAGTTGCGAGTGAGTTTGGCATTACGGAGAATACGGCTAGAAGTTATCTCCAGAAGTTGGTAGATAAAGATCTATTAATAAAAGCTCAACCTAAAAGTGGTAAAACATTTATCTATCTAGCTCCAGCTAATTTGAGAACAAGATTAAAACTCTAAATTAAACTTTTGCTCCCTAATTCACCCAATATTATGGCTTTGGTACTAACAATCATTAGTATCAGCTATGATGGATGATCTATAGCAGAGATGATTACACCGATTTATTAGACCACCATTATAAATTTGAGTTATGAATTTGAGTAAAGTAGCTCGCTCCAATAGCTTAACTGTAAGACTACTCAGAGAAGGGATTTTAGAGTCTGTCCATGAATGTGAAGCCGCAGTGTCAGATACAAGAGGTCGGATTTTATCGATGGCAGGAAGCTCTCAAACTGCTACTTTTGCGCGTTCGGCTTTAAAACCTATTCAGGCGATCGCTGTCTCTGCAACAGGGGCTCAGGAGCGATTTAATTTATCTGAAACCGATCTAGCCATTATTTGCGGTTCTCACCAAGGCACGATCGCCCAAGCAAGGCAAGTATTTAATATCCTCTGGCGGTGTGATGTGGAAGCAAGTTCGTTGCAATGTCCAATTCCTGAACATGGTTCCAGCCCCCTGCAATATAACTGCTCTGGCAAACACGCAGGAATGATCGCTGTCTGTCAGCAACAGGACTTACCCATATCTTTTTATATGAGCCCTAGCCATCCCGTCCAGCAGCTAATTTTGCAAACCATGTCTGAGCTTTTACGGATGCCAGCCGCAGAGTTTATCAGTGTCCATGATGATTGTGGCGTTCCTACCTATCTGTTGGAAATTGGACAAATGGCGTATCTCTATGCTCAACTTGCTTCCCATAGTCAATTGCATCTAGAAAGAATTACCCGTGCCATGACCCGCCATCCTGAAATGGTCGCTGGAGCAGGACAGTTTGATACCGAACTAATGCGCTTAACCCAAGGCGAAATTCTCAGTAAATCTGGAGCCGAAGGAGTGCAATGCATTGGACGGGTAGGAGAAGGGCTAGGGCTAGCAATCAAAGTCATGGATGGAGCTAAACGCGCTAAACACGCTGTTGCTATTCATCTTTTGCGTCAACTCGGCTGGATTAGTCCAACAGTGGCTGAATCTTTAGAAGATACTTTTACTGTAATTGGTAGATATAATCGGCTTGAAGTAGTGGGCGAACTTTCCTATCTTTAAATTTTTTACGTAATATCAAACTTAAATTAAAAGCCTCTCAATATATTTCAAATGAGAGGCAATTTTATATTTAATTTAAGCTAACTTACTTAGCCAAAGGCTGTTGAAGTCGAGGCAATTAAGAAAGCGGCGTAAGTGAAGATATATCCCACAGTGAAGTGAGCTAGACCAACCAAACGAGCTTGAACGATGGAGAGAGCCACAGGCTTATCCTTCCAGCTAACCAATTGAGCTAAAGGAGTGCGTTGGTGCGCCCATACCAAGGTTTCGATCAATTCTTGCCAATAACCACGCCAAGAGATCAGGAACATAAATCCAGTTGCCCAGACCAAGTGACCGAACAAGAACATCCAAGCCCAAACAGCGATATTATTCATGCCGTAGGGGTTGTAGCCGTTGATCAACTGGGAAGAGTTGAGCCATAGATAATCACGTAACCAACCCATGATTGTAACCGAAGCACTATCGAACTGAGCGACGTTACCTTGCCATACTGCCAAATGTTTCCAATGCCAGTAGAAGGTAACCCAACCGATGGTGTTAAGCATCCAGAACATAGCTAAGTAGAAGGAATCCCATGCCGAGATATCGCAAGTACCACCACGACCAGGACCATCGCAAGGGAAGCTATAGCCAAAGTCTTTTTTGTCTGGCATTAGCTTAGAACCACGAGCATCCAAAGCACCTTTGACTAAGATCAAAGTAGTAGTGTGAAGACCAAGGGCGATCGCATGGTGAACCAATAAGTCACCTGGTCCAATGGTCAAGAATAAGGAGTTGTCGCCAGAATTGATCGCAGACAACCAACCAGGCAACCAAGCCGCAGGAGCAGAAGCAGGAAGACTTCCAGCACTTGAGAGTAGAGTATCAAAACCGTAGAGAGCTTTACCGTGGGCAGCTTGAATGAATTGAGCAAATACTGGTTCGATCAAGATTTGCTTTTCAGGAGTACCAAAGGCTTGCATTACGTCGTTGTGGACGTAGATACCCAAGGTGTGGAAGCCCAAGAATAAAGATACCCAGCTTAAGTGAGAGATAATCGCTTCTTTGTGTTCTAGCATCCGCGCAAGAACGTTATCTTTGTTGGCTTCGGGATCGTAATCACGAATAAAGAAGATCGCACCGTGGGCAAATGCTCCAACCATCAAGAATCCAGCTATATACTGGTGATGGGTGTAAAGAGCTGCTTGAGTAGTGTAATCCTTAGCAATAAAGGCATAAGAAGGCAGAGAGTACATATGCTGGGCAACTAGAGATGTAATAACACCTAAAGAAGCAAGAGCAAGACCCAATTGGAAGTGTAAAGAGTTGTTGATAGTGTCATACAAACCTTTGTGACCTGCACCCAAAGCACCACCAAAGGGAGTACCTTCGGGAGGACGGTGAGTATTGAGAATCTCTTTGATGCTATGACCAATACCAAAGTTGGTACGGTACATATGTCCAGCAATAATAAAGATGACAGCGATCGCCAAATGGTGATGGGCAATATCAGTTAACCATAGAGCTTCAGTTTGGGGATGGAAACCACCTAAGAAGGTGAGAATCGCAGTGCCAGCCCCAGTGGAGCTACTAAAGATATGTCCAGCCGTATCAGGATTCTGAGCATAAACGCCCCAGTTACCAGTAAAGAAAGGAGCTAAACCAGCAGGGTGAGGAGGAATACTCAAGAAGTTATCCCAACCGACATGGATGCCACGGGCTTCAGGAATAGCTACGTGTACTAGATGTCCAGTCCAAGCTAAAGAGCTAACTCCAAACAACGCCGAAAGGTGGTGGTTTAGACGAGATTCAGCATTTTTGAACCATGACAGGCTAGGACGGAAGCTAGGCTGAAGGTGCAACCAACCAGCGAATAGGAGGATACCTGAGAACACTAGTAGAGCGATCGCCCCAGCATAGAGTTCAGAGTTTGTCCGCATCCCGATCGTATACCACCAGTGATAGACACCTGAGAAGGCGATATTTACAGGGCCGGTGGCTCCAGCTTGGGTAAATGCATCTACAGCATTTTGACCAAAGTGAGGATCCCAGATTGCATGGGCGATCGGACTGATATTTAGGGGATCTTTAATCCACTGCTCGAAGTTACCTTGCCAAGCTACATGGAAAAGATTACCTGAAGTCCAAAGGAAGATAATTGCCAGATGACCGAAGTGAGAAGCAAAAATCTTTTGATAAAGATTCTCCTCAGTCATGCCATCGTGGCTTTCAAAGTCATTAGCCGTAGCGATCGCATACCAGATTCTACGAGTAGTAGGATCGTTAGCGATGTCTTGGCTATATTTAGGGAATTTAGTTGCCATAGTTTTTGTTTTTCCTCGCTATTATCCTAATGCCGCATAACGAGCCAAGAAGAATGCCCACGTTGTGACAATTCCGCCTAGAAGATAGTGAGCTAATCCCACTGCCCGTCCTTGAACAATACTCAAAGCGCGGGGTTGAATTGCAGGAGCCACATTTAATTTGCTGTGTGCCCAAACAATAGATTCAATCAATTCTTGCCAGTAACCGCGACCACTGAACAGGAACATCAAGCTAAACGCCCAGATGAAGTGAGCAGCCAAGAACATCAAACCATAGGCTGACAGAGCCGAACCGTAGGATTGAATTACTTGAGAAGCTTGCGCCCATAGGAAGTCACGCAGCCAGCCATTGATGGTAATAGCACTTTGGGCAAAGTTTCCGCCCGCCATAGTCGTTACCGAACCATCACCATTAACTGCACCAAAAATATCAGACTGCATTTTCCAGCTAAAGTGGAAGATGACAACTGAAATACAGTTATACATCCAGAAAAGCCCTAGGAAAACGTGATCCCAAGCTGATACTTGGCAAGTACCACCACGTCCAGGACCATCGCAAGGGAAGCGGAAACCTAGTTCAGCTTTATCTGGAACTAAGCGAGAACTACGGGCATACAAAACACCTTTCAACAGAATCAACACAGTAACGTGGATAGTGAAAGCATGAATGTGATGCACCATAAAGTCAGCAGTACCTAGAACCATTGGAGCCATGGCCACTTTGCCACCCACTGCTAATAGATCGCCACCAAAGATGGGACTTACAGAAGAGGCTGCGTAGGGAGCAGTAGAACCAATACCAGTTGCCGCAGTGTGAATACCTTGAATCCACTGAGCAAATACAGGTTGCAGATTAATAGCAGTATCAGAGAACATATCTTGAGGACGACCCAAAGCTCTCATGGTGTCATTGTGAATATAAAGACCAAAGCTATGGAAGCCTAGGAAAATACAAACCCAGTTGAGGTGAGAGATAATCGCATCTCGGTGACGGAGCATGCGATCAAGGACGTTGTTAACATTTTTAGCTGGATCGTAATCACGAATCATGAAGATGCCAGCGTGGGCTGCTGCGCCACAGATACAGAAGCCGCCAATCCACATATGGTGAGTGAATAAAGAAACTTGAGTAGCGTAGTCGATCGCAATGTAAGGATATGCAGGCATCGCATACATATGTTGGGCAACGATAATAGTCAAAGAACCAAGCAGAGCTAAGTTAACTGCCAATTGAGCGTGCCAAGAAGTAGTTAGAATTTCATATAAGCCCTTGTGTCCAGTTCCACCAATAAGAAGAGGGTCGCGGTGAGCTTCTAGGATTTCCTTGATGCTGTGACCAATACCAAAGTTGGTACGATACATATGTCCAGCAATAATGAATAATGTGGCGATCGCAAGGTGATGATGAGCTTGGTCAGTTAGCCATAAAGCACCAGTTTGCGGATTCAATCCACCCTTAAAAGTTAAGAAATCAGCATACGCTCCCCAGTTTCCAGTAAAGAAAGGAGTTAAACCCTGAGCAAAGCTAGGGAAAATATCTGCCATTAACTGAGGATTAGTAATAAATTCATGGGGCAGAGGAATCTGACTCGCAGGAACGCCCTTATCCAAATAATAGTTAATAGGGATAGATACATGGATTTGGTGACCTGCCCAAGCTAGAGAACCTAAGCCCAATAAACCAGCCAAGTGGTGATTGAGCATGGATTCTGCATTTTGGAACCACTCTAATTTAGGAGCAGCTTTGTGATAGTGGAACCAGCCAGCAAAGAACATCAAGCCAGCCATTACCAAACCACCGATCGCTGTACAGAGAAGTTGAAATTCACTAGTGATCCCAGAAGCACGCCAGAGATGGAAAAGTCCCGAGGTAATTTGAATACCTTGGAAACCACCGCCAACATCAGCGTTAAGAATATCTTGACCAACAATGTTCCAAACTACTTGAGCACTGGGTTTAATACCAACAGGGTTGGTTAACCAAGCTTCGTAATTCGAGAATTTAGCACCGTGGTAGTACATACCACTAAGCCAGATAAAGATAATGCCCAAATGCCCAAAGTGAGCGGAAAAAATCTTACGGGCAGTATCTTCTTCAGTCGTAAAACTATCAAAGTCATGAGCATCGGCATGAAGGTTCCAAATCCAAGTTGTGGTTTTTGGCCCTTTTTTGAGTTCGCGGCTAAAGTGACCAGGCTGTCCCCACTTTTCAAAGGAGGTAGGCACTACATCACGATCAACCGTAACTTTTACCTTTGCTTCAGGTTTTTGAGGAGTGATTGTCATTTAATTTTTCTCTCTCAAGAATGGGAAGACAAGTTGAAATTACTTAGACTTAGGAGTTTTTCTTATAGAGCTGAATATTGAATGTTATAAGAGCTGTTTATAAGAAATCACAGAATCTAATGATTATGTAGATTATAGGTATAGTGTGTAAGGTTACTTAGGAGTCCTTAACAATTATTCAAACAACTATGAGTTAAGGATTACAGGATTTAAGAGTTACAGGAATTTATATTACAAATTATGTACATTTAGAAATTTGACCTTCATAACAAAGTAAAAAGAGCCAAATTTTATATTGAGCTTAAGCTTAAGCTTATTTTTAATTTTTTCTAATATTCCACTGAAATATTTTAACGGAGAGGGAGGGATTCGAACCCTCGTTAAAGTCACCCCTAAACAGCATTTCCAATGCTGCGCCTTCAACCACTCGGCCACCTCTCCAGCACATAAATTACTTAGGAAATTCTTTTAGTAACCTATCTGGGCAATCCATCATATCAGATGATCACACAGATTAAAACCCAAATAATCTCGACTTTAGAATTTACTCGTATATATGCCCTGCCCAACATCGGCGATGGCAAGATAAGCTGAGAGTAGTCCCATAAGAAACTGCACAAAAAAATATTGTGAACTTATTAATTAAACAAAGCCAGATTTTACTTCCCGATCGCAAGTTTCTATTGGGAGATGTTTTGGTACAACAGGGAAAAATTGCGGCGATCGCAGAACAGATCGATATTAGTGATGCTGAAGTCATTAATGGTAAAGGGCTAACACTCTTGCCAGGAGTGATTGACCCACAGGTACATTTCCGTGAACCGGGCTTGGAATACAAAGAAGATCTACATACCGCCAGTTGCGCCTGCGCCAAGGGGGGAGTGACCAGTTTTTTAGAAATGCCCAATACCCGACCCTTAACCACTACCCAAGCCACCCTAAACGACAAACTAAGTCGAGCCGCTAGTAAATGTGTTGTGAACTATGGTTTTTTTATTGGAGCTACTGGCGAAGTTCTGCCCGATCTCCTTACAGCCAATCCCACCTGCGGAATTAAGGTGTTTATGGGATCAATGCATGGGGCTTTATTAATCGATCAAGAAGAAATTTTGGATCGAATTTTTGCCCAAGGAAGTCGATTGATTGCCGTCCATGCCGAAGATCAAGCTCGGATCGCCCAACGCCGTATAGAATTTGCAGGCAGTTCAGATCCAGCAATTCACTCTATTATTCAAGATAATCAAGCTGCTCTAAATGCTACCCAGTTAGCGTTAAAGCTATCTAAAAAATATCAACGGCGGTTGCACATTTTGCATCTATCTACAGCCGAAGAAGCGGAATTATTGCGCCAAGATAAACCCAGTTGGGTAACAGCCGAAGTAACGCCTCAGCATCTCTTGATGAATATCAGTGCCTACGAAAAAATCGGATCTTTTGCCCAGATGAATCCGCCACTGCGATCGCCCCACGATCAAGAAGTTCTATGGCAAGCTTTACTAGACGGGGTAATTGATTTTATTGCCACCGATCATGCGCCTCATACTTTGGCAGAAAAAGGGCAGGCAGGAAATACCCAAACCCCAGTTAAATCAGAAAAATCTGCCGCCGATACTGTTTTCCTAGAGCCAGCAACTGTGCCTTCAGGAATGCCGGGGGTAGAAACTTCACTGCCCCTGATGTTGACCCAAGCCATGGAGGCAAGATGCACCGTAGCTCAGGTCAGTCAATGGATGAGCCGAAATGTGGCAAAAGCCTACGGGATCGTTAATAAGGGTGAAATTCGGGTTGGATGGGACGCTGATCTCGTGTTAGTAAATCTTAAGGATTACAAGCCTGTCCTACGTGAAGAATTGCTGACTAAATGTGGCTGGAGTTCCTTTGAAGGGTGGAATTTAACTGGATGGCCAGTGGTGACGATTGTTGGTGGTGAGGTGGTTTACGCTAATGGGAAGGTGGATGAGGAAGTACGAGGAATGGCGTTACAGTTTACCTAGTATATAGGCTGCTTAATTTAGTTGGTCTTACTAAACTAACCATAAATACTCAAGCACTTTTAAAACTCTATGGAAAATATGCATCAAAATGGCGATTTAGTTGGAGATCGCTACCGCATAGTAAAAGTCTTAGGACAGGGTGGGATTGGGATTACCTATCAGGCTGAAAATGTGGAAACTCAGCAGCAAGTGGCATTAAAGGTATTGTCATTTACCAATATGGGGAACTGGAAAACCCTAGAACTATTTGAACGAGAAGCTAAGGTTTTATCACACCTAAATCACCCAGCTATTCCTCGTTATATTGATTACTTTCAAATTGACACAGAGAGCGATCGCAGGTTTTATATTGCCCAACAATTAGTGGATGGAAAATCTTTAGAATCTTTAATTGATAGCGGATGGCGCGGAAATGAGGCAGATATTAAAGAAATTGCCCTACAGATTTTAGAGGTATTGATTTATTTACATGAACTCCAGCCCCCTGTGATTCACAGAGATATTAAACCGCAAAACTTGATCCGCCGTAGCGATGGCATGGTGACCTTAGTGGATTTTGGAGCCGTCCAAGATACCTATCTCAATACCCAAGTTGGGCGGAGTACAGTGGTTGGAACCTATGGCTATATGCCACCAGAACAGTTTCGGGGTAAGGCTCTGCCAGTAAGCGATCTATTTGGGTTAGGGGCAACAATTTTATTTATGCTTACAGGGCGATCGCCTGCGGATCTACCTGAGGTCGGCATGAAAATAGATTTTCGGGATCATGTCTATATCTCTAAGGGCTTTGCTGATTGGTTAGAGCAAATGCTAGAACCTGCGGCAATCGATCGTTTTGCTTCTGCCCGTTTGGCTTTAGCCGCATTAAAAAACTGCGATCAAGAAAGTAAGTCTAATCAAAATCAGGGTGCGATTAGCTCTAAATCTATAAGCACTTCATCTTTAGGCACTTCTAGAATTAGCCAACCCTTCGGCAGTCGAGTCAAGCTGACCACAACTGGCGATCGCTTAGAAGTTTTTATTCCCCCATCGGGTTGGAGTTTGGAGTTAATCCCGTTTTTGGGGTTTGCCCTATTTTGGAATGTTTTTTTATTATTTTGGACGATTGGGGCTGCCCATGCTAGCGTTCTTTTTGCTTTATTTTCCACTCCCTTTTGGGTTGTCGGCATCGGAATGCTGGTTGGTGCTGTAGCAGGGATCGCAGGAAATTGCCGATTAACAATTACCAATACTATCTTTACGATTGAGCTAAATGTATTGGGTTACAAGCATATAACCAGTGGTAAAGTTGCAAACTTGCAAAAAGTAGAAATGGGTAGTGACTCGACTGTAAATGACCAGCCCGTAAGAGAAATCATGTTCAGGCATGGAGTTAAAACCCACAAATTTGGGTTCAATCTGTCGAATCCAGAGAAAGAATGGCTGCTATCAGAAATTGTTTACTTTCTGGAACAAGTAACTAAGCCCGAAAAGTAATATACCAAGCTGAAAGTCCGCGAATAGTATAGTTGTTATGCTTGCCAGATGGCACAAATTCTAAAGCTAGATCATTTAAGTCACCGACAAATTCCAAAAAATCTGGCATTGTCATCGAAGAAAATCCCATGGCATGAATTAAATCTAAAGGTACAGGATGTCCCCAAAAATCATCTTCTACTTGCCGAATGGCGATCCCCTGCCAAATCGCAAATAACTTATCCTCAATTTCTGCCTCAAGATTTTCAATCGTCTTAACTAATAGCTCTAAACCATTATCAAGGTCAGGATCGGCATACAAATTCATACACTGGCTTTCAGTATCGTATAAAGCCACAGATGGAGCAGAAACCGCAACGTGTTCATTTCCCTTTGTTCTTTCTGGAATACCAGCTAGATTTTGGGGTAAGGGTTGAGCTTGAAGCCTATTAACAGCCTGACCTAGTTCTTCTACTAACTTGGTCAGGCTAGAGACTTTTCCCGCAATTCCTCTAATTCTGCTTGGCTGGCATATTGATTAGATTCTGACTTTCCTACAGACATAGAATTACCTAAATAAGTTGGTTTTCTTAAGCTTAAATCAAGTTAGCAGATATTAAATACCTAAACGCTGAAAGATTAGATCGAGATTTTTAATATGATTTTCGTAATCAAAACAAGCATCGATCTCTGCCGCAGAGAGTAAACTCTGAACCTGAGCGTTACTCTGAATCAAGCCACGGAAATCTCCATCAAGTTTATTCCAAGCTTGATGAGCCGAAGATTGCACGATCGCATAGCTCTGTTCTCGACTTAAACCTTTATCAACCAACGCTAATAAAACTTTTTGGCTAAATACAACCCCACCATAACAATTGAGATTGCGCTGCATGTTATCAGGATAAACCAAAAGATTTTTGATTAGGTCTGTGATTTCGGCAAGCATGAAATGGGCAATAATGCAGGCATCAGGTAAAATCACCCGCTCTGCCGCACTGTGAGAAATATCCCGTTCATGCCAAAGGGCAATATTTTCTAGGGCTGTACCTGCATATCCCCTAAGCAATCTTGCCATTCCTGTTAGTCGTTCTGAACGAATGGGATTACGTTTGTGGGGCATTGCCGAAGAACCTTTTTGTCCCTTAGCAAAAAATTCTTCCACTTCTAAAACATCGGTGCGTTGAAGATTGCGAATTTCCACGGCAAAGCGTTCTATGGATGATCCTAGTAAAGCTAAAACTTGGACAAACTCCCCATGACGATCTCGCGATATAACTTGAGTAGAAGCACAATCTGGCTTTAGTCCTAGTTTTTGACAGGCGATCGCTTCAATTTTAGGATCGACATTAGCGTAGGTTCCCACTGCCCCTGAAATTTTACCGACGGCAATATTTTTTGCTGTATTCACTAGGCGATCGCGATGCCTCAGAGTCTCTGCTAACCAACCTGCCAACTTAAAGCCAAAGGTAATGGGTTCAGCATGAATACCGTGGGTACGCCCCGCCATAATCGTATAGCGATGCTGCTGGGCTTGGTAGCGAATAGTTTGGGATAAAGTTTCGACCTGTGCCAAAATTAAGTTGATGCTGCTAGTCAGTTGTAAAGCCAAAGCAGTATCAAGGACATCGGAACTCGTTAACCCTAGATGAATAAATCTTCCTGTTTCGCCAACATGTTCATTAACATTAGTCAGAAAAGCAATCATGTCATGGCGAACCTCGGCTTCAAGCTCATCAATGCGCTCTGTTTCAAAGCTTGCTTTTGATTTAATTTCTGCCACAGCATCTTGGGGAATGTATCCCAGTTCGGCTTGGGCTTCAACCACAGCAATCTCTACTTCTAGCCAAGTTTGGTACTTATGCTGATCGGACCACAGGCAACCCATTTCGGGTAAGGTATATCGCTCTATCAAAGTTTAGGTTTTTCAATGTGCATACAGTAGATTAGCAAATTCATTGGGATTGTTCATTAATATTTAAAAAATACCTTGAAAATACTTTCTTGACATCCTCCCCCGATAAATCGGGGGATTCCTAAGATTCACAACTTAGGTTTCTGCTTCTTCCCATTACTGGTATTTCGCAACTGCCCTTTAGAGGTATCCCTATCAGGT
>VYKS01000257.1_pt1 | contig 26372 bp, 35 predicted proteins | sample 5114511 | NCBI WGS metagenome assembly VYKS01 (sample SAMN12291795, study PRJNA351875) | freshwater metagenome | isolation source: freshwater lake | place: USA: Michigan, Gull Lake | collected 2011-07-05 | reverse complement strand
TTTTGTTTGCGATCGCCTGAGTGATTATCTAAGTTCTTACCGTGGTGAGTTAGGGTGCGTTTTTTTATTCCCCAGTAAAATTAAGCCTGAGTGTCCGATTACTTTCTCCGCCGCGGATAAGTGGTTAAGGGAGGCGGTGGATCGGGCGGGGCTTGGACATCGAGGCGTAAGTACCCATACTTTTAGGCGATCGTTTATTACTAAGCCCTATGTTGAGGGGGCGGTTGATATATATGCGATTCAGCAATTAATTGGGCATAGTTCGATTTTGACTACTCAACGGTATTTGGGGGTAAGTACCCAGAAATTAGGATCTCTTAGCTGCATAAGTAGGTAATTCAAAGAAAAGTTAAAATAGTAGGACTTAACTTTCCAGAAAAATGCCAGCACCATTAAGAGTTAGAGCTTTTTCTGGGAGTTTATGCAGATCAATTACGATTTTTTACTCCCGCAGGAGAACTAATTCCCACCCTTGAAGAACTTGTTGAGGCAGAGATAGAACAACTGGAATTGGTAACTGAGGAAGCTAAATTAGCAACTGAACGAGCCGACTTAGAGCAGCAAAAGCGGGTAGAAATTACGGATAAGTTGAAGCGATCGCTTTCAGCAGAACAATTACAGGCTATGGGTATTGTGCTTGAAGTTTTTTAATCACTTTTTAATCATAATTAAGTTCCAACCCGCGATCGCAAAGCTAGGCTCATGTAAGAGCGATCGCCCAAAACTTTAAGCATAGGTCCATGTTCATAAAATTCAACGATGCTAATAGAAGCAGCAGGCATATCAATCCGATCGCGATATCTGCCTAAATCAATTCCCATGAGATTACAAAGGATAACCCGAATCGTAGCTTTATGGGAGACTATCAACACATTGCCATCGGTATATTTTCTCTGAACTTCATTAACCATTAGGGAAGCTCGACTAGAAATTTCTATCGCAGTTTCGCCGCCTGTAGGGGGATTCCAAGCTGGTTCCATTAACCAACGGACATAATCTTCGCCATAGTTTTCTTTCACATAGGCATTTGTTAGACCCTCCCATGCTCCATAATTTATTTCCTTTAGCCCTTCTCTGAGTTGCATCTCTAGGCCGATCGCTTGACATAATGGTTTGGCTGTGGCGATCGTGCGTTTCATTGGACTTACAAAAATAGCTTGCCAAGAAATTGACTGATAGGCAGTTGCCAGTTCCTCCGCCATTAACATACCTTCAGGCGTTAAATCAGGATCAAGGTTGCCACAATATCCGCCAGTTTGACTATAGATTGTTTCTCCATGTCTCAAAAAATATAGCTTTAGACTCATAATGGGTGATTCCTGTGATTAAATTACTTACTCAAATTAACTTATCAAATTATCTGTGTAGAGCGATCGCAGTATGATTAGCTATAAGTAAATCAGGTTTGAGCATACATGAACTATTTAATTAGTGTTTGGGGCGATCGTATTCAAGCAGAAGAAGTCTATACAAGGCTAGAATCTGCAAATTTCCCCATGGAAGCAATCTCGATTTTAGGGAGAGGATACAAAAGTGCTGATGAATTTGGCTTTATTGACCCCATGGAACAAGGACGCAAACAAGCTTCTCTAATGTCCTATTGGCTGGTACCGTTTGGCTTCTTTGCGGGTATTGGCTTTAGCCTTGTCACCGACTTAAATACCTTCGCTTGGGCTGGAGCTATTGGCAACCATATCATTGGGGGTTTATTGGGGGCAATGGGCGGCGCAATGGGTAGCCTATTTGTGGGTGGTGGCGTTGGGGTGGCAACCAGTGGGGATACAGTTCCCTATCGCAATCGGCTCAATGAAGGCAAATATTTAATTATTGTCCAAGGGGCAGAAAATCTCATATTCCGAGCAAATCAAATCATGCGCCCTTTACGCCCAGAGAATATTCAAGGATACAGTGCCTAATTGACTTTAAAAATTTATTTTATATTTTCTAAAGTCTCCACAAGTACCTTATCACCGATATCAATCTTTATAAGCCCAAGTCGAGGATATTCTAAATCAAGAATAATATAAGTGATTGCCGATATGGTTACACAAAACATAATCATGTAGGATAAGGGTCTCCTTTGATTGGCTGACATACTCTGTCCAACCAAAAAAGCTGAGGCAAGGGCAAGGGTAAATAATAAAACGTAAATGATCGCTATCAATATCAAGAGTTTACTTTTGACGTAAGGAGAGTGAGTAATCTAGCCCACACTACCTTCAAGTTTGAGGGCTAGTAATTTGTCTGCTTCCACAGCAAACTCCATGGGCAGAGCATTAAATACATCCTTACAAAATCCGCTAATTATCATAGATACAGCATCCTCAGCAGAAATTCCCCGTTGAGCAAAGTAAAAAAGTTGTTCCTCGCCAATTTTAGAAGTAGAAGCTTCATGCTCCACTTTAGCAGTATGATTTTGTACCTCAATATAAGGAAAAGTATTTGCCTGAGAATCCTGTCCAATTAGCATGGAGTCACACTGGGAATAGTTTCTGGCTCCAGTTGCCTTGGGGCTGATTTTGACTAAACCACGGTAGCTATTTTGGGAATTACCTGCAGATATACCCTTAGAAATAATCTTGCTACGGGTATTTTTGCCAATATGCACCATTTTTGTACCTGTATCCGCCTGTTGTTTATTGTTAGTCAGGGCTACAGAATAAAACTCTCCCACGGAGTTATCTCCAACCAAAATGCAACTGGGATATTTCCATGTAATTGCTGAACCAGTCTCGACTTGAGTCCAAGAGATTTTAGAATTTACACCTTGGCATAGTCCCCGCTTGGTCACAAAGTTATAAATTCCGCCTTTACCTTCTTTGTCTCCTGCATACCAGTTTTGGACTGTGGAATACTTAATTTCAGCATTGTCCATCGCCACAAGTTCAACTACGGCGGCATGGAGTTGATTGGTATCAAAAGCTGGAGCCGTGCAACCTTCTAAATAGCTAACATAGCTCCCTTCTTCCGCTACAATTAGGGTACGCTCAAATTGCCCAGAATCGCCATTATTAATCCGAAAATAGGTAGATAAATCCATGGGGCAGCGCACACCCTTGGGAATATAGCAAAATGAGCCATCGGTAAATACGGCGGAATTTAAGGCGGCGTAGTAGTTATCAGCAATGGGAATCACACTACCCATGTACTTTTTCACTAATTCGGGATAATCATGCATTGCCTCAGAAATAGAGCAGAAGATCACGCCAACTTTTGCGAGGTCTTTCTTGAAGGTTGTGGCGATCGAAACACTATCAAAGATGACATCAACAGCCACATTAGACAGTCTTTTTTGCTCTGTAAGGGAAATACCTAACTTGTCAAAGGTTTTTAGGAGTTCGGGATCGACTTCATCAAGGCTGAGTTTTTTCTGAGATTGCTTAGGAGCCGAGTAATAGACTATATCTTGGTAATTAATTTCAGGAAAATCCACATTCGCCCATTGAGGAGTAGGCATTTTTAACCACTGACGGTAAGCTCTCAGGCGAAACTCCAACATGAATTCTGGCTCATTTTTTTTGGTCGAAATCATCCTGACAACTTCTTCACTCAAACCTCTAGGAATAGTGTCAGCTTCAATAGGAGTAACAAATCCATACTTATAAGGTTGGTTGACTAATGTCTGTACCGTTGCGGTCATAGTTTTTACTGGATTTTATAAGGTGGTTACTTGATTTAGCTTACTTTAAATTATGAAGTGTCTAGACTAAAACAACAAGTTTGTTTCTTAATGTTTAGTTTAAGGTATTTGTCTATGGGTTAGCAATATGAAGCTATTTAAATTTTAGGAAAATAAGTAGCTATAATCTTGAGGTTTCGACTGAGCAGTTTTACTGGGTAGTTTTTAAGGGTAATTTTTGAGATGGCAATTATAGATCAACAAGGGCGACTATTTGGCAAAATTAGTATTTTAGATATTGGGGCGATCGCTGTGGTTTCTTTAACTCTAATTGGTTTATTTTTGGTGCCTTCTAATAGTGGTACTTCGATCGCCCAGATTACTACTGCTGAAATCAAGCCTGTAGAAGTAGATATTATGATCAGAGGACTATCGGCGCTAGATCCAGATACTCTAATTAAAGCAGGAGAAAAGCCTAATATTATTATTCGGAATCAGCCCCGTGGTCAGGTTACGGTTAAAGCGGTGAGGTTGCTAGTTCCTAAGCTCCCCGTACCTAGAGCAGATGGCACCGTTAATATTATTCCCGATCCACGATTAGAAGAGACCTATTCCCGTGACTTTATTATTACACTGCAGGCAAATGCCAAAATTACGAATGATGGCGTGATTTTAGAAAGTGAAAAGGTTAAAGTCGGCACCCCAATTGAAATAGAAAGCCCAAGATATATCATGCGTGGCAGTACCATCTCAGTCAGGTATTAGTTAATGCCCTCTGTCGCCAACTAGTTTATTTTATGCTGTATGCTTATAACGACGATAACCACAGACTAAATTAACCACACAAACATGACAGTTTCACCATTAAGCTCTAGTCAGAGTCAATCAGTTAAAACGGAAACCAAGTGCGAAATTAAAGATATTGGTCTTGCTAGTATGGGCCGCCAGCGCATTGAATGGGCAGGTCGAGAAATGCCAGTACTCAAACAAATTCGCGATCGCTTTGAAATTGAGAAGCCCTTAGCTGGAATCAGAATTGCCGCTTGCTGCCACGTAACTACTGAAACCGCAAACTTGGCGATCGCCCTCAAAGCTGCGGGTGCCGATGCCGTTCTGATTGCTAGTAATCCGCTTTCTACCCAAGATGATGTGGCTGCTTGTTTGGTTGCTGATTATGGTATTCCTGTTTACGCAATTAAAGGTGAAGACAATGCCACCTATACTCGCCATGTCCAAATTGCCCTAGACCACCGTCCAAATATCATTATTGACGATGGCAGTGATGTAACCACAGCTTTAGTTGTTCAAAGAGCTCATCAATTACCAGAAGTGATTGGTACCACCGAAGAAACCACCACGGGAATTGTGCGCCTTAAGGCTATGTTCAAAGATGGTAAGCTTACTTTCCCTGCGATCGCTGTAAATGATGCGGAAACTAAGCACTTCTTTGATAACCGCTACGGTACTGGTCAATCTACCCTAGATGGCATTATCCGTGCTACCAATATTTTATTAGCAGGTAAAGTCATTGTCGTCGCTGGCTACGGTTGGTGCGGTAAAGGTGTTGCCGATCGGGCTAAGGGTATGGGCGCAAGTGTAATCGTGACGGAAATTAATCCAGTCAGAGCGATCGAAGCCGCAATGGATGGCTTCCGTGTGATGCCTATGGGTGAAGCTGCCAAACTTGGAGATATTTTCATCACCGTTACTGGGAACAAGCACGTGATTAGGGGTGAGCATTTTGCTTCTATGAAGGATGGAGCGATCGTCTCTAACTCAGGACACTTTGATGTGGAGCTTGATTTAGTCGCATTAGAAGAGCAATCTGTAAGTAGCAGCTTTGTGCGTAACTTTACCCAAGAATACCGCCTCAAAACTGGTAAATCCGTTGTGGTTCTCGGAGAAGGTCGTTTAGTCAACCTCGCCGCCGCCGAAGGACATCCCGCCAGTGTAATGGATATGAGCTTTGCGAACCAAGCTTTAGCAGCAGAATATCTAGTCAAAAATCAAGGCAAACTAGAAGCAGGAATTATTACCCTTCCGACCGAAATTGATCAAGAAATTGCTAGTTTGAAACTTGCAGCTATGGGCATTGCGATCGATACCTTAACTGAATCTCAAATTGACTACATCAACTCTTGGACTGAAGGCACATAGTTTGTTTTAGATTTACCCAAAGTTTTTGAGTGAATTTGAGTGAAATTACCGATAATAATTAGAAATCAAGGAGTATTTAATTTCTTGATTTTTTTATTTTGGAAATCAGGATTAGAAAATCAGACCATTGCTGCAAGTAAAACAATCTAAGTGAAAAAATCTCTTAATTACTACGAAGTCTTGGGCATCGATCCAAAAGCGACTGCAAAACAGATTAAGGAGGCTTATCGTACCTTGGCTCGTAGGTATCATCCTGATTTAAATCCTGCGGATAATGATTCTGCGGATAAATTTAGGATAATTAATGAAGCTTATAGAATCCTTTCCGACCAAGAACAGCGATCGCATTACGACTATATAAATTTTGAACCGCCTAATTCTAGTAATAACTCAAATCATAATTCCAGTGCAAATACTCCTAATGGGAATGAAAAAATTTACTATGACCAAGGACTAAAAAAAGCTCAACTTGGTAATTATCAAGAAGCCATTAAAGACTATAACCAAGCGATCGCTATTAATCAAAACTATGCCGAAGCCTACAATAAACGCGGACTTTGTTATTACAAATTAGGAGAACTATCCGAAGCGATTAAGGATTTTACCAAGGCACTTTATATCAATTCAAATATTGCAGATGCTTACTACAATCGAGGTATGGCAAGATTTAAACTCGGTTATGCCCAAGGTGCGATCGAGGACTATACGACAGCTTTAAAACTGAGATCTAACTACGGGCAAGCCTATTACTGTAGAGGTGTAACTTATGCAGACTTAAATAATAAAAAAGCGGCGATCTCTGATTTACAAAAAGCTGCCCAAATATTTGCCCAACAGGGAGATGATTATAATTACAAACTAGCGGTCGCAGAAATTAGAAGAGAAAGCCGCAATTTTGACATCAGTAATTTATGTATAGATGTATTTATTAGTTTAAACAGTTCGATTGCTAATCCTATGGGGGGAATGCGATCTGGGTATGCTCGACTGAGTAAGAATAATGCTATCTATGTGAGTATTATCTTTGCCCTAATTTTTGATCTATGTTTTGCCACGGGAAATTATATTAGCCTGCTCCAAGTTGCTAATTATGTGAGTGTTTCATTTCCGATTATGTTGGCAATTGGGGCGATCGCTTGGTTGAGTTTTGTGATCTCAGCCTTCATTGTCCGCAATATTTTTCAAGGTAAAGGTAATTGGATCGGCGATATGTTTGTAGCTGGGGCAGGGCTATTACCAATTGGCTATTTAAGCCTAGTTGTGGCGATAATTATGTTTGTGGAAATTAATAGCATTTATCTGATCGCTGGACTGATGGTAATAGTGGGTTGCTATTTTATTTTGATTCTTTATAGTGGTTGCCATCAGATTTTACGAATTCCTGAAGCTCTGGCAACCTTAGCTGTACCGATCATAATTTTGCTGAGTAGTTCATTGCTTGCCCTATTTGTACCTCCTTTAATTTCTTTAGGGTTTTCTCTTTCTTAAAGCCAGTAATTAATGTCTATTTCTTAAGTCTGGTTAGACTATTATTTATAACTAAATTAGTTAGTCAAACTTACAGAGTTATTTATGTGTGGAATATTTGGCTATATATGGCTATATATTTAGGCGATCTCCGTGAAGTTGAATAGAAAAACCCTATGAAACTTAGTCACAGGGCTAGAGTTGCTACTATATCTAGAATGGGCTCGGGCGGACTCTAACCGCCGACCGATCGCTTAGAAGGCGATTGCTCTATACAGCTGAGCTACAAGCCCTAGGTTTCACAAATATTTGAGTTTTTTATTTGTGGGCTTTATATGTTATACCAAAAATTATTATTTAGGGATAGTAATTTCTTACAGACGTATTTTTTACTGGCGCACTTTTAAGCAGCGATCGCAGATTCCACACTTCAATCCCTTTGCTTCTTGATTAAATCCATAGGTTGCCATTAAAAACGACCATCGACAACTATTGGTAGAAATATAACTTTGCATTTGATCTAGGGCAGTACGGTCATAGCTAGGTAAATCAGGCTTTGTACTTAAAATTTGGTATTCAAAGGGATCATGCCAAATCAATTTACCATGGCTGTGGAGTAGTCCGAGGGCGATCGCTGCATCAGGAAATAATCGAATTACTTCTGCATATTTACCTCGTTGGGGCAGCTTGGGAATTAGGATCTGGGCTTGATGTCTTAGTTTCTGCTGTTCTTGGACAAAATATGTTTGCCGAGTACGATCGCTTGGATCTAAAATCCCCGTGGGTTCGCTTACCAACATTAAAGCCTTGGCATTTTTTTGATCTCGCCCCGCTCTGCCGACTTCTTGGATATATTCTGAAAGTGTTAACGGTGACTGATAGTGTAAAACCCAGCGCACATCGGCTTTATTTATGCCGAGTCCAAAGGCTGAAGTACAGACAACAAAGGGATAGGCTCCTGTTTGCCACCGCCGCTCGATCGCTCTTTTCTCAGAGCTTGGTAGTCCGCCATGATAGGCACAGGTAGTAAAAGATTGATCTTTGAACCATTGAGCTAATTTTTCAGTATCACGGCGACTGCGGACATAGACTAGTCCCGATTGACTCCGAAAGGATTGGATAAACTTTAAAGCTTGGCTTTTTCTGCCTGCCATTGTCCAAGCGATCGCCACATTTAAACTCAAATTAGCCCGATAAGGACTGGTACTAATTACTTGGGGGTTTTTTAATTTTAGACAAGACTTTAAATCTGACTGGGTTTTTGGGTCTGCGGTTGCCGTAAAAGCTGCGATCGCCATATTGCCATGACTAGCAGGCTTATGCGCCATTAATGCTGATCTCACTACTCCCAATCGACGATAATCAGGTCGAAAAGAATCTCCCCACTGTCCCAAACAGTGCGCTTCATCAATCATCATGCCCACAATTACCAAATCTGGATTGCTAAGTTTTTCCCAGACGGGTTTACTCAATAGAGTTTCAGGAGAAATATATAAAAGTCGAAGTCTAGAAAAATTTCTTAATACCTGCTGGCGATCGAGAGTGGATAAGCTACTATGCAGGGCGGCGGCAGCAAGATTACGATTTTGCAGGTCTTTTACTTGATCTTCGATTAAAGATAGAAGGGGTGAAACGACTATAGTTAAGCCATCTTGGAGGAGTGCAGGTAATTGAAAGCAAATAGACTTACCGCTTCCAGTTGCCAGGACTACCATACTATCTTGGCGTGCCAGTAAATTTGCAATCACTTCTCCTTGGGGTGGGCGAAAGTCATCGTATCCCCAAACTTGCTTAAAGGTAGAGCGCACAGTCTCCCAGTCCATGACTACATCTAGGAATTAATGGAAATTAATGCAGTTATTTTAACGTGAGTTCGGGTTAAGGATCACTGCCTAAGGCAAGTCAAAGTGTTCTTAACCAAAGGTTTTTGCCCCTAGCCCCCAAACTTGGGGGAACAAGACTAATTGAACTCCTTTCAAAGTCCCACTGCATTGTGGGGGGTTTAGCAGTTAGAGCCACCTTTTTAAGCAAACGTTTACTTCTTATCTCGAACTGACGTTACTTATAGCTCCGATTTTAGATCTCGCTCCATTAAACCTTCCACAGCTTGACTAGGCGTAATCTCATTATTTAGTAACCTATAAACATAGCCACAAATCGGTAGAGTAAGCCCTGCTCGATCGCTCAATTGATGTAAAACCATAGCCGTATTGACCCCTTCCGCCGTTCCTTCAATGTGATCCAGAATTTGCTCTAGGTTTTTACCCTGTCCCAAGCCATAGCCCACCTGATAATTACGACTGAGGTTACTATTACAGGTTGCGAGTAAATCTCCTAAACCTGATAAGCCCCAAAAAGTCTCAGGCTGTGCGCCAAAATATTTACCGACTTGCATAATTTCAGGAAGCGATCGCGTGATTAAGGCTGCTTTAGCATTAGTTCCCAGTTTTAGCCCATCACACACACCTACAGCGATCGCCATCACATTTTTCAGCGTTCCCCCCAGTTCTACGCCAATGGGATCAGAGTTGGTATAGACCCGAAAATTCTTAGAGGCAAGGAGATTTTGCACAGATACCGCCGCTCCAAAATCTAAACTTGCTGCTACAGTTGCCGCAGGTAATCCGAAGCTAATTTCTTTGGATAAATTAGGCCCCGACAAAACTACGATCGCCTGATTGGGTAGGGCTTTTGCCCAAATTTGGGATGGCATAGCTCCAGTTTTAGGATCTAGTCCCTTAGTTGCAGTCACTAAAATAATATTGGGATTTAACACCAATGCCTGTAATTGCTCAGAGATTGGGCTTACCCCTTGCATAGATACCGCCGAAATCACGATCTGACTTTGAGCGATCGCTTCTTCCAGACTTAGCTCGCTAGATCTTGACCACAAAATTACTTCATGGCGATTAGCGATCGCTAACTTTGCCAAAGCCTGTCCCCAAGCCCCAGAACCAATTACGGTTAATACCATACGCCCAAAATCCGCCCTAAACCTAAACCAACCCAACTACATCCAGTTAAAAATCCGATTACTTGCTTCTGACTCAAACTATTCTTGGCTAGGACTCGATTAGACCAAAACAACGGCGAAAACCATAAGATAGCGATCGCAAAGGTTAAGGTGCCAAATAAAAACATATTTTGGAAACTGTTGGCAAATTCTTCACTACCCCGAATCACAATCACATTCAAAGCTAAAGGCGTAACTACAAAAATTGAGGCGGCAAGGATAGCAGGTATGCAGATTAAGAAAGAATAGGTAACTACCATCCCTAGAAATACTGATACTGCAAGAGCGATCGCCCAATACAATAAAGGCGCACTAATTACCGTTAGTCCCCAGCCATACAGGCAATACCATAACAGGATTACCACAGGGGTTAGCCAAGTAAATCTCTTAATAGTTTCGTTCACTGAGTTTGCAAATGATTTACAGATTACTACTTTGCTCTATGATAGGACGCAGATTACCAAATTTGCTTGTTTATGGAATTTTCTGATACAGAGGCCCCGGTTCTGTCCTATGTGGCAGCAAAAGCCAAGCATAGCAATGGTTACAACTTTAGTTAAAAGAACCTTATATGGCAATAGCCTAACGTAAAAATAGGGCATAGAGAAATTTTTACTCAAAAATCACGTTAATTCACTTTTGCAAAAGATTCCTGTAATCCATACTTAATAAGACTTTCTTTTCCTCACGATACCGAGCCAATGCCAAAATCCTTAGATGGATCTAAAAATCAGGTCATTCTGCTAATTAACCAATCTCGGATTAGAGGATTAACAAGTTCTGGCGTGTCGTCATGGGGGCAATGTCCAGACTGAATGTAGTGTTCGGTTAAAGAGGGATAATATTCTCTCAGTTTAGCTCCACGGGCTTGGGAATTCATCCAAGGATCGCCTTCACCCCAAATAGCCATGATCGGGCAGGTTATGGTTTGCAATAACTCATCAACTTTTTTGCCCTGTGGACTAGAAAATACCGAACGGAAGACATCGATTGCTCCTTTATCATTGGCAGGACGTTGAATATTGGCAATCAGTTCTTCAGTGACGGCGGATTTATTGACATAGACCTTGAGTAAGGTTTTACGAATTTGCGATCTCTGTTTAACGAACTGAAATAATAAATTGCTTGCCCAAGGTTGTTTTAATAGAGATTGGGATAAATCTCTTATTGATTTTTGCAAAGGACTAATTTTTCTGGCTCCAAGGGGATTGGTATCAGTAAAAGATCCAGCACTATTGAGTAAAATTATCCCTGCGACAGATTCGGGATATGCCGCCCCAACGGTTAAACAAGCATAGCCACCGATTGAATTACCAGCTAAAACCGTAGGACGATTAATCACCTGATTGATAAAATCATGGAGTTGCTCTCGCCAAAGGTCACCGCCATATTGCCAATTAGGTTTAGCCGATCGCCCGAAGCCCAATAGGTCAATCGCCCAGACTTCAAATTCACGACTGAGTTCGATAATATTTTTCTGCCAATGATCGGTCGAAGCCCCAAACCCATGGATTAATAGTAAAGGCGGTGATGTCGAATTTTGCCCTGAGTGAACATAGTAAATTTGTTGCTCTCTCCAAGTCCAATATTTGCCTGAAGTAGTGGGTATAAAAGTTGGGGTCATTTGCATATTATAGGATCTAGCTAATTAGGTTTGGGAAATTTCATGGAGTTTCAAGGTTATATCTCAGATCGGCGCTCGCCATTTTATGTGGCACTTTTAATGCCGTTTGTCACTATTAAAAATGGGATTAATCTGGTGCGGGGATTTTTCCATCGGTTAATTTGGACAGAGCTAACTCAGAAACTTAAGTCGAAAGAGTCAGATCCAATGGAGGAATTAATTATAATTTTTACCTTGGGAATTTTCTGTCTACTTTGCGTAGTTACCTATAGGTTTTATCTTTACTATACGGCGATCAGTATATTTATAGGTTGCTGCTGGTATATGGATGTAGTTTTATCAAAACGCAACTATGCCCATAAACTCCCATTAACTCTGACTTTGACTAAAGATAACTTCTTCATCTGGAAGCTACAATCAGTCCCAGTAAAAAAATTTCATCGCTCTAACCTCGTGGGTATAGGAATTAGTCGGGTTAGGATTTTAAGTAGTGCCTTTGAGACAGCGATCACCCAGCCCTGGCAAATATTTTTGACTTTAGCACGCGCAAGTGAAGACACAACCAACTTAATTTTCCATGAAGATAGCAATACCCTAAGGGCTTTGGTTAGGGCAAAAGAATTAGCTCAATCCTTACAAGTTCCTTTAACATTTTTGAATGCTCAAGAGAATCAGCAAATTAACTATCAAATTAATAGAGGAATAGAAAAAAATCCTGCTCCTGATCTCAAATTTAATCCAAAACTTACCTGTGAGCCGACACCTAGAGGCATTGTCATTACAAAAAATCAGAGTAGGTGGCATATTTTTTCCCAATGGACATCTTCCAGTTCTGGGTATTTCTTTGGAAAAGTTTTTAGTGAGTCAGGATTTTTACTGTTTACGTTTTTGCTTACCGAGTTTATGAGCCGATTTGGTCATTTGATCGACACCATGATCATTACCTACCATAGACATAACGTGGTTCATATCGATTTTCAGTTTTTATTATCTAGTTTCGATTTTTTCGATTTTAAGTGGCTGCGAGTTTTAGAAGTAGCTATCGCTATTAGCATCATGATTTGGAGAGGTATCCAAATTAGCCAAGTCAAGCATATTTACATTGACTCTAATTATTTGAAATATGGCATTAATCATCGGCAGTTTGCCCAACTAAACCTAGCAACCATTGAATCCATAGTTTTGATCAATCAACCTGAACCATGCCTAATTGCCTTTGACGGTAATACCACAATAGAAATCAAAGATTTATTAACTGACCAAGACTACCAAGATATGTTTCTAACCATGCAACAAGGTTTACTTCACTGGAAACCATCAGCCCAAAATCTTTGCAAAATTAACTTCGGAAATTCAAATATATGACTAAGTCCCAACTAGCAATTACCATCGGCGATCCTGCGGGCATCGGAACAGAAATTGTATTGAAAGCTCTTGCTAAATTGCCAGATAACCTAGTTGATATTACTGTGGTTGGCGATCGCTCTGTGATTACTAATACCTACAATCTCTTAAAGTCTTTCACCCCCAACCTTGCCGATCCAGACACTCTGCAAATTTTAGATACCAATACCCAATTCAAAATCACTCTTGGTGAAGGGAATAAATCCAGTGGTGCGGCAAGTTTTAATTATCTCGATACGGCGATCGCCCAGACCCTAGCAGGAAAATTTCAAGGGATTATCACTGCCCCCATTGCTAAATCGGCATGGAAATTAGCTGGATATAACTATGCAGGACAAACCGAGCTTTTGGCGGAACGCAGTGGCACTAAGGATGTAGGAATGCTCTTTGTCGCTCGATCGCCCTATACAAATTGGGTCATGCGTACTCTACTCGCAACCGTACATATTCCCCTAGCCCAAGTCCCCAAGGTTTTAACTCCCCAACTCGTAGAACAGAAACTAGAACTATTAAGGCGATCGCTGTGTACAGATTTTCATCTTACAAATGTTAAAGTGGCGATCGCAGGCTTAAATCCCCATAGCGGCGAACAAGGACAGTTAGGGACAGAAGAACAAGAATGGTTAAACCCTTTAATTCAGTCATGGCAGGGTCGTCATCCTAATTTTTTCCTTGAAGGCGCAATTCCTCCCGATACGATGTGGGTCAAACCCAGTCAAGCTTGGCATAATCCAACTCAAATTCATTTAGGATACGATGCTTATCTAGCCCTCTATCACGATCAAGGGCTAATTCCCGTCAAGCTCCTAGCCTTCGATCAAGCTGTCAATACCACCATTGGATTACCATTTTTCCGCACTTCACCCGATCACGGTACAGCTTTTGATATTGCAGGTAAAGGTATAGCTAGATCAGATAGTTTAGAAGCAGCGATCGCTCTAGCTATAGAACTAGTTGAAGGCAAAATGGTAAATAATCCAAAATAAGTACTAGACATAGCTAAATAATTAAGCTATATTTGATTTCCGTGCGAAAAAGGATACTGAAAGCCAAAACTTTTAAGTCCTCACGAGTGAGTAGTAAGTAACAGCCCTATCTCATATTAATCAAGTTTCTGACCCTTAGGCTTTGTCTAAAGTTCTATTAACCTAAAGTTCTAAACTTTAATTCAGAAAGTTCTACATTCATCTTCAAATTGAAGTAAGAGGATTATTTTCATGTCTGTTGGTATTCTTGGTACAAAACTTGGTATGACCCAAGTCTTTGACAGCAATGGCAACGCTGTTCCGATCACAGTTGTTCAAGCTGGTCCATGTAAAGTTACGCAAGTCAAAACTCTTAGCAAAGAAGGATACAGTGCCATCCAAATCGGCTACGGAGAAACAAGGGTCAAACTACTTTCAAAGCCAGAATTGGGGCATTTAAAGAAGTCTGAATGCGGTCCCGTAAAGCATTTGCAAGAATATCGAGTCGCAGATACATCTGCCTATCAACTCGGTCAAGATCTTGATGTTAGTCAGTTTTCAGACGGTCAAGCAGTTGACGTAACTGGAACCAGTATCGGCAAAGGATTTGCTGGCTATCAAAAACGTCACAACTTCAAGCGTGGACCAATGGCACATGGTTCCAAAAATCACCGCGCCCCTGGCTCTACTGGAGCTGGTACTACTCCCGGAAGAGTCTATCCTGGTAAGCGCATGGCAGGCAGACTCGGCGGCAAACAGATTACTACTAAAAAGTTAATCTTGTTTCAAGTGGATACTGAAAACAATCTACTTCTAATTAAGGGAGCTTTACCTGGAAAGCCTGGGGCATTAGTTAGTATCGCACCTGCAAAAATTGTGGGCAAGGAGAAACAATAGATGATTACACTACAAGATTGGCAAGGCAATAAAACTGGCGAAGTCAGCTTAGAGATCAAAACTGCCAAAGAGTCAACTGCTAATAGCATCGTTCATAGAGCTTTAATTAGGCAGTTAAACAATCAAAGACAAGGTAATGCTTGCACTAAGACCCGAGCCGAAGTCAGGGGAGGAGGTCGTAAGCCTTGGAAACAGAAAGGTACAGGTAGAGCAAGAGCTGGTTCAAACAGATCTCCTCTCTGGAGAGGCGGCGGAGTCATTTTTGGACCTAAGCCCCGCGAATTTGATATCAAAATGAATCGCAAAGAAAGAAGGCTCGCCCTAAGCACTGCCTTCGCTGGTCGCTCCTCTGATTTAATCGTAGTTGAGGATTTCAGCAATCAACTACCAAAGCCCAAGACTAAGGATTTATTAGAAGCCTTAAATCGCTGGGGAATTGAGCATCGGAAGCGCACCTTAATTATCACTGATAAAAAATACGAAAATATTGAGCTATCTGCCCGTAATATCAGGAACGTGATTTTAATCACAGCCGATCAGCTTAATGTTTTTGATATCGTCAATGCCCACAAACTGGTTGTTACTGCTTCTGCCTTAGACAAAATTCAGTCTGTCTACGCCAGCAAAGCTTCAGAAAATTCACAAGAAGAGGTAGAAACTAATGGGTAGAAAGATACAGAAAATTTTTGACGAAAGGAGATTGCCAGACATTATTCGTCGTCCACTGATTAACGAAAAAGCCACTCGCTTACTAGAAGATAATCAGTACACCTTTGATGTCTTCCCTGATGCAACCAAGCCTGAAATCAAAGCAGCGATCGAAACTCTCTTTTCAGTCAAGGTTAAAGGAGTAAATACTCACAACCCTCCTGCTAAATCTCGACGCATTGGTAAGTTTGCTGGCAAGCGCTCTCAATACAAAAGAGCGATCGTCACTCTGATCGAAGGCGACAAAATTACTCTATTCCCAGACGTATAAGGAAAAAATAAATGGGCATCCGCATATATAAACCCTATACCCCCAGCACAAGAGGTCTGACGGTCTCTGATTTTAGTGAAATTACCAAATCAGAACCAGAAAAGTCTCTAACAAAGCATATTCACCGTGCTCAAGGGCGTAACAATCGAGGAGTGATTACCAGCCGCCGTCGAGGTGGTGGGCACAAAAGACTCTATCGCATAATTGACTTTAAACGTAATAAAGTTAACATCCCCGCCGAAGTCATCGCCATTGAGTACGATCCAAATCGCAATGCTCGTATTGCTTTGGTATTGTATGCCGATGGTGAAAAGCGTTACATACTTCATCCTAAAGGATTACCTGTAGGAGCATCTATCCAATCTGGTGAATCTTCACCCTTGGAAATTGGGAATGCACTACCTCTATTTAGTATTCCTTTAGGTACGATCGTTCATAACGTAGAAATGGTTCCTGGTAAGGGCGGTCAGATGATTCGGGCGGCTGGAGGAGGAGCGCAGATTGCCGCAAAAGAAGGTAATTTTGTGACCTTAAAGCTTTCTTCTGGGGAAGTGCGGATGATCAGAAGAGAGTGCTATGCCACCATTGGGCAAGTAGGTAATACCGATCAAAGTAATTGTACACTTGGAAAGGCAGGCCGTAATCGTTGGAAGAATCGTCGCCCAATGGTTAGAGGAGCAGCAATGAACCCTGTAGATCACCCCCATGGTGGTGGAGAAGGATGTGCTCCTATTGGCAGACCTGGACCTGTTACTCCTTGGGGTAAGCCAACCTTAGGTTATAAAACTCGTAAGAAAAAGAAATTAAGCAGCTCGCTAATTGTCCGTCGTCGCCGAAAAGGTTCCAAACGGGGCAAGGGAGGACGTAATGCTTAACAGTCTTGTTGAATCTATAGGTTTTAATCACAGTTTGAGGGTATTTTTATGTCTCGCTCATTAAAAAAAGGTCCATTTGTGGCTGATAGTCTCCTTACTAAAATTGAGAATCTCAATGCCAAGGGTGAAAAGACTGTAATCAAAACTTGGTCTAGGGCTTCTACAATCTTGCCACAGATGATCGGCCATACGATCGCTGTTCATAATGGCAAGCAACACGTTCCTGTATATGTTACTGAACAGATGGTAGGACACAAACTTGGAGAGTTTTCTCTAACTCGTACATTTCGTGGTCACGCCAAAGGTGACAAAAAGGCAAGGAGATAAAAATATATGATCTTATCTGAGAATGAAATTCCCGCCATAGTCAAATTCATCCGCATGTCCCCCCACAAGGTTAGACGTGTTCTTGATCAAATCCGTGGACGCAGTTATAGAGAGGCTTTAATTATCCTTGAGTTTATGCCGTACCGAGCCTGTGAGCCAATCTTGAAGCTTCTACGATCTGCCGCAGCAAATGCTGAACATAATAATGGCTTTGATAGAGCAAACCTAGTAGTTAGCCAAGCCTACGCCGATATGGGCAGCAGTCTTAAGCGATTTCGACCTAGGGCTCAAGGCAGAGCCTATCAGATTCTGAAGCCTACCTGCAGTATTACCATCACAGTCAAACCAATGGAATCAAAGGAGGAAGCATAATCATGGGACAAAAGATTCATCCAACTGGTTTGAGGATTGGAATTATCCAACCTCACCTATCTAAATGGTTTGCTACCAGTGATAGATATCCTACCCTAGCCGCCGAAGACTATGAAATCCGTAGGTATATAGAAAAAACTCTCAGTAGTGCAGGGATTTCTCGCATCTTGATCGAAAGAAAAGCCGACCAAGCTGATGTAGAGATTCGTACTGCCAGACCTGGAGTTGTTGTAGGCAGACAGGGAACGGGAATAGAGCAATTGCGTAAAGGTTTATTTGATCATCTCGCCAAGGTGGGAAGTCTTGAAAAATCTGGCACTAGTCAAATTCGCATTAATGTTGTTGAAGTCGCTAAAGTTGACGCTGAAGCTCCCTTAATTGCTGAATATATCGCCCAACAGTTGGAACGACGGGTTTCATTCCGTCGCATTGTTAGACAAGCTATTCAAAGAGCCCAACGGGCTGGGATTGAAGGGATCAAAGTCCAGATTGGCGGGCGCCTTAATGGAGCTGAAATTGCTCGTAGTGAATGGGTAAGGGAAGGAAGAGTTCCACTGCATACCTTACGTGCTGACATTGACTATTCCTACAAAACTGCTCAAACCATCTATGGAGTGATTGGAGTTAAAGTCTGGGTATTTAAGGGGGAAATCATTGCTGGCAGAGAGGAAACAGATCTACAGCAAGAGCAACCTCGTCGTCGTCAGCAACGCCGTCGTACACAATTTGAAGATCGCTCAGGAGTTGAGGGTTAAAGTCTATGTTAAGTCCTAAACGTACTAAATTTCGGAAGCAGCAACGCGGGCGAATGTCAGGTCCTGCCACTAGAGGCACAGATATCGATTTTGGAGATTTTGCCATGCAGGCACTGGAGCCTGCTTGGATTACATCCAGACAAATTGAATCTGGTCGTAGAGCCATGAATCGCTATATCAGAAGAGGTGGAAAGATTTGGATTCGGATATTTCCAGACAAGTCTGTTACCCAACGGCCTGCTGACACTCGGATGGGTTCAGGTAAAGGTGCACCCGAGTATTGGGTTTGTGTAGTTAAGCCAGGTCGAATCATGTTTGAAGTTGCGGGTGTAAGTGAGGAGATTGCCAAAGAGGCATTTCGACTTGCAGCAGCTAAAATGCCGATCAAGACAAGAGTTATTAAACGGGAAAAGGAGTAAATAAATGTCACTCCCAAAAATTGAAACAATTCGGGAAATGTCTGACGAGGGGATCTCTTTGGAAATCGTAGCGATGAAGAGAGAACTCTTTGATCTAAGACTCAAAAGAGCTACACGTCAACCATTCAAGCCTAGTCAGTTTGGTTATGCCAAACATCGCTTAGGACAACTTATGACTATTGAAAATCAGCGCAAAAAATCTACGGTTACTGGAGGACTGAACTAATGGCAATTAAAGAAAAAGTTGGATTAGTTGTCAGTAACAAGATGGATAAAACTGTCGTTGTGGCTGTGCAAAATCGATCTTCTCATAGTAAATATGGAAAGATTGTCGTCCAAACCAGAAGATTCAAAGCTCATGATGAGCTAAATGCTTGTAATGAGGGCGATCGCGTCCGTATTCAAGAAACTCGACCACTCAGCCGTACTAAGCGTTGGCAAGTTGTTGATGTTCTTAATTCTAGCCCTGAAGTCTAACCCTATTTGATTAAAGATCATGATTCAACAAGAAAGTTACTTAAATGTAGCCGATAACAGCGGAGCTAAAAAGTTGCTCTGTATTCGTGTGTTGGCTGGGGGAAGTCGTAAGTTTGCCGCTGTCGGGGATGTCATCATAGCAACTGTTAAAGATGCAACTCCTAATATGCCAGTCAAGAAGTCTGATGTTGTCAGAGCCGTTGTTGTTCGCACCAGAAACACTATTAGACGTGACTCTGGTATGTGCATTAGATTTGATGACAACGCCGCAGTTATTATCAATGCTGAAGGCAATCCCAAAGGTACGCGTGTTTTTGGACCCGTAGCACGAGAACTAAGGGATAAAAATTTCACAAAAATTATATCTCTAGCCCCGGAGGTACTGTAAATGTCTCAAAAACCGCCAAAGTATCAAGGTAATGCCACTTCCTTCAAAATGCATATTAAGAAGGGTGACACAGTTCAAGTAATATCTGGAAGCTCCAAAGGCAAAGTTGCCAAGGTTCTGGCAGTTTTCCCCAAAAATAGTACTGTTTTGATTGAGGGTGTAAATCTTAAGACAAAACATATTAAACCTCAAGGTGAATCTCAACCAGGAGAAATCATCAACCGTGAATTCCCAATTCATAGTTCTAAAGTAATGGTTTATTCAAATAAAGAAAAAGTGGCTAGTCGTATTTGTTACACATTTACAGAAGCTGGCAAAAAAGTCAGAATGCTTAAGAAAACTGGAGAAATCCTGAGTTGAGTATTTTTAGAATCTTCCAACCCAAAGCTCCTGACTAAGACCAGGACAATTACCAAACTAGTTAATCAAAAAAATGTCAAATCGATTTAAAGATAGTTACTACAGCCAAGCCGTTCCCAAACTGGTAGAGCAGTTTAAATATACAAATGTTCATCAAGTTCCTAAATTTGAAAAAGTAGTCATTAATCGGGGATTGGGAGAAGCGGCCCAAAATTCTAAATCTCTGGAAGCTTCCTTGATTGAAATCGCTACGATCGCTGGACAAAAGCCAGTGGTAACAAGAGCAAAAAAGGCGATCGCAGGTTTCAAAGTAAGACAGGGAGTCCCTGTTGGTATGATGGTAACCTTGAGAAGAGAGCGGATGTATGCATTCTTAGATCGTTTGATTAATTTTTCATTGCCACGGATTCGTGACTTTCGAGGTGTTAGTCCTAAAAGTTTTGATGGTAGGGGTAATTATACTTTGGGTGTTCGAGAACAGCTAATCTTCCCAGAGATTAGTTATGACAGTATTGACCAAGTTAGGGGCTTGGATATTTCAATTATTACAACAGCAAAGAGTGATGAAGAAGGGCGAGCTTTGCTTAAGGCGATGGGTATGCCCTTTAGAGATCAAAAGGATCAATAGGAGGTAAAGATGGCAACTAATGATACTATTTCCGATATGCTTACAAGGATACGGAATGCAAACAGCGCTAAAAACCAAGTTACGGCGATTCCTGCGACTAAGATGACCCAAAGCATTGCTCAAGTTTTGAGACAAGAAGGTTATATCGGCGATTTTGAAGAGATTGGGGAAGGTATAGATCGCCGCTTAATGCTTTCATTAAAGTATAAGGGTAAGAATCGTCAACCAATTATTACGACCCTAAAACGAGTTAGTCGTCCTGGGTTAAGGGTTTACTCAAATCACAAAGACTTGCCAAAGGTTTTAGGTGGAATCGGTATTGCTATTGTCTCCACCTCTAAAGGGATCATGACTGATCGCGAAGCCCGTCGACAAGGTGTAGGTGGAGAAGTACTCTGCTTTGTCTATTAATTTATTAATTTATTGAATCTGGAGTATCTTATATGTCTAGGATTGGCAAACGTCCGATCAATATACCTCCCAAAGTCACAGTGGCGATCGCTGGGCAGGATCTAACTGTAAAAGGGGCAAAGGGCGAACTACACCGTACTCTCCCTCCTAAAATCGAACTTAAGCAAGAGGGCGAAGTATTAACTGTTAATCGGCGTGACGATTCGCGCTCGGCAAGACAATTGCATGGTTTATGTCGCACCCTTGTGTCAAATATGATCGAGGGAGTATCCACAGGATTTCAAACTCGCTTAGAGATTCAAGGAGTTGGCTATCGTGCTCAAGTGCAGGGTTCAACACTAATTCTAAACGTTGGTTATAGCATCCCAGTGCAGATTAATCCTCCTACAGGAATTGAGATTAAAGTAGAAGGTAATACTAACGTAATTGTTAGTGGTATTAATAAGGAAATAGTTGGTAATACTGCTGCCCAAATTCGCTCCGTTCGACCCCCTGAAGTGTATAAGGGTAAAGGTATTCGTTATGCAGGTGAAGTTGTACGTCGTAAGGCTGGTAAAACTGGGAAGAAATAGGTTACCAAATTAATAGAGTAATAAAGTTGATTATATGAAAACAAGTCATAAAGAAGCTACACGCAGTAGACATAAACGCATCCGTCGCAAGCTATCAGGCACTCCTGAACGTCCTCGCTTGTCAGTTTTTCGCTCCAATAACCACATCGCAGTTCAGATCATTGATGATGTGAATCAGCATACCTTGGCTGCGGCATCTACCTTAGAATCTGAATTAAAATCTGGTATTGCTTCCACCGCAAACTGTGATGCTTCAGCTAAAGTGGGGGAACTAATAGCCCAACGAGCGATCGCTAAAGGTATATCTCAAGTAGTATTTGATCGGGGTGGAAATCTTTACCATGGGCGTATAGCGGCATTAGCTGAAGCTGCTCGTGCTGCAGGACTAGTTTTTTAGTAATCTCTTGGTAGTTAATAATTAGTATAAAGTGGTAAAACAAAGTGGCAGAACGTAAAAATAAAGATAGTCGTAATAGTAGCCCCCGAGACGCAGGTACTCCTGAAGGTGGGGAGAAACGTGGCAAAGGCAAAAGAGGCGAAACTAAGAAGGCTAACGATCGCAATTCTCGTACCGAAAAAGAATCGGAATGGCAAGAACGGGTAGTCCAGATTCGCCGAGTAACTAAAGTTGTTAAAGGTGGAAAAAAACTCAGCTTTAGGGCGATCGTAATCGTCGGCAACGAAAAAGGACAAGTTGGTGTCGGTGTTGGCAAAGCCAGTGATGTTATCGGAGCCGTAAAAAAAGGAGTTGCGGATGGCAAAAAGCATCTAATTGAAGTTCCGCTCACCAAATCTAATTCTATTCCTCATCCCAGTAATGGAGTTGGCGGTGGAGCTAAGGTCATGATTCGCCCAGCATCTTCAGGTACTGGAGTAATCGCAGGTGGAGCAGTCAGAACTGTGCTAGAGCTAGCTGGGGTTAAAAATATCCTTGCGAAGCAACTAGGTTCTGGCAATCCATTAAATAACGCACGGGCTGCGATTAATGCTTTGTCTACCTTACGCACTTTCAGTGAAGTTGCAAAGGCTAGAGATATAACATTAGAAAATTTATATACCTAAAAAGTTTAGAGTAAAAAGCTTAGAGAAAGTTATGAAACTAGAGGATTTAAAACCCCAAGTAGGCTCCCAGCATCGCAAGCGTCGAGTTGGACGGGGAATTGCCGCAGGACAAGGCGCAAGTTGTGGTGTGGGGATGCGGGGACAGAAATCTCGATCTGGACGACCCACAAGACCAGGATTTGAAGGTGGACAGATCCCACTATATAGACGTATTCCCAAACTTAAGCATTTCACTGTAATTAATCAGAAAGAATATACTGTGATTAATATTGATCAGCTTGCAGATTTGCCTCTAAACTCAGTGGTCAGCCTTGAATCATTAATTGCTGTGGGCATCGTTACTCAAAATGATGGGGCTTTAAAAATATTAGGTCGTGGTGAGATATCTGTGGCTTTGACAGTCCATGCTAGTGCATTTTCTGCTACCGCTAAAGCGAAGATTGAAGCTACAGGTGGGACTTGTGTAATCGGCTAGTATGATTAGTAGATAAATAACATAAATAACTAATTCTTCTTTTTATACAAGATTCTTATACTGAGGCGGACTAAATAATGGTAGTCAATAAAGGCAAAGCTCCTTCGGCTAAAGAAACATTCATGCAAATGGCTCAAGCAAGTGGCTTACGCGGTCGGTTGCTTGTAACTATAGGAATGTTAATTCTGATTAGATTGGGGATATTTCTTCCTCTTCCTGGCATAGATAGAACGATTTTTGCCGAAGCAATTAAAAATAATTCTGTTGTTAATTTCTTAGATATTTTCTCTGGGGGAGGACTCTCTGCCCTAGGTATTTTTGCGTTAGGAATTATTCCTTACATCAATGCTTCGATCATCATGCAGTTGATGACTACGGCTCTTCCCACCCTAGAAAATTTGCAGAAAAACGAGGGGGAAGCAGGCAGACGAAAAATTTCTCAGTACACCAGATATGTAGCCCTTGGCTGGGCTTTGCTCCAAAGTTTTGGCATCTCAATTTGGGTACAGGGTACAGGGGCAGTTCTACAGCCTGGTATTGCTTTCTCCCTTGAAACTATGATCGCACTCACGGCTGGATCCATGTTCGTGATGTGGGCAGGTGAGCTGATCACCGAAAGGGGCGTAGGAAATGGAGCCTCTTTATTGATCTTTGTGAGTATTGTGGCAGGATTACCAAGATCTTTGGGTAGTACGATCGCCTTAGCCCAAGCAGATAGTTCTAGAGTTGGTGGTGTAGTTCTGCTTTTGGCAATTTTCTTGGTGATGATTGTTTGCATTGTTTTTGTCCAAGAAGGAACAAGAAGAATTCCTATTATTTCTGCTCGTCGGCAAGTTGGACGGAAGCTTTATCGAGAGCAATCAAGTTACTTACCTTTGAAGTTAAATCAAGGTGGAGTAATGCCAATCATTTTCGCTTCTTCAGTTTTAATATTGCCTTCATTTATTGCTCAAACTTTTGCTGGGAATGAAGTTGTCACCAATATTACCAGTTTTATTGCTCCGAATACATGGGGCTATATTTTACTGTATTTAGTCCTGATCCTAGGATTTAGCTATTTCTACTCATCCCTAATTGTTAATCCTGTGGATATGTCTCAGAACCTGAAAAAAATGGGTTCAAGTGTACCGGGGATTCGACCTGGAACGGCTACATCTACTTATTTAACTAAGGTATTAAATCGGTTAACTCTATTGGGAGCGATTTTCTTAGGAGCAGTTGCGATCATTCCCACTGCGGTGGAGAGGGCAACTGGCGTGACCACATTTAGTGGGATCGGGGCAACGACGTTATTGATTTTGGTGGGTGTAGCGATCGAGACCTCAAAGCAGATCCAAACATACGTGATTTCCCAAAAGTACGAAGGTATGGTCAAGCAATGAGATTAATTTTAATGGGCCCTCCGGGGGCTGGGAAAGGTACTCAAGGAGAAATTCTCGCTTCTTTGTTTGAAGTGCCTAGAATCTCTCCTGGTGATATTTTTCGGGCAGAGATTAAGGCTCAAACTGAGATCGGACTTAAAGTCAAAGCTTTCAGTGATTCTGGGACTCTGGTGCCTGATGAGATTGTGATTGAAATGATGCGATCGAGATTAAGTCAACCAGATACAGAATTGGGGTGGATTTTAGATGGTTTCCCCAGAACTGTAGTTCAGGCGGCATCCTTGGATTCTCTATTGCAGGAAATGAATCAAATGTATGATTATGTCCTTAATTTGGAAGTCCCCGATCAAATCCTAATTGATCGCCTTTTAATTCGGGCGCAACGTGATGCTAGAGTTGATGACTCTGAGGATGTAATTAAGAATCGGCTTCAAGAGTACTACGCAAAAACAAAACCTTTACTAGATTTTTACGGTCAGAGAGTTATAGTTATTGATGGGACTCCAACTCTTGATGAAGTTACCAAAGATATTCAGCTCAGACTGAACTCACTATAAACCTATTATTCGGAGAGTGTATTTTTGTCTAAAGAAGATTCAATTGAAATGGAAGGTACCGTAACTGAGTCCCTTCCTAATGCCATGTTTAGGGTTGATTTGGATAACGGTTTTAACGTTTTAGCTCATATATCGGGCAAAATTCGACGTAACTACATTAAGATCCTCCCTGGGGATCGAGTTAAGGTAGAACTAACCCCCTACGATCTAACTAAAGGTAGAATTACCTATAGACTCAGAAATCAAGGGGGCGGAACTAAGAAAACTATATAGCTAATAAGCTACATCTTAGAGTCAAAGCCTAATTTTGGGGATAATGCCTCTGTTGTGCTTGTGCTGTTGATAATTTCCACTAAGCTTTTAGCATTTGCGATCGCTTCGGAGTTTGCGCCCTTGGGGGTAAAAACCTCAAGCATCATTTCAGTTCGCATATTATAAGCAGTTTTATTCTTTGGCTCTGTTTCGATCTGATTAGTATAGATATTCAAAGCATCAAACCAGTAGCCATAGATACCATAGATTTTAGCTTTATCCAGATTTGTTGGAGCTTGGGCGATCGCCTTTTGCATATCGCTATCAGGTTTACTCAACATGATTGAACCAAGCGATTGGAGATTACTGCTGGCTTTGCTACCTCGGAGTCTTAGCTGCCAAATATATACTTTCTCTGGTTTTAAGGATGGCGAGTTTGAGGGTAAGGTAAATTTATATAGTCCATTTTTTTCGGCTATGCCTTCAGCCCTATAGACCACATTACCATCTTGATCAGAGGGATCTCGTAGTTCAAAAATTGTTTTATAAGGAAAATTGCTACTCTTGGCTAAATACCAATAAAAAGTAGGTCTTTCTGAGGCAGTTCTACCTCCATCATCAGGAGCTAAGGGGATAACAAGGGAATTTAGCCCTGATCGCACTGCACCTCCTGTACCGCTAGAGATCGGAACTCCAAGTCCATATCCTTTTTTAGTTGGAGCTGCGATCGCCCCACTAGTTAAATATCTGGTCAAAGATCCAGTGAACAAAAATAATGATAAAACGGAAATAGTTAGGATTTGTTTTTGTCGGTTATTCATTTGACATCCTCCCCCGATAAATCGGGGGATTCCTAAGACTCACGACTTAGGTTTTCTGCTTCTTTGAGTCTTAACTAGACTGTTGCCAGTCCCCGTCAGAACCTCTCCACAGAC
>VYKS01000256.1_pt1 | contig 26472 bp, 24 predicted proteins | sample 5114511 | NCBI WGS metagenome assembly VYKS01 (sample SAMN12291795, study PRJNA351875) | freshwater metagenome | isolation source: freshwater lake | place: USA: Michigan, Gull Lake | collected 2011-07-05 | reverse complement strand
GAGGTGAAAAAGTTAAGCGAAGAGTAAGAAATTAGGGTCTGTTAGTCGATTTGAAATCAGACAAACTTCGCGAGCAAAGGGAAAGAAAGTCGGAAGTTGAACCAGAACCCGCCTAACCAATCCCCTTCTATGCGATCGCCCGTACCAAATCCATCACATCAAAAAGCGATCATATCTCAAGTTGCAAGAGAATCTAAAGCTCCTCACGCTTGATATATACGAGTGTTAACCAAGTTGCCCTAATGCTGGATAACCATTACGCCATTGCAAGTGGGCAAAACCTGCTTCATATCTACCACAGTATGTAATAAGTTCATCATAATGGTTTTTAGATACTCCTTCTCCAATGACAATTGCTTCCAGAGCATTATCAAATGTTAAACAAATAGGCTCTGGATTATTATCAAAATAGATCCATCTATACTCCTCCTCATTACTCCAGTCCATCAATTTTTTTAGAAATAAGTCAGGAAGCCATTGATCAAGATGATTAGAGAGATATGCCAGTAATTTTTCTTCTGAGTTTATTCCAATTAAATTGACAGTAAAAGGATACTTAGACAAATCCGGAACAATTCCATCATCAGAGTAAATCACAGAACCAGAGACAAGATTTTCTTTATTAACCTGCCCTTTGAAGCTAATGTCTAGTTTCTCAATATCAAATACAAGGCAAACTCCATTATGTGCGTTAGAGTAATGATGCCACATACTTGGTTTAGCATAACCTCTATCAATTAAACCTTCTGGATGACATTTACCAACGGCACTCTCTCTATCCTTGGAAAAGCAAACGAGTTTTACATTTTTTTTTAAGGTGTCAGATACTCTATTAGATAGATCGTCATACTCATCTAAGCTAGGTTTCATGGATTCATCCACAATAGTTGTCATTGTCCATGTTTTACTTTCTCTAGGATCATTAACACCAGCAAAAGAATTGAGTCTTAACGTTCCAGTTTTTAGGATATATTTCAATGCCGTATCAATTTTTGTGTAGTGGTACACATATTTTTGACAAGACTCTAATGGATTGACCAAAAACATAATTGACATAATTATTTATTGCAATGCTGAAGTATTAGACTGCATATCATACATACCAAAAATTTTAAATCTAAAGCCTAATTTCAATGCAAATAGTTTTTAGCAAATAAGTCTTAAAATAGATGACTACTAAACTAAAAGCTAAATTGCCATGACCACCGATAATCTGCCCAAACAATATGTCCCTCAAGAAACCGAGTCAAAGTGGCAGGAGTATTGGGAACAGCAAGGTATTTACCATCCAGTCGCATCCAGTGATAAGCCTTCCTACTCGATCATGATTCCCCCGCCTAATGTTACGGGCAGCTTACATATGGGACATGCCTTTGAAGAGGCAATTATTGATGTATTGGTTCGCTACCATCGCATGAGTGGATTTAATACATTGTGGCTACCGGGGACAGACCATGCCAGTATTGCCGTGCAGACAATTTTAGAGAAGCAATTAAAGAAAGAAGGGATTAAAAAAGATGAATTGGGAAGGGAGGGATTTTTAGAGAAGGCTTGGGCATGGAAGGCGGAGTCTGGGAGTACAATCACTAATCAGATTCGTAAAATAGGAGCATCAGTAGATTGGCAAAGGGAACGCTTCACGATGGATGAGGGGCTTTCAAAGGCTGTGATTGAGGCATTTGTCAAACTCTACGAAGATAATTTAATTTATCGTGGTGAATATTTAGTAAATTGGTGCCCAGCTTCGCAATCGGCTGTATCAGATTTGGAAGTAGATAATCAAGAAGTGAAAGGTCATCTTTGGCACTTCCGTTATCCTTTGACTGATGGCTCGGGTTACATCGTCGTTGCTACCACTAGACCTGAAACTATGCTAGGTGATACCGCAGTGGCTGTGAATCCCAACGATCCTCGTTATCAAAACCTCATTGGCAAAACTGTAACTCTACCCTTAATGAATCGAGAAATTCCCATAATTGGTGATGAATACGTCGATCTAGAGTTTGGCTCAGGCTGTGTGAAGATTACTCCCGCCCACGATCCCAATGACTTTGAAATGGGAAAAAGACATAATCTGCCAATGATTAATATTTTGAATAAGGATGGTTCTATTAATGCTAATGGCGGCGAATTTGAAGGAAGCGATCGCTTTGTTGCTAGAAAAAATATCATCTCTAAAATGAAGTCATTGGGATTAGTCGAAAAAATCGAAGATTATACCCATTCCGTTCCCTACTCTGAGCGGGGAAAAGTTCCTGTAGAGCCATTCCTGTCAACTCAGTGGTTTGTAAAAATTCGTCCCTTGGCTGATGATGCCTTAAATGAATTCGATCAAAATAATTCTCCTAACTTCGTACCCGATCGCTGGGGTAAGGTTTATCGAGATTGGCTAGTTAAGCTTAAGGATTGGTGTATCTCTCGGCAGTTGTGGTGGGGACATCAAATCCCTGCATGGTACACGCCCGAAGGTGATTTATTTGTAGCGAGAACTAAAGAAGAAGCATATATTCAGGCAAAGACAAAGCTAGGAAGAGAGGATATTACTTTAGAGCAAGATTATGATGTTTTGGATACTTGGTTCTCTTCGGGGTTATGGTGTTTTTCCACTTTGGGTTGGGATGGAAGTAAAGTAGAAACGGAAGATTTCAAGGCATTTTATCCGACTAGTACTTTAGTTTGTGGCTTTGATATTATCTTCTTCTGGGTGGCACGGATGACGATGATGTCTAAATATTTTACCCATAAGATCCCGTTTCAAACTGTATATATTCATGGACTAATTCGGGATGAGAATAATCAAAAGATGTCGAAATCTAAAAATAATGGCATCGACCCACTTTTACTTATATCTAAGTATGGAACTGATGCTTTACGATATGCCCTGATTAAAGAAGTAATTGGGGCAGGTCAGGATATTCGCTTAGATTACAATCGTAAAACCGATGAATCCCAAAATGTAGAGTCAGCCAGAAATTTTGCCAACAAATTATGGAATGCTTCTCGATTTGTATTAATGAATTTGGAGACTAGTTCGGTTCTGAAGTTGGAAGAAGTTAAAGATAATTTAGAACTGTGCGATCGCTGGATTTTATCAAGATTTAATCAAACTGCTTTAGAAGTGAATCAATATATTTCTAGTTATAGTTTGGGTGAAGCCTCCCGATCGCTTTATGAATTTATCTGGGGAGATTTTTGTGATTACTATATCGAATTAGTAAAACCCAGACTGCAAGGGGAAGATGGTATATCTAAATCCACAGCATCCAAATCAATTGCTCAGTCAGTTCTCTTATCTACTTTAATTGGTACAGTTTCTCTTCTACATCCCTATATGCCTCACATTACCGAAGAAATCTGGCAAGTTCTCACAGAAACAGCAGGTAAAACTTCTCTATCCTTACAGAAATTTCCTGAAGGCGATCGCACTCAGATCGATCTAAATATTGAAAATCAATTTAAACTCATGTTTGAAGTAATCCGCACCGTCCGTAACCTCAGAGCCGAAGCAGAAGTAAAACCCAGTCAAAAAGTTAAAATCATCCTGCAATCAGAAAATGAAGCTGAACTAGAAGCTCTAAGTAACGGAGAAAGTTATATTTCTAATCTGGGCAAAATTGAAGAGATGATAATTTCCGCCAAAGTTCCAGATAATATCGGTCAAACTCTTGCAGGAGTCGCTAATACAGTTCAAGTTTTATTACCTCTAACTGGAGTTATAGATTTAGAGAAATTCAAGCAAAAACTCCAACGTAATCTCACGAAAATTGAAGCAGCGATCGCTTCCACAGAATCTCGTTTAAGTAATAAGAGCTTTATCCAAAGAGCCCCCGCTGAGTTAATTGTAACTGTCAAAGCAGAGCTAGAATCTTCTAAACAACAGGAAATTATCCTGCGATCGCGCCTTGATGAGCTGGGGTAATAGATATCATTATTGACATTGGCTTCAGATTATATGTTTAATACTATTAATCATCAATTGAGGTAAAAGTGCGTAACAGCCATACAAATCAAGTTGCAAATGTATCAGTTAATGTCAAAGTACCGATAACAATTCAAGTATGCACAATCGGATTTGTTGCCCTTGTTATAGGCTTATACTATTTTGCTCCTAAAGATAAGAAACAAGATGTGGCGTTCGGCACCGCCGTTATTGCCTCAGCATCAGGGCTATATGCTGCATTTTATGCTGGACGTGCTTTAAATTCAAATCTTGACTCCAAAAGAATAGATAGAACCATGGAATGTGCTTCTCAATGGCATAGCCTAGACTTTTCCAACTCCAAAAAATTAACTAGGCAAATAGCCCAAGAGGTAATTAAAATTCCTGAATCTGAGCCAGATAGACGCTGTGAAAAAGTGAAAGAGCTTGTTAAGATTGACCCTAAATCAGAAACAGCCATTAGAGACATCCTAAACTTTTTTGAGCAGCTTGCAGTGTTTGTCGAAAAAGGTGTTGTTGATGAAGAACTACTAAAAGATTTCTACCTAACAATCATTGTGAGGCACTACCAAGTTTTTGAGCCTTGGATTGAAGAAAAGCAAAAAAATCAAGGACTACAGTCCAAAAGGTTATATAAGAGTCTTTGCGAATTGAGCAAAAAGTGGGGACGAGAACTATCTAAATAGGAATTCGTTGTAGAATAGATGATGTAACTAATAATTGAGAGTATCTATGAAACTAACAATTTTTGACGGAGATCCAGGATTCTAAATAATTGCTTGAAACTTCTAGCATTTAACTAATATTCAGGAAAAGTCACCTAGTAACCCCTAAGTGACTTTTTTAAATGCCTAAATAATAAGAAAACTTAAAATTAGGTAAAGATATGAATATTTTGCAAGATTTAGTTATAAGTGAATATGGATATACCGAAGCTAGGAAAAAAATTATTTAATGGTTCTATTGATAGAGTTGCGCTGATTCAAAAAGGGCTTCATCATCCCGAGCAGCGAGGGACTTGTTTGCGATTGATAGAATATTTACAGCATGAGGAACGTGAATATTTATTTTATGATTTATTAGAGTTGTCTAGCGTAGCCCATGCCGATCTCAAACTTTGTCATCAAGTAGTTCTTTCATATCCTCATGATTGGTTATTAGAAAATATAGAAGAGCGAGCAGAACCGCTACTAATTAATGGAAGCTATGAAGAATACAGATGTTTATTAGAGCTTTATTCCAGAATCGATCGTAACTTAGCTCAAAGATTGGCTTCTAGAGCGATTCAGCAAGATGATTTGGATATTATTGAAGCAGGAGAAGACTTCCGAGAAGCAATCAATTTAAGAACTCAAGAAACTTTGCTTGAAGCGTCACTAAAAAATGAGAAAGGTAATTCTACTAATAAAACTCCATTTTTTAAGATTGTGGGTGTTTCCAGACAAAGGAGTAGAACAACGATCCAGCGATCGCAGCCTAATGAGCTAGATTAAATAGATAAATAATAAATAATATATTCGAGCCGACTCTTTAAAACCAATCTCTCAAAGGCGATTTTCAAAAGATTAAAGATAATCTGAGACGGCTCAATATTAGCTTGATAAGCTTTAGATTAAGCTAACACTAGATCTGGGCGTTTGCTATTCCGAATATCAGCGATCGCCTTAGCATAGTCTTTAGCCTTAAATACAGCCGAACCAGCCACGATCGCATTAGCACCAGCTTCTAAAACTTGCCAAGTATTACCAGCTTTTAGTCCGCCATCGACTTCAATCCAAGGATCAAGTCCTTTTTCGTCGCACAATTGGCGCAGTTCACGGATTTTAGGCACGACTTCAGGAATAAAACTTTGTCCACCAAAGCCAGGGTTAACACTCATAATCAAGACTAAATCACACAACTCGATGCAGTACTTAATTAAATCTAAGGGACTGCCAGGATTAAGCACAACTCCAGCCAATTTGCCTAGTTCTTTAATTTGTCCTAGGGTGCGATGTAGGTGGGGAGAAGCATTGTGTTCAGCATGGACGTATATATGATCTGCTCCAGCTTTAGCAAAGTCGGCTACATATTTTTCTGGCTCGACAATCATCAAATGTACGTCTAAAGGCTTATTAGTGATAGGACGAATCGCCTCTACGATTAAAGGCCCAATGGTAATATTTGGGACAAAGCGACCATCCATAACATCTACGTGAATCCAATCGGCACCAGCAGCATCAATTGCACGGATTTCATCTCCCAATCGACTAAAATCAGCAGATAAAATTGAAGGGGCAATAACAGTTGATTTATGTGCCATAGCTTTAAGTGGTTATTAGTTAATTAAGTTAGTAGTGATAATTACAAATTTTTTTTAATATTACCACTTGGCATTGAAAGCTTATTAAAAAATTACTACTGTGAGAGATCAATGCGATCGCAAATATCTAAGAATGATTTTAAACTTGATAAATGGCTGGTTGACTGACATCGCATTTTCAGGGCATCCAAATACCAATTTTCTTCTACTAACTTTGGGCGATTTGGACTATAACTCAAACCAAAATGTTCTGCATATTTTGCCATGTAATACTTATGGAATTTAGCATTTGTCCGAAAATATTTGCCATGAATAGAGCTACGGGAAGGCCTTGCTTCGGGATCGTTTAATAGAACATCGTAATGGGCTTGGAGATCGGTGAATAATCGAGAACTAGAGTTTTTAGGATTATGTCTATTTGGAATTTCGGCATTGCCCAACGCCCATGTCTCAAAGCAACGATACTGAATGATGATATGAATTTCGGTTTTAGCTTCATCAATACTGTAAATTGGCTTTGCGTTGTCTAGCTTAGTTTTAACTTCGTTATAGCGATCGTTGTAGGAATATTCTTCAGAATCAATACAGATAAAAAAGTGGTCTATATTTCCAAAATTTTTTATATCGTTGAGACAAGCTTCAAATGGTGACAACTCTGCTTCAATTTTAGGCTTACTAAATAAAGCGGGATAGCCACCACCAGAGACTATTCGACAAGTATTTTCGGTAATATCTTCTGGGCGCAGGACAATACTTAAGTGAGGGAATAAGTATCGTAACCACGATCGATACACTTGTGGTTCTGTTTCACCCCCTTCTACTAAAAATAAAAGATTCACTTGCTAGATTCCTCATAGTCTAGAAAATTAATCAACTGTGTAAATTTATCTAAACTTGAAGCCGTATCCAATGCTGGGATATCAGTGGATTTTCTAACTTTGATATTACTTCCAGATTTACTCACAATCTGCCAATTTTGCCAAGGGAGATGACCAATAATATAAGGATGGTGGCTGGTAAGTATAAATTGTAGGCTCGGTGGTTGATCCAGAATAAATTCAGCGAGTTGAGGCATACAATTAATTCCTAACCCATTCTCAAACTCATCAATTAAAATCACCGATTCTTCAGGTGCAGTAAGTACTTCAATCATAAAAGTTAATGTGTGAAACATACCCGATGACATTAGTTGTTGCGGAATCCAAGCACTATTTTCTTGAATCTCAAAGAATAGTTCAGAGTCACCAAGAGAATCTCTATTAAATGTAATTCTCAGATCTTCTACACTTGGAAAGATGTCTTTATAGTTCTCTTTAAATTCATTAAACCGATCAGAGTTAGACTTCTGTAAGTAGATAGCTTTGATTACAGTTGGAGTATTTATAAAATCAGTTGCATTTAGCTTAGTACCAGAATCATGAAGATAAGAAGCAAAATTATCAGAAATAATTGGTACTTCTCTTTGATTGCTAATACAAAATATAAGATATTTGAATGCTTTATGTACTGGGAAAATTAAATCTTCTTCTGAGAGAATATTTATGATACTTTCAGTTTTTTTCAACTTCGGCAAGTCGTTCCCATTGAGTTTTGAGCCTTCATTGGTGCGGTGAAATATAACGTTTTCAGAATTGTTACCGTATTGAATCAATTTCTCAGATACAATCTCAAACTGCTCTGACTCATTCCCAACATCTTGACTAGAGAAGTAATCGCTCCTTAACTCCCAGCTATACTCTTGTCCTAAATGGGTGAAATTAATACTCCATTCAAAAGCATCTAAATAATCACGATATGTATCTCCTTGTTTGAGCTTTTTATCGTTTGCAACATTACAAATTAAGGCGATCGCACTTAAAATTCTAGTTTTACCGACACCAGAAGCACCAACAAGTAGGTTAAGGCTATCAAAATTTACTTCTTCAATGTGCCAGTTTTGCCTATTGTTACTAAATTTCAACTTTTGGATCTTCATACTTCTTGAATGTAACTGGGTTGAGTAAGTAACTAAAAGTTTAGCATCTAGTTATAAATCGCCTGAAGATTCCTAATCCAAGGTTTTTCTAGATCAAAACTCAGCCACCAAAAATTCAAAGTTGGGCTGGCGTAGGTTAGAGTAAAAACTTAAATTAGCTTTTAAAGTATGTTCAAAACAATTATTCTTAGCCTAGTTCTTACCTTAAGCTTAATTTTCCCTGTTCAAGCTGACTCCTACCAATTTAGGGCGAATCATAATCTTGATGGTATTGGCAAGTTTTATATGGGGCGAGAAATTGCTCAGGTTATGGGACACCAAGGGGCGGGATGGTTAGAGCGATCGCCTAGGGAAAAAGAAGAGCAACCCCAAAAAGTGATAGATGGCTTGAATCTTAAATCCTCTGATGTAGTCGCAGATATTGGAGCGGGAACAGGATATTTTAGTTTTCGGATCGCTCCCCTTGTAAATAAAGTCTATGGCGTGGATATTCAACCTGAGATGATAGAGATTTTGACTCTTCTCAAAGCCGAAAAGCATATCCTGAATGTGGAACCAGTTCTTAGTACTAACACCTCACCGAATTTACCCCCAGCTAGTATAGATTTAGCTTTGATGGTGGATGCCTATCACGAGTTTGACTATCCCCAAGAAATGATGATAGGGATAACTCAAGCTCTGAAACCTAACGGGAGAGTCGCTTTAGTGGAATACAAAGGTGAGAATCCGTTTATCGCCATTAAGCCCCTACACAAGATGACGGAAAGACAGGTAATTAGGGAAATGGAAGCGGTGGGATTAGTTTGGGAAGAGACTAAAAGAGATGTCTCTCAGCAGCATTTACTGATATTTACTAAATCTCCCGCTAAATCCTAAAACCTAAATCCTAAAAAATTCACAAAGTAAGCAAGATGGAATATGGATTAATTAACGAACTAATTAAATGTTATACAAATTCTGATGCGGGCGATCGCTGGCTGAAAACATACTCTGGGCAACGTCCGCTTATTGTTTGTGTTCTAGGATTTACGGCTACAGGTTTAATCCCAAACATTTCCGCTGCTGGTGCTACCCCTAGCGATCGCCGCTATACTGCTTTGGCGGATGCTGAATTTCTGTGGCATGGAGCGAAACATCTTTGTTCTTATCCTTTACCACCTCTAACGGCAGGAGTTTCTCCTGTGGTAATTAGTCGGGCGGTTATGGAAAATCTGCACTTACCACTCCAGTTATTCAATGCAGGATTGGCTCAGGCTCCCAATGTGCCATGTATAGATTTAGGCGGGATTTCGGCAAACTCGGTTGAAACGGGGAAAGCGATGCCCTTTGAAGTGGTTAACCATTTATTTAATCAGGGCTTGGATTGGGGTAAAAAGCTGGCTGATAAGGCAAAAAGCTATCTTGTACTTGGGGAATGTGTGGTCGGTGGTACAACTACAGCCCTAGGCGTGCTTACAGGTTGGGGAATTAATGCTATAGGGAAAATTAACAGTAGCCATGCCCAGTGCAATCACGATCAAAAAGGCGAATTAGTAAAACTGGGATTAGGGCAAAATTCTCAAAAATGGCAAAATCCCCTAGAATTAGTTGCCGCCGTGGGTGATCCGATGCAGCCCGTAGTTGCAGGAATGGCGATCGCTGCCAGTCAAGTCGGTGGAGTTCTATTAGCAGGAGGAACGCAAATGTTAGCTGTTTATGCTCTTGCCCAAGCAATGAATCAGTTTAAGGATCTAAATTGGCAGCCGCAAAATATCGCCGTAGGTACAACTCGTTGGGTAGCTGAAGACCCTTCTGGTGATACAGTGGGACTAGCACGGATAATTACTCCAGAACCAATTTTATTAGGGACGCAATTAAGTTTTGCCAACTCAAGATATCCTCAACTTCGCATCTATGAGCAGGGATTTGTGAAAGAGGGAGTAGCTGCAGGTGGATGTGCGATCGCCGCCAGTCTGTATCAAAATTGGAATCAAGATCAACTTTTAACTGCGATCGAAGAAATTCTTAACCAAATGGGGCTATTACCATGATTACTCTAGTGACGGGAGCTTCACGCTCAGGGAAAAGTGAATGGGCTGAAACTCTAGCGGTTCAATTCGATCAGCCAGTGATTTATATTGCCACATCCCGCCCCGATCCAAGTGATGAAGAATGGACACAACGAATTCGTCAACATAGAGATCGCCGTCCTCACAATTGGCAAACCCTAGAAGTTCCGATTGATTTACCTTTAACACTGCGATCGGCAACGGTAGATACCTGCTTATTAGTGGATTCTTTAGGAACTTGGGTGGCAAATTTCCTCGAAGTTGAGACTCCAGCATGGGAAAGAATTGTCAACGAGTTGTTTATGACTTTGCAAACTACTCAGGCTAATATAATTCTGGTGGCGGAAGAGGTGGGATGGGGCGTAGTGCCTTCCTATCCGATGGGGAGATTATTTCGCGATCGCTTGGGGGCTTTGGTTAGACAAGTTGGTGGCATCGCAAATCCTGTCTATCTAGTGGCTGGTGGGCATATCTTAAATCTAAGCACTTTAGGTACACCTTTGCATTTACCCAAAACTGGCGAATAAAAGGTGAATAAAATCTGAATTAGGGTAAATTATTACAAGTTAAATTTAAGGATAACTTAAGGATATAAGTATGGGCAGATACATTAATTGCGAAGTGAATGGAGAATCAGAAACAGTCTATAAGTATGTGCTTGGGGTACAAGTATCTGAGATGCACAGAATCTCTACGGAGCTTGGAATTGGGGAATATCATTTATTTAGATATGCCTATAACGAAGAAGAAGATGAGAACGAAGAAGAAGATGCTCATAAGCCTGCATACGAATATGTAGATGAGCAAAGTGATGATGTGGATGGGGACATATTAATTCTCAGGCGAAGTGATATCGAAAAGTTGAATGAAAATATTGATGTCCTTGAAGCTAATCTTGCATCTGGTCAAAAAGATCAAGAAGATGAATTCTATATTGCCATGATTAAAGCGATCCGTTATTTTATGGTTCGGTACCTCAATCAAGAAAAATTTGTCTTTGTAGGTGAATTTTAATAGCCTACCTAATCAACCTCCCACTAGTAATAAATCCCATAATCATAATCCTTATGTCCGCATACGAAAATTTCCTATCAGAGCTAGAAGGGCTTGAAGTAATTAGTTCGCCTACTCAAGTGGCTAAATTATCTGAAGATTACTTTCGCTTTAGCCCCATCCTCACGCCAATTTTAGAAAATAAAGTCGGTGACTTAGTATTACGACCAAAAACTGAAGCCGAAGTAATTAAGATTGCCCAAGGTTGTGTAAATCATCGTATTCCTTTAACTGTGAGGGGGGCAGGAACGGGAAACTATGGTCAATGCGTCCCAATGCATGGAGGCATAATTCTGGATACTAGTCGGATGCAGTCGGTTAAATGGATCAGAGCAGGTGCAGCTTGTGTTGAGGCAGGGGTAAAACTCGGTGCATTGGACAAAAAAGCCCAAGAAATTGGTTGGGAAAGTCGAATGGTACCATCAACATTTCGGAGTGCTACGGTTGGAGGTTTTATTGCGGGTGGCAGTGGCGGTATTGGTTCGGTTTTATATGGGCAATTGCGCGATCGCGGGAATCTCAGATCTGCCAGAGTTATAACCCTAGAGGATACGGTGAGAGTCATAGATTTGCGGGGTGATGATGTCCAGAAAGTGAATCATGCCTACGGAACTAATGGCATTATTACCGAACTAGAAATTCCCCTAGCTCCTGCTTATCCTTGGGCAGAATGTATTGTGGCATTTAAGGAATTTGAGATGGCCGCTAAATTTGGTCAGGCTTTGGGGAATGCGGATGGAATTATCAAAAAAATGATTAGTGTCCATGCCCATCCGATTCCCAGCTTTTTTACAGCTTTAAAATCCTATGTTCCCGATCAATCTCATTGTGCTTTAGTTTTAGTGTCTGAGTCGGATTTAGAAGCATTTAAGTCTTTAGTTCGGTCATATCAAGGTGAAATTTGCTATGAAAAATCTGCCCAGGTCGCTAGTAAAGGTTTAACTTTGGTGGAATTTTCTTGGAATCACACTACACTTCATGCTCGGACAGTTGATACGTCTTTAACCTACTTACAAAGTATTTTCTTAGATTTAGATGCGGTGATGGAGATGTATAGGCACTTTGGGGATGAAGTGATGATGCATTTAGAGTTTATTCGCATGGGGGGGAAGGTATTTCCTGCGGCTATTCAGGTGGTCAGGTTTACAACTAGCGATCGCCTAAATGAAATTATTAAATATCACGAAGATCGTGGAGTTTTAATTGCGAATCCCCATACTTATCTACTTGAAGATGGCGGCATGAAAACTGTAAATCAAGAACAGCTAGATTTTAAGCGGTTAGTCGATCCCTACGGATTAATGAATGTGGGCAAGATGCGATCGTTTTTATAGGGTTAGGATTCTAATTCGTCATCACCATAACGAGCTACTAAAAAAATCTGGAGTGATACTACCCCAGACTTAAGTTTATTTGTAGCTAGATTTCTAGCCAAGAAAGCTATTTTTTAGGAGGTGCGACTTCTTCTACTTCATCGATCGCAAAATTGTTAGTTGCAATGTTGGAGTAATTAACCTTATCAAAACGGACAATTACAGGGTAGATGATACCGCTTTTATCGATAGAGGCAACAGTACCTAAATCACGATACCAATAGGACTCTTTGCGGAGGACGCGAACTGTGGAACCACGTTGAATTGTCATAATGAATATAAAAATAACGAGTAATGCCATCTAGGTTAATCCAAGGCGATCGCCTCTGTCTATTATCTAGGCGTTAAGTTTTATGAAAGTATAAAGACTAAGAGCTACTCTTAAATAGTCCTTGGGGCTTAAATAGCAACACTAAAACCATAATTAATAAGCCCACCCCAATCTTGTACTCAGTGCCAATGCAGTACTTGGCTAAATCTCCCAAACTAGCAGGACAGACAGTACTTACTTCTTGGGCAACACCAATCACCATAGCTCCAGCGATCGCCCCGTAGGGATTACCCACGCCACCTAAAATTACCGAGGCAAACATCGGCAAGATTAAAAACCAACCCATGGTCGGGCGAATATTCGTAATTAAGCCATACATTCCACCACCCAAGGCTGTGAGAGTTCCTGCAATAATCCAAGTCCACAAAATCACGGCATCGACATTAATACCTGTAACTCTAGCTAATTCAGGATTATCGGCTACGGCACGCATAGCTTTGCCAATTTTGGTATTTTGCAAAACGTAATACAATCCCACAATTACAGCGATCGCCATGGCAACGACAACCAAACGATTACGGGTAATAATTATCCCCATCAGATCTAAGGCGGGAAATGTGGGCAGATTAAACTTTTGCGGTGAGGCTCCCCAAATCAAGATAATGCCGTTCCGAATCACCAATGCCAAACCTACAGAGACAATCAGCATCGTAGTTTCACTTGCCCGCTTTTTACGTAGCCCCGCCCAGAGGATTTTTTCGCAAATTAATAAGAAAATTACTGCACCCACACAGCCGATCGCAAAGGCAAGCCAGATATTTAGCCCCAAAACCGTATTCGCAAAAAAAGCTATGTAAGCCCCAAGGGTTAAAACATCACCGTGGGCATAGTTTTGTAATCTTAAAATCCCGTAGGTAAGAGTTAGCCCAACTGCAGCTAGGGCGATAATGCTACCCAAAGCAATGCCATCTACACCCGATTGGAGGATTTCTTGCATACTTGACTTGTAAATAATTTTGATAAGAGTTTTTTGACGTTACCATAATCTACTTAAAATAGAAGCATAAAATTAATTGCAACCATCAAGGGGAATTTGTGGAGAAGGGAACAATGGTTGAGTTTCAGTTACATGGCGATCGCCGTCTAGCTGTTGTGGATCGACCCGAAGGCAAAAAGCATTTACAGGTTATAGATGAAAATGGTACTCCCCATGTTCTCCATCCCCGTCAAATCGATTATGTGGTGGCAGGGGATTTAGCTAGGTTTACGGTAAAACAGATTCCAGCGTTTTTTCAGCAAGTACAGGAGTATCTCGATCCCTCTAGCCTTGAGGTGGCGTGGGAAATTTTAAGTAGCGATAACCAATCGGTCACCCCTGAAGAATTAGCAAGTTTACTATTTAGCGATGTCAAACCTGCCACAGTCTATGCATCCTATTGCTTACTTAGTGATGATAAGCTCTATTTTAAGCAAAAGGGAACTGTCTACGAGCCTCGTCCGACCTCTCAAGTTAACGATCTCAAACATCAAAATGAAATCGCTAGGGCAAAGGCTCAGGAAGTAGAAAATTTTGTGCAGAAAATGCGAGATCGGGTTAGCGGGGTATCTGTGGAGTGGACAACAAGCGATCGCCATCGTCTAGAATGCCTAGAACGCTATGCCATCCATGGAGACGAAGCCTCGGATAAATCCACCGCCTTTGAGTATCTATCGTCATTAAAGCGAACTCGCAGTGAAGGATCGGCGTTTCAGCTTCTAGCAGATTTGGGAATTTGGACAATCCATGAAAATCTTAATTTACTGCGGAGCCAAGTACCTACTAAGTTTCCTGCCGATGTCCTCAACCACTCTAAAGCTTGTATTGAGAATCCTAAGCCCGATCCAATACCTCGTCAAGATTTAACCCATCTCCATGTTTATACCATTGATGATGAAAGCACGACGGAAATTGATGATGGATTGAGTGTCGAAACCCTCCCCTGTGGCAAACAACGTCTGTGGATTCACATTGCCGATCCCACACGCTGGATGGAACCGAATGATATTTTAGATCGAGAAGCCCGAAAAAGAGGAACTACGATCTATCTGCCCACAGGCATGATTCCCATGTTTCCACCAGCCTTGGCGACAGGAGAAATGAGTCTAATTCAAGGACAGGTTTGTCATGCCCTCTCCTTTGCAGTGGAATTAAGCGATCGCGGAGAAGTGGAGAATTTTGAAATTTGCGCCAGCCTAATTAAACCCAGCTATCGCCTTACCTACGAAGACGTTCAGGAAATGCTAGCCCTAGGAGTAGAAGCTGATTTGGAAGCGATCGCTCACCATGCCAGAATGAGAGCTAATTGGCGTTTATCCCAAGGTGCTATCAATATTAATCTCCCCGAAGCCATCATTAAAGCTAATCCCCACGATAACGATCAGCTTGACATTGAAGTGATTGATAACTCCTTTGCCCGCAAGCTCGTAGCAGAGATGATGATTCTCACTGGAGAAGTAGTCGCCAGATATACCCAAGCCCATAGTATTCCTGTTCCCTATCGCTTTCAAGGACAGCCAGAACTCCCCACAGAAGAAACTCTGCAAACTTTACCCCCAGGTCCTGTGCGGGAATTTGCCATGGTGCGCTGTATGCAAAAAGGAGAAGTGGGAACCCTACCCTCTCGTCATGCTGGTTTGGGTTTAGATGCATACGTGCAAGCAACTTCTCCCATCCGCCGCTATGGGGATTTATTAATCCATTTTCAAATTAAGGCGCATATTTCAGGGCTGCCCTTACCTTTTACAGAATCAACGCTCCAGGATTTACTCAGTATGGTCGATCCAGCTATTTATGAAGCTGCGCAAATGGAGAAACAAACTGTCCGCTATTGGAGCTTAGAATATCTCCGCCGTCATCGCGATCATGTCTGGAGAGCAGTTTTACTGGATTGGCTTAAGGAACAAGATCGGATTGGGTTAATTCTCTTGGAAGATATCGGCTTAAAAATTCCTATCAAGCTAAATCGAGCCGTGAATGTGGGCGAAAATCTGAACTTAAAAGTAAGCGATGTCGATCCCCGTAGGGATATTATTCAATTCCAAGAAGCAACAATGGCAACAATCGCCGATCCGTAAATCATCGTATACTAGCAAAAGAATTTCTGTATAACATCTGGCTAACTTCAGCAAGGAAATAGATTGTGCGTGAAGAAATTATTCAAAACCTTAAGTCTCTTGAGAAAGAAGAAAACATAAGAATCTTATATGCCTGCGAATCAGGTAGCAGGGCGTGGGGCTTTCCCTCGTCTGATAGTGACTATGACGTTCGCTTTATATATGTTAGAGAAAAAGATTGGTATCTTCGAGTAGACCATGAGTATTGTAGAGATGTCATCGAACAACCAATAGATAATCTTCTTGATATAAATGGGTGGGATCTTAAAAAAGCAATTAAACTACTTAATAAATCAAATCCTCCTCTAATGGAGTGGTTTAACTCACCTATTGTTTATTTTAAAAATGAAGAATTTACAAATCAGTTTAAAGAATTGATTACTACTTGTTATTCACCAAGGTCTTGTTTCTATCACTATTCTCGTATGGTGCATGGCAATTTTAAGGAATATTTACAAGGTGAAGTTGTAAGAATTAAAAAGTACTTTTATGTTCTTAGACCAATACTAGCAATGCAATGGATTGAGCAAAATAAGGGCGTAGTGCCTATGGAATTTGAAACTCTTGTGAATGAGCTAGTTGCTAATCCTGAATTGAAAATTGCCATTCATAAACTTCTAGAAGATAAACGAATAGGATTTGAAAGTGATTATCTGCCAAGAATAGAGGTTATAAGTTCATTTATAGAAGGTGAGCTTGCTAGATTTCAGAATATGTCTCAAGAGTTTAAAAAAAGTGAATCAAATTATCATTTACTAAATCCGTTTTTTCTGAAAGTTCTAAACTGCGAAGTGTAAAAGTTAAAAAACTATTTTTACTAACTGGCTGCCCATATTACAGAAACATCTAGAGTCATCTCAAGCTATTAGTAAGGTATAAGTTCATCTGTTATTATTTAATTATTTAAGAAAAGATTAATACTAAATCATCTCCAAGTTAGCGAAAAAAATGAGTATTAGAGAAATTGTAGCGGCGATAGTACAGTTACCAGCCAAAGAACTGTCAGAGCTAACTGAGTGGTTGATAGAATATCGGGCTAGGTCTTGGGATTCAGAAATTGAGAAAGATTTAGAAGATGGTCGTTTAGATCAGTTATTAGATGAAGTCGATAAAGAATATGATGCAGGTTTAGCCACATTTCTATGAAGCATTTAACTCTTCCTCGTTTCTGGAAATACTATAACTACCTACCAAAGGAGATCCAAGAGATGGAAGCAATTAGATTATGGTATGAACGTTTTTGGGCGCAATGGTTAATTATCGGAACTGTAGGTATTAGCATTCCGCCAGAGCTATTTGAACTGTGGAAATAAGTCTCGTTGCTAAAAGTGGTGATATTTGGCTTGAACCTAGCAATTTTGTGGTACTTACTGCGTGATTTCCCTAAAAAGCCAACAGACAACAAGTTTTTGCAGGAATAAGAAGTAAAAAGGATTCTCTTAATAGAAGATCAGAAAAATTAATCTGGACAGGGGGATGGCATCGATTTGTCACCATGAGATTGTTAGTCTAATTTACAAACTATTGCGATAGGCTTTGGGGGTAATTCCTACTAACTTGAGAAAATGGCGACCTAGGTGACTATGATTGGCAAAACCACACTGTAAGGCAATGTCACTAATCGGTAAGTCTCGATTTTTAAGTAAAGTTTTAGCTTTTTCTATACGTTGATGAATGATGTACTGATATGGAGAATAACCAATTTCTTGCTGAAACACTCGACAAAAATAGGAAGGATTCATCCCGATCGCTCCCGAAAGCACTTCTAAGTTAATATTTTGATCAAGATGCTTGTGGATATAGGCGATGGTAGATTTAAGTCGATAGCTAGCTTTTGCTTTTTCTTCTAGTTGCAATTCACCGTTTGCCGACTTTGCTTTTTTGGCAGCATGGGTACTGAGAGCCACAGCTATAGAAGTAAGAAGTTGTTCACGGCGGAAGGGTTTGAGAATATAGCCCATGGGATTAGTCAGTTGGGCACGTTTAAGAGTTTCTGAATCGGAGAAGGCGGTCAAGTAGATAATGGGAATATCATAAAATAATTGAATATTTTCTCCCACAACTATGCCATCTAATTCACCTTTAATCCGAATATCAAGCAAGACTAGATCTGGACAAAATTCAGCTACTTTGAGAATCGCCGTTTTACCATCAGGGGCGATCGCGCAAACTATATACTCTTCATCTTTTAAAATTTGAGCAATATCTTGAGCAACCAATCTTTCATCTTCAACTATTAGTATCTGAATACTCATTGATTTATTTATAAGATTGGAAAAGCTATCTTAAAGACGGAACCATTCTCAACGAAGTAGGTAAATTCTCCCTCTAGTTGCTCGGTTAAACTCTGTACTAACTGTATTCCTAGGCTATCTGTATTCTGAAGATCAAAATCTACAGGTATACCGATGCCATCGTCAGAAACGGTTAGACTATAGTGTTTATCTACTTTAACTAATTGCACGTCGATGTTGCCAAAGCCTTTAGGAAAAGCGTATTTCAAGGCATTTGATACTAATTCATTGATAATTAATCCTAAAGGAATGGATTGATCCAGAGGGATAAGAATGTTATTAACTTTTATGCTCAGATGCACAAGTGCAGTGTTAGTGCCATAACATTGAAATAAGTTATCAGTTAAGTTGGAAATGTAGTGATGAAAATCAATATGGGATAAATCATCACTGCGATAAAGTTGATCGTGAATTAGTGCCATCGACTGAATGCGATTTTGATAAACTTCGGCTAAAATTTTTACATCAGGTGAAGTCTTACGGAACTGCATGCGTAAAAGACTAGACATAACCTGTAAGTTATTTTTAACGCGATGATGAATTTCTTTTAGTAAAACTTTTTTCTGCCTCAATTCATTAATTAGCTGAGAGTACAGCTTTTCTTTTTGGGCAGAAATACCAATCTGAGCCGCCACCTGCTTAACGAGATTGACTTCAGAATCTAGCCATACTCTGGGCGAATCACATTGTTGAACGAATAGAAGTCCCCATAATTGATAAGAATGGATAATTGGTACCGCGATATTTGCCCTGATGTGAAATTTTTGTAACAAATCAACAAAATAAGGGTTGATATTTGGATCGCTAAGAACATCTGAGAGAATCGTAATTTTGCCATGAAGGTATTCTTCAACTACATTTGAATACTTAAAACAAGAATCGTTAATCATGGTACCGAAAATTGCTAATTCTGGCCGGCTTACTTCCTCTTTGATCGCATAACCATCAAAATGAGGATCTAGCTGGAAAATTTGAATCCGATCGCATTTTAAGAATTCCTGTACCTTCTTTAAAATTAAGTTTAAAGCTTGGTCTAAATTAATAGATTCGTTAATTGCGACCGTGACTTCGGAGAGAAGGCGATCGGCGGCAGCTTGAATTTTTAATTCTTGCTCAAATTGTTTGCGAGTGGTAAGTTCATTTTGAACTTGTTGGTATAGGTCAGCCTGTTGAATGGCGATCGCTAATTGATTGGCTAATTGTTGCAATAAAACTGACTCTTCTGACTGCCATTTGCGGTAAGATTCACAAGATTGAACAACCAATAGCCCCCATAACTGGAAGTCATCCTTTCGCCACCTATCAGAGTTTGCATCATTATTACGATCTTTAGTGGGCTGTAATTTTTGGACTATGGGTGCAACAATCTTAGACTTCACTCCCGCTTGTTCCATAAAGTCTGCTAAACAATCCGACCAAATATCTTGGGAGAGGTTTTCAACAATCCGAGGTTGTGGAATTATATAGTGGTTAAAGCTTTCAGTGCCAAAATGTTCGACTAATCCATCCATGTCATAGATAGATAAATATTGAGAATCTACATTTTCTTTGACAACTTTACTTTTGCCATCCTTAAATAATTGAAAAACAGTCACGCGATCGCAATTTAAGAGTCTTTTTACTTCATTCACCGCAGTAGTTAGAACCTGATCGAGATTTAAAGATTGGCGAATCTGTTGCGTAATATTCATCATAAACTCCCGCCGCTCCATCTGCTGATTTAGGGCAAGTTCGGCTATTTTTTGCTTGCTAATATCTCTGACCATGCCCAAGATATGAGTGATATTTCCGAATTCATCTTTAAGTAAAGTAGCTGTGAGTTCGCCTAATATTAATTCTCCATTTTTTTTGATGTAATGCTTATCAATTTGATATGAATTAATTTCCCCCCGCATCATCAATTCAGTATGGGGGAGTTCTAATTGCCAATCGGCTGCATCAGAAATGGTTAAACAAGAAGCCAGCCTTAATAATTCATCCTCGGTATACCCCAAAAGCTGACAAAAAGCGTTATTGACTGCAACAAACTTATAGGTTTGCACATCACATACAGCAATGCCAAGGGGAGCAAAATCAAAGAAACTTTTAAATCTCGATTCACTGGCTTGTAAAGCGGAAGTACGTTCTTTAACTTTGAATTCTAGTTGCTGATTGAGTTGCTCTATATTTGTTTCTGCAGATTTGCGTTTGCTAATATTTTCAATCAAAGCGATAAATAGTTGGGGTTTCCCCGGCGGCACATCAATCCTAAAACAATTTACGCGTACCCATAAATAAGAACCATTCCGATGGCGATAGCGCTTTTCAATAGTAAAACTATTTTGTTCGCCTCGAACTACTGCCATAAATTGGTTGTAGTTTTCGGGCAGGTCTTCGGGGTAAGTGAAAGCAGAGAAGTTCATTGACTTCAGTTCGATTTCAGAATACCCAACCATCTCTTGATAGCAAGGATTAGTTTTTACAAATTTGCCAGTGGCATCTATAATTACAATACCCACATCCGAGCATTCAAAGATGGCTTTTAATAGCGACCCAAGCTCTTGCAATTCTAGTTCGGTTTCGGTGCGATTTTGTAGCTCTATGGATAAATTTTGATGGGAGATAGATTGTTGAATGGCGATCGCTATTTGTGTGGAAATATTACCAACGAGATCGATTTCTATATTCTGCCAAGTTCTTTCTTTAACATGGGAAGCTAGAGAAATTGCTCCCCAGATATCCGCTCCAACTATTAAGGGAGCGATCAGCCAACTACCTGGATATGCTAATGCTAAAACTTGAATCACATTACAGTCAATTTCAGCACTGCAATTAATACACACTATCCCTCCCTGCTTTAGCCGAGAAGATATGAGATTACTCCAGTAAGGGATTTCTAAGCCTGAAACATTAGGTATATCATGACAATCACGATATTCTATTAAGGATTTCCAAATTTCCCGATCGGGCAGATATTGACTAACCTGAACTATGTCAAGTTTCAATAGCTTCCCTACGCCTGTTGTGGCGGCAGTGAAAATTGTTGATAAATCAAAGGAGTTATGAATAGATTGCAAAAGTAGATTAACGGCTTGTTCCAACTGGAGTTTATATTTGAGAATCTTGTTTTCGGCGAGGACAAGTTTGTATTTTTCAGCTTTAATTTCTGCTTCGGCTAGTTTGTGCTTTAGTTCATTCTGGGCGACCGCCCGATCAATTGCAAACCACAGAATTTCATTAGTTAGCTTTTCTTTAACTAAATAATCAGTGCCTGTATTCTCATGCCCTTCATTAACCAAAATCACCATTGGAATGAAATTTTTGATTAATTGTTCGAGAAATTTTTTTTCTATAAGCCCAGAGAATCCCCAATCTAGTAAAATGCAATCGATATGAGTCTGTTGAGAAATTTCTAATGCCTCTGAATTTGATTCACATTGTTGAATTTGATACCCATATTGGCGATCGCTAGTTGTTAGGCAATTGTAAACCAAATTGTCTCGCTCTCTGCTTACAACCAAAATCATAGAAATATCATCGCTGCGTGTGATCATCGTGCAATTAACTACATAGGCTAAATTGTACTAGAATTCCTGTGTTAATTAGAGGATTAGAAAATCAGAACAAATATGGAATCAGAAACGTTCCATTGCCAGCGATGTAACACTTTGGGTTTCCACCCCTTAACTTAATACTAAATAATCTGTTAATTAATATACTTAATTTAAACTTAAAGAAAGTGCCTTAAAATTACGGCAAAAGCAAAATTAAACTTTCTAAATGCAGATGCTAAAAACTATACACAGCCCACAAACACAGGTCTTAAAAAACTTTTGGTATGGCATCGAACATAGTGCTAGCATCTCTAGTAAGCCCAAATCCTTAACTTTTATGGGACATGACTTGGTGCTTTTTTTAGTGCATCTGCCTGTAAGCGATCGCCAAACTATTACTAAATGGCTTCATATCCGCAATTTTATTCTTACGCCCTTAGCGGATAGCTTTATGCATCGAGATGTGGTGAAAACATTTGTTCAAGATAATCAAGCTGTAAGGATTCAAGCAGGGGCAGCACCCGAAGATTTAACCGCAGAAATTCATGCTCCTTCCGATGCCTTAGAACTTGCCTATCGCAAATTTTATAATCAAGCTGTGCAGATGGGATGGGCAGATCAGATGGAGGTAGAAATCAAATGAATCATCTAGCGGAAACCCAAAGTTTATATCTCCAAAAGCACGCCGAAAATCCGATTGATTGGTGGTATTGGTGCGATCAGGCGTTGGAGATGGCCCGATCGCAGGATAAATTAATATTTTTATCCATCGGTTACTCTAGCTGTCACTGGTGCACAGTTATGGAAGAGGAGGCTTTTTCAGATACAGTCATTGCCGATTATATGAATGAACATTTTATTGCCATTAAAGTTGATCGAGAGGAGCGTCCCGACCTTGATAGCATCTATATGCAAACTCTGCAAATTATGGGAGAAAACGGTGGCTGGCCCCTGAATGTCTTCCTCACTCCTGATGATCTAGTGCCTATTTATGGCGGAACCTATTTCCCTATTGAGGCTCGTTACGGTAGACCAAGTTTTTTACGAGTTTTACAATCTCTCCGCCAATCCTACCAAGAGAAAAAATCGGATCTAAACAGCTATAAATCCCAAATTTTACATAATCTGAAGCTGTCAGCTCAGTTGCAATCTAGCACGGTACCCGCAGGTGAGATTCTCGATCTCGGTGTGCAGAAATGTAGTGAAGTAGTTCAAAATCGAGGGGAAGGAACTTGCTTTCCGATGATTCCCTATGCAGATTTAGTTTTACGCCGTAGTCGTTTTGCTGATTCTGAGCTATTTAGTAAAGTTCGGCAACGGGGTTTAGATTTAGCATTAGGAGGGATTTTTGATCATGTTGCTGGGGGATGGCATCGATATACTGTCGATCCAAATTGGACTGTTCCTCACTTTGAAAAGATGCTCTATGACAATGGGCAAATTATGGAATTTCTGGCAAATCTTTGGAGTGCAGGGGTAAGGGAAGATGGGATTAAAGTAGCGATCGCTCGAACTACCGAATGGTTACAACGGGAAATGACCGCCGAAGAAGGATATTTTTATGCTTCTCAAGATGCAGATAGTGAAGGAAAGGAAGGTAAATTTTGGGTATGGAGCTACAAAGAGCTAGAAAAAATTCTGGCATTAGAAGAACTTCAAGCCATAGAACGGGAATTTACAATCATTCCCGCAGGGAACTTTGAAGGCAATAATATTCTAAAACGGAAGTCTGTACGGAAGTTCACCACTGAAACAGAGTCGGCTTTAGACAAGTTATTTAGCTATCGTTATGGTCAAGATTTCGGCAGAACGGATATTTTTCCACCTGCCTGCGATCGCCAAGCAATTAAAGATATCAATTGGCAAGGAAGAGTTCCACCTGTAACCGATACCAAAATGATTGTGGCTTGGAATAGCTTAATGATTTCAGGCTTGGCAAGGGTATATATGGTATTTAATCAAGAACCTAAAAATGAACGAAACTGTGAAATCTATCGGCAGTTAGCAGTTAATGCCATGACCTTCATCTTGCAAAATCAATGGCAAAATCATGAAAAAAATCAAAGACTCCACCGTGTGAACTATAACGGAAATCCAGCAGTTGTGGCACATTCCGAAGATTATGCATTATTAATTAAGGCCCTACTGGATTTAACCCAAGCCTGTCCGAATGGGATCTATCTCAATCACGCTATCCGCATTCAAGCTGAGTTCGATCAGTACCTATGGGATCGGAACCAAGGTGGATATTTTAATACTGATATTAATTTTGACCTGCTAATTCGGGAAAAGCCCTATCAAGATAATGCTACTCCTGCCGCCAATGGGATTGCGATCGCTAATTTAATCCGCTTGAGTCTATTAACAGAAAATCTGGAATATCTAGACAAAGCCGAACAAGCTCTTCAAGCCTTTGCAGGTAAGATTACCCAGTCTCCAATTTCTTGCCCCAGTTTACTTACGGGTTTAGATTGGTGGTATAACCAAAACCTAATTCGTGCGCCCAAAAAGCTGTATGCCGAGCTTCAGGTAAATTACTATCCTGTGACTATGCTCCAAGAAATTAGCGAATTGCTTCTAGGGACTTCTCGAAATGCGATCGCCATAGTTTGTAAAGGACTAGCCTGTCTAGCACCCGCCACCAGTATGGATATGCTAAGGTCACAAGTTGCCACGACCCAAACCCGCATTTGATCTAAAAAATTTCCTAGGAATTTGCTGAGATCTCGTCCCAGAAGTTCCCCAAAAAGTCTGAGCAAAAATACGAATGTTAAAGGAAAAGTGAGCAAATGTTAACAATTTATAATCAATGAAATATATTTTGAGCAAGGGGCGTAAATATTTTTTACCCAGAGTTTTCCACAGGTTTTCGGGAGTTTTCCACAGGTTTGCAAAAGTTTTCCACAAGTAGAAATAAAATCATCTGATACTGAATATGGAGTATAGACCTAGTGCGATCGAGGTTGTGGAAAACCCCGATCAAAGGGGTAAATATTACTAAATGTAACGAAAATGCATAAAAAAATGCGATTATAAGATGTCAAGTACCCTAATAATTGGGCTGAATTGGCCGAGCGATCGCATTGACAACCTATGTAATTAGCCACAGAATGTAAAGCCAATTAGCTCATCAGATTAAAGAAATCATTATGAATTCAAACGTCAGCATTTTGGCAGAGATTCCTGAAGAACTTCACGAAACCTTAAAAAATTATCTTGAAGGACATCCTGACTGGGATCAAGATCGGGTATTTTCTGCCGCCTTGTCTTTGTTCTTACTTCAGAATGGAAATTGTGAGACCGTGAGCTCATCCAGAAGTTATCGTAGTGCTGCTAAAGTTTATTTGCATAGTCTGTTTCAACATTCGGTATAGTACCAACTCTAAAACATTAAAAAAGGGCTTTTAGCCCTCAATTTAATCGTTAGCCTATGACAGCAACATATAAAACATCTTTCTAATTGCCCTAGAAAGTACTCTTGACCTAACCAATTTGATTGGAACGCCTGATAGTTTTAGAGTGTCATAAAGCTCACTCAATTCCTTACATATTTCTGTGTCTGGTCTAGCTTTAACAGGTTCTATCCTAGTAAATATCCATTGCCAAAGAGCTATTCTGCAAAGCTTAGAACCACCATTAACCCAGTCGGTAGATTCACCGCTAGAATCTTCAACCATGCCATGACCGAGGGCTAATCTAAATGATGAAAGTGATCTATGTCTTTTAGCCGTACCCGTGCCTTTAAGATTTGGGACTATCTCTACTACTGGCTTTCCGTTTACGCCTAAGAATGTTTCCATAGGGTAAATAGTTGACAGGATTAAAGCTCTAACTCTTTGACCAAAACCAAACTCATCAAACACCTTGTTATATTTATCAAAATTTGGGCATGATGTGAGCATTGATAATGATGTTTCTATTTCTATCTCTTGCCTGTGAATATCACATAATCTGACAGCGTGGTATTTTGTGAACTGGCTAATCCCTACCCCTATGGATTTAGCCTTTAATTTTTCAAATCTGTTGATTGATTGAGTTGTTATCTTTTCCCCTGCTATGTATCTAAATAATGTGGCTACATTTCCACGACTTCGATCACCTGAAGATTCTGCTATCTCTGGAAACTCATAAGCTAAATTTTGCCTTAATCGATTTACTATCGGACTTTGCACCCTATTTAGATGTCCTAGTTGCAAGCATAATTGTCTGATATCGCCCTGTTTAGAGAAAGGATCGAATTTAACAAAATACTGAGGTTGATCAATGTGGACTAAACCATAATGAGCTAATGCCAAAGCATCCGCATAGTCATTTTTATTAGGCATCCTATTTGAATTTCTGTGAGCTTTGAGATTCACATGACCAACCCATAAAATCTTGACTCCATGATCTGACAATATTTCAGCCCAGATTTTAGAGTATTGCAGTTTTCATAAAAAAGGGGACGAGATATAATGGGATAGACATTAAAAAAATACATATGGCAAGAGCATATTCAGAAGATTTACGGATACGAATAGTTAAAGCATA